>ERZ808240.464-NODE-464-length-53648-cov-5.452783_pt1 | contig 53648 bp, 41 predicted proteins | sample MGYA00521084_ERZ808240 | MGnify/ENA primary metagenome ERZ808240 (study PRJEB31516, sample SAMN03275571) | gut metagenome | biome: mammalia-associated habitat; material: feces | host: Papio cynocephalus | place: Kenya | collected 2012-08-06 ...
GGACTCGCTCTTGATGTCGATGTGCATGCCGGTGAGGCGGGCGGCGAGGCGGGCGTTCTGGCCCTCCTTGCCGATGGCGAGGGAAAGCTGGTCGTCGGGGACGATCACCGTCGCGTAGTTGTCGTCCGGGTTCACGAGCACGCGGGAGACGCGCGCCGGGGAAAGGGCGCTCGAGACGCACTTGGCGGGGTCGTCGCTCCATAGGACGACGTCGACGCGCTCGCCGCGGAGCTCGGAGACGACGGTGCGCACGCGGCTGCCCTTGGGGCCGACGCAGGCGCCCACGGGATCGAGGTGGTCGTCGTTGGAGGACACGGCGACCTTGGAGCGGACGCCGGCCTCGCGGGCGACGGAGCGGACCTCGACGATGCCGTCGTAGACCTCGGGCACCTCGAGCTCGAAGAGGCGGCGCAGGAGGTCCGGGTGGGTACGGGACACGACGATGGGCGGACGCTGGCGCTCGCCGCGGACGGCGGGCTGGGCGGCGTTCGGGTCGCGGACGTCGATGATGATCGCCTTGAGACGCTGGTTGTGGGAGTAGCGCTCGCCGGCGGGGCGCTCGTTGCGCTCCTCGGGGTAGCGGCGCTGGTCGAAGTGCGGCAGCTCGGCCTCGACGCCCTCGCGGATCTTGATGATCGTGAAGTCGGGCGTGGTCTGCAGCACGGTGCCGGTGATGATGTCGCCGATGCGCTGCTCGAACTCCTCGTAGATCTGCTGGCGGGCGGCGTTGCGCACGATGGAGCGGATCTCGGCCTTGGCGTGCTGGGCGGCGATGCGCGACGTTCCCGGCGGGGTCACGTCGACCTCGTCGAACTCGGAGTACTCGCCGGTCTCGGGGTCCTCCTCGCCCTTGGGGACGAGCTCGTAGACGTAGACGCGGCCCGTGGCGCGGTCGATGGTCACGCGCGCGCCGAAGGGCAGGTGCAGCACGTCGGCGTAGCTCTTGGCGAGGGACTGCTCGAGGCGGTCGAGCAGGTAGAGCTGGTCGATGTGCTTCTCCTGGCACAGAAGCTCAAGGGCCTCCATCATCTCTGATGCCATTGCTTGGTTCCTTCCTTACTTCTTCTTGCCCGGCGTGGAAAAGTCGGGCTTGACGTTGCATTTCTTGACCTCGTCGAGGGGGACCTCGACCCGCTCGCCGTCGCATACGAGGACGACATTTTCGCCGTCCATGCCCTCGAGCCTGCCGGAGTACTTGCGCCTGCCCTCGACCGCGGTGGACGTGAGCTGCACCTCGTTGCCGGCGAAACGCTCGAAGTCGCGGGCCCGGCGGAGCGGACGGGCGAGGCCGGGCGAGCTCACCTCGAGGTTGTAGGAGGCGGGGATCGGGTCGAGCTCGTCGAGCACCTCGCCGATCCAACCGGTCTCCGCCGCCACCTCGTCGAGCGAGATGGTGGGCGCGTCCTCGTCGGCGTGGTCGATGTAGACGCGGACGCACGGGTTCTTGGTCGCCCCGACGACCTCGACGTCCACGATGTCGACGCCATGGGCGGCCGCGCGCTCCTCGAGCGCGGCGAGAATGACCTTGTTCGTCTCTGCCTTGGGCATCTTGCCTCCCTCTGCTTACATACAGAAAGGAAGCGGGGCGAAAACTCCACCCCACTTCCTACGATTACAGCTCAATTACGTTGCTTATCTTATGCCCAGGGAACCGGCGGGTCAAGCGTCCACCATAACCTCACAACCAGGCGACCGTTAAAAATCGTTCGCGGCCTCGGAGGCCATCCACGCATCCCGGAACTCCCCGTACCTGCCCTCGATAATCGCTTGGCGCGCGCGGCGCATGAGGTCGAGAAGGAAGTAGATGTTGTGCTCGGAAAGCAAGATGGAGCCGACCATCTCCTTCTGTCGCACGAGGTGGTGGATGTAGGCGCGGCTGAAGCCGGCGGTGCACGCCGAGCAGCCGCAGTCCTCGTCGAGCGGGCGGTCGTCCTCACGGAAGCGCGCGTTCTTGAGGTTCAGGCGGCCCTCCATCGAGAAGGCCGTGCCCATGCGCGCGGTGCGGGTGGGCAGCACGCAGTCGAACATGTCGACGCCGCAGGCGACGCTGCGCACGAGCGTCGTGGGGTTGCCGACGCCCATGAGGTAGCGCGGTTTGTTGCGCGGCATGTGCTCGGCGCACAGGGGCTCGAGGCTCGCGAACATCGTCTCGTGGTCCTCCCCCACCGAGTAGCCGCCGATGCCGTAGCCCGGGAAGTCGCCGGCGTCCTCGAGGTGGCGTAGGCTCCTCAGGCGCAGGTCGAGGTGCATGCCGCCCTGGACGATGCCGAAGAGCGCCTGGTCCTTGCGGGTATGCGCGGCGAAGCAGCGGTCCGCCCACATGCTGGAGAGCTCGACGGAGCGCTCGACCTTGCGGCGATCGGCGGGGTAGCCCACGCACTGGTCGAGCTGCATGGTGATGTCGGAGCCGAGCTTCTGGGCGATCGCCATGTTCTCCTCGGGCGTCCACTCGAACCAGCGGCCGTCGTAGTCGACGGCGCGGAAGCGCACGCCCTTGTTCGAGAGCTTGAAGAACTCCTCGTGGCTGAAGACCTGGAAGCCGCCGGAGTCGGTGAGGATCGGGCCGCCCCAGCGCATGAAGCGGTGGACGCCGCCCATGCGCCCCACGAGGTCGGCGCCCGGGCGCTGGGAGAGGTGGTAGAGGTTGTTCAGGAGGATCTTCGTGCCCATGCGCTCGAGGTCGGCGGGGAGCATCCCCTTGACCGTGGCCTTGGTGCCCACGGGCATGAAGATGGGCGTGGGGATGTCGCCGTGCGGGGTATGGAAGACGCCGGCGCGGGCGTGCGTCGAGGGGTCCTCGGCGACGACGTCGTAGGTGAACCACTTCTCCTCCGGCACGGGTTCCCCGGCGCCGGCCATCCTCGTTTCTTCGTGCTCGCACATGGGTATGCGATACCGCCTCTCTCACGTGAGCGGACCCGGAACGCGCAAGAAGGCGCGCGCCGGCCCGTCAATGACTTATCCGCTCGACAACAAAACCCGGCCCGGCGTTAAGCGCGCCGGGCCGGGAAACCTGTTCTCTCTGAGCGCCGGTTCTACTCGCCGAAGCGGGAGTCGATGAGCGCGATCAGGGCGTCGAGGGCCTGCTGCTCGTCCTCGCCGTCGCAAGCGACCTCAACGGTGGTGCCGGTGCCGAGGCCCGCAGCCAGGATCATCATGATGGACTTGGCGTTGACGGGAGCAGAGTCCTTGTCGACGTTCTTGATGGTGACGTTGGACTGGTACTTCTTGGCCTCGGTCACAAAGAGGGACGCGGGACGGGCGTGAAGGCCGGTGGCGTTGGTGATGCTGGTCTGCTTAGAAACCATGGTGTGGACTCCCTTTCCGATAATCCAAACAAATTGAGGATGAGCTGAACCTCCTCAAACTGAGGTTATAGTAGCAAACATAGCAAAAAAGGAAACCGTTGAGATCGGGGACGGGCAAAACTATTCGTTCGCCGCCGCAACGGGGACGCTCAGGGGGTGCTGGCCCCACGAGCGGGAATATACACGGGAGGCCCGGCTTTGGAAAATAGCGAGGAGCAGTTGGCGACCGGCGTCGAGGCCCCTGCACAGAGCGAGGATACTGCAGAGAATAGCGAGGTCTCGGAAGAGCCGGCCGAGCAGGAAGATGCGCCCAACGAGCTCAGCGGCGACGAATCGGAAAGCGACGGGGCCGAGGCCAAGTCGCCGGAGGATAAGGGCGCTGAGGCGTCTGAGGAATCCCAGGCCGAGCGAGCCGCCGAGAAGGCCGCCGAGGCCGCGAAGGACGCCGCCAACGCGGCGAGGGGCGCCGCGAACGCCGCCGCGGCGAAGCTCAAGCGGGGCGCCTTCGCGGTCCGCGACGTTCACAACGCCTCCAAGAGATACTCGACCGCCCGTGCGCAGGTGCGGGCCGCCCAGGAGGCGCTCGCAGCCGACGAGTCGACGCTCGCCCACCGCGAGGACATCGAGGCGAACTACGCGAGAATCGTCTCGGAGCAGACGGGCATCGTGGACGAGGCCGCAAAGAAGGCCGAGGCCTCCGACGCTCGGGCCGACGCGGTCATGGAGGAGGCGTCGGCCCTCAAGGGGGACCTCGACGAGCTCAAGGCATCGAACGCGGCCGAGCTCAGGCCCTACAAGCGCATGGCCGAGACGGCAAAGGGCGCCCTCGACGACGCGACGCGCGTGCTTGCCGAGGCCAAGCGCGCCGTCAAGTCCGCGGAGGCGCAGGCGAAGGAGGCGGCCGAGCGGAGGGAGCAGGCGCTCGCCACGGCGAACAAGACCCTCGACAACGCGAAGGCCCGCCAACGCAAAGTGCAGGACGAGCTCAAGCGGCTGCAAACGGGCGGGGGCGCGGCTACGGCGATCTCGCAGATGCAGTCCGAGAACGTGGCGGCGCTCGCCCGCGTGCAGAACGCTCAGGCCGAGGTCGACCGGGCGGTGAAGGACGGCCAGACGACGGTGGACAACGCCCAGACTCACCTATGGACGCAGAACCAGTCGCTCGAGACGGCCCAGCGGGCGGCCGACGAGGCAAGGGCGAAGCACGAGACGCAGCGCGCCGCCTACGAGAAGATGCTCGCCGAGGCGAACGAGAAGGAGCGCGTCCTAGCCGAAGGGATCAAAGAGCGCCAAGAAGAGGCCAAGCGACAGCGCTCCGCGGCCGAGTCCTCACGCGCCGAGCAGAAAGAGGCGCAGGGCCTCCTCGACGAGGCGGGGCTCATCCACTCGACGCCCGGGGAGACGGCACGGCTCAAGTCCTCGATCGAGGAACAGCGACGCGCCCTTGAGGCGGCGGAGCAGGAGGCCCAGGAGCTCGAGCAAGGCGTGAAGAGCCTCAAGACGAGGACCCGCGCGGACCGCGTCATTCTCATCGTTGCCGCAGCAGTGGTCGTCCTCGTCGTTCTCTTCATCGTTTCCAGCTGCGTAAAGTAACCTAAATTACACCAATAGTTGCACAAAGCCATCCTACCCGATGGAAACAGAACCGGCCGCCCCTCGTAAGAAGGACGGCCGGTTTTCCCGATGTGTCTATTGCGCCTAGTGGATGAACATCGCGTCGCCGAAGCTCAAGAAGCGGTACTTCTCGTCGATGGCCGACTGATAAGCGTCCATGATCTGCTCCCTCGTGGCAAAGGCCGAGACGAGCATCATGAGGGTGCTGCGGGGCACGTGGAAGTTCGTGATCATGGCGTCGACCACGTGAAAGGTGGAACCGGGCATGAGGAAGAGGTTCGTCGTCGCGTTCTCGCGCGCCACGATGTCGCCCTTCTCGACCGGGAAGCGCCGCGCGGAGACGGGGGGCTCCGCCTGAGCAGCGTCGGCGTCCCAGGCGCTCTCGAGCGAGCGCACGGAGGTCGTCCCGACGGCGATCACGCGGTGACCGGACGCCTTGGTCGCCTTCACGGCATCGATGACCGACTGCGGGACGTGGTAGCGCTCGGTGTGCATGACGTGCTGGGTCGGGTCGTCCTCGGTGACGAGGCGGAAGGTGTCGATGCCCACCTCGAGCTCGACCGTCGCCCAGCCGCAGCCGTGGTCGCGGATCTTCTGGATGAGCTCGGGCGTGAAGTGGAGGCCCGCCGTGGGGGCCGCGGCGGAGTGCTCCTCATGCATGGCATAGACGGTCTGGTACTTCTCGGGGTCGCCTTCGTACTGCGTGATGTAGGGCGGCAGCGGCACATGGCCCGCCGCATGGATGGCCTCGTCGAGCGTGCGCGGCTTGCCGTCGGGGCCCTCCCCCACCGCGTCGAAGCGGACGAGCCGGCCGCCCTTGGAATCCTCGACGAAATCGACGATCGTGCCGGTGAGCACGACGGGCGCGGAGTCGGGGGCGTGCAGGCCGCCGGCGCGGTACTCGATGACGATGCCCGGCTGCTTCAGGCGCTTGCCGGGGTTCACGAGGCATTCCCACACGTGGCCCAGAGGGTCGACGTCCTCGCGGCGCTTGAGGAGCAGCGTCTCGCACACGCCGCCCGTGCCGCGCTTCTTGCCCACGAGACGGGCGGGGAGCACGCGGGTCTTGTTTGCCACAAGAAGGTCGCCGGGCTCGAGATAGTCGAGGATGTCGTAGAAGCGGCGGTGCTCCACGTGGCCGTCCTCGCGGTCGAGGACGAGCAGGCGGCAGTGGTCGCGGGGCTCGGCGGGAGACTGGGCGATGAGCTCGTCGGGCAGGGGGTAATCGAAATCGTCGGTGCGCATGGTACGCGTTCCTCTCTGTTGCTGTGTCCGCGCTCCAGTGTAGCGCGGAGCGGGCATGCGCGTTTCGTGCCATGGACGGCCCTTAGACACGAGCGGGGCGCCCCTAAAGGAGACGCCCCGGATCTCGCCGCGGGATTTAGACTTCCTGAACGACTCGGACGCTCTTACGGGCGCTGGCCCATGCCGCCCTCGAGCGTGACGGTCTCGCCGTTCATGTACTTGAAGTCGGGGCCGCACAGCTGGACCACGACGCGACCGATCTCCTTCTCGACGTCGCCGTAGTGCCCCGCGGGCGGCATATGGACGTTCGCCTCGAAGGCCTCGGGATAGGCTGCCTCGAAGTTCTCGAGCTGGGCGGTCCAGGCAAGGGGGCACACGACGTTCACGTTCACGCCATCCGGCCCCCACTCGTTCGCGGCGACGCGGGAAAGTCCGCGGATACCCTCCTTCGCAGCGGCGTAGGAGCCCTGGCCGTAGTTACCGAAGAGCCCGGCGCCGGAAGCGAAGTTCACGACGGAGCCCTTCGTCTCCTTAAGATAGGGGTACGCCTTCTGCATGTAGAGGAACGCGGCATAGAGCCCAGAGTAGATGGCGAGGTCGAACTGGGGCATCGTGTGATCGGCAATTGTGACCCCCGAGGCGCTGGCCTGCGCGTTGTTCACCACGGCATCGATGCGGCCGAACTCCGCGACCGCGCGGTCGATGACGTTCTGGACGATTGCCTCGTTGTCCTGGCCGGCCGAGACGTCCGCCTGGACGGGCAGCACCTTGATGCCGTAGTCGGCCTCGAGCGACTCCTTTGCCGCCTCGAGCTTCGCGAGGTTGCGGCCCGTGACAACCAGGTTCGCGCCCTCCTTCGCGAAGGCGATGTCGATGCCGTAGCCGATCGAGCCGGCCCGGCCGTCCTTGAGCGTCGCTTTTCCGCCGCCGGTGACGATAACGGTCTTTCCAGTGAACAGGCCCATGGGGACCTCCTTGGGTAGCGCGGCTCCAAGCGCGGCTGCGTGGTTCGCCTGCGTGCATGACGAACACCGTAGCCGCGGCTATGTGCGCCGGGTAAGGTCCCGGTCGGTGGAAGGAGCGTTGATTCCGGCTGGGCGGAAAGGCAAAGAAGGGCCGACGTTCACCCATCGGCGAGCGGATGAGGCGCCGCTCACCGGATCTGAGCGGTTCGTGCTGCTTGAGCGGCTGCCTTCGCGGCGGCTTTGGCGCGCTTGCGTTCGTCTCTCGCCTCGTGGCGCTCGATGGCCGCCTCGGCGGCGCTGAAGCGGCAACCGCAGTAGTTCTGCCGATACATCCCCAAAGCCCGCGATTCACGGGTCGCATCGGGATAGAAGGGCCTGAAATCCTGCCACACCGGAATGAGGCCGTTCGCCCCAGCAATATCGCGGAGAAGCTCACCGCAGTCGTCGAAGAGCTGGTAAGGGCTGACCGCAAGCGTCGTCGAGACGTGCTCGAACCCGAGCTCTTGGGCCTTCTTGCATGCTTCCTTGAGCCGCAGGGCGTAGCAGGCCCGGCATCGGCGCTTACGGTCGAAGGCGAGGGGCGCGACCGCGCGCTCCCACGCGTCCCGATCGTCTGCGGCCACGACCACCTCGACGTGGGCCACGTCGTGAGCCCAAGCCTCGAGCGTCTCGAGCCTCAGCGCGTGCTCGGAAACCGGCTGGATATTCGGGTTCGTCCAGATGACGGTGGGCTCGTAGCCCTGCTCGCGCAGGAGCCTCACGGGTTCAAGGGAGCAGGGGCCGCAGCAGGCATGAAGCGCAAGCGGGGTCATCTACCGGCGCCCCCGCTCTTCGGCGCCGCCCTGGGGATTGGGGGTCACATGGGCCGCGAGCTGCTGCTCGTAGAGGCTGCTCGCGGAGTTGAAGTCCCCGGGAAGCACCACGCTCGAGGAGCCCTTCTCGGCGAAGCTCTCCATCATGCTCACCCACTGCGTGAACTCGAAGAGGCGGTTCGCCTCCTCGCTCGAGAGCTCGGAGCCCTTGATGGTGTCGATCGATTCCTTGATGCCGCGGGCGATGGCGATGCGCTGGTCGGCGATGCCCTTGCCCTCGGCGGCCATGGCCTCGGCCTTCGCCTGAGCCGCGATGACGGTCTTGGCCCTCGCGGCCTCGGCGTCGTTGCGGGCGCTCTCGAGGTTGTTCTTGGAGGCGACGATGCGGTTCATCGACTCCTGGACCTCCTTGGGGAGGCGGATGGATGTGATGAGCGTGGTCACGAGGACGTAGCCGTAGCCGAGCATCTTCTTTGCCACGATCTCGTCGATGGCCGTGGCGATGGCGTCCTTCTCGGAGAAGACCTCGTCGAGCGAGCGGTTGGGGATCTGGCTGCGCAGGGCGTCGGCGAGGTAATCGCGCATCTGGGCGACGGGGTCGGTCAAGGTATAGAAGCTCTTCCAAACGCCGGAATCCTGGCCCGCCGAAACGTTGGACGAGTCCACGTGGTACTGGATGGAGACGTCGAGCTCGATCGTGACGTTGTCCGAGGTCTTCGCGTCGAAGGTCATGTGCTCGTCCTCGGTCATGAGGTCGATGTCGTGGGCCGCGTCGATGAAGGGGACTTTCACGTGAAAACCCGGACCGGCGATGCCCACGAACCTGCCCAGGCGCTCGATGATGGCGACGTGCTGCTGCCGCACAACGTAGCCGGTCGAGAGCACGAGCGCCGCGACGAAGACGAAGAGGACGACGAAGACGATGATCATGGCCCCTCCTTAGGGACGCGCCCGGGCCTTTTTGCCGAGCTTTGGCAGGAATATACCATCAAAGTCCTAGGGGAAAACACGCCCCGCCTTCATGGTGCGCGGGACGACACCCACGCAGGCACGCGGGCCGGCGTCGCGCAAGATGCGGCTTAGACCCCTGACGCGAAATCGCCCACGATCCGCGCCGACGAGTTCGTCATCTCGCGGGAGAAGCCGGAGTTCCACTTACGTCTGCAGAAGGCGCCGAGCCACTGCTCGAAGCCGTCGTCGGCGTCTGCCGTGTGCCCTTCTTTCTGGGCGAGGATCGCTCGCAGCCCGTCATCGTCGGGATCGCGATACCGGTCCTCGAAGACGATTGAATCGAGGTCGAAGCGCGCGGGCTTCTTGCGCCTCAGCTGCGCAGGGGCGGGATGCCCCACGACGAGCATCGTCAACGGCACCACATGGCGCGGGCATCCGAGGATCTCGGCCTGCTCCTCGCGGTGCTCGAGGATATCGCCGATGTAGCAGGAGCCGAGCCCCAGCGAATGGACGGCGACCACGGCGTTTTGGGCGGCGATAAGCGTGTCCTGCATGGCAAGGAGGAAATCGCCCACGCCCGCTTCGCGGGGCTCGGCGCCCACGAGCGAGAAGCCGCGGGGCCAGCGGCGCGCGTCGGCGCAGAAGACGAGCACGAGCGGGGCCTTGGCGATGAAGGGTTGCTCGTCGCAGCTGTGGGAAAGACGTTCCTTCTGCCGCTGGTCACGCACGACGATGATGTCGTAGAGCTGCTGGTTCCCCGCAGTCGGCGCTTGGCAAGCCGCAGCGAGTATCAAGCGCTCGTCCTCGGGCGAAACGGGCTCGGGCGTGAACGCCCTCACGGATTTGCGGTCGAAAAGCTGCTGGATCACATCGTTCATGTCGTTTCCTCGTCTAAATTTGGCACTGAACAGGGCTGCGACATTCAGAATACGGGCTTCGCCGACTTCAGAAAGCGCAAAACCGAACATCTCTGTGACTCGCATCGCTTTGAGCGAGTAGCCGACTCACTTAGCGCAAAACTGCACGTCGCTGACCTGCGGATATAGAAAGGTAAATCACCGTGCTACTCAGAAAATACGCTGCGAGTCACAGAGATGTTCCGATTTCACTCAGAAAAGCCCCAATGAAGGCTCGAAAGATGATTCAGAGAGCGGAAAACCATCCAGCGCAGGGGTCTATTCGGACAGCTCAGAGTCACTAAAGGCCGATAACAGGTCGATTCCCAGATCGGTGTCCCTCACATGTGTGCATGCGGGCTCGCGTAGAATTTCGCGCACCATAGCGAGGTCGCCGGTGCACCCCGCAAGATGGAAGAAAGCGAGCGCCGCGGCGAGCGCGGGGCCGCTCAAGGAAAGGCCAAGCAAGACAAGCGCGCAGGTCACGACCACCGCAGGGGCCAGCAGCACGAGGAGCGCAGAGCGCCTGCGCATGACCGCCCCATTCGCACTCGTGTACAAAAACGCCCCCTGCCAGCCAAAGCTCACACGGCAACCGGGCACGAACAACTTGAACGCGGCACCATGCACAAGTTCGTGGACAGGCAACGCGGCCACCGAGAGGAAGCAGAGCCAGAGCCACCATACAAGGCCCAAGCCCACCTCGCACAGCAAAGCGAGGAACAGAGTGATAGCCGCCCCTCCGGCAAGCAGCGCGATCGAGGTCCGCGTGATGCGCCCAAGCAGAAGCTCGTCATCGAGCACGTCTATGTTCGCGATCAATCTCATGCACAGCATGGTAGCTCAGTGTGGGATAATCTCGAATCAGCTGAATCACAGCCGAACAAGGAGCTTAATAGTATGCAAGAGAACCGCCCGAGCTTCCCCAAGCGAGCCGTCGTCACCGGCGGCATGCCGTACGGCAACAAGAACCTCCACTTTGGCCACATCGGCGGCGTCTTCGTGCCCGCCGACTTCTTCGCCCGTTTTCTCCGCGACCGCATCGGCAAGGAGAACGTGCTCTTCGTCTCGGGCACCGACTGCTACGGCTCCCCCATCATGGAGGGCTACCGCAAGAAGGTCGAGGACGAGGGCTACAAGGGCACCATCATCGACTACGTCCGCGCGAACCACGACGCGCAGAAGGCCGCCCTCGATTCCTACGAGATCAGCCTCGATATCTTCGAGGGTTCGGGGCTCGAGCCCGCAGCATCCCACCACAACAAGCTGACCGCCGAGGTCCTCAAGCGCCTGTACGACCGCGGCTACCTCGTGAAGCGCTCCACGCGCCAGTTCTACGACGTCGAGGCCGGCACGTTCCTAAACGGCCGGCAGGTCAAGGGCCGTTGCCCCGTCCGCGGCTGCAAGTCCGAGAAGGCCTACGCAGACGAGTGCGACCTCGGCCACCAGTTCGACCCCGAGGAGCTCATCGCCCCCGTCTCCCAGCTCACCGGCACCACCCCTGAGCTGCGCCCCGTTGACAACTGGTACTTCTCGCTGCCCACGTTCAGGCGCGAGCTCGAGGAGCTCATGGACGAGTGGGACGCCGACCCGCAGGTGCGCGCGATCGTGACGAAGACCGTCCGCGAATCCCTCGTCGACCCCGTCATCTACATCCAGACGATGTTCCGCGAGGGATTCGACGCCTGCGAGGACGAGCTGCCGCCGCACACCGTCGCGGAGCCTGAGGGCAACCAGCAGTCCTTCTCGGTCACGTTCTCCGATTGGGAGGCGAGGGACCGCGCCCGCGAGGTGCTCGAGGCGAACGGCGTGCGTTTCCGCACGGGCAAGTGCCTGCTCCCGTTCCGCATCACCGGCAACATCGAGTGGGGCGTCCCCGCACCCGATCTCGCCGGGACCTCTGGGCTCACCGTGTGGTGCTGGCCCGAGAGCCTCTGGGCGCCCATCAGCTTCACGCAGACCGCCCTCGACCTCGACGCCCAGGCGGACGGCGGTCGTTACTCGACCGACGACTGGCGCGACTGGTGGTGCAGCGACGAAGCCCGCGTGTACCAGTTCATCGGCCAGGACAACATCTACTTCTACTGCGTGGCCCAACCTGCCCTGTGGGAGGCGCTCGGCTGGGGCCTCAAGCAGGACATCCCCGTGGCGAACTACCACATCCTCTTCATGAACAAGAAGGCCTCGAGCTCCGGCGCGATCAAGCCCCCCATGGCGGCCGAGCTCCTGGACGTCTACACGCCCGAGCAGCTCCGCGCGCACTGGCTCTCGCTCGGCCTCGACCAGAAGGCGGTCTCGTTCAACCCCAAGCCCTTCGACACGTCCGTCTCGCACAAGGACAAGAAGACCGGCGAGGAGGTGCTCGTGAAGGACGACCCGCGCATCGTGGACCCCGCGCTCAAGGAATCGGCGTTCCTCACGAACATCTTCAACCGCCTCGCGCGCAGCTGCTTCTACGGCGCGCAGAACGTCTGCGAGGGACACCTGCCCGTCGTCGACCCGCACCCCGACGTCGTCGAGGCGTGCCGCAAGGCGGTCCTCGACTACGAGCTCGCGGCTTACCGCTTCGACGCGCACGGCGCCCTCGGGATCGCCGAGGACCTGTGCCGCGACCAGAACAAGCGCTGGGACGAGGCCTCCAAGGCCGCAAAGGGCGACGACGCAGCCTATGAGCAGGCGCTCGCCGACGCGTTCTGCGCGCTGCGCGCCGTCACGCTGCTCATGCACCCCGCGGTGCCGGGCGGCTGCGAGAAGATCTGCGAGCACATGGGCTTCTCGGCAGACGATTTCTTCACGTGGGACCATGCGTTCGACGGCCCCGCCGAGCTCGCGGCCCGCAGGGGCGAGTCCCGCGCCGAGCACGCGCTCGTCGAGCTGCCGCCGCGCTTCGACTTCTTTGAGAAGCACCCCTCTCAGATCAAGAAGAGGAAATAGCGCCCCGATGCGACTGGCCGGGCCGGCCCGCGAGATGCGGCCGGCCCGCTTTTTTGGAGGAAGAAATGAGCGTTCCCGTACCCCCGGTCCACGTACCCCGCCCCTATGAACGGCCCCGGTCGAACCTTGCCTGCCGCATAGACGTCCCCATGCCCGACGGGGCCCTCATCGCTGCCTTCGTCTACGCGCCCCACGGGACGCGCGACGAGGCCGGGACCCCCTTCGGCATAGACATGGCGACGCCGCCCGTGCTCATGCTCCACGGGAACGGCGAGGAGCACGGCATCTTTGGCCCCATCGTCGACGCCGTGGTCGAGTCTGGTCGAAGCGTCGTGGCCGTCGATTCACGCTCACAGGGTGAATCGACGCGCGGCGCGGCGCCGCTCAGCTACGAGCTCATGGCCGACGACGCGAAGGAGGTCATGGCGCGCCTGGGCGTCTGGGACTGCCACGTGCTCGGTTTCTCGGATGGAGGAATCCTGGGGCTCCTCTTGGCACGGGACTGGGGAGCGCACGTGCTCAGCCTGACGACGCTCGGGGCTAACCTCACGCCCGAGGGGCTCCCGGAGGAGGACACGCGCTGGATGGCCGAGGCGGCGCAGGCGAACGCGGCTTGGGCGCGCGAGGGCTACGACGGCGCCTATGACGAGGAGGGCAACCCCGCACCATCGCCCGCCGAAGCCGCTCGCATCGCGGAGCTCCTCGCGCTTATGGTCGACCAACCGCAGATCCCGGCCGAATCTCTCGGGACCATATCCTGCCCCGTCACCGTAACGGCGGGCGAGTTCGACGTCGTCCTGCCGCAGGAGACGCGCCGCATCGTCGAGGCGATTCCCGGGGCCGAGGAGTACATCGTGCCCGGAGCCGAGCACACGCTCCCCAAGATCTGCCCCGACGTCGTGGCAGAAGTTCTCATGCAGACGATTGAGAAGAACGACGTGCGCCACGAGCCGCACCCGACGGAGCCGCCAGCGGACATCGTCGTCGCGCCTCTTGGCACCGAATGGGCCGAGAAGCTCGACCTGATGTACAAGCACGTTACCGATAGGCCCGGAACGAGCGGCTGGTCAGAGGGCATCTGGCCGCCCGAGGGCCATGCGCGCGAGCTGCTCATGGCCGGCAAGTGCCTCGGGGCGTTCGAGAAGAAGGACCTCATCGACGGCGTGCCCAGCGCATCCGCGCAGCTCCTCGGCGCCGTTGCCGTCGACGGGGACGACGACATGGGCGACGGGTGGCTTCCGGGACACGGAAGAGGCCAGGGCGGGCCGGACTGGGAGCCGCTGCCGAGCGGGCAGGCCGCGACCTACCACCTCTTCGCCATCGACCCCGCAGCGCAGGGCCGTCACGTGGCGAGCGCGCTTCTTGGCGCCGCGGAAGAGCGGGCGCGGGAGCTCGGGGCCCACGTCGTGCGGATAAACACGAGCCCCATGAACGTCGAGGCGAACCGCCTGTATGCGCGCGAGGGGTTCACGAGGCATAAGCCCGTCTGGCTTCCCTACCCCGGCCTCGACCTCCCCGGCTGGACCAACCTCTACGAGAAGCCCCTCTAGCAATTTGGGGTCGGACCCCAAATTAACTTAGGGTCCGACCCCAAATTGTGGTTAGAAGAGGACGGTGATGGAGGTGCCGCGACCGAGCTCGCTCTCGAGCTGGAGGTCGGCGTCGTGGAAGGCGGCGGCGTGCTTGACGATGGCGAGCCCAAGCCCGGTCCCGCCCGCCTCGCGGCTCCGCCCCTTGTCCACGCGGTAGAAACGCTCGAAGACCTTGTCCTGGGCGTCCTTGGGGATCCCGATGCCCGTGTCGCTCACGCGGACGGCTGGCCTGCCGTCCTGCGGCAACACCCACACGAAGACGCGCCCGCCTTCCTTGTTGTACCGAATCGCGTTCTCGATGAGGTTGCTCACGAGCTCGTCGAGCAGGCGCGCGTTGCCGTCGATGACGCTCGAGACCCCCTCAAGGGCAACGGTGACGTGGTGCTTCTCGGCACGGGGACGCAGGCGCTCGACGGCGTCGCGGCACGTGCCGAGAAGATCGACCTTCTCCATGGGGCCGAAGAGCGAGCCGCGCTCGCCGGCGCGCTCGGTCTCGTCGAGCTTGGACAACGTGAGTATGTCGGAGACGAGGCTCGAGAGCCGCTGGGCTTCTTTGTAGATCCTCCCGGCAAAACCCTGGACGTCCTCGGGGCGGCAGATCCCGTCGCGGATGAGCTCGGCCGCGCCCTGAATGCTCGCGATGGGCGTCTTGAGCTCATGCGTCACGTTCGAGGTGAACTCGCGGCGCATGTCGTTCGCGTCCTGGATGGCGCTCATGCGCTCGACGAGCTCGGCATGCTGCTCGTTCAGGCGCGAAACGAGGGGCTCGAGCTCGACGTAGGGGGCGACCTCGCCCTCGGCGGTGGGGTCGATCTCGAGGATGGGACGGGCGATCCCGCGCGCGAGCCTGCGCGCCACGAGCCAGCTCACGAGCACGGCTACCATCGCCACGCCGGCAAGGAGCAGGAAATCCTTGGACAAGAAGGCCATCACGCCCGCACGCTCGACGGAGATGCGCAGGACGTCGCCGGAGCCTAGTCGCCTCGCGACATAGAGGCTCACGTAGCCCTGCGTCTCGCTCGAGCGATCGGACGATCCCGTGCCCTGCGCAAGCGCTTGGGCTATCTCAGGTCTGTCGGCATGGTTGGGCAGCGTGGAGGCATCGGCCCACGAGTCGTAGAGCACACGGCCGTCCGGCGCGACGAGCGTCGCCCTGATCTCGCCGAGGGAAAGCCCGGCGAGCACGTCCTCGTCGTTGTCGGTCCGCTCAAGGACAGAGGCGATCGTCGCGCACTCCCCCGCAAGCTGGTCCCGCTCATCGGCGAGAAACGCGCTCTGGAACACAAACGCCGAGGCGACCGTGACGACGAGCGCCACGGCCGCCACGACGGCGACGAGCGATGTGAACACCTGATGAGAGAGGGAGCGCCTCTCGGCCGCGCCGCTGCCCATGCGAGCCCCCTAGCCCTTCACGCGATAACCGACGCCGCGCACCGTCTCGATGAGGTCGCTCGAGTCGCCGAGCTTGGCGCGGATCTGCTGGACGTGGACGTCGACCGTGCGCGACCCGCCGTCGAAGTCCCAGCCCCAGACGCGCTGCAGGAGCGTCTCGCGGGAATAGACGACGCCGGGCGTCTTCATGAGGAAGGCGAGAAGGTCGAACTCGCGCATCGTGAGCTGCAGCTCCTTGCCCGCGAGCTGGGCCTCTCGGCGGTCGGGCCACAGCGTGACGTCGCCCACAGCGATCCCCTGGGAGGCCTGCGCGGGCTTCTCGCGGCCCGCCCGGCGCAGAAGTGCCCTCGTGCGGCTCACCATCTCCATCATGCCGAACGGCTTGCACAGGTAGTCGTCGGCCCCGGAATCGAGCGCGCGGACCTTGTCGAGCTCGGTGTCCTTGGCAGTGAGCATCATGACGGGAACGTCGGAAAGGCCCGGGGTCTTCCTCACGCGGGAGAGGATGTCGAGCCCGTCGGCGTCGGGCAGCATGATGTCGAGAAGCACGGCGTCGGGCGTGCGCTCGGCGCAGGCCTTCCTGAACTCGGCGTCGTTCGCGCAGCCCCGCGCCTCGATGCCGCCCTGGCCCAGCGCATAGACCGTGAGCTCCCTGATGTTCTTGTCGTCCTCGACGTAGTACACGACGTTCTGTGCGCCCATGAGCCTTCCCTACTCGTTCATGTCCTCGCGGTCGATGCCGCCGAGCTGGCTCGGCTTCTCGTCGACCTTGTGCTCACCCGTCACGCGGAAGACCGCCCAAGCCGAGACGCGCTTGGAGAGGTCGCCGATGCGCTCGAAGTACTTCGCGACCATGAGCAGCTCCGGGAGGTACTTAGCGGAGGACTTGCCGTCGCGGATAAGGGCGACGAGCTTGTCCTCGGTCTTCGAATACAGCGAGTTTACCGCTTCGTCGCCCTCGATGACCTCCTGCGCGGCGCGAACATCGGATTCGAGGAACGAGTCGACGGCCTTCTGGGTCATGATCGCGGTGTGCTCGCTCATCTCCACGAACTCGGAGGTGAACTTCCCGCTCGCCTTGTCGGGGATCTCGCTCACGAGGAAGGCGAGGTCGCGGGTCATGCCGTCGATATGCGAGAGGTCCGAGACGATCCTGAACGCGCCGGAAACGAAGCGCAGGTCGTCGCCGATGAGCGGCTGCTGGAGCAGCATGGCGTCGAGGCAGGCGCCCTCGATCGCCTGGCGCAGGGTCTCCTCGGCCTTGCGGCCGTTCGCAAGGCCCTCCTGGGCGCCGCGGTCGCCGGACGCCGCGAGGCCGGCGGCACGCACGTCCTCGACGCACTTGTCCCTGAGGCGCGCGATGAGGTCCTGAATCGAGTCGAGCTGCTTGGTGAACTTGGTGCGGGTCTGCATAACCATCAGCTGAACCTTCCTGAGAGATATTCTTGCGTACGTTGCTCGCGCGGGTTGGAGAAGAGCTCCTTCGTGGGCGCCGCCTCGATGAGCTCGCCCAGGTAGAAGAAGCACGTCTGGTCGGCCACGCGCGTCGCCTGCTGCATGTTGTGCGTGACCACGACGACAGTGTGGTCCTCCGCGAGCTGGACCATGAGCTCCTCGACCATCGCGGTCGAGATGGGGTCGAGGGCGCTCGTAGGCTCGTCCATGAGAAGCACCTCGGGGTTCGTCGCGAGTGCGCGGGCGATGCACAGGCGCTGCTGCTGCCCGCCCGAGAGGCCAAGGCCGGACTGGTCGAGCTTGTCCTTGACCTCGTCCCAGAGAGCCGCCCTCGTGAGGCAGCGCTCGAGGATCTCGTCGCCCTCGGGGCGCGAGAGCTTCTTCATGCGCGCGACGCCGAAAAGGACGTTCTCGCGGATGCTCATGGGGAAGGGGTTCGGGTGCTGGAACACCATGCCCACGTGCACACGCAGCGCGTTCGGGTCCATCTGGAAGATGTCCTGGCCGCGGAACTCGATCGTGCCCTCGGTGCGGACGGTCTCGACGAAATCGCACATGCGGTTGAACGTGCGAAGAAGGGTCGACTTGCCGCAGCCGGAGGGCCCGATGAAGGCCGTGCAGCGCGACTCCGGGATCGTGAGGTCGATGTGCTTCAGGGCCTGGAAGTCCCCGTACCACAGGTTGAAGTCGCCAACCGCGATCGCCAGGTCGGCGGGGGCGGCTGCGCCGAGGCCATCCGCAGGGGTTAAAGTGGAATCCATCATCAGCCGAACCTTCCGGTCAAGTAGTCAACGAGTCGCTGGTCATGCGGGTTCTGGAAGATTTGCTTCGTCTCGCCCGTCTCGACCATGTCGCCCACGTAGAAGAACGCCGTGCGGTCCGAGACTCGCGTGGCCTGCTCCATGTTGTGCGTCACGATGATGCAGCACAGGCCGTTATCCGTGAGCTGGCGGATCGTCTCCTCGACCGAGAAGGTCGAGATCGGGTCGAGGGCGGAGCACGGCTCGTCGAAGAGGACGACGTCGGGCCTCATCGCGAGCGTGCGCGCGATGCAGAGACGCTGCTGCTGCCCGCCCGAGAGCGCGTAGGCGGACTTATCGAGCTTGTCCTTGACCTCGTCCCAGAGCGCCGCCTGCCTAAGCGACGACTCCACGAGCTCGTCGGCCTCTTCTTTGCCCGAGATGCGCCCGTGGCGCTTAGGCGCAAACAGGATGTTCTCGCGGATGGACTTGCGGAAGGGCGTGGGCTGCTGAAAGACCATACCGATGGATTTGCGCAGCTCAAAGAGGTTCTCGGTCGGGGTGTTGATGTCCCGGTCGTGGTAGAAGATGCTCCCGTCGACGTCGCAGCGCGCGATCTCACGGTTCATGAGGTTCAGGCAGCGCAGGAAGGTCGACTTGCCGCAGCCAGAGGGGCCGATGAGCGCCGTGCACGTCCCGGCGTCGAAGGAGAGGCTCACGGGGTGGAGCGCCTCGTGCACGTGGTCGTAGCGAACGGTGACGTCGGAGGTCACGAGCAGGTGCTGGGCATTTGCGCCCTCGGCGGAGGGCACGGGGATGCCTTGGGTCGGTTTCGTCATGTCTCTCCCCTACTCGCTCGTCATCTTTTTCGCGAGCGCCTTGCCGAGCAGGCGCGCCACGACGTTGAACAGCAGCACGCAGATGATCAGGACGGCCGCGGTGCCCCACACGATCTCATCGTTGCCGGGCGAGGGCTCCATCTTGAGCTTCCAGATGTGGACCGCGAGCGTCTCGGCGGGACGGAACACGTTCCAGGGGTTGCGCGGGCTCGCGAAGTTCATGCTCGCGAAGTTGATGTTCACGGCGGCGGAGCCGGATGTGAAGATCAAGGCCGCGGCCTCGCCGAACACGCGGCCGGCGGAGATGACGACGCCCGTGACGATGGCCGGCATGGCGGCGGGAAGAAGCACGCGGACGGTCGTCTCCCAGCGGGTGAGGCCCATGGCGAGGCCGGCGTCGCGCTGGCTCCTGGGCACGTCCTCGAGCGCCTGCTGGATGACGCGCACAAGGATGGGGATGTTGAACATCGTGAGTGCCATGGCGCCGGCCAGGATCGAGATGCCCCATCCCAGCGTCACGACGAAGAACAGGCTGCCGAACATGCCCACGACGATGGAGGGCAGGCTCGAGAGCGTCTCGATCGCGGTGGAGGCGGCCTTCGTCACCCAGTTGTCGGGCGCGTACTCCACAAGGAAGATCGCGGCGCCCAGGCTGATGGGCACGCTGATGAGCAGCGTGATCACGAGCATATAGAAGCTATCGAAGAGCTCCGATGAGATACCGGGGTTCTCCTCTGCCATGGGCGAGGTCGTGAGGAAGCCCGGGGAGAGGGCCTTGCCCAGGCCCTGGAACAGGATGAACGCGACGATGGCGGCGAGAAGCGCCAGGACAAAGGCGACGATGACGGTCAGTATTCCCGTGGCGACGCGGTCCTGACGAGCGATCTTCTTGGCGTGCTCGCTCAGGTCGACGCCGAGGTCGACCGTGGCCGGGCCCTGGGTAGAGGGGTTCTGCTTAGCCATTCTTCTTCGCCCCCTTCGAGCCGATGAGGTGAATGATCAGGATGAAGAGCAGCGACATGCCCATGAGGAGCAGGCCGAGCGCCCACAGCGCGTGGTACTGGACCGAGCCCGTCGTCGCGTTCGAGAAGCCCGAGGTGAGCGCGGTGGTGAGCGTGGCCGCTGGGGACAGGAGCCCCGCAGGCATGAGCTTCTCGACGCCGCCGATGACCATTTGGACGGCGAGCGTCTCGCCGAAGGCGCGGGTCATGCCGAGGATGACGGCCGTCATGAGCGAGGGCAGCGCGCTCTTGAGCACCACGTGCCAGACGGTCTGCCAGCGGGTGCAGCCGAGGGCATAGGAGCCCTCGCGGTACTCTTTGGGCACGGCGGCCAGGGCATCGATGGAGAGCGTCGTCACCGTGGGGAGGATCATGACGGCGAGCACAATGGCGCCGGAGAGGATGCCCGCGCCCGTGCCCGCGGCCTCGCCGAAGATCGCGCGCATCGCCGAGTTCACGACCGTAAGGCCGATGAGGCCGTAGACGACCGAGGGGATACCCACGAGGAGCTCGACGAGGGGCTGGAAGACCTTGCGGCCAAATCCAGGCCTGACCTCCACGACGTAGATGGCGCTGCCGAGCGCGACGGGGAGCGTGAAGAGCGTGGAGAGCACCATCACGCCGAACGACGTGACGATCAGCGGAAGCGCGCCGTACTTGCCGTCCGAAGGCACCCAGCTCGTCCCGGTGAGGAACTGCCCGAAGTCGATGCCGTCCACGAGGAACGCCGAGAGGCCCTGCTGCGCGACCATCACGATGAGGGTCACGACGATGAGGGCCACGAGCGCGACGCAGGCGCCGGTGATACCCAGCCCCACGTTCTCGAGGCGACGCTTTGGCAGCATATGTTTAGACATGTGCGACCTTTCATGGAAGAGAGCCCGCCCGCGGGACGGGCAGACGCGAACAAGCTGCCGTTCCGGGCGCCCGGGAAGGGTTTGGCGTCCGGACCGGCAGCGCATGCGCCGCGCGGGGGAAGAGGGGCGACGCGGGAGAAATTCGACGCTTAGAGCTTCGTCACGTTGCCCTTTGCGTCCTTCTGGACCTTCATGTCGGAGGCCGGGATGAAGCCTTCCTCCTCGACGAGCTTGCCCTGGACGTCATCGGACATCATGAAGTCGATGAAGGCCTTCGTGGCGTCGTCGGCGTCCTTGGCGGTGTACATATGCTCATAGGCCCAGATGTTGAACGTGCCGTTGCAGACGTTCTCGGCCTTGGGCTCGACGCCGTCGACCTTGAGGGCTTTGAACTTGGTCTCGTCGTAGTAGGAGAAGGCCAGATAGGAGATGGCACCGTCGGTCTGCTGAATCTTGTCGACGACGGTACCGGAGGAGTCCTCCTCGGCGACGGGGGCGAAGGAGTCGGGGGCCTTCTCGCCGGCGAGGACGGCGGACTCGAAGGTCGCGCGGGTGCCGGAGCCGGCCTTGCGCTCGATGACCTGGATCTTGCCCGCGGTGCCGCCGACCTCGGACCAGTCGGTGATGGCGCCGGTGAAGATGCCCTTGAGCTGCTCGGTCGTGAGGTCGTCGACGTCGACCTTGGAGTTCACGACGGGGCCCATGCCCACGACGCAGACGGTGTGGTCCTCGAGCTTGGCCGCGGCGTCGGCGTCGAGCTTCTCCTCGGCGAAGACGTCGGAGCGGCCGATCTGCGCCTTACCGTCCTTGACGTCGGAGAGACCCTGGCCGGAGCCGCCGCCGGTGATGGCGACGGTCACGTCGGGATACTTGTCCTCGAACTTGTGGGCAGCGCTCTCGACGAGCTTCTGGAACGAAGTGGCACCGGAGCAGTTCACCGTGCCGGAGACGGAAGCGCTGCTGGAAGCGGCGTTGCCGGAGGCGGACTCGGAGCTGCCGGAGCCTCCGCAGCCGACGAGGCCAAGGCCGGAGACGGCGACCGCGGAGGCGCCGAACAGGCCGAGGAACTGGCGACGGGAGAGGCTATCGAGCTTGGACATGGAACTCCTTCCAAAGGGTTGGCCGGGGCCGTGCGGCGCCCGGTCTGAACGATTTGGAAGATAGACCCCGTAACGTCCCTTAAACGTTCTCGTAAGGCCACTCTTACCTTGTTCTGACGCTCCCTTACATTCGCTTAACACTATTCGGGTCTCTCTACCTGCGACCTTACAATCGCCTTGGCTCTGTAAGGTGCCCGAGATAACAATTGGTCGGCACGGTAAGAAGCGGCCCGCTTGGAGCGACCGATGTTTGGGGGCCAGCCAAAGGGCGTCTACGGATGCGTTGAACGATGCTGCCTGCTCAGAAAGGGGCAGTCAGCGTCAATACGAAGATCCCCAAAACGTCAAATGACTCGCCTATGGAGAGTCCTTACCACGTTCCGCGTTTGTAATGTGAAGATTGCAAGGTACCTTGTAAATATTCATAAGGCACCTTGCAATCGTCTTTTAAGGGCCGTACGGTATCAACGTTGATTTGAGCCCATTCGGACGAGAAATAAGGAGGTGCATTCATGTGCGATGAGCACGCAGAGACCCTCGAGCAAAGGCTCCTCCACGACTTCGGTTTCATGGGCCACTACATCTACACCGAGCGCGGGGGCCGGGGAGGCAAGCAGCACGTCCTCAAGACCCTCTATTTCAACGACGGCAAGATGACGCAGCGCGACCTGCTCGAGAACACGAGCACGACGTCGGCGTCCCTCTCGGAGGTCGTCGGCAAGCTCGAGTCCCAGGGCCTCGTGGAGCGCGAGCGCTCCGAGCACGACAAGCGACAGCTCGTGGTCAAGCTCACCGAGGAGGGCCGCGCCTGCGCGGAGCAGGTCATCGAGGGCAAGAAACGCTTCGAGGCGGACGCCTTTTCCTGCCTGACCCGCGAGGAGCGGGAAGAGCTGCTTACCGTCCTCGACAAGCTCCAAGACCACTGGAGCTCCCTCAAGAAAGAATGCGACAAGAAAGGAGAGACGGCATGGCTAAAGAAGTAGCCGCGGCGGAAGACGCCCATTACTCCACCATCATTCGCCGGCTCATGGCCAGCGTCCGAGAGTACAGGAACGTCACCCTCGGCACCCCATTGCTCGTCCTCGGCGAGGTCGTCTGTGAGATGGCCATCCCCTTCCTCACGGCAAACCTCATCGACCAGATCAAGGTGAACGCCACGGTCCAGGAGCTGCTCCAGCCCGCTGGCATCCTGGTCCTCCTCGCGCTGTGCTCGCTCGCGTTCGGCACGGGCGCGGGCATCACGTGCAGCCACGCGAGCTGCGGCTTCGCGAAGAATCTGCGCCGCGACATGTTCTACAACATTCAACGCTTCAGCTTCGCGAACATCGACGACTTCTCCTCGAGCTCGCTCGTGACGCGCCTCACCACGGACATCAACAACGTCCAGCAGGCGTTCATGCTCATCATCCGCCTGGCCGTGCGCACGCCGCTGTGCCTCATCTTCGCCTTCACCATGGCGACCGTGATGGGCGGCCCGCTCGCCATCGTCTACCTGGTCGTCATCCCGATCCTGGGCATCGGCCTCTTCTACATCATCCACCTCGTGCGGCCCATCTTCACCCGCGTCTTCCACAAGTACGACGCGCTGAACGAGTCCATCGAGGAGAACGTCACGGGTATGCGCGTGGTCAAGAGCTACGTGCGCGAGGACTACGAGAAGTCCAAGTTCGCCCGCGCGGCCCAGGACATCTGCGGCGACTTCACGCGCGCCGAGAAGCTCCTCGCCTTCAACAACCCCCTCATGATGCTCTCGATCGACATCACCTGGGTCGTCATCATCTACCTCGGCTCGCAGACCATCATCACGAGCCACGGTCAGCTCTTCGACGTGGGCCAGATGTCCGCCATCTTCACCTACGGCTTCCAGATCCTCATGAGCCTCATGCAGCTCTCCATGATCTTCGTCATGGTCACGATGGCCGACGAGTCCGCCCGCCGCATCTATGAGGTTCTTGAGGCCGAGCCCACGATCTCCTCGCCCAAGGACACCCTGGCCGAGGTTGCCAACGGCTCGATCGACTTCGACCACGTGAGCTTCAAGTACTCGGCCCACGCCGAGCGCCAGGCCCTGCAGGACATCGACCTGCACATCAAGAGCGGCGAGACCATCGGCGTCATCGGCGGCACCGGTTCGGCCAAGTCCACGCTCGTGAACCTCGTGGCGCGACTCTACGACGCGACCGAGGGCAGCGTGCGCGTCGGCGGCCGCGACGTGCGCGACTACGACCTCGAGACCCTGCGCAAGAACGTGGCCATGGTCCTTCAGAAGAACGTGCTTTTCTCCGGCACGATCGCCGAGAACCTGCGTTGGGGCGACGAGAACGCGACCGATGCCGAGGTTGCCGAGGCCGCGCGACTGGCCTGCGCCTCCGAGTTCGTCGACCGCTTCCCCGAGGGCTACGACACCTACATCGAGCAGGGCGGCTCCAACGTCTCCGGCGGCCAGAAGCAGCGCCTGTGCATCGCGCGCGCCCTGCTGCGCCACCCCAAGGTCCTCATCCTCGATGACTCCACGAGCGCCGTGGACACCAAGACCGACGCCAAGATCCGCGAGGGCCTCGCCACCTACCTGCCCCAGACCACCAAGGTCATCATCGCCCAGCGCGTCTCCTCGGTGCAGGACGCCGACCGCATCGTGGTGATGGACGGCGGCCGCATCTCCGACGTGGGCACCCACGACGAGCTCATGCGCCGCAGCGAGATCTACCGCGAGACCTACACCTCGCAGAACCGCATGGGAACCGACGAGAGCGACGTCGAGGCCGCCGAGGCCCAGGCAGACGCCGCGAACGCCACCGCCGAGAAGGGAGGCGAGGCCGATGAGTAAGACCGCCAACAAGCCCGGAAGGCCCCAGGCCAAGGCCGGCACCGCCGTCCGCCTCATCAAGACGCTGTTCTCGTTCTATCCCCGCCTGCTGCCGCCCGTCATCGCGTGCCTGCTCATCGCGGCCGTCTCGAGCTCGTTCGGCGCGGTGTTTCTGCAGGGCGCCCTTCAGATCGTGACCGAGTTCGGCGAGACGGGCGACTGGTCTGTCGCCGGCCCGCGGGTCTTTGCGCTCGTGGCCGAGCTCGCCGCCGTCTACCTCGTGGGCGTGGCCGCCTCCGCGTTCTGGAACCGCGCCATGGCCACGATCACGCAGGGCACGCTCGAGAAGCTGCGCGAGAAGCTCTTCAACCGCATGCAGGACCTGCCGATCAGCTACTTCGACACGCACCAGCGCGGCGACATCATGAGCCACTACACCAACGACATCGACGCCATCCGCCAGATGATCTCCCAGTCGCTGCCCAACCTGTTCCAGACGGGCGTCGTGCTCGTCACGGTGTTCATCATCATGCTGTACTACTCGGTGTGGATGTGCATGGTCATCGTGGCCGGCGTGGCGTTCATGGTCCTCATGACCAAGCTGCTCGGCGGCAACTCCGCCCGCTTCTTCGTGGCCCAGCAGAAGGAGCTCGGCGTGGTCGAGGGCCAGGTCGAGGAGATCATGAACGGCCAGAAGGTCGTCAAGGCCTTCTGCCACGAGCGCGCCGCCGAGGCCGACTTCGACGCCTTCAACGAGCACCTGTTCGAGGTCTCCCAGAAGGCCAACATGTACGGCAACATCCTCATGCCCGTGCTCATGAACATCGGCAATCTCATCTACGTCATCGTGGCGCTCGCCGGCGGCCTGCTGCTCGCGCTTAACGTGCCCAACCTGTCGCTGTCCGGCATGGCGCTGTCCATCGCCGTGGTGGTGCCGTTCCTCAACATGACCAAGCAGTTCTGCGGCCAGATCGGCCAGATCTCCCAGCAGATCAACTTCGTGGTCATGGGCCTTGCCGGCGCCAACCGCATCTTCGAGCTCATCGACGAGCAGCCCGAGGCCGACGAGGGCTACGTCACGCTCGTGAACCTGGGCGTGGAGAACGGCGAGCTCGTTGAGAGCGAGAAGCGCACGGGCCTGTGGGGCTGGAAGCACCCGCACCACGACGGCACGACCACCTACACCCCGCTGCGCGGCGACGTGCGCATGGAGCACGTTGACTTTGGCTACACGCCGGACCACCAGGTGCTCTTTGACGTCTCCGTCTACGCCAAGCCCGGCCAGAAGGTCGCGTTCGTGGGCGCCACGGGTGCCGGCAAGACCACGATCACGAACCTCATCAACCGCTTCTACGACATCGCCGACGGCAAGATCCGCTACGACGGCATCAACGTCAACAAGATCCGCAAGGCCGACCTGCGCCGTTCGCTCGGCGTGGTGCTGCAGGACGTCAACCTGTTCACCGGCACCGTCATGGACAACATCCGCTACGGCAAGCTCGACGCCACCGACGACGAGTGCGTCGCCGCGGCCAGGCTCGCCGGCGCCGACGACTTCATCCAGCGCCTCCCGGACGGCTACCAGACGATGCTGACCGGTAACGGCAGCCAGCTCTCGCAGGGCCAGCGCCAGCTCATCTCCATCGCCCGCGCCGCCGTCGCCGACCCGCCCGCGATGATCCTCGACGAGGCGACCTCGAGCATCGACACCCGTACCGAGGCCATCGTCCAGCGCGGCATGGACGCGCTCATGACCGGCCGCACCACGTTCGTCATCGCGCACAGGCTCTCGACCGTGCGCAATTCCGACGTGATCATCTGCCTCGACCACGGCCACGTGATCGAGCGCGGCAACCACGACGAGCTCATCGCCAAGAAGGGCTACTACTACCAGCTCTACACCGGAGCGTTCGAGCTCGAATAGGCGAACGCAGAGCCAGCGCGTTATCCGCGAAGGCGGGCCGTCCCCGAGCGTAGGGGCGGCCCGCCTTTCTCGTAAGCGTCAGACATGGAAGAATCAGACGTGCACCCCTGAAACAAACGCGCGCCCCTGCAAAATGAGACATCCTTGGCGCGAAAAATGTCTCATTTTGCAAGGGTGCGCTGTCGTAAGAGGATGAATTGAGCCAGGCGGCTACTTCTTGCGGCGTCGGGAATCGCGGATAATGTCGTGGGCGACCCAAACGCCGAGAACAAAAGCGATGATGTAACCAGCGAAGCCGATGATGGGGATGCCGAAGATGACCGGCTGGATCCTCGCGTAGTACACGATGGACGAGCCCATGAAGAGTCCCGCGATGATCACGCTCATGGTGAGCCGGTTCGCGATGTGCGCGAAGTCTTCGAGCGGGTCCTCGGACCCGGCGATATCCAGGTTCAGCCGGAGCTGGCCTCGGGTGAGCATCTTCATCGCGTGGCCCGACTCCCCTGCCGCCTGAAGCAGGCCGTGCGCCGCGCCCACGCTCTCGCGGGCGAGCCTCTTGGCCTCGCGCTTCGCCACGGACTCATAGGTCTCGTGTGCCCTCAGGTGATTGCGGATGATGTCGACCATCGAGACGTTGGGCAAAAGATTGTCCACGACGCCCTCGAGGGTCACGAGGGCGCGCGCGAGCATAGTCACGGTACCGGGAAGCTCGATGCCGTTCTTGCGTGCCATCGAGACGAGAGACCCCACGAACGAGCCGAGGTCGAGGTCGCTCAAGTCGGCGGACCCGAAGTTCGCGATGATGGCGTCGAGGTCCGTGAGCAGGTGCGCATGGTCGACCTCGGAGCTGTCGCTTCTCGAGAATCGAAGAAGACCCTCGGCAAGGGCGGCGGAGTCCTGTTTCGCGACGGCAAGGACCATATCGGACAAGCAGCGCCGGTCGCTCGCGGAAAGGCGGCCCATGATGCCCAGGTCCATGTACACGATCTTGTTGCCCGAGACGACGAGGTTGCCCGGGTGCGGGTCGGCATGGAAAAACCCGTCGTCGAGCATCTGGGCCGTGTAGTTGTCCATGAGCTTCTCGCCGATCTCGGCGCAGTCGTAGCCCTCGGCGGTAAGACGCGCGGTGTCGTCGATGGGGATGCCCTCGATGTACTGCATGACGACGACATGGCGCGTACAGAGCGCGGGATAGGGCTTGGGGCACTCGAGGAACTTGCACTCGGCGTTGTTGCGCCGGAACTCCTCGAGGTTGCGCGCCTCCACGAGGAAATCGGTCTCTTCGCGGAACGACTGCCACAGCTCGTCGACGACGCTTTGGAGGTCGAGGAACTGGTCGGCCCCCATGAAACGGCTCATATGCTTGGCGAGGGAGCGCATGATCGAGATGTCCTTCGCCATGACCTCCTGCACACGCGGGCGCTGAATCTTCACGGCGACGAGCTCGCCCGTGACGAGACGAGCCTTGTGCACCTGCGCGACCGAGGCGGAACCGAGGGGGTTGTCGTCTATGGCGTCGAAGATCTCCTCGATGGGCTGCTCGTACTCAGCGCGAAGGGCCTCGAGGACCGTCTCCCGGTCCATGGGCTCCACGTCGGTCCTGAGCTTGGAAAGCTCGCGCGTGAAGCTCGGGGGCAGTATCTCGGAGCGCATCGAGAGGATCTGGCCCGCCTTCACGAAGGTCGGCCCGAGCTCCTCGAGCATCTGGCGTAGGCTCTGCGGCGTCAGGCCGTGGAAGATGTCGTATTTCCGCACGATGCCCAGGATCTCAGCGATGCGGCGAAGGCGCGCCGTGCGGGAGAGGTCGTAGGCATCGCTCCCCTCGGCACGCCCGCCAAAGAGCCCGATCGTCTGCGAAGAAGAGCTCCCGAGCTCGGAGCTCACTTCCTCGTACCACGAGTTGAGCACGGCATCGTAATCGATGGGGCGGGCTTCTTCCTCAGAGGCCCGCCCCTCCTGGGCAGAGACTTTGTCTTTGTCGTTGCCTGCCGTCACCTGAAGGCCTACTCCGCCTCGTCGGGCTCGACGGCGTCCTCGGCTTCGTCGGCCTCGGATGCCTCGGGCTCGTCGGCGACCTGCTCGGCCTCGGCGGCAATGTCGGCGTTCATCTGGGCGACCTTCTCGGCATAGGCCGCGCGCTCCTCGGGCGTCATGGCCTCGAGCTTGGAGCGGAGCGCCGCGTCGGACGCTCCGCCCACGGCGTTGTCGAAAGCCTCCTTGGCTTTGCGCGTGAGCTCGGAGTTCAGGGCGCGGCCCTGCTCCACGGTAAGCTCGCCCTTCTTCACGAACTCCTCGACGACCTGCTGCGACTTCTCGGCGGTGACGGCGACTGCGCCGACGCTTGCCAAGAAGACCTTGCGGAGGTTCTCGCCCATATCGAATCCAGCCATGTGAAGCTCCCTTCAAGTAAACCCACGGCGAGTCGCCTCGCCGCCGTTACCAGCACTCTACCCCAACGAGCGCCTGGTATATCGCACGTTTCCGCCAGCGAGCGGTGCGAGGGGCACCCGCCGCGGCCCTACAGACTAACCCCCGGCCGACGCGACGCCCAGCAGCGAATCACGACCACGGGAAGCGCCTAGCCAAGAAGAACGTGCCGCAGCTCGTCGACCGTGTCAACGACGGACACGGCGCCCGCTTCGACGAGCTCCGAGCGCGGGGCGGTGTTGCCGTACAGGACGCCGATGCAGTCCACGCCGTTCTCGGCCGCCGCCTCGACGTCGAAGCGCCTGTCGCCGACCATCACGGCATCCGATGCGTCCACGCCGAGCTCCTCGAGCACGCGGCCCAGGATCTGAGCCTTCGTGTCGCCGTCGTCTTTCGTCTTGGCGAGCGCGGAGTCGAAGAGCCCCAGCACGCCGTTCGTCTCGAGGCCGCGGTGAAGGAGCATTTGCATCTTTGAGCTCGCCGTGCCGAGGAGCTTCCCCGCGGCCTTGAGGTCGCGCAGCAGCTCCTCCATCCCGTCGAAGAGCGGCCAGCCGTCGCGGCCGAGCGTCTTGTAGATCGCGCGGTAGTCCTCGGTGATCCGCATGGCCTCGTCCTCGTCCACGCCGTACACGAGCGTGAAGGCCTGCGGGAACGGCGGCCCCACGATGCGGCGCATGTCGCCCAGGTCCTCGTCGCTCCAGCCATGCTCGTGCATGACCTTGCGGGCCGTCCGCACGATGCCCGGCATCGAATCGGCGAGCGTGCCGTCGAAGTCGAACACGACGAGCTTCTTGCCCGTGAGGTTGCGGGTTTCCTGAGCCATGAGTCCTCCTCGAAATCGTTTCTCTGTATTGAGAATACCATACGAACGTTCGATTATCCTCATGCGGGCCCATAGCATTTTCGGATACGCACCATGCCACCCGACACCCCTTCGCAACACGAGCGGGGTAAGATATCCAACAATCAAATCAACAAAGAAGGAGAACGCCATGCACGCAGAGCCGTTCAAATGCCTCAGGCCCGCCCCGCAAGCGGCCGCGGGTTTCGCCTCGCTCCCCTACGACGTCTTCGACCGCGCCGAGGCGGCGGCCTACGTCGAGGCGCATCCCACGTCGTTTTTGGCCATAGACCGTCCGGAGACCGCGTTTCCCCCGGACCACGACATGTACGCCGACGACGTCTACGCCGCGGCGCGCCGGACCCTCGAGGAGCGGGCAGAGGACGGCACGCTCCTGCGCGACGGCAAGCCCTGCTACTATCTCTACCGCCTCGAGGCGGACGGTCGCGCGCAGACGGGCATCGTGACCGCCTGCGCCCTCAACGACTACGCCGACGGCACCATAAAGCGCCACGAGCTCACCCGCCGCGACAAGGAGGACGACCGCGTGCGCCACATAAAGGCCACCGGTTGCCAGACGGGCCCGATCTTCTTGGCATACAAGGACGAGCCGACGCTCGGGATGCTCGTCTCAGCCGCGTGCTCGGCAGAGCCGCTCTACGACTTCACCGACGAGCAGGGCGTCCACCAGACCGTATGGCGCGTCGCCCGCCCCGAGGCCGTGGAGGCGCTGCGCCTCATGCTCGAGCGCGTGCCGAGCGCCTATATCGCCGACGGACATCACCGCGCCGCCTCCGCCGCGCGCGTCTGCCAGGAGATGCGCGACGCGGCGGGAAGCGCCTGCACGGGCACGGAGCCCTACAACTACCTGCTGTGCGTGCTTTTCCCCGCCAGCCAGCTCACCGTCCTGCCCTACAACCGCGTCGTCGCCGATGCGCACGGGCTTTCCGAGGACGGCCTCGTCGCCGCGGTCGACGAGGCCGGCTTCGAGGTATCCGCCCCGCGGAAGGAGCCCGTTGAGCCCACAGAGAAGGGCGAGTTCGGCATGTACGCCTTCGGGTCCTGGCGCAGCCTCACCTGGCGCGGGGACGCCGTGCGCGACGCGGACCCGGTCGCCTCGCTCGACGCCTCGCTGCTGCAGGACCGCGTCTTGGGCCCCGTCCTCGGGATCGGCGACCCCAGGTCCGATAAGCGCATCTCGTTCGTGGGCGGCAACGCGGGGACGCAGGAGCTCGAGCGCCGCGCAGGCGACTCGGGCGTCGCGTTCGCGCTGCACGCGACCTCGGTCGACGAGCTCATGGCCGTCGCCGACGCAGGCCTCCTCATGCCCCCCAAGTCCACATGGTTCGAGCCCAAGCTCAGAAGCGGCCTCTTCATCAGAAAGATAGCGAACCCCAAGTAGGCGGATACACCATGGCTCAGGAAGAACACGACAACCAAGACGAGCTCGGCAAGCTCTTCTCGCTCCTTATGGGAAACATCGCCGGCGCGAAGGCTCCGAAGGAAGGGCCTGAGTCCGGCGATGGTCCCAAACCGACCATTGAGCGCCTGGGCCTCGAAGTCGCGCACTCCGCCGAGCCGTGGAAAGCCCTCGCGGGCTTCGTCCTCGATGTTCGCGCCGCGGAATCGCCGAACGCGCTCGACCGCCGGCTCGCGCAGCGACTCGAGGACGCGGGTATTCTCGACACGTCCGACGAGCTTCCCCAGATCAGGCTCGTCCGCCCCAAGACGACGGGACTCTTCTACCTGCGCGTCGACGACCAGCAGATGAGCTACCTCGCGAAGCTCAGAATCCTCGCGGTAGAGGGAGCGCTCAACTCCGCCCTCATGTCCCAGGCCCTTCTCGATAAGCCCGACGAGGCCACGATGGAGGAAGTCGTGAAGCTCGAGCAGCGGGTCGAGCGCTCCATCGTGGCCCAGGCGGCGACGCCGCTCGCGGACCTCGAGGGCGAGCCGGCCGAGGGCGATTGGCATGCCCGCCACGCCATCGCCGCGGGCATCGAGTGCCTCCGCCTACCTTGGCGGCTCACGGCGCGTTTCCGCGCGAACGCCGCCGCAGGGAAAGCCGCGATCGAAGTGGATTTCCTTCCTCCCTCGGTATTTCCCCAGACCCGCTACGTCGACGGACTCGGCGTCGTCGCCGCTTCTGCGAACATGCGTCGCCGGGCCGCGACCGACTACAACCTGAGGCTCATCGTCCTCATGGCCGCATACGTCTTCCATTGCACGACCGATATTCAGGAGGTTTGGATCGCCGGCGTCGTGGACAGCGCCACGGGACATGCGTGCTACTGCTCGGCCAAGCTCGAGCGGAGCGACCTCGAGGGCATCGACGTCGCCGCCGAGGATCCCGCGGCCCTTCTCCGCTTCCTGTGCGCCGAGCTCGATAACGACTCCGGCGTGCTCTCCCCGGTTCGCCAGGGTTTCTCGCTCGACGAGGAAATGTTCTGCCCGGCGTCGCGTTACCGCGTGATCGAGCTCGACGACGAGCCGCTTCCCCGAGCCGCGGCGGAGGCCTTGGGCTGCAAGCGCGTGTCCCAAATGGCCGTGGACGAGCATGCCGCCCGTTCGGAGGCCGGAAGGGTCGCCGCGCTGCGCATGGGCCCCTCCACACTCGAGAACGTGAAGGCCGTGATGGACATCGGGACCAAGAGCGACGACGCCGACGTGAAGCAGGCCTGCGAGCGCGTGGCCGACCTGCTCGTCTCGGGGGACCTCGACGAGAACGACCCCGGTGCCGTACAGGACGCCTTCGCGGCCGATGGGTTGTCGCAGGAGGTCCAGGCAGCGCAGCATGCGCTCCTCGCTGGGGACGCGCAAGCCTGCGTCGACCGCCTCGCGGCAGCCCTGGCGCCCCTCGAGCTTGAGGGACGTTATCGCGACGACCCGCGCCTTCGCTGGCGCGTCTTCGACGACTACGCCGACCGGGCGCTCTATAACCGCCTCTTTGCCGAGAAGGGCGTGGAGGTCGCGCTCGCGCCTCGGTCATATCTCGACGCACTTGTGACGCTCTCCGCCGCCGACCTCGTGCTCGAGCGAACGGACGCCGCAGTCCAGCTCGCCAAACAAGCCGCCCGCCTCGCACCGCTAAGCGCCCAAGCATCGCTGCACTACGCGAAGTGCCTCGAGCAGCGCGGCTTGAACGAGGCCGCCATCCAAGAGATCTCGAGGTTCCTCACTTCGGCGAACGACCCGCGCTCGATCGGCTTGGCTTACCTCCAGATGGCGAGCCTGCAATGGAAGGGCGGGCACATGCTCGCTTCCCAGGCGTGCTACCAGTGCGCCTCCGAGCTTTTGCCCGCCACCGTGGTCCTCGCGAGCATGCAGGTCGCGAGCCTCTTGGGGACGAGCAGCTCCGAGAAGCTCTCCCCTGCCCGCGTGCGAGAGGTGCTCCGGACCTTCGACATCCCCCTCGCGCCGACCGAGCAAGTAGCAGAGATCATCTATGAGGCATCCGCCGCGAGCGTGGACGCCGGGCTCTTCCGCATCGCGCGCGAGACGACGTACCTGCTCGTCGCGCTCACGCGGGACGACATCTACAACGGCGTCCTTCGTTCCCTCGAGGACGAGCCCGACCGTTAGCGAGGAGATACGCACGTGAGCGAGAGACGCGAAGCCGGAAGGCTCCCGATGCCGCCGACCTTCTCGGCCGCCATATTCGATTTCGACGGGACGATTGCGCGCACCGAGGGCATTTGGGCCGAGGTCGACCGCATCTTCTTCGCGCAACGTGGCATCGAGTACACGCCCGACATTGGGCAGAAGCTCTCGGCGCTGGGGTTTGCCGGCGGGGCTTATTGGGTCAAGGAGCGCTACGGGGTCAAGGACCGCGTAGAGGACATCTGCGACGAATGGAACCGGCTAGGCGCGGCGCTCTATGAGACGAAGGCGCAGCTCAAGCCTGGTGCCGAGAATTACCTCAAGCAGTTACGTGAACTCGGCGTCCCGCTTGCGCTCGCGACGACGAACGACCCGGACGTCCTAGCGCGCATGAAACCGCGCGTGGACGTGGACGCGCTCTTCGACGCTGTCGTCTACGGCAAGGAGGTCGACCGGGGCAAGGACCACCCCGACATTTACCTCGAGGCGGCGTCGAGGATCGGCGTCGAACCGTGTGGCACTATGGTCTTCGAGGATATCCTGACTGGCGTAAAGTCGGCGAAGAGGGCGGGTTTTCTCGCCTGCGCGGTGCGCAGCGAGGATGCGCACCAACCATGGGATGCCCTTGCGGCCGAGGCGGATTTCTCGATTGAGTCATGGGACTAGAGGCTGAGCCTCAAGGCCCGTCAAACGAAGATAACAACGCCCCGAGATAAACAAGCCGGGATCGGAGCAAGAAGCATCGATCCCGGCTATTTTGTATGCCACCCACGTTTCCGCTGAAATTAGCTCTTCGCGATCTCGGTCGGCCAGACGGAGTCGCTCGGCATTTGCGCATCGCCGTTCGCGATATCCTCGGGAATCGAGCTGTCGGATTTCATGAGGTCGGTCACCGTGACGAACTCGTACCCCTCGGACTGGAGCGTCTCGATGATCTGCGGCAGAGCCTCGACGTCCTGCGAGCGGTCGCCTCCGCCGTCGTGCATCAGGATGATGGCTCCCGAGAAGGCCCCCGAGGTCGCCTTCTGCACGATAGAATCCGACCCGGCGCGGCGCCAGTCCTCCGAATCGAGGTTCCAAAGGACCGAAAGGCTCGCGAGGCCGCCGCTCCGCAGCCACGCCGACTCGGTGAAGTCGCCGTACGGCGGGCGGAACGAAGTCGTCTGCACGCCGGTCGTCGACTCGATCTGCGAGAACGCGTTGCTGAACTCCGACTGGAGCGCAGATTGGTCGAGCTTGGACAGCTGCTGGTGCTGCTGCGTATGACTCATGATCTCGTTGCCGGAATCGACGACCTTCTTCGCGAGGTCGGGGTACTCCTTGATGTTCTCGCCAAGGTTGAAGAACGTGGCCTTGATGCCGTACTGGTCCAGGATCGAGAGGTACTTCTCGGTGTATGACTCGGCGGGGCCGTCGTCGAAGGTGAGCGCGATGAGCTTACGGCTCGAGTCGTCTGGCTTGATCTGATGGACGCTCACGACGACGTTCTTCGTCTCCTGGATCACGTCTCCGTCCGCGGTCTCCCCGGAGACCTTTCCGGTCCTGACCTCATGCTTCCCTACCTGGCCCCACTGGGAGATGTAGGTGATGTTGCCCCAGGCGTCGCCGCCCATCTCGAGCTTGGGCTGCTCCTCGACGATTCGGACGTCATAGTCCTCGGTCTTGTCGGCTCCGTCGCCTATGGTGAGTACGTCGCCGTCCTTGGCTTTATAGGAAGAAATGGCGTCCTGGCTGAGGTCCTCGTCTCCGAGCTTCACGGAGTACGGGTACCCCTGCCCCGACGTGAGCGTCTTGCCGCTCACCGAGACGAGATTGCCGGCTTTGGGCGTGAAGCGCTTGGCAGAAACGATGTCTGCGATGCTCGAAGAGACCTTGACGCTCGTCGTGGTCCCGTTGAGCTGAATCTGCACAGACCGGTTGTTCCACATAACGAGTCCTACGACCAGGACGATCGCCACCGCGCAAAAGCCCACGATCGTGGGGAAGCTCGGGACGACGGGAGCACCGGGGCGACGTGGTCCCGGCCCGGGCCTGCGGGCTCGGCCGCCGCGCGGCGCCTGCCGATCGTAGCCGGGATGCTCAGCACGACGTGTAGGGCGACCGTCATAGGTCCCCTGTCTACGGGCACGCCGCTCCTCAAGCGAGGAATCGCGGAAACCGGAAGAGACGCCGCGATTGGAGGCGGGACGGGTGTTATAGCCGTACGAAGCCTCCCTGCGAGGCGCCCCCCGGTGCATCGACCCGCTTCGCGGCGAAGAAGGCCGCGAGGTACTCCGACGAGAAGTTCCCCGGTGGTCGCCGCGCTGGTTGTGTTCATAGGACATGGGTACCGCACTTTCGCATCGAGCGCGAAGCAACGTGCTCCGCTTGGAATCCGAGCAAAGAAGGGCGCGTTACGCCTCGAGGCCCTCGGGGGCAACCGTGGGGTCGCAATTGAAGGACTCCGCCACGGCCTTGGCCTGGAGCGCTCGGATGCCTGCCAGGTCGTCGTTCCCCTCGGACTCATATATCTTAGACAGACGGTAGAGGGCATGGCACACATAGGACGCGATCGAGTCGCCCATGCCCGAGAGCACCATCATGGTCACGAGGGAATCGGGAGCGAGCGAGAGGGCCGTCGCGTGGTCGAGCTCGAGGATCTCGCCGATCTGGCGCTCGACCTCCTCGCAGGCCTCGGGGTCGTGATCCTTCTCGGCACGCTTGAGGGCGCGCGAAACGGCCTCGGCGAACTGGTCGATAAGCTCAAGGATGTAGTCGCGCTGTAGCATCTCTCTCACCTTTCCAGAATCGAATGCAAAACTTGGGGACAGGTTCAAAAAGTGCTCAAATGAGTAAAAAACGAACCTGTCCCCAAAAGTGCTCAGTTGTAGGACGGTAGCTCGAGACCGAGGTGGTTGAAGGCCTCGGGCGTCGCCTGCCTTCCCTGCGGTGTGCGGACGATGAGGCCGCGCTGCAGCAGGTACGGCTCGTAGACGTCCTCGAGCGTCGAGGGGTCCTCGGCCACCGCGGAGGCGACGGTGGTAAGGCCCACAGGGCGGCCGCGGAACGTCTGGCACAGAGCCCGCAGGATCTTCACGTCCATCCAGTCCAGCCCCATCGCGTCGATCTCGAAGAACTCGAGGGCCTCGGAGGCGACCTCCCATGTGATGTCTCCGGAGGCCTTCACGGTCGCGTAGTCGCGGACGCGCTTGAGGAGACGGTTCGCGAGGCGCGGCGTGCCGCGGGAACGAGACGCGATCTCGAGCGCGCCCTCTTTGTCGATCATGACGCCCAAGATCGTGGCAGAGCGGGTCACAATCTCTGCCAGCTCCTCAGGAGTGTAGTAATCGAGACGGTACGAGATGCCAAAGCGGTCGCGCAGCGGCCCCGTGAGCAGGCCCGTTCTCGTGGTCGCGCCCACGAGCGTGAACCGCGGGACGTCGATCCTGATGGAGCGGGCCGCGGGACCCTTGCCTATGACGATGTCCAGGAAGAAGTCCTCCATCGCGGGGTAGAGAATCTCCTCAATCTGATGGTTGAGGCGGTGGATCTCGTCCACGAAGAGGACGTCGCCCTCCTCGAGGTTCGTGAGGATGGCGGCGAGGTCGCCCGCGCGCTCGATCGCGGGGCCCGAGGTCGTATGGAGCTTCGCGCCCATCTCGTTCGCCACGATGCCGGCGAGCGTCGTCTTGCCCAAGCCCGGGGGACCCGAGAAGATCACGTGGTCGAGCGGCTCATTGCGGCTCTTCGCGGCCTCGATGAGGACCTTGAGGTTCGCGCACACGCGCTCCTGGCCGCAGTACTCGTCGAGCGTCTTGGGCCGCAGGCTCCTATCCTGGTCGAGGTCGTCGCCCGTAAGCTCGCCGGTCACCGCGCGGTCGTGCGCGCCGCCGAGGCTCTGGACGGGCGTCGCCCCAAAGAGGTCCTTCTCATCGGCCTCCCACATCATTTACCACTCCCCAGGCGCTTGAGCGCGTAGGAGAGCGCCGCCTCGATGGTACGGGCGCCCGCCTCCTCGCGGCCCTCGAGCGCGAGCTCGGTCTCCTGGCCCGTGAAGCCCATGGAAAGAAGGGCCTCTGTCGCCTCGGCGTCGACGGAGGCCGCCTTTTGCTTGCCGGTGAAATCGATCTGCCCGGGCGCGGGGGACGTGAGCCCCACGAGGCCCCTGAGCGCGGCGTTCTTTGAGAAGACGTCGGAGAGCTCGACGAGCAGGCGCGAGGCCTTCTTTTTGCCCACGCCGGGCACCTGCGCCATCCGGGCCGAGTCCTGGCTCGAGACGACCTGGGCGAGCTGGGCGGGGCCGAACGTCGAGAGCACCGAGAGCGCGAGCTTGGGGCCCACGCCAGAGATGGCACGGAGCTGGTCGAAGAGCGCGCGCTCCTCGCGCGTGGAGAAGCCGTAGAGCTCCATCGCGTCCTCGCGCACGATCATGCGCGTGAGGACTGTGACCCCCGCCTCGCCTGCGGGAGGAAGGGAAGCGGCGGTCGTGGACGAAACGCCGAGCTCGTAGCCGACCCCGGCGACGTCGAGCACGATATGGGTAGGCATCACTTCGACGAGCGTGCCGGTAAGCTGGACGATCACGGTTCGTACCTCCTGGCAAGGCCAAGGCTCTTCGTTCGGGTAAGGTTCGCGTGGCAGACCGCGGCGGCTAGGGCGTCGGCCGCGTGGTCCGGGTGCGGCTCATGGTCGAGGGCGAGCACGTTCTTCACCATGTACATGACCTGGCGCTTATCGGCGGCGCCGGTGCCCACGACGGCCTGCTTGATCTGCATGGGCGTGTACTCCCCCACCGAAAGGCCCGCTTTCGCGCATGCCACGATGGCGACGCCGCGCGCCTGGGCCGTCGCGATGGCCGACTTCGTGTTCTCGCCGAAGTAGACGTTCTCGATGGCGAGCTCCGTGGGGCCGAAGCGCTCGATCACCTGGTGCACCTCGTCGTAGATCCGCCCCAGGCGCGAGTCGATGGACTCGGACGCCTTGGTCGCCACGCAGCCGTAGGCGCGGGCGCGGCATAGGGAACCCCTCGTCTCGACCACGCCCCAGCCCGTATGGGCAAGACCCGGGTCGATCCCCAAGATGACCATGTGCCGCACCTCCCGCCTTAATCTTAGAACGCTCGTTCTATCCTAACACAGGAGAAGCGGGCACAGGGCTAATTCTGCGAGAAGGGCCCCGACCAGTCGATGCCGAAGGGCCCCGATCCGTTGCCGCCCTTCTTACCGGCGGTCGGGGGCTGCTCCTGCGGCCCAGGGACCTGGCCAAGAAGCCCGAAGAGCTCCAAGGCCTCGCCGAACCCACGGGCCGAGCCCTCCTGCGACCCCTCGCGGGTCTGCGCCTCCTCGGAGATCTTCTGCGCGATGACCTCGAGGTCGAGACGCTCCTTCGCCGAGCGAACACGGTCGCGCCAAGAAAGGCCGATGGGAGAGCGCGCCTCGTCGAGCGTCTTTGAGGACAGGACGGGGGCAAGCAGTCGGCCTGGGAGCTCGGCCATGCTCGCGCGCGCGACGGATACGATGGTCCGGGCAAGGCCTTCGTCGCCCGTCTCCTGGGCGATCTGGGTGAGCGGGCGCTCCCACTCGATGTAGCTCGAGAGCGCGTAGTCGAGCACCTCGAGCCTCGACTCGGGGTCGCGGGCGACCTTGGAGAGGCCGGGGACGTCCTCGACGTCGTAACGGTCCCGAGCGGAAGCGGGAATCACCGGCGAGACGGTGTTTCGCATGCGGCAGAGCGCGAGCGCGTCGGAGCGGTAGAGGTCGGCCAGGGGAAGGACGCTGCCGAGCTCGTAGGCACGGCCCCCGCCCAGCGCAAGGGCGGTCTTGTCGGCGCAGCCGAGGGTGCAGGCGCCCTGCACGCGCGCGGCGCTCGCCATGTGGGCAAAGGCCACGGCGCGGATGAGCTCAGGGTCGTCCCCGACCCGTCCCAGCTCATCGGTGCCGATCACGCGCGCATCGAGGCGCAGGTTGCGCACAAGCCCGTCGTTGACGGCGTCGGCCGCGGCATCGCCCGTCCTCAGCACCCACGGACACACGTGCATGGGGCCCAGCGCGTCCACGGCGACGCAGCACACGAGCATGGGAAGCAGGCCCCCGTCCAGGAGCACGTGGGCGTCGGTCTTGCCCAGCTGCGACACGAGGGCGCGCGTGCCCTGGACCGCGGCCTCCCAAGCCATGAGCGTGGGGTCGTAGACCTGGGGCTCGAGCGCGCCCGTGAGCGGGCCCTCCGCGCCCTTGTCCATCTCGAAGCACATGAGTGCCTCCTCGAAGGCGGGCGCCTGAGCCGCGATCTGGCCCCACGGGGCGACGGCGAAGCTCGAGCCGGTAAACACCTCGCAGTCGCAGCACCCCAGGCCGCCCACGCCCACGACCCAGGCGGCCATCGCGTCGGCGTCCTTGGAAAAGCGCGACTCCGCGAGCGAGCAGCCCATGGCGCTCTCGGGGTCGTCGGCAGCGAAGCCGTACGTGGAGATGAACACGACCGCGTCGACCTTGTAGTCGTACTGCACGAAATCGGCGAGGTCCTCGTAGGTGAACGCGATCCCCAGGTCGAGCCCGCCCGCCTGGAGCACGGGCAGCGTGAGGCCGCTCGCCTCGGGCCCGCCGTTCTGCTGCGCGGCCTCCTCGGCGGCGGATTTCACCTGGGCCAGGAGGCGCAGGGGCACGACGGAGTCGCCGTCGAGGTAGAGGGCCTCGAAGACGGGGTCGTCGTCGAGCGCCACGGCGACGGGCACGAGCGCCGGGCACGCGAGCCGCGGGGCGAGAGAGGAGAGCGCCTGGGCCGCATCCGCGAAGAAGCCCTCGCGGTCGGCCGCGGAAACGCCGGAAAGGCCGGTGAGCGCCGTGATCGGGTACACGACGAGCTCGGCCCCCTGGCTCGCCGCCCGGGCCGACCAATCGGCCATCTTGTCACACGAGGCGGCGAAATCGCCCGCCCGGGTCTCCAACTGTGCCACGCAGATCTTCATCGCTTGCCTCCTCGGCAGCCCTCGTTTTCTCGTCTTCCCGGCCTCGACCCGCAATAAACCGCAGATACCGAGGCCCAACCGTTCCCGTTACGCGACCAGGACCTTGCCTGAGCGGCCCACGGCGTCCGTGACCTCGGCCAGGAGCACCATGTTGCGCGCATCGATGGTCGTGGGCAGGTCGAGCCGCATGATGTCGCCCGAGACGCTCTCCACGCGGACCTCGACGTGGTCGAGGCCGGGGTAGGACGTGAGGATCTTGTTCAGGTAGTCCATGCGGGAGCGCGTGAGCTGGCTCGCGGGGATGTTGATCTCAAGGACCTTGGGACGGTTCGTCGTGTCGTTTAGGACGAGTGGCTCCACGCTCATGCAGATGACCTGGTTGCCGCGGTCGCTTCGCTCGAGCTTGCCCGAGACCTTCACGAAGACGTCGCCCGACGTCTCCCCCGTCTCGGGGTCGACCTCGCCGGCGAGCGCGGCGGCGCACGTCTTGTAGAGCTTGGGGAAGATCACGAGCGTGACCTCGCCTTCCATGTCCTCCAAGGTGACGATGGCCATGGGGTCGCCGTTCTTCGTGGTCTTCTTCTGCACGGAGGAGACCATGCCGGCGAAGCGCAGTACCTTGCCCTCGGGGACCTTGTACTGCTCGTGGACGCCGCCCTCGGGGTCGGTCACCTCGTCGGATACCTCGATGTCGGCCAGCGAGTAGTCGCGGGCCTTGCACAGCGCGTACTCGTACGGGCGCAGCGGGTGGTCCGAGACGTACAGACCCAGCACCTCGTGCTCGCGGGCGAGCTTGACCGAGCGGTCCCATTCCACGCCGTCGGGCTCGGGGTTGTCCTCCTCGAAGCCCGCCCCCTCGACGTCGGCGAACATGTCGAACATGGAGACCTGCCCCGTCGCGCGGACCTTCTGGCGGCGCGTTGCGGCGTCGATGATGTTCTCGGGGTTGTTCTTGTCCACGAGCATCATGAGCTGCCGGCGCGTGTAGCCCGTCGAGTCGAAGGCGCCGGAGCAGATAAGGGCCTCGACCACGCGGCGGTTCGCCTGGCCGGAGTCCATGCGGTTCACGAAGTCGAAGAGGTCCTTGAAGTCTCCGCCGCGCTCGCGCTCGGCCATGATGGCCTCGCCCACCGACTCGCCCACGCCGCGGATGCCCGCGAAGCCGAAGCGGACGCCGTCGGGGGTCGCCGTGAAGTCGCGGCCGGACTCGTTGATGTCGGGCGGCAGGATAGCGACGCCCTCGCGGCGGTAGGCCGTGACGTAGTGGACGATCTTCTCGGTCTTGCCCATGTAGGAGGTGAGGACCGAGGCCATGTACTCCTTGGGGAAGTAGGCCTTGAGCCAGGCGGTCTGCATGACGAGGATGGCGTAGCCCGCCGAGTGCGACTTGTTGAAGGCGTAGGACGCGAACTCGAGGACGTCGTCCCAGATGCGCTGGGCGACCTCCTTCTTGTAGCCGTTCTCGACGGCGCCGTTGATCCAGTGGTCGTAGATGGTCTCGTCGGCGCCGTTGGCCTCCCAGTGGAAGATCTGGTCGGTCAGCATCTTGATCTTCTTCTTGGCCACCGGCTTGCGGATGCGCGAGTCGGACTCGCCGGGCGAGAAGTTCGACATCTTCATCGAGATCTGCATGACCTGTTCCTGGTAGACCATGGTGCCGTAGGTCTCGTCCAGGATGTCGGACAGGCGGTCGTCGTAGAAGGCGACAGGCTCCTTGCCGTTCATGCGGTTGATGTAGCTCGTGACCATGCCGGCGCCGAGCGGGCCCGGGCGGTACAGGGCGATAAGGGCGACGACCTGGCGGTACTCCTTGGGCTGCATGCCCTTGATCGTGGCCGTCATGCCGGCGGACTCGATCTGGAAGACGCCTGCCGTGTGGCCCTTGCCCATCAGCTCGAAGATCTTCGGGTCGTCGAAGGGGATCTTGTCCACGTCGATGTCGACGCAGGTGGCACCCGGCTTGATGGTCTTCTTCACGACCTCGGGCATCTTGTCGATGTCCTCGGGGTTGGGGTGGGCGCGGCGGATGTTCGCGAGCGCCTTCGAGATGACGGTAAGCGTGCGCAGGCCCAGGAAGTCCATCTTGAGCAGGCCCATGTCGGCGACCGAGTGGCCCTCGTACTGGGTGATCTCGACGCCGCCCTTGGTGTCGACCTTCGTCGGCACGTGGTCGTTCACCGGCGTGGGCGCGATGAGGACGGCGCAGGCGTGGACGCCCTCGCCGCGGTGCATGCCCTCGATGGAGAGCGCCGCGTCGATGATGCGCCGCGCGTCCTCGTCCTTCTTGTAGGCCTCCTCGAAGTCCGGGGAGTACATGTCCTCCTTGCCGTCGGTCTTCTGGAGCACGAACTTGAGCTTGGCCTTGGGGTCGCCCGTGATCATCTTGGAGAGCTTCTGGCCCTGCCAGACGGGGAAGCCCAGGACGCGGCAGGCATCGTTGATGGCCTGCTTCGCCTTGATCGTGGAGTAGGTGATGACGTGGCAGACGCGCTCGGGGCCGTAGAGCTCGCGCACGTGCTGCACGACCTCCAGGCGCCGCTCATCGTCGAAGTCCATGTCGATATCGGGCATCTCGGTACGCTGGGGCGAGAGGAATCGCTCGAACATCAGGCCGTTCGAGAGCGGGTCGAACGTCGTGATGTCCATGGCGTAGGCGACGAGGGCGCCGGCGGCCGAGCCACGGCCCGGGCCCACGCCGATGCCGTTCCTCTTGGCCCACTGGACGTACTCCTGCACGATGAGGAAGTAGTCGGCGAAGCCCTTGGTGCAGATGATGTTGTACTCGTGGTTCAGGCGGTCGAGGACGTTCCAGTCGCCGATCGTGACGTTCTTCCAGTCCTCGCCGTAGCGCTTGGCCAGGCCCTTCTCGCACTCCTCGCGGAAGCGCCCCTCCGAGGTCTCGCCTGGGCGCAGGCCAGGGAACTTGGGCAGGTACATGTGGGACCAGTCGAGCTCGTAGTCGCACTTTGCCGCGACCTCGAGCGTGTTGTCTATGACCTCGGGCGCCCACGAGAAGAGCTCGCGCATCTCCTGCTCGCTCTTGATGTAGAACTCGGTGCCCGTCATGCGCTTGCGGTTCACGTCGTCGATCTTCGACGCCGTGCCGATGCAGGAGAGGATGTCCTGGGTCGGGGCGTCCTCCCGCGTGAGGTAGTGGTTGTCGTTCGTCGCGACGACCTTGATGCCCAGCTCGTGCCCCAGCTTGAGGATCTGCTCGGAGAGCGTGCGGTCGTTGAAGCCGCCCCACGAGGGGTCCTCGAGGCCGTGGTCCTGCACCTCGAGGTAGAAGTCCTCGCCAAAGATCTCCTGGTACGTGAGCGCCCACTTCTTCGCCTCGTCGGGGCGGCCCTGGAAGTACATGCGCGGGATGATGCCGGCCACGCAGGCCGAGCAGCACACGATGCCCTCGTGGTAGCGGCGCAGCATGTCGAGCGTGGTGCGCGGGTAGTAGTAGAACATCTCGCCCGACGCGGCCTCGCTCATCATCTTCATGAGGTTGACGTAGCCCGTCTCGTTCTTGGCGAGGAGGATGAGGTGGTAGCGGTGCTGCTTCGTGCCCTTCTCGATGCAGTCGTCCGTGATGAAGTAGGCCTCGCACCCAAAGATGGGCTTGATGAGCAGCGGCGGGCGGTTGGCGCGCACGGCCTCGAGGTCGTGGCCGGAGGACTCCCACACCGCGACGTCGGACTCCCACTGGGCGTGCACGCGGTCGTGCGGGCCGGCGTCGGCAGGGTCGGGGTCGGGCTCCTCGAGTTCCCAGTCCTTCTGGAAACACTCGACGTCGTGCTTCCACTGCTTCATGTCCTTCTGGGCGTCGTTGTACTTGCGGCACTCGAGGTCGAAGTCGGGCGTGCCGAACATGTAGCCGTGGTCCGTGAGGGCCAGGGCGGGCATGCCGAGGTCGACCGCTCGCTTGACCATGTCGGGAATCTTGGTCGCGGCATCGAGCATCGAGTAGTCGGAGTGGTTGTGGAGATGGACGAAGGCCATGTAGCAGGCGCCTTTTCTAGTCGGGGAACAGACGAATCAGTGATGTTCCAGTTTAGCGCGGAAGCCGCGTTCGGATACGGCGCCCAACGGTTCGGCACCGTAATCCCACGGCTCCCGCCGCCCCTGCAATTTGAGACATTTCAGGGTGCGTTTATGTCTCAAATTGCAGGGGGCAGGAGGGGATGCAGGGCTAGAAGCGATAGCGGACGACGAGCGGCTCGCCGGGCGAGTCGGGGTCCTCGCGCTCGACGCAGACGAAGGCGCACTCAACGCCCTTGAGCCCCTGGTCCAGGAGCACCCGTGCATAGAACTCCGCCTGCATGGCGTGCCGTGCCCGCACCGCCTCCGCGCTCAGCCCAAGGTCGCCGGTCTTGTAGTCGATGACCAGCGCCTCGTTCGAGCCGGGGTCGGTGCAAAGAAGGTCGATCGCGCCCTCGAGGTACTCGCCGTGCTCCGATGGGGCCGCTACGAAGAAAGGCACCTCGGCGCGGACCCGCCCATGGGCGAGCGCCTCTTCGCGGATGCTCGACGCGCCCCAGAGCGCAAGGGCGCCCTCAAGCCGCTTTCGGGCCCGTGCCGAAAGGTTCCACCGGGCGCACATGGCATCCACCCGCGCCTCATTCGGGGTCTCCCCGGACTCAACCATCGACTGGGCGAGCTCGTGGAAGGCGGAGCCGAGGTTCGTGGCACGGTCCTCGTCGGCGTCGACGGGTGCACCGGCGTCCTCGGCGTCCCGTTGCCCGCGCGTCGGCAGGGGCAGGCGCTCGCCGCCCTTCTCAAGCGCCTCCCGGTGAACCGAGCTGTAGCTATAGACGCCTTCGCGGGTGCTCCAGGTGCCAAGAAGGCCTTCCACGGGCGGCTCAATCGCATAGAGATCGAAGGACGTTGGAGCGTCGACGCCGTCGGCCCCGTTGCTCTCCGCCGTGCCCGTCTTCGCCCCACCAGGAGTCAGCAGGTCGGCGGGATCGGCCGGGAGCTCCCCATCGATGCCCTCGAGGGTATTGCCGGAGTCGGCGCGGACGACCTTCTCGGCGCCTTTCCCCTCCTGCTCGACCTGGACGCAGCGGACGCGCGCGGGCGTCTCTCCCCCAAAGTCGACCTCGCAGACGCCGGGAGCCGGGGCGGCCTCGGCGCCGAACAACGCATAGAGCGCATCGGAGGCGAGCTTTGAGGAGACGCCCTCCTTGCCGCCCGCGGCGTTCACGCTGAGGATGAGCGCCTCCCTCGCGCGCGTCATGGCGACATAGAGCAAACGCGCCTTCTCCTCGGCCGCGGCCGCGTCGCCCATGGAGCGCAGGCCGACATAGCGGGCGCAGAGCGGCAGGTCGCGACCGAGTTGCACGTCCTCCGCCGCCTCCTCTGCGTCGATCCCGGAGAGGGCCTTCGCGGCGTCCTTGTCGGGGGAAAGCGGCTTGAGGATGAGCTCGGGGCCCTTCCCGCGCGCGGCGGGCATGACCGCGAGCGAGGCGTCGGAGCGGGGATTGCCCCAGCACTCGGCCACGGCGGTCACCGGGAACTCGAGGCCCTTGCTCGCGTGGATCGTCATGATGCGCACGGTGCCCCCGCCCTCGCCCTCGGCACCGGCGAGCGAAGCCGGCGCGATCTTCGAGGCGGCGAGCCAGAGATCGAACTCCGTCGCGGCGCGCGCCGGCCCCAGTCCCATGGAAGAAGTCAGGTCGCGGATGTAGCGCACGGCGGCGAGGACGTTCGCTGCCCGGGCAAGCCCTGCGGGCCCTTGCGCCTCGAGCCTCGCGAGCCAGCCCGACTCGCGCGCGACTTGCTCGCACACGCCTGCAACGGGACGCACCGAGACCTCGTCGAGCGCCCTCACGACGATGTCGCGCGCACGGGCAAGACGGCGCGACGGGGTGTGGCCGCCCACGAGGTCGAAGACGGCGATGCCCTGCTCGATGGGCCGCTTGGCGCAGGCATCGAGCTTCTCCTGCTGCTTGGTGCCAAGCTCGCAGAAATCGTTCGCGTCGAGGCCGAACATCTCGCTCGCGAGGAGCGGGAAGAGCCCGGACTGGGTGTCGGCGGGGTTCGCGAGCGTGTGGAGAAGCGCGCACATGACCTTGACCTCGGGCGTGGAGGTAAAGGTCGAGCCGCCGGTCACGACGCACTCCATGCCCCGCGCGCGGATCGCGTCGATGTAGAGCCCCGCATGGGTCGTCACGCCGAGGAGCAGGGCCATGTCGCCGGGGCGCTCCCCGTGGTCGCGATAGCGCGCGAGGGCATCGGCCACCTGCACCGCGGCCATCGCGCTCTGGTGCCCCGTCGCGTAGCCCGACACGCCCTTGCCGGCCGTGACCTCCACGTCGATCCTGGGGAGGTCGCGTGCCCGGAAGGCGTCCTTGCGTGTGGGCCAGTCGTCGAGGTGCATGAAGGAGGCCATCGTTCCCGAGGCGCCCCCGCCGGTGTCCAACGCGCCGTCGCGGTTGCCGCGGCTCACGCGCTCCACGAACTTGAGGACGTCGCCGTGGCTGCGGTAGTTCGTGTCGAGCCGCACCAGGCCCGATTCCCCCACCCCCTCGCCGCGCCGATAGAAGACGTCGACGTCGGCGCCGCGGAAGCGGTAGATGGACTGCTGCGCGTCGCCGACGGTCGCCAGGTGACGGGCGCCCTCGCCCGCGAGGAGCTCGATCAAGGCGAGCTGCGTCTCGTCGGTGTCCTGGAACTCGTCGACCATGACGAGCTTGAATCGCCCCGCGTAGTCCCGGCGCACGGCCGGGCAGTCCCTCACGGCCGCATAGGCCTGCTTGACCAGGTCGTCGTTGTCGAGCACGCCTTGGTCGAGCTTACGTGCGGCATAGGACGCCTCGACCCTGCGCGCGAGCTCGAGGAAGGAGGGAGCGCGGTCGGCCGCGGCGGCGAAGGCGACCTCGGCACGGGCGAGCGAGAAGGACTCCTTCGCGGCGGCGAGCTTCTCGGCGATGGCCTTGCTCTTCGTCGGCATGGAGACGGAGGCGAAGGCTTCCAGGGCGGCAGCGGCGTCCTTCTTGCTCGGCGCGAGCGCGTCGAAGGCTCGCAGCGCCTCCAAGGAGGGCCCGACCTTGCCCGCGGCGGCGGCGGTGAGCTTCTCGGCGCCGAGCTCCTCCATGCGCATGAGCAGGTCGCGCATCAGGTGCGCGACGTCGCCGTCGCCCGTGCCCGCGGCCGCGCAGGAGAGCGAATCGATGCCCCCGGGCAGGGCCGAGGCCGCATCGAGGATGTTCTTCACGAGCTTCATGGCGCCGCTGTAGCCGGAGGCCGGGGCGTAGTCGCCGCTGCCGAGCTCGTCGATGGCCGCCCGCAAGTCCGGGTCCTCCCGCGCCTCGGACATGACCTCGTCCATGGCGGAGAAGAGCAGGCTTTCCTGGGCGGAGCCGGTCACGACGCCGAACTCGGGGTCGAGCCCCAGGTCGAGGGCGTGGCGGTGCAGGATGCGCGAGCACATACCGTGGATGGTCGAGATCCACGCGTCGTCGACCGCGAGCGACGCCTCGGCCATGCCGCAGCGCCTGAGGTTCGCGCGGACACGTTCGCGGATCTCGCGGGCCGCCGCCTCGGTGAACGTGATCACGAGAACCTGCCCCAGGTCGTCGAGGAAGGCCCCGCCGTCGGCGGCCGACCCGGGCGCGAGGGCCCACGTGACGCGTTGGGTCAGCGTGAACGTCTTGCCCGAGCCTGCGCCTGCCTCCACGAAGAGAGGCTCGTCGAGCGTCTGGGCGATCTTCCTCTGGTTGTCGTTGAGCGTGGAGAGGTCCACCTGAGGTCCCGCCGCGCTGCCGCTCTTTTTCTGACGATCGGTCATTTGGAGAGCCTCCTCTCACAGTTGAGCACCGGGCAGTAGTCGCAGGCGTGGGCGTCGATCGGGCTCGCCTCGATGTCGCCGGCGAGCAGCCGCTCGAGCTTGGCCGCGATTGCCTCCTCGCACGCATCGAGAAGCGCGTCCATCCCCGACTCCCCCTTCATCCCGAAGCCCGCGGCACGGGGGACCTCGATGCGGGGCAGCCGCCTCTTTGAGGCGCCGCAGGGACCGAACACGGCGTCCACGGCCTCGGCATCGACGGCGCCGGCTATCTCGTGGGAACCCTTGGTGCAGAGATAGACGGCGGCGCGGACCTTGAGGCCGGGGAACGCCCGCCTCACGACCTGGCCGTAGATAAGCGACTGCACGCGCCTGGGCAGCTCGAAGGCATCGCCCGCCCCTTCCTTCCCAAAGGCGTCGTACTCGGCGGCAAAGCCCCGGTCGCCCTTGTGCTTGTAGTCGATGACGGCCGCCTGCCCGTGGGCGTCCACGTCGATGCGGTCCACCGTGCCGGTGATGCGCACGCCCGCGTACTCGACCACGTCGTCGTGCTTGCCGAACCCCCACTCAAAGAACCGGGGCTCATAGCCCGTGAAGCGCTTGGACTCGTAATCGATAAGGTCCAAGAGGTCGCGCCTCAGCGCGTCGACGGAGCCGGCCTGCCCCGCGGTGTGCGGGACGAGGGCCTGGACCTGGGGGCGTTTTCCTTTCCCGAGAAAATACTGGTGATCCAGGTGGCCGCCGAACTCCTCATCGAGGATCTTGCGGGCGAGCTCGAGGGAAGGCGAACCGGCAACGGGACGCGACCCCGCGATAAGGGCCGTCGGGTCCCCTTGGGCGAGCGCGACGAGGCGCTCCGCTTCGGCGGCGTAGGCGGCCGACTGCATGCCCTCGGGGTCTTCTTCGTAAATGCGTCGCAGCTCAGAGGCACCGAGCAGCTTTTCCTGCGCAAGGGCGAGGAGGTTCCTGTGCGTCACCTCGAGCACGCGGTGCGCGAACGTGCCCATCTCGGCGCCCGTGAAGCCGGCGTCCGCGTCCCTCAGCCGCAGCCGTCTCTGGCTGAACCACTTGTACGGGCACTCGAGGTAGGACTCGATCTGCGAGGCCGAGAGCACCGGGACCGCATCGAGCCTCCCCTCGGGAGGCGGCGTGACGCAGGACCTCAGAGCCGGCGAGATACGGCCGGCCGGCATGGGGGCATCCGTCCCCTCGAACCCGGGCTCGACCCCGCGGACGGAACGGTTGCGTCCCACACACGTCTCGCCCGCGGAAACGACGTTGCGCTCCCCGAGCACCTCGGAGATGGCCGAGGCCTTGGCCGCGTCGCCTATCCCATAGCAAGCGAGCGCCTCGGTCATCATGACAGAGGGGTAGCACTCCTTGGAATCCGCCGAATATAGACAGCGCTCCAGCGAGACCCCGTCCCTCGCCGCGCGGAGCAGCGAGCGGAAGCGATGGCGCTCGAGCGGGAGCGCGTCCTCGGCGGATTGGACGCCGTAGGAGTCGAGAAGACTCGCGAGGACCGAGTCGTTCGGCTTGATGGGGGACTCGGCCGAGGTCATGCCGCCGATGAAGACGCGGTCGAATGCGGTGGGCGCGAGCTCGTCGTTGGGACGGGCGACGAGCACCTCGCACGCGGAGCCGGGCGCCTCCCAGCGAAGCCTCGCCGAGGCGGAGACGCGCCCCAGGACCGAGGCGGCGATATCGACGAGCTCAACAAGGCTCACGCGACGCTCGATCTCGGGGTCGGCGGTGAGGCCGCATTCCTTGAGGCTCTTCGCGACGGAAAGCACCTGCGCAAGCGCCGCCTTGGCCATAACGGAGGCCTCGCCACGTACGAGGTCGCCTGAATCGGCACCGCCATCAACGAAGGGGGCGAGCAGCTTGGACGCCGCCGAGCCGATCCTCCCGCGGAGGAGCTCGCGGGTCGCCTGGGCCACGGCCGGCGAGGTCGCCTTCTCGTTCCGCAGCTTGTCGAGGACCGCCTGCGGGGTAAGAAGCCGGTTCGCCCTCCACTCACGGTCGAGCGCCCGCGCACGCGCCGGGTCAAGGCCCGAGATATGCGAGGCGAGGAAGTCGGAGAGCTCACGCGGCGGCCACCAGGACATGTCGCCGAGCTTCACGACCTGGGCGCCGTTAAGGGCACGCGACCCCTCGGGCCACTGCGCGGCGAGCTCGTCGAGACGGGCCACCTCGCGGGCAAACTCGAGGAACGCCCTCCCCTCCTCAAGGGCAGAGACAGTCCTTCTCAGTGCCATGCGAACCGAGGTTCCACGCGCAACGAGCCGCGGCACGAGCTCCCGAGAGGCGCGCTCCGGATCCGTCGCGACAATGGCGACGCGGGCAGCGCCCTCCGAGGCGGCCTTCGCGACCTCGTCGGCGATCAACCGGTCCTCGGCGCTCGGCCCCGCGGGGAGCAACACCTTGACCGCCCCCGAGGGGCTTACCTGCGCCGCATCAGAGCAGAAGACGGCATCCGCAAGGGCCTGGACCTCGGGCGACCTTACGAGCCGTGACTCGGGCTCCGGCGCGTCGTCGACCGTCTCCACGGGCGCGCCGACCTTCTCGGCTTCTTCCCGCAAGGCACCGAGAAGCGCCCGCGCCGGGGCATCGGCAAGAGAGGCGCCCACCTCGCACGCGACCGTGACCTCGCGGGTCGCAGAGAGCGCGGCCGCAAGGCTCAGAACATGCGCCGGCATATGGGAGAACCCCACGAAGAAGAGGGACGCCTGGTCGCCGGCCGCGAGCCGCCCGGGGAGCCCGTGTGCAGCCTCGCATTCCTCGATGAGGCCCAGGGCCGTGAGCTCTCGGCTGTATTGCGCACAAAGCGAGACGACCGCGGCCTCCGCCTCGGAGACCCCCTCCGGCACCGACGGGTCCTCCGCGAGCCGGCGAAGTCCCGCTCGCACGAGGCCTGAGAGGATCGAGCGCGTTCCCTCGTTATCGGCAGGGACGATACCCTCGGAAGCGGCGGACGCGACGATACGGGCGCACACGATCTCGCGCGCCGCCCCGTCCACGAGCCTCCTGCCGTCGCCCCAGAGGCCCCAGCGCTCCTCGATCCAGGCGGAAGGGGTCGTCACGCGCACCCCAAGGCCGATGCCGCGTGCCGCGAGCTCTCGCTGAATGCGAAGGGCATGGTCGAACGACGGGGCGAGCACACAGGCTTCCCCACCCTTCTCCACGGCGGAGCGGAGCCCATCGAGCACGAAGGGACACACGAGCGACTCGCCCGCGATTTTTACTAGCGTCAGCGACATAGCGAATCCTTGGTCGAAGGCGTGCGACTAATCCCGGCAACTAGTCTACGCCACCGGTCGGACAAAAATATATCCCCAGGTAGAACAGGGTGTACGCACTACTCTGCAGTCCCATTCCCTATGCGGAACAAAACAAGGCGGTAGCCACCGCTCTCGCCGTTCAGGCACTTGGACACGCGGCTTACCGTCGTGGAGGAGGCACCTGTGGCCCGGCTCACGTCCAGGTAGGAGCGTCCCTCGGAAAGAAGCGAGGCGACCTCGAGGCGCTGGGAAAGGTCGGCGACCTCGCGCGGGGTGCACAGGTCCTCAAAGAACGAGCGGGCCTCATCGACCGTCTCGAGAGAGCAGACCGCCTCGAGCAGCCGCTTGACCTCGTTCTCGTTCATGTTCCGTCCTCCTCGAGCAGCATCACGGGTTTGCGCTCACTACTTTAGCGCATTAAAGTGCTGCAAAGAGCAATCCTCCCATGATGTGACGAGAAACCAACATCGGGGTAGGCTGTAGGTGCACGCACCCAAGAAGGAAAGGGGCAGAAATGGGGTTCATTGGAAGCTGGCTCGCGACCGCCGTTGCCACCGCCGTCGCCATCTGGATCGTTCCCGGCATCACGGCCATCGGCAGCTCGGTCTCGGCCTCGATCTTTACCGCGCTCGTGCTCGGCATCCTGAACGCGACCATCAAACCGGTGCTCAAGGTGCTCTCGCTCCCGATCACGGTTCTCACGCTCGGCATCTTCTCGCTCATCCTGAACGCCGTCGTGCTGGAGCTTGCGAGCTACCTCTCGCGCAACATTTTCCACGCGGGAATCTACGTGGAGAGCTTCGGGGCGGCGTTCTTCGGCGCGATCGTCATCAGCATCGTCGCGTCCATCGTCGCAGGCATTTTCGACTAGATATCTGCGAGTTTCACAAATACTTGCACAAAGCGTTGCAACAAAGAAGCCCGGCTCGAGCAGTCGGGCTTCTTTGTGTCCGAGCCGGGCAGCGGGACCCGTGGAGCTCACGGCCTACTTCTGCAGCAACCGAGCGGCGTAGGCGGCGACGGCATCTTTCGCCGAGCCGATGTTCGCCCCGATGGCGGCGCCGAGAAGCTCCCACACGAGGTCGCGCGTTCTCTGGTCTGATCCGGCGAGCGCCTGGGCAACGGCCTGAACGGACTTGAGGCTGCCCGTCACCTCCGCGAGCGTCGTCGCCCCGCCGGCCTCGAGCACGCCGAACAGCTCGTCGGTGAAGCGCTCGCGCTCATCGGGCTCGATGCCGGAGATCCAACCGGCAAGCGCATCGTCCATCCGGCGAGCCTCGGGAAGAAGCCCATCGGCCTCAATGAGCCCCTTCGCCCCCATCTGCCATGAGAGGGGGTCGTGCTGCGTCGCGCCTGTAGCCGAGCTCTTCACGTACTTCTTGGCAGAGCCGTCGTCGAAGAGCATGCCCACGATGCCGTATTCGGGGACCACATGGGTGAAACGCTCGCCGTAGACCTCGGCGCAAGGAACCGGCACGGCACCCTGGGTCATGCCCGGGCCGTCGTCGCTCCACACGTGGTCGACGACCCCACGCAGCTCCTCGGGCAACACCGCACAGGCGTATTCCGCGAGTATCCCGCCCTTCGAGTGCCCGCCCACATAGAGAGACCGGCCCTCACGCTGCGCCGTCCTGACCTCAGACTCCAGGTAGGCCGCAGCGGCACGCTGCGCCTCCGTTACCTGAAAGCTCAGCATAAAGTCTTCCCGCCAACCCACAAGCGAGCTGTCGGTGCCACGGAAGGCGACATAGGTGTGGCCGTCATCCAGGTCGATGCACAGCGCGGAGAACTGAAGCACACGCTCCTCGTCCACGGCGTCGACGTAGGACCGCACGCAAGAAGCGCCGAACCTTTCCGAAGCGCCGAGCGCGAGGACGAAGCGCGCGTCCACGGCGGCGAGGGACCTCACCCAAGCAGCGATATCGTCCCCACCGGCGCGCTCCATAAAACGTCGGCACGCCTCGGAGACGCTCACGGACCCGGAATCGGCCGCGCCCGGGGCGATCCCCCTCAGGTCGAGATAGGCGAACGTCGCCAGGGCCACGTTGTCGCAGTCGTTGAAGGGCCGCTCGGCGAGCGTGATATCCCCGCGCATCTCAAGGTAGTCGCGTGCGTCGGCCATTGAGGCGCCCTTTCTCGTGAGTCGGTCTCTGGAAAACGGATCCGTTTAGATAGCCTACGACAAACGCAAAAGCCCCGGCTCGCGCAAGCGAACCGGGACGACCATTTGGAAGGATTTGGGGACAGGTTCGTTTTTCTTCCATTTGGAAGCTTTTCGAACCTGTCCCCAAGTTTACTCATTTGAGAAAAAGACGAACCTGTCCCCGATTTTGCTCAAAGGAGCTTAT
>ERZ808240.465-NODE-465-length-53636-cov-5.202833_pt1 | contig 53636 bp, 42 predicted proteins | sample MGYA00521084_ERZ808240 | MGnify/ENA primary metagenome ERZ808240 (study PRJEB31516, sample SAMN03275571) | gut metagenome | biome: mammalia-associated habitat; material: feces | host: Papio cynocephalus | place: Kenya | collected 2012-08-06 ...
AGCTTTCAGTTATGTGTAGCCTTTCTTTAGTCGCACATTTTATTGGAAGTTAACAATGTATGATAGAAAGAAAATTGAAGAACTATTACAAACGTCAAAAAATGGGGTCATCACTGCTGCGCAGGTAACAGAGGCCGGGATTCATCGCGGTGTTCTGCAGGAATACGTTAAGGTAGGCGAAATCTATCGGTGCGGGCGCGGTTTATATGTACAGAGTGACGCATGGGAAGATGATTTTTACCTTTTGCAGCATAGGTACGGGCGTGGAATTTACTCGCATGATACCGCCCTGTATCTGCTAGGCTATTCAGACCGTACCCCTGCAAAATATACAATGACCTTTCCCAAGGGCTACAACGCCCCGTCCTTAAAGCAGGAGAACTTAATCATCAAGCGCGTTATGCCGAAGAACTACGACTTCGGGCAAACCCAAATTGAATCTCCCTCCGGAAATCCAATTCGTGTTTACGATTTGGAACGGACACTGTGTGACATTCTGCGCGGCAGCGGCAGCGATGTTCAGATTGTCGGAGAAGCGATGAAACGCTATGCAGCGTCCAAGGACAAGAACATTCATAAACTGATGCAGTACGCAGACCAGCTTCGCGTGAAGCCCAAGGTGCTGCGATACATGGAGGTTTTGCTATGATTACAAAAAATCCGATGCAACTGAAAGCCTTTATCAAGAACAAAGCAGCGGAGAAGCATATCTCAGCGCAGCTCGTCATGCAGAACTATATGCTCGAACGGCTGCTGGAACGGATTTCGCTCTCGCCCTATAAGAACAATTTCATTCTCAAAGGTGGATTTCTGATTTCCGCCATTGTGGGGCTGGACACACGGGCAACAATGGATCTGGACACAACAATCAAAGGCTTCACCCTGACGCATGAAGCAATCCGCAAAATCTTTACGGAGATTTGCGCTGTCCAGATTGCTGACGACGTGCAGTTTGAGGTCGTCGGCATCTCTGACATTCGGGAAACCGACGATTACCCCGGCATCCGGGTCGCGCTGAAAGCGAACTATCCGCCGATCAGCGTACCGCTGACGGTGGATGTCACCACGGGCGACATGATAACGCCCCGTGAGGTGGAATACACATTCTCCCTGCTGTTCGATGACCGCACGATCAGTATTCTTGCCTACAACCTTGAAACGGTGCTGGCGGAAAAGCTGGAAACCGTGCTGTCCCGCAACATTGCGAATACCCGTCCGAGAGATTATTACGACGTACATATCCTGTACGCGCTACGCGGCGCGGAATGTGACAAAGCGACGCTGCGCCGGGCGCTGGAACGAACGACGCAGAAACGCGGCAGCGGCATAATCCTGACAGACTACCCGGAGATTATGAAAGAGATCCGCGAAAGCGATACGCTCCGCAGGCTGTGGGAGAAATACAGCCGCGAGTATGAGTACGCAAAGGACATTTCCTTTGATGATACCTGCACTACCATTCAGATGATTATGTCGGCCATCCTATTATAAAATAAATCCCCGTTTGTATTTTATCAATGCCGTGTTTATAGCACATTGGACTGTAATACAAACGGGGATTTTTACTTCGTTACAGCTGATATTTGCTGATTTTGCGGTACAAGGTTGCCCGGCTGATGCCAAGTGCTTCGGCTGCTTTCGCTTTGCCTTCCTGGGTATTGCTGTAGACCTCCAGCGCATTTTGAATCAGTTCTCGTTCTACTTCTTCCAGATTCCGTACCGGTTCAGCGGCACCGGCTTTCGCCCCTGTAAGGCGATTCGCAATATCCTGCAGCCCGATCTTGTCCGTCCTGCATTTATTTACCGCATATTCTATGGTGTTTTGCAGTTCCCGCACATTGCCCGGCCAATCATAGCTGCACAGCCTATGCAGAACATTCTGTTCAATTCCCACTATCTGTGGTTTATCCAGCATATCCGCGTACATCCGCAGGAAATACGCAGCCAGTTCCGCAATGTCATCTTTGCGTTCCCGCAGCGGCGGGATTTCAATCGGAATGACACCCAGTCGATAGAACAGGTCCTCGCGGAACTCGCCGGTATCGATCATGCTGCGCAAATCACGATTTGTCGCAGAGATAATACGAATATCTACCTCGATCTGCTTTGCCGAACCAACGCGCTGAATCTTCCGCTCCTGAATCGCGCGCAAAAGTTTGGGCTGCAGGTGGATCGGCAATTCGCCGATTTCATCCAGGAACAAAGTCCCGTGGTTCGCCATTTCAAATTTACCGATTCGTCCGCCCTTGGCCGCGCCGGTGAAACTGCCCTCTTCATAGCCGAACAGTTCGCTTTCCAGCAGATTATTCGGGATCGCCGCGCAGTTTACCGCGATAAACGGCCCGTTCGCATATTTGCTTTCCTGATGGATCGCATTCGCGAAAACCTCCTTACCGGTCCCGCTTTCTCCCTGAATCAGAATATTTGAAGTCCCGGCCGCAAAAGTTCTCGCTTCTTCCTTTATCTTTCGGATCGCACGGCTGTTGCCGATGATTTCATCAAAAGAAGATTTTTTGACTGGCTGGATCAAGGCCGCAGCCTGCTTCAGAATGTCTGCTTTTTTGCGTTCAGCCTCTTCATACTCCGCAACGATCAGCTCCGCCGTGATTTCAAAATTCAAATTTTCGTTTTTTCTTTTCCGTCATGTTTACGTCCTCCTAATGTGTGTTTTGTTTCTTTTCATGTCTATAGAGCAACAAGTGTGCCATAATGAGAAATGCGCATTTTTCAACGTTTTTCTCGCTTTAATACAAGAAAAATCTCAATTTGCGACGTGCTGACGTCTCATTTTGAGATTTTTCTGTTTCTTCTGTCTCTTTTTGAGAATTTTTAATTCGATCCGCGCAGCTTACACGATCCGCCACCGGCAGCCTTCAAATATCGTATCGAAGCGGCAGATGCCTTTGTACTGGCAGTAGGTGCAGGCGGAGCGTTCGCGGGTCTTCATCGGCTGGATGTCGATCTTACCGGCGGCCAGGTCGCGGCAAAGCTCCGTGACTTTTTGGGAAACGGTCTCGGTCAGCGCCGCGAACTCCGTCTCGCTGAGCAGCGTATCGCCGCCGGTCGCGCTGATGCCATCCTTGCCGTTTCGCAGCGGCAGGATCTCCGAATAGCCGCTGAAATCTCCGGCAATGCTTTCGATGACCTGCGGGTCATCGACCAGCACCCCGTTCATCTTAAAATTCTTGCGCACCTCCTGCGCCAGCTTGTCCGCATCCGGCGCTTTCGCCGACCAGTCGACCATCGGCTCACTGATATGGAAATAAAAGACGCCGGCCGGTTTTCTGGCCTCGCCGCTTGTACGCTCGCCCAGGCAGGCATTGAGGTACAGCATGAGCTGCAGACGGTAGCCCGCCTCTGCTTCCGCCCGGTTAAAATTCTCGTTTCCCGTCTTATAATCGATGATCTTCACGCGCTCGCCGCGCAGAATATCCACGCGGTCGATCTTGCCCTCGATGTACAGCTCCCGGCCCTCCGCCTCGACGGTGATCGGCGGGATCCTGCGGCCGCGGCCGAACGGCACCTCAAACCGGCTGGACAGGATCTGTCCGGCCCGTACCTGCTCGACGCACACCCAGCAGACCTTTTCGCAGATGTCCGCGATACGGCGGCTGCGGTACTGTTCCTCGTTACCGAACTGGAACAGTCCCTCGCGATAGCTTGCTGTCTCTCGTGCGACCGTCTGCTCCACGAAGGCTCGACATTCCTCGCGCGTCATCGTCATCCACGGCGATTCCGGCGCGGTGACCGGTACGTTCGGCAAGGTCAGCTTTGCCGTCAGCTCCATCAGGCACTGATGGTAGATGTCGCCAATCTCCCGCGGCGCGACCTCAAAGACGCGGCGTTCCTCCGGCTTGAGGCCGTACTGGATCAAATGAGAAAACGCGCAGCGCGCATAGCGTTCCAACCGCGACGGACTGAGGCTCAGCGCGGTATCGAGATCCCGCTTGTACAGAGCGTCAGCGACCTTGCTGCCGAGTGCCTCCTGCTGATTCGTAAAGGCCAATCCCTTGCGGATCGGCGTCAGTTTCGCATCGTCATGCTGCTGATACCAGGCGAGCATTTCCGTCCAGGGTCTGCCGAGCGGCTTGCCCTCCATCGTCTCCTGCAGCGCCTCGGTCAAATGCCGCAGCGGCGCTATGCCGCCGCAGGCCAGTGCCGTCTGCGCCTCACCCGTACGGTTGAGCACATCCTTCTCGACCGTAAGCTGCGGGAAGAGCTCCGTCAGGCGTACAAAGATCCCTGACGGCTTGCTGAGATTCCCCTCGATATCCGCCATACTGCAGCTCATCCAAAGCTGTGCACCCGGCCGGGAAAGGTTGCGGTAGATCGCCAGCCGTTCCTCCAGCTGCCGCACGCTGTCCACCTTGCAGAGCTCTACGCCCTTTTCCTGAAACAGCTCCTTTTCGTCATTGCCGAACAGACCCGGTGCCGGTTTCTCCTGCGGCAAGATCCCCTCATTGGCGCCGACCACGACCAGCGCCTTGATATTGCCGCTTCTGGTGCGCTGCATCGTACCCATCATCAGACCGTCCTTGGTCGGCGGCAGCACTCCGATCTCGACCTGCGACAGCCCCACCGTAAACAGGTCTAAAAAGCCGCGTGCATCGAAAGCCTGCTGCCCCGCGATCTCCTGCATCTGATCGAGAATCCCGACTACCTTGCCCCAGATCTGCTGCGTTTCCTCTGCCAGATCCGTCCGGCCCATCTCCTGCTGAGAGACAAGCATCGCGCTGATCCGCGCCGGCAGCTGCACCTCCTGATAGAGATATTGGTAAAGCGCCGCGATGAAGTCCGCCGTCGTTTCACTGGCAAAAATCTTCTCGAAGGACCGCATCGGCAGCATGGCTTTTGCGCGGATCGCATTGAGACGAGCCAGCTCCTCCTCACCATACTCCTGCAAGCCCTTGACGAACGGTTTTTTCCACATATTTCCGCGGATGCGGTATTTGATGACATAGTTTTCGAGGTCTGTCAGCTCCTCCGGAGTCAGATCGCTGCATCCCGATTTGAGCGTACGCAGCACGGTGTCGGTACGGTATTTTTCGATCACCACGCTGATCTGCGCCGTGATATAGCGTACGATCGGACTCTGCAGGATATCCCGGCTGGCGTCCGAAACCAGATCGATCCCGTATTCGCGGAAGATCCGCCGCAGGATCGGCCCACGCTCCTCCTGGTCGTTGCAGATCAACTGGATCTCATGGTAATGATAGCCCAGATCCCGCACCAGATGCAGCACATAGACGGCTGCGCTTTCGGCCTCGTTGTACAGATTCGCCGCCGTCACCAGATGCAGACCCTCACAGGCGGCAAGGCTTGCTGCAGGCCTTGCCGGCAGCGCATAAAGCTCCTGCTCGATGCAGACCATGGCCGGCGCGCGGTCCGGCAGGCGGTAGGTTTCCGGTATCGCCTGCCGTTCGCAGCCGATGCCGCGCGCCTCTGCCGCCTCCTGCAGCTTGTGCATGACGATCTCCGGCAGCGTAAACAGCTCGCTGTCTCGGCTGTCTCGATCATGGTCTGCCGTCAGCACCACCTGTACATTCCGCGCGCTGCCCAGCAGCTCCCCGATGACGGACATCGCTTTCGGTGCGAAACTGTCAAAGCCATAGATCCAGATATCGTTATCCCGGATCAGCTGCGATTGCGGGATCTTTGCCAGAAACAGATCGATATAGTCCTCGGAATCGGTGTATTTACCCGCGATCCGGCGTTCGTATTCCTCATACAGCAGCGTCAGATCCGCCAGCTTTTTGGCTGCGTAGGATCCCTCCGGCAGTTCCTTCGCGATCATAGCGAGCTCCGCGCTGCCGCAGTTGAACTGCTTGAGCTCCGAGATGAAATTGTTTACCATTTCGATGAAGGAATTCTTGCGCTCCAGACCGCAGAATACTTGCAGCTGTTCCCGCTCGGCGCGCGCAATGTCCGCCAGGATCATATGCCGCCCGTACTTGTCGATGAAACTGCGCTTGCTGCCGCCAAGCTCCGCCAGCAGTCGATAGCCCAGCCGTGACATCGAAAGCACCTCAATATCCATCAGGGCTTCCCGGCCTGTCCGGGCAAGCAGGGACCGCTCCATCTGCAATGTAAATTGGTCGGGCACAAGTAAGAGCGCCCGACCTTGCATATGGTCAAAAATAAAGTTTTCCTTATCGATATCTTCTCTTCCGTAATAAAGATGCAGCATCGCGTTTCCTCTTCATCCTCTTTGTACACAAACGCGGCGTTGCGCAGTCGAAGTTTTGTCTGCTGCCCGCCGCGCCTTTCGCAATTTTACTGCGCCGCGTTGATCTCGTCCAGCAGCGCCGGCAGGTCCGCAGGCGTCGCGATCTCGTAATCCCACTTCGCGTCCGCCACCTCGGCCGCGCCGCGGCCGGTGATCCTCCAAGCCACCAGCACGCTCAAAACGCCCGCGTTGTTCGCGCACTTGATATCAAACGGGCTGTCCCCGATCATGATGCAGTCCTCGCGCGAAACGCCCAGTTTCTGCATGCACAGCAGGATCGGCTCCGGATTCGGCTTATGTATATCCGTATCCTCGCAGGACACCATATCGTCAAAGTACGATGCCATGCCGAACATGTCCAGATAACGCTGTGCTGACTCTCTGGTCCTGGAAGTCACGATCGCCAGCCGGTAACCTTTTGCCTTCAAGTCCTGCAGCATAGCTTCGATGCCCGGGAAGATCGTCACCAGCTCATCTGCGTTCTCCTTCTGAAAATTCCGGTAGACCTCGGCGGATTCCTCCGGATCGACCCCCGGAAACTCCCGGGCCATGGTCAGAAGCAGCGGCTCTCCGAAACATTCCGTGATCTTCTCGATGCTTTCTTCCTTGCCAGTATAATGACGGTAGGTGTGCTGCCACGACGCAAGGATGACATCGTTGGTATTGACCAGCGTCCCGTCAAAGTCGAATAAAATTGTTGTGATCTTGCTCATCTTCTAATTCAATCCTTTCATCGTCAGTCCCACCCGGTGTTTGTCATAGTCAATGGAAATGATCTTGACCTTGACCGTATCGCCGACCGCAACCACGTCCATCGGGTGCTTGATAAACTTATCGCTTAACTGCGATATGTGCACCAGACCGTCGTTCTTCACGCCGATGTCCACAAAGGCTCCAAAGTCCACGACATTGCGCACCGTACCGGTCATTTCCATGTCGATCTTCAGATCCTCAAACTGCTTGACATCACCTCGGAATACGACCGGCGGCGCATCCTCACGCGGGTCGCGGGCCGGTTTTTTCATTTCCTCGATGATATCGGTCAGCGTCATTTCGCCGATGCCCAGATCGCCGGCCATAGCGGCAATACTCTGTGTCAGGGACTTTGCCGGATAAGCCTTCTTGATCTTTTTCTCCATATCCTTGTCGCCGCCGTGCTGAATGGCGTCAGCCTCCACGCCGAGCTTCTCCATCATGGCCTGTGCTGCGCCGTAGGATTCCGGGTGCACCGAAGTCGCGTCCAGCGGATTCTTTCCGTCTGCGATGCGCAGGAAACCGGCACACTGGTTAAAGGCTTTTTCGCCCAGCTTCGGCACCTTCATCAGCTGCTTGCGGTCGGTGAATTTGCCGTTTTCTTCTCGGTATTTGACAATATTTTTGGCAATGCCCATGTTCACGCCCGCGATATACGAAAGCAGCGACGGCGATGCCGTGTTCAGATCCACGCCGACGCGGTTCACGCAGTCCTCGACCACGTTGGTCAGTGCGCCTTCCAGCAGCTTCTGGTTGATATCGTGCTGATACTGCCCGACGCCGATGCTCTTCGGATCGATCTTGACCAGTTCCGCCAGCGGATCCTGCAGGCGACGGCCCAGCGACATCGCGCCGCGGGTCGTCACGTCCAGATCCGGATATTCCTCCGTCGCCAGCTTGGACGCGGAATACACCGAAGCGCCTGCCTCGTTGACGATCGTGTATTGGATATCGTAGCCATTCTTTTTAATGAAGTTTGCGACCACTTCTTCCGTCTCGCGCGAAGCCGTTCCGTTGCCGACTACGATAATATCGGTATGGAACTTCTCGACGATCTTCTTGAGCGTCGCCTCGGTACCCGCAACATCGTTCTTCGGCTCCGTCGGATAAACCGTCGTATAAGCCTTGAGCTTGCCGGTCTCGTCCAGCACCGCCACCTTGCAGCCGGTCCGGTAGCCCGGGTCGATCGCAATGACCTTCTTGCCGCGCACCGGCGGTGTCATCAGCAGGCTCTCCGTATTCTTGGCGAAGATCTTGACCGCTTCCGCCTCCGCACGCTCCGTCAGCAGATTGCGCATCTCGCGCTCGATCGACGGCGCCATCAGGCGTTTGTACGCATCGGCAATGGTGTCACGCAGCATACCGTAGAAAATATTTTTTTCATTGCGAATGACTGATGCCCCGATCAGTTCGTGGATCTTCTCGGTCTCTAAGGAAAGCTTGACTTTCAGCTTTTTTTCTTTTTCGCCGCGGTTGATCGCCAGCACACGGTGGTTCGGGATCTTGGCCAGCGCCTCCGCACGGTCGTAATACATCTCGTAAACGGTCTTTTCCTCCGGATCGACCGCCTCCGTAACAATAGTCGCGATCTCGAAGGTCTTGGCCCGGACATCCTTGGTGATCTCCGGATCGTCAGCGATCATTTCCGCGATGATATCACAAGCCCCCGCCAGCGCTTCCTGCGGCGTATAGACTTCCTTCTCCGGATTCACAAACGGCGCGGCGGCCTCCTCCGGCGTGCCGTCGGTCAGCTGCTGCGCGTAAATGATCATGGCCAGCGGTTCCAGACCCTTTTCCTTGGCCTTGGACGCGCGCGTCGCCTTCTTTTGCTTGAACGGCTTGTATAGATCTTCGACACGCTGCAGCACCTCGGCCTTTTCAATCTCGACCTTGAGCTCGTCGGTCAGCTTGCCCTGTTCTTCGATCAGGCGCAGCACTTCTTCCTTGCGTTCTTCGAGATTGCGCAGATATTTGAGACGTTCATCCAGATCACGCAGCACCACGTCGCTGAGCCCGCCGGTGACCTCCTTCCGGTATCTGGCGATGAACGGGATCGTATTGCCTTCATCGATGAGTTCTACGGTGTGTTCCACCTGCGCGGTGCGAATATGAAATTCTGCCGCTAATTTTGCGATAATATCCATATATGGTTTCCTTTTCTGTTTCGTTTTTATTGATCCGGTGTATGGCCTGCACGCATCCGAACGCACGGCGCGCCGCCTGCCGCAGGCGCTCATATTGCGGCTGCTTCCGTGTTTCTACGCTTCCTCGCGCTGCTTCAATTTTGCGTTGATGAAATAGTCGAGGTCGCCGTCCATGACGGCGTTCACGTTCGCGGTCTCCGCGCCGGTCCGATGGTCCTTGACCATCGTATAAGGCTGGAACACATAGGAACGGATCTGCGAGCCCCAGGTATTCATCGAGTAATCGCCCTTGAGCTCCGCCAGGTTTTCCTTATGTTCCTGCTCGGCCAGCTCGGTCAGCCGTGCGGTCAGGATCTTCATCGCCATTTCCTTGTTCTGGTGCTGGCTGCGTTCATTCTGGCAGGTGACAACGATATTGGTCGGCAGATGCGTGATACGAATCGCAGAGTCCGTCTTGTTGACATGCTGACCGCCCGCGCCGCTGCTGCGGTAGGTGTCGATCCGCAGATCTTCCGGGTTGATCTCCACGGAAATATCTTCGTCCAGCTCCGGTGTGACTTCCACCATCGCGAACGAAGTCTGGCGCTTGCCCGCCGCGTTGAACGGCGAAATGCGCACCAGCCGATGTACGCCTTTTTCGTTTTTGAGATAGCCGTAGGCGTTCTCGCCCTCGACCAAAAGCGTCGCGCTCTTGATGCCGGCCTCGGTATCGTCCTGCAGATCAAGCATCTTCACGCTGTAGCCCTTCTTCTCGCACCAGCGCGTGTACATTCTGAGCAGCATGGACGCCCAGTCCATCGCGTCGACGCCGCCGGTACCCGCATGGATCGAAAGGATCGCGCCGCAGTGATCATACTTACCGGTCAGTAAGGTCTTGAGCCGCAGCTCCTCCAGCCGCTCCTGCACCGCCGCAAAATCGCTTTCGATGCCCGCGGCCATTTCGGCAAGTTCTTCTGCAGGCGCGCCGCCCGCCTCCTCCATCTCGGTCAGCTCGATCATCTCGCCGATATCACTGAGTGATTTTTCGAGGTTCTCGTAGTTCTCGACTGTCGCCTCCATGGTCTTCTTTTCTTTCATGACCTTTTGGGCGTACTCTAAATTGTTCCAAAAGTCCGGCTGCTCGATCTCCCGGTTCGATCGTTCTAATTCTGCTCTCAACCTTGCGAGGTCAAAGAGAGTCACCGACTTCTTTGAGCGTTTCCGCAAGCGACGGAATCATCCCCCTGATACTATCCAGTTGTATCATCGTCTCACTCCTTTTCTTAAATTCTGTATTTATTTTACCTAGGTTTCAAAATTGCGTCAACATTTTTAAGGCCATAAAATGCAATCCTATTTCTTATTCACAAAAAACTGATTAAACACATACGCAATCACCCGGTGGAAGCACCTGCAGCCGATGTCGAAGACGCAAACCTGACAAAATTTCAGATAAAAAATCTTTTGCAGGGTACGCATCAGCGCGAACTTCTTTTTCATTTTGCGAATGCACGCAAAATACAGACGGTCGTCTTTCTTCGCAATCGCCTCTGCGCAAATTCTTCCGCTGTCCAGACCATATCGAAGCCCCGAGAGTGTCATGGGGTCGCAGGCGCCGACTGCATCGCCGACGAAGTAAATATCTTCACCGACTTTCACTTCGCCGATTTCCATCGGAGTAAAGGATCCTCGAAGCCCGCCCAGATCTGCCTGCAACCCGAGTTTCTTCATGAAGTCCGCGAAAACCTCGTGATAGTTCACCGACTTGTCGAAAACATCCGTCAATCCGACATTGGTCATGCCGCCGTAAGAGCTGACCCAGCCGTACCCGTGTTTGGTAATGCCGAAATGAATCTGAATCTCCTCCGGCGCAGAGTTTGGGAAAACAAGCTGCATGGCAATGTTCTTTTTGCGATCCGGCTGCAGACGGCTTCCGAATCCACTCGTCCCATCCGCAAAAATGAGCTTTTCATATGTAAGGATTTCGCCGTTTGAAAGATGCAGCTTCTTCTTATCTGCGTCAAGCTCCGAAATCGTTGTATTTTCTTTCATACGGACGCCTTTTGATTTTGCAAGCGCTGCAAAGGCATTGTCCAATTCCACCCGATCGATCGCGCGGTTTGTATATAAAAATTGATTGACAATCGTCTGCCTTTTTTTCAGTCTGTAAAAAATGTTGAAGTCCCTTATCAGACTGTAATGCGCCTCTTCCATATTTAATCCGAAGCTCTCATAGACCGCTTTCGTCTTGCCTGTGATATATCCGGCGCAGCACTTATACCGGGGAAAGACAAATCGCTCCATTACGATGATATCCGAAATACCTTCTTCAAGCAGTGTCAATGCCGCCGCCAGTCCCGACGGTCCGGCCCCGACGATAATAACCTCAAACTCTGTCTTTTGCTTCATGTTCACCTCTCATCCTGATCTTTTTATTATATGATATTCTGCCCTTCATCGCAAGGAAAAATGACCTCGGTTTCACTCGGTTCCGCGGTCAAGCACTTGGTCATCACTTCGGTTATCCGGGCTTTGACCATTACCTCCGTAAAATTTCCTGCATCGTCTTGCGGAAACCTGAGCATTCTGCTAAAATGATGATATGTCGCATATACCGTTATATTTCACAAACCGTTCAGAGAAAGGGGTATCTCTCATGTCTGCCATGTCAGCAACAACAAAAAAATGCATCTATTGGATCGGCTATCTGCTGCTCTTAGCCGTCGGCGTTTGGCCGTCCGCATCCAGGATTTTACCGGTCTGCAATACGGCGATCTTCCTGCTCGGCCTTTACTGGCTCTGGAACGGAATCACCTTGTATCTCCGGTGCAATCCCGCGTCTGAGCAAAAATACCCGCGGCGCGCGCAGCTCGGTTTCGCTGCCGCTTCTGCGGGTCTTGGGATCACCTGGATCGCGATTTCTTTCTTTGCCTTATCCAACGAGGCTCTGCCGATGATCCTCGTCAGCCTGCCGTTTGTGATCTGCATGGGCTGGCTGCGGGCAAAGCAGAAGTAATTCGCCGTTACTTTTCCAAACGGAGCACGAATTCATGCAGCCCATATAAAGGTCCCTGCTCCAAAAATCCTTTCTCATCAAAATCTTCGGTCATAAACCGCATCGCTTCTTTCTGTAAAAACGGAACCACCGCGATATCCCCGCGCGCGCCGAGGACAAGGCAGAGCATGGACTGCATGTACGCGCTGCGCACATTTTCATACTCCGTCAAAATCCAATTGCAGCAGTTGGCCTTTGCGTGCAGGAAAAAATAGAGCGCATTCTCGATGAAAACATCCTGCATACTCCGCAAGGCTTTTTCTTTGATAAAATCGATCAGGTTCTCTTCGTTCTCAAGCAGTCTCTTTCTGAATTCTCGTTGATTCGACCTCTTCAGTGGTTTGCGCATCAGTTTAAAAAACTCATCCGTGGTTTTTGCCTCCCGGATCATGTTTTCAACTGCTTTGCTCTCTTCTGTTTCCGCAAAAAGCCCCTCCGTAGCCTCCTCGAGCTCCTGTTTGAATCCCGGGACCTTATATAGAGCATACTCCATACCGGCCGCTGACAACGGCTCGAGTCCATAAAAATCCACATATGCCTTTGCGCTCTTCAAAAGGCTGCGTTTACTGCTCTTGCTCATTTTGTCGGTATCGGAAAATCCGTATTCCGTTTTCAGTCTTTCGTAGATTTCAAACACGACCGGACAGATCGCGGTATTATTTACAATGTCCATCAGACTACCCATTCTTCCCGGCTGGTTGGTAAAGGGATAGCCCTTGCATGACTCCGGTTGGCAATGACCCAGAATGCAAACGCCTTCCTGATTCAAAAAGGCGCAAGGCTTCCCCTTTGTCTGATAGTTTCCGTTTTCGGGGTTCTTTTTCAAGAAGGTACGGATCACAAGAGACTTTGGCATCTCAAGTTCTTTGGCAATCTTCTCTAAATCCTTCTTCGGAATTTCAATGGTATATTCCCTGCAGCAGTTTCGGCATTTACTGCAGTCATACTGTGAAAAAATCTCTTCATGCAGCCGTTTGAACTGCTTGTCCAGTTCTTTTTCGTCCGCGCACATCTTTAGAAATGTGCGAAACATCCAGTTTTCTTCCTCTTTCTTCTCTGCTGCTTCCCTTACTTTATTCGGTTCGATCATTTTTCGCATATCCTTTCTTTGCATCTTGCTACCTGCAGTCGCAATCGCCAACGATTCACTTTTTATTGTATCCGATATTCCGGCAAAAGCAACTTCAGAGATCATCGTCCCGCCGAAAAAAGATGCTGCCCACTTGAGCAGCATCTTGAAAAGTCTGGTATGAACTTTTTGACGAAAGTCTTTGGACTAACGCTTGGAGAACTGGCTTGCTCTTCTTGCTTTTTTGAGGCCGTACTTCTTTCTTTCTTTCATTCTCGGGTCTCTGGTTAAGAAGCCTGCCGCCTTCAGCGGAGCTCTGTAGGCTTCCTTGTCGGCTGCACACAGCGCTCTTGCGATACCATGTCTTAACGCGCCTGCCTGACCGGTGAATCCGCCGCCGTGTACCGTTGCGATTACGTCGAACTTTCCTTCACAGCCAGCGACTTCAAACGGTCTTTTTACTTCTCTCTTCAAAAGCTCCATTCCGAAATAGTTGTCGAGATCCTTTTTGTTAACAGTGATCTTTCCAGTTCCAGGGATTAATCTAACTCTAGCAACTGAACTTTTTCTTCTGCCGGTTCCTTGATATTGCATCTTTGCCATTGTCTATTCCTCCCTTTCCTAGAATTCCCAAGTTTCCGGTTTCTGTGCAGCATGCGGATGTTCCGGTCCTGCATAAACCTTTAACTTCTTATACATCTGTCTGCCTAACTTTCCGTCAGGAAGCATGCCTTTGACTGCATGTCTGATGATTTCTTCCGGCTTCTTTGCCTGCAGCTTTTCGAACGTGATCTCACGAAGGCCGCCCGGATAACCGGTATGTCTCTTGTAGATCTTTTCTTTTCTCTTCTTGCCTGTTACCTCAACCTTTTCCGCGTTGATGACGATCACATTGTCGCCGCAGTCTACGTGCGGAGTGTAGATCGGTTTTTTCTTACCGCGAAGGATCGAAGCAACCTCGGATGCAAGTCTGCCGAGCGTCTTGCCTTCTGCATCGATGACGTACCATTTACGTTCCACTTCTGCAGGTTTTGCGATAAATGACTTCATTTCTTTTCCTTTCTACCTACTGAGTTTGATTTTGCGCCAGAGCTTCGCATGGCTCTGCGATCAAACGAGTTCGGCTTTGTCTACTTGGATTCTGCTTCTTGCGGACAGCAGAATCGTTTTCGATATACTAAAAATGTTTAGTTTCGGGTCCCGGACAGCTCATCCATCCTGTGCCCGTCTGCACAATCGTGCCATATTATTATATAGCGAAAGCCTTGCATTTGCAAGGCTTTTTTGAAATTATTAAAAATTATTGAGAGCGTCTTAAAAGTACTCGCGTTTTCATCAGCCTAATTCCACCATATGGAACTTCTTCTTCCCCTTCTGAATCAGCAGTTTGCCGTCCGCGTCAAACAGATCCGCCGTCACGTTCATCTTGCGGTCGGTGACCTTGTTTCCGGCAACCGTCAGGCCGCCCTGCTCGATCGTACGGAAGCCCTCACTGGTGTTCGGTACCAGTCCCAGCTCCTTGATGAGCGTTACCACACCGACACCTTCGCCCTCGAATCTGGCTCTGTCCATCTTCGTCGTCGGAACATTCGCCATATCGCCGCCGCCGCCAAAGGCCGCACGCGCGCCGTCGAGCGCTTTCTTTGCTTCCTCTTCGCCGTGTACCAGCTTGGTCACTTCGTAAGCCAGGACTTCCTTGGCATGGTTGATCTCGGCGCCTTCCAGTGCGGACAGCCGGTTGACTTCGTCCATCGGCAGGAACGTCAGCATGCGCAGGCATTTGTTCACGTCCGCATCCGCAACATTTCTCCAGTACTGGAAGAATTCGTACGGGCTGGTCTTTTCCGCGTTGAGCCACAGCGCTCCCTTCGCAGTCTTACCCATCTTCTGGCCCTCGGAGTTGGTCAGGAGTGAGAACGTCATACCGTAAACTTCCTTACCTGCCATCTTACGAGTCAGATCTACGCCGCCGATGATGTTGGACCACTGGTCGTTGCCGCCGAATTCGATCTTGACGTCGAAGTCACGCGCCATGACCATGAAGTCGTAGCTCTGCATCAGCATATAGTTCAGTTCAAACATTGTCAGGCCGCCTTCACGTTCCATTCTCTGCTTGAAGCATTCCGCGCGCAGCATATTGTTGATGTTGAACTGGGTGCCGACCTCCCGCAGGAAGTCGATGTAGTTCAGCGGTCTTAACCATCTTGCGTTGTTGACCGCAACCGCCTTGCCCGGCTCCGGTTCCTTGTTCTCATGTCCCGGTGTGTACACGCCCTCGTTGCCGACATACTCCCATTCATCATCAAAATCCAGGAAGCGGTCGAACAGCTTCTTGAACTGGTTGCAGTTGTTTTCGATGGTTTCGATCGTCATGACCTTACGCATATCGGTACGGCCGGACGGATCGCCGACCATGCCGGTGCCGCCGCCGATCAGAACGACCGGGGTGTGCCCGTATTTCTGCATGTACATCATGATGATGACCTGCATGAAGTGTCCGACGTGCAGGCAGTCCGCGGTCGGATCAAAGCCGATATAGAATTTGACCTTTTCGTTCTGCAGCAGCTTGCGGATCTCTTCTTCATTTGTGGACTGCTCGATAAAGCCTCTTTCCTTCAGAACATCGTAAGCATTATCAAAATGGCTCACGCTGTCCGGGATAAAATCAAATTTCATTCTTGTCGTTCCTCCTATTTTGTACCAAACAATCTGTCACCTGCATCGCCCAGTCCCGGAACGATATAGGCATGGTCATCCAGTTTTTCGTCCTGCTGCGCGATGTAGATATCGACGTCCGGATGCGCTTTCTGCAGTGCTTCGATGCCTTCCGGCGCAGCGATCAGGCACATGAAGATGATGTCCTTGCCGCCGCGTGCCTTGATGGAGTTGATCGCATCGATCGCCGAACCACCGGTTGCCAGCATCGGGTCTACAACGAAGATAGTCCTCTTGTCAATGTCTTTCGGCAGCTTGCAGTAATATTCTACCGGTGTATGGGTTTCCGGGTCACGATAAAGGCCAACGTGTCCGACCTTTGCGTTCGGGTAAAGTGCCAGCATGCCGTCTACGAAGCCCAGACCTGCTCTGAGGATCGGTACGATGGCGATGTCCTCGCCCTTGAGCATTTTTTGTGTCGTTTTGCAGATCGGTGTTTCGATCTCCACATCCATCAGCGGAAGATTTCTGGTCGCTTCATAGCCCATGAGGGTGACAACCTCTTTTGCGAGCTCCCGGAATTCCTTGTTGTTGGTTTCCGTCTTTCTCATCAGAGTCACTTTGTGCTGAATTAACGGATGATCGAATACTAATACTTTTCCCATCATTTTTCTCCTTTATCTCCTTGATTTTTCATGATTTACTTTGCTGTGTCGTTCTTGTTTTTACCGTTGCTTTACGGCTGCGGGCGAAAATCTGTCCGGGATTTCCCATGAAAATACGCAAGCATAGCCTACATTTCGTCAAGCATGTCCACGCGTCTCTGGTGTCTTCCGCCCTCAAACTCGGTATCCAGCCATTCATCGACGATCGCGAGCGCAAGCTCCGGCGCGGTCGTTCTGCCGCCGAGCGCGATCATATTGGCGTTATTGTGCTGTTTGGTAAGGTGCGCCATCTCGACCGAAGTGCAAAGACCGCAGCGGATCCCTTTGACCTTGTTGGCCGCGATCGAGATCCCGATCCCGGTGCCGCAGCATACAACGCCGAGGTCGGCTTCACCCGAAGCGACTGCTTCTGCGCAGCGCTTGCCGTAGATCGGATAGTCCACGGATTCCTCGGAATGGGTTCCCAGATCCACAACTTCCAGTTTTCTCTCTTCCAAATGTTTCTTGATCAGTTCCTTCAGCGCGAATCCGCCGTGGTCTGATGCGACTGCAATTTTCATCACAGAACCTCCTTGATATGATATCCTGCGGATTTGAACATCCGGTTCATCACCGCGAAGCCGATGCCGTCTTCCCGCAGCGCCGCCGCCAGGATGACATCCACGTTTGCTTTGTCGCAGGCTCGAAGCCTTGCGAAAAAGTCATGTGCGGCAGTTTCGGGGTCTGCGTCGTTGTAGACAATGATCTCGACTTTTTGCCCTTGCTCCGCACGTTTCATTTTTTCTTCGGCCATCGCCATCTTCACCTTTTCGTGTTCCCCGCTGAAGATGATCATTTCTGCTTTCGGCGCGTAATGTTTATATTTCATGCCGGGCGCTTTCGGGTGAAAATCGCTGTTTGTCTGCAGCAGCCCGTCTCCGCCGTTGTTAAAGATGTCCGGTTTTTCCAGAAGTGCCGGATCAACCGCCACTTCCTTGCCGAGCGCTTCCGCAAGCATCTGCTGCGTGATCACGCCGGGCCGCAGGATCGTCGGTATTTCGCCGGTCATGTCCACAACGGTGGACTCGATCCCAGCCTTACAATCATTGCCTGCGATGATCGCATCGATCCGTCCGTCCAGATCCTCCGCCACATGGTTATAACGTGTCGGGCTGGGCTTTCCGGAAAGGTTGGCGCTCGGCGCCGCGATCGGCACGCCTGCTTCGTTGATCAACGCTCTGGCAGTCTCATCTTCCGGCATCCGGACGCCGACCGTTGCCAGTCCGCCGGTCGTAGCCTTCGGTATGATCTCCTTTGCAGGCACCACCATGGTCAACGGACCCGGCCAGAAAGCTTCCATCAGCGTTTCGACATCCGGTGTGATCCCATTGGTCAGCTTCTTCATATCCTCTTTGTGCGAAATATGCACGATCATCGGATTATCCGACGGTCTTCCCTTGGCCGCATACACTTTCCCTACGGCCTCTGCGTTCAGCGCGTCCGCGCCCAGACCGTAGACGGTTTCCGTCGGAAACGCGACCAGTCCGCCGTTTCGGATGATCTCCGCCGCCTGCTTGATGTCTGCTTCTGTTGTTCCTAATATTCTTGTATCCAAAATTGCCTCCATCCCGTTCGCGTCAAACGAACGAGTTTCGCTCTGGCCTTAATTTACGCTGGCCTTGCTGCCTTGCGGCAACGCCGCCGGCATGATCGCAGCAAGGCGGCAAGGTCTAGAAGTTCTTCATCTTCTCTGCCTGATCACTGGTGATCAGCGCATCGATCACCTCGTCAAGATCGCCGTCCAGAAAGCTGTCCAGTTTATAAATGGTCAAACCGATGCGGTGATCGGTGATCCTACCCTGTGGGAAGTTATACGTCCGGATACGTTCGCTCCGGTCACCGGAACCGACCTGGCTGCGTCGCTCTGCAGAGATTTCCGCGTTCTGCTCCTGCAGCTTCATATCGTACAGCCGCGACCGAAGCACCTTGAACGCCTTTTCTTTGTTCTTGATCTGCGACTTTTCATCCTGACAGGTTACAACTAATCCGGTCGGGATATGGGTCAGGCGTACCGCGGAGTCGGTCGTATTGACGCACTGTCCGCCGTTGCCGGATGAACGGTACACGTCAACACGGACATCGTTCGGATTGATCTCTACCTCTACGTCATCGACTTCCGGCAGTACGGCAACCGTCGCCGCGGATGTATGGATACGGCCGGAGCTTTCGGTTTCCGGCACACGCTGCACGCGGTGCGTACCGGATTCATATTTCAGTCTGGAATAAGCACCCTTTCCCTTGATCAGCACGCTAGCTTCCTTAATCCCGCCGATGCCGGTATCGTTTGCGTCCATGATCTCCGCTTTCCAGCCGCGACGTTCCGCGTAACGCAGATACATCCGCAGAAGATCCTGCGCAAACAGCGCGGCTTCTTCGCCACCGGTTCCGGCACGAACCTCCAGAATAACATTTTTATCATCGTTCGGATCTTTCGGCAGGAGCAGGATCTTCAGCTGTTCCTCCATCTGCGGTATCTGCTCTTCATATTCGGCAAGCTCCATCTTGGCGAGTTCGCGCAGCTCTTCATCGCCGGAATCTAGCATTTCCTTGGCCTCCGCGACAGCCTCCTTTGCCTTTTTGTATTCTTTGTATTGATTGACGATCGGCTCCATTTCGCCCATCTCTTTAATGTGTTTCTGCCAGACCTTCTGGTTGTTGATGATGTCCGGATCCGAAACCTTCAGAGACAGTTCTTCGTATTTTTCCAATATGAAATCGAGTTTATCAAACATTTGGTTCTCCTTCAGTTCATTCTTTTCTAATCTATTATTGTAGCATAAAGTCTACAAGATGAAAAGGGGGAATGTGATAGTGAAAAGTAAAATAAGATGTAAGATGCTGGTATGCCCGTCATACCAGCAAAAAACCCGAAGCGAAAGCTCCGGGTCTGTTTCCTATGATTAGTCGAGTTTGTATTTGTTCTTGAACTTTTCAACACGACCGCCGCGGTTGATCATTTTCGCTGCGCCGGTGAAGAACGGGTGACATGCCGAGCATACGTCAAGTCTCATTTCTTCTTTCGTAGATCTTGTAACGAAAGTGTTGCCACATGCGCAAGTAACTTTACATTCCTTGTAATCAGGATGGATTCCTTCCTTCATGTTCGTCTCTGCCTTTCCTGTCGGTCTTACAGTCTGCCGACATATTTTTGTATTTTGCCGCAAAAGCTTTTACGACCTTTATACTATATCACAAGTCCTTCGTGAAAGCAAGTAATTTTTTTGCGTCCTTTGTATGGCGCGCTCTTTGCTTGCAGAGATTCGTGCAAAGCATGCAAACGCGGCACTTACAGCAGCTCCAGCAGTTCATCCCGACTCATGCTCATCAGCCCGCCGGTGTTGCCGTTGAGGATCTCATCCGCCAATGCGCGCTTGGCTTCCTGCATTTTGAGGATCTTTTCCTCCATCGTATTTTGGGCGATGAGTTTGTAAACCGAAACGGTCTTCGTCTGCCCGATTCGGTGTGCGCGGTCGGTTGCCTGATCCTGCGCGGCGATGTTCCACCATGGATCGAGATGGATTACAATATCCGCACCGGTCAGGTTCAGTCCGGTGCCGCCTGCTTTCAGGGATATCAGGAACACCGGTGTGTCGTCCTCGTTAAAGCGTTTCACCATTTCGACGCGCGCTTCCTTTTTTGTTTCCCCGGTTATTTTAAAATACGCGAGCTTTTCTCGTTGCAGATCCTGTTCCAACCGTTCCAGCAGAGATCGGAATTGTGAAAAGACTAGGATCTTATGTCCGCCATCTACAGCACTGCGGAGCAGCTCCAGGCAGGCTTCGCGCTTGGCTGACTCTCCGTCGTAATCGCGAAAGCAAAGTGTCGGATCGCAACAGATCTGGCGGATCTTCGTGATTTCTGCCAAAAGCGCGATCTTGTTCTTCTGAAACGCCTCTTCGCTTTGCCCTTCCAGCATCTTTCGCATATGTAAAATCTGCCCGTCATATAGGTGCTGCTGCTTCTGCCCAAAATGCACATAGCAGATTTCTTCATTCTTTTCCGGCAGGTCGGAAAGTACATCCTGCTTCAGGCGACGCAGGATGAACGGTTCTACAAAGCGTTTCAGCCTGGTCATCGCCGCCGGATCCTGATGCTTCGCGATCGGAAGCTCCAGCTCCTTGCGGAACCGGTCATAGGAATAAAGGAACCCTGGCATCAGAAAATCAAAGATGCTCCACAGTTCACTCAAGCGGTTTTCGATCGGTGTCCCGGTCAGTGCAAAGCGGATCTTGCTGTGAACCGCCTTCACCGCTTTTGCCGCCGCTGTCGTATGCGTCTTGATCGACTGTGCTTCGTCAAGGATCTGATAGTCAAAGCTCTGATCGGCATAGAAAAGGATATCCCGCTTCAAAAGATCATAAGAGGTAATCACCACATCCGCTTGTTCTGCCGCCCGGATCTGCTCCTCACGTTCGCTCTTGCTGCCTGCGATCACCGCGACCGAAAGCTGCGGCGCGAACTTGCTGAATTCCTCCTTCCAGTTGTAGACCAGAGAGGCCGGTGTCACAACCAGTGCGGTTCCTAAGCGTCCCTCCTCTTTTGCCGCAAGCAGCACCGAAATCATCTGCAACGTCTTGCCCAAGCCCATATCATCGGCCAGAATGCCGCCGAATTGATAGGCTTCGATGGTACGCAGCCACTTATATCCGAACTCCTGATAAGGTCGCATAATGCCCTGCAAAGATTCCGGAATCTCGTATTCCGAATCCGATACGGTTTTGAATTCCTTTACCAGATGCTTGAAATTCTGGTCGCGTTTCGCATAGAAGGCCTCGTTCTTCGCTAGTACCTTATCCAGATAGAGCGCACGGTAAGCCGGAATCTCCATGTCGCCTTTGACAAAATCTTTTGGGTCGGCTTTGGTCAGATTCATAAGCGCTTCCAGCTCTTCCAGCGTATTTTCATCGAATTGGACGAAATCACCGTTTTTGAGGCGATGGTACGTTTTTGCACTCCGATAGCTGCCCAAAATATCCAACAGCTCATCCTCGGTCAAGTCTGTGGAGGAAAGCGTCAGTTTCAGAAGATCACTTTCCATACGCACGCCCACCGTCATCTGCGGTCTCCGGCGAATCGCCAAACGCCGGAAGCGATCGGTGGCGTGTACTTCTCCCAGCCTGAGCAGAGCATTGACACCGCTTTCCAACACGCGATATTGTTCTTCTTCCTCTCCGCAATACAGCAGTCCGTCGGCATTTTGCTCCGGGAAAAACTCCCGTACGGTTTTCATGGTTTCCGCCTCCAGGCTACGATCCCGATACTCCGCATAGGTTTGCTCCGTCGCCGTCAATGCGCAGGTTTCCTCGCCGTAGTGTACCTTTGCCTCACAGGAAAGCATGCCGTCCTCCGCATCCAGAAAGAAATGAAATTCCGCTTCCGGGTACAGATATTTCTCTATTACGTCAGCGTCTCTGATTTCAACCTCCGCGAATTTTTTCAGGATCGGCAGCATGCGATAGTAAAACTCCGAAAGGTTTCTTCTTCCGATCACAAGGTAAATCTCATCGTCATATCGGCTGTCTCGCAGGGAGTCAAGCAGTTCCAGATTCTCAGCCTCTGCCCGACTGAGATTTTCTCCGTCAAAGAAGTATTTGTAATCCGTTCCGTCGACAAACTGCGGAAGCCGACCGTTCAGCTCAATTCCTTCAAAATTTCCGCCTTGACCCAGAACGCAGGCAAGGTAAAGCTTGATCTGCGGGCTCTTTCGTATGCATCCGGCTTCCCCGCTTCGCTTGCCCCCTTGCGAACGCTCCGTAAACGCAAAGCGTTTCGCCTCCATCAGCGTGAAAAAATCATCGAGTGCTCGTCCATAGAGCGGAATAGAGGCTTTGAGGTCTCCAAAATCATACTCATATTTTTGATAAAGCTCCTCGTTTCGCATTTCCGTCGTCTTCACTTCTTCTTTGATGAAACGATAGAGTCTCTGCGACGCATCATCCAGATGATCCGACGCAAAGGAAATCATATGTTTAGTACCGAGCTTCATTTCTCCACGTGATTCCACCGTGGCTACAAATTCGGTCAGGTTCTTTACCACGTACAGCTTTTCGCGTCCGACCCGAAAAACCAGATGCAAGCTTCCGTCCTCTTCCACATCCAGACGTGGCTCCAGGTGAATCTCCCCTTTTGCGGTTTCGTCCGCAACTTCCGAGCAGCGGTTGACCGCACGTTTCGCACGACATTCCTGCAGCAGCCGCATACCGTTATAATCGGTTGCGTCTCCGATATGCTCCTTCACAAGATAATCCTGCGCCAGCAGCAGCAGCGCAAGCGTATGCGCGCAAAAGCTGCGTTTGCCACCATAAAAATAATAGGGATAGCCATCCGAATACTGCGCGCAGTCCGGCACTCCGCAGATCATGTTGAGAATCCGGTCTTTTGAAAAACAGATGCTGACAGGATGTATCGTTTCGTTTGCCGTAGTATAAGTTCCATAAACCGTGCACTGACGCTCCGGTTCTCGGTAAGAATCAAGCCGAAATCCCTCCCGCACCGAGTCCAGCTCGATTTTATGCTGCTCGATCAGGGTTTGCGCATCTCGGAGATCCTGCTCGCAGATCGTGTAGGATGCCGTCGCCTGATCCAGATTGTAGAACTGATATGGCGTTTCACCCTTTTCTCCGGCATGCTCTGTCCGAAACGGGAAAACGCGCACCGGCTGCGCTTTTTTTGCGTTCTGCGTTTTTCCGGTGGCTTTCGCCGGGTTGTTTGTCTTTTTTGTCGCGCGGATCTTCAAGTCCCCATCGGCTTCCATTTTAAACAAGGCCGCTGCCATATGCTTGCAGCGATTTCCGTCCTGTGCGTGCGGACAGTCGCACTGCATGCTTTTGATTGAAGCATCACCTCTGGTTATCTTTACGACATAAGCGCTTGTGCCGTAAACATAAAAGACCTTTGTGTCCCGTCCTTTGTTTCCTCGCTGCGCGAGAACCTTTCCCTCTTGAAAGTAGTTCTCCCCTCTTTTCAAGATCATATTCGAAAATAATGGCTTCCAGTTTATATTCATAGTATTCTGTCCCCTGCTGTTTCAATTCCTTTCGCATTACTGTTTTCCATTATACATGTTTTTTTAACTTTGCGCAATTCCAATCAATCGCATTGCGAACGCACCGCTACTGTGCTATACTTAGCCTGAAAACACAAAAGCTTAAAAACAGCGAAGTGACCGAATCGAATCGAAGGAGTGCAGAGCATGGAACACCGAACGGACAAATATATACAGCTTTCTCATACCATTCTTTCCTGTATGACGGAAAAAGATTTTCTCAGGCGTATCAAAATGAACGCAGACGAAATGACTGCGTTGCTACGTGCCGAGGGAACACGGCAGCTTACCGAACGTCTACTTGCCTGCACCGACAGCCGTGGTCGGTTTTGCGCGCAAAAGGTTCTGGCTGAGCTTCAACCGCAGTTAGATTGCTTCTGCGAGGCACCCGAAGAGGGCTGGCTGCAGCACGCCTATCTAGGGGTACTGCACCGCCTTTTTCCGGAAAAACCGGCCGGCAGTGCTGAAACAGCAGCGCAAAGAGCGGCACGTCTGTTTCTGCTGCAATTTTTGAAAGCGCTGTACCGCTATGAGCGGCAAACACTTCCGTTCGATCCAACGGTCGATTTTGTGACGCTGACGCCGCAGGAAAGCGAGCAGCACTCCGGCAGCGGCGAATACCTCCAGCTTCTGCGCATGGCATCACGCCATTATGTTTATGAATTTATGCGTCTGGGCATCGAACTGACGCCGTTCAATACCCTGGGACACATTGCCGGTGTACACTATGTCGCCATGCATGCGGCCAGGCAGCTCGCAGCTCTACAGATTCCGGTCGATCTGGGTCTGGTCTCCGGTGCTGCTGCAGGACACGATATCGGCAAATACGGCTGCAAAAAAAGCGAAGAAAAGCGTATCCCATATCTGCACTACTACTATACGGCTCTCTGTTTCGACCGCTTCAATATGCCGATGATCGGACATGTTGCCGCCAATCATTCGACCTGGGATCTGGAACTGGATAATCTGCCTGTCGAATCCCTGCTCCTGATCTACGCCGACTTTCGGGTAAAAAGCAGCCGAAATGCCGACGGTACGGAAATTGTCCACTTTTATACACTGGCAGAATCCTTTGACGTGATCCTGCATAAGCTGGACAACGTGGATGCTGCCAAGGAACATCGTTATCGCAAGGTCTACAACAAGCTACAGGATTTTGAGTCCTATTTGAAAGCGCTCGGCGTCTGCGTCGATCTGCCGGCATTGCCGTGCAGCTTTCCGCCACAACCGACCGCGATGCAGCTTGCCGACTACGCACTTTTGAAGAGTGAGGCGGTGATTCGTGAATTTAAAAATCTTTCCATTGCGCATAACATCCGCCTGATGAACAAATTTTACAACCAGGAGGATTTCGCGAATCTGATCGAAACCGCTCGCAGCGAAAAAAACTGGAAGAACCTGCGCACCTACATTTCCATTCTCGGCGAGTATTCGACCTATATGACCGAAAAACAGAAGCTGATGACACTTCGCTTCTTGACCGAGCTTCTGGTCAATAAGGAAAGCGATATCCGCAATCAGGCCGCAGAAGTCATCGGCCAGATCATCGCGCACTTCAACGAGGAGTACAAAAAAGAGCTGCCGACCGGTGTGCTGCTGCCGCATAAGGATATCACCAATCTTTCGCTCTGGGAAGATACACTCAAAAGCATGCTGATTCCGGATCACAAACTGACGGAGCAACACAAAAAATGGCTGGAAAACAGTTTGAAAAGTGCTGCCTATACACTCCTGGCATCCTCACAGCCGGAAAGACGCCGGGAATATGCCGAACAGCTGCTAGTCTGGTACCGCAGCGACGCCCTGACCTACCGCAATAAGGAATCCCTGTTGCAGACCGCAGTCACGCTGGAACCGGAATTTTTCACGCCGGAGCAGGCCGCAGACATTCTGATGTTTGCGGAGCACATGATTGCGGAAGACGATCTCGGTCTCAAGGCCGCTGCCATCGATGTCAAGCATCACTTTCTCGGAGCGCGCTTCAGCCGAGCCTATGAACACGATATCAAGCTTTGTCTGGGCTTCGACCCCAAAAAAGAGCTCTCACGGGAGGATCTCTCGGAAATGTATCTGGATAATCTGAAAGCAAGCACGCCTTGGCCGGTCAAGATCGCCAACATCCAGCTCATGCTACGCACGCTGGAGCAGTCCAGGATCGATGGGCAGGCACTGCATGTCGCCACGCATCTTGGTAACCTGGTCAAGGTCAGCGAAACCGTGGTCGTGCGAAAATTTGCCGGTCGTGCGCTGGTTTCCATCATCGGTCGCCTGCCACTCGAGCAGCGCAACGAGATCGCGGTCGAACTCAGCAAGGGTCTGGAAATCGGCGACTATCAGTTCTCCAAATACATTCCGGACTATCTGGGCGTGATCATGCTGCATCTGCCGCCGCGTGAGCTGGATGAACTGCTTTCAGATCTGGAAAAATTCTTCAGCTCTACAAACGGACAAGTCGTTGGCGCCGTCCTGCATACGCTCGGTGTGGTCATCGAGCATTATGACCTGTACCGCGCGCTGTTCGGCGAACAGGAGTCGGAGGATCGCAGCAGTAGCCGTAAATATCGGGTACTCAGCCTGATCGTGCGCGGATTTGCCAATTACAGCCCCTCCATCAGCCGGGAAGCACTGTGGAGCATCGGCCGCAACCTGTTCGGCTCTGCGAAACTTTCTCTGCAAGAAAAGCGCGATCTCTTCTGCCACTGCGGCAAACGGATTCTGGCGCTCTATGAGTCCCGCAGGGAAAGGGAACTGGATTTTTTCCACAACGCAGCGGTTCTGAAGCATCTGTATCGTTTCATCTGCGATTATGAACTGGAGATTGGCGCGTTCCCTGCCGACGACGCGAAAAAGGTTGCCTTCTTCCCGGGTACCTTTGACCCGTTCAGCCTCAGCCACAAGGCGATCGCCCGTGAGATCCGTAATATGGGCTGCGAGGTCTACCTGGCACTCGACGAATTCAGTTGGTCCAAAAAAACCCAGCCGCGCCTGCAGCGCCGCAAAATCATGAGTATGTCAGTCTCCGACGAAGAAAATATTTATATTTTCCCGGATGACATCCCGATCAATATTGCCAATCCTTCTGACCTTACGAAGCTCAAGCAGATCTTCGCAGGCAAAGACCTTTACTTTGTCGCCGGAAGCGACGTAATTGAGAACGCCTCCTGCTATCGTATGGAGCCGCAGCCGAATTCGATCCATACGCTGAATCACATCATTTTTAAGCGCAGCTCCGATGAACGCCGCGACGCTTCCGCCAATCAGACGCATTATCCGATCAGCGGCAAGATCATCAATCTGCATCTGGAAGAATATTTTGAAGATATCAGCTCCACCAGGATCCGGGAAAATATCGACTCCGGACGGGATATTTCCAATCTCATCGATCCGGTCGCGCAAAATTATATCTTCGAAAACGGTCTCTATATGCGCGAACCGGCTTACAAGCATGTGCTGCAGGCTCGCGGTATCCAGTTGGAAGCGTTTGAGAAAGCTAACCCCGCGATCTTGGAAGACCTGCAGGCAGACCTTACCGCGCAGGGCTATGAACTGTCTGCGGTTCGTAGCTATCTGTCGGATGATACAGTCCGCATGCTCTGCATCCGTGACGGCAAAAACGAAAACCGCATCGCTGCTGCCGCTGCTGTCAAGCGCGTGGACAGCATCGATCTGCTCGAAACGTTCGGCGACCAGGATATCGCAGCGTATATTCGCAGCATGGCAGCCGGTTCCATTGCGGTGATCGGCGGACTGTTTTTCTCCGAGCAAGCGACGATTCCGGACAAGGAACAGATCATTCTCGTGGAAATGCTCTCGGAGCTTCTGGCTCGCGACTATACCTATGTCGTCTATCATCCGTGCTGCGAAGCCGGGCTTTCCCCACACGTGGCCGAAACCGTCACCAGACAAGGCTTTCGCAATATCGCCCCGGCAGGCACAACACCAATCTACGCCGTGGATATGCGTTCGCCGGTGATCATCTTCAAAAATGTCGATACGCTGATCAAACACCCGCTGAGTAGCCGGCAAGCAGTTCGGAACGCGCTTGAGCACGCGCACGACCGGCTGCTGAAGATGTTGACCGAGATTTATCCGGGTGAGCTGGTGCTCTCCTATAACTCGGATATCATGTATCACAAGATGATCCACCTGATCGCCAAAGTCAATCAGGTCTCACCGGTACCGTACGAAGTGAAGGCCTACGGCAAATACATGGCAGTTCCGTTCGGTAAGGTTCTGGAGGGTTCTGCGGTTCCGAATACGGTAACAAAAGCGCTCCACACCGAAAAATACTTTTATGAGGATCTTTCCGGTTTTACGATTGAGGAAAAGAGCTACTACTCAACACTCGAAAATCAAATTCGCACCATACGTTCGTTCAATCGTCCGGTCATTCTGATCGATGATCTGCTGCATAAGGGCTACCGCATGAAGGAGATCGACCCGATCCTCAAGGCAAACGGCGTAGTCGTTGCCGACACGGTTGTCGGCGTGCAGACCGGGCGCGGACGCGATCTGATGACGCTCAAGGAGCGCAGCGTGGACAGCGCCTATTTCCTGCCGAACCTCAAATGCTGGATCGATGAGAGCGCCCTGTACCCTTATATCGGCGGTGACAGCATGAAGCCGAAAGGCACGGCGGTAGCGACCTGTGACCTGATCCCGTCCCTGAACCTGCTGCTTCCGTTCGCGGTGCCGTCTTTCCTGGGCGAGATCCCAGGCGCGCATTTTTATGATTTTTCGATGACTTGTCTGGAAAACGCGCGCGAGATCCTCAAGACGCTGGAACGCGAATACCAGACGATCTTTGAACAGAAGCTCACGCTCAAGCGGCTCGGTGAAGTCATCAACAGTCCGAAGAATCCGGATCTTCTGCGGCATACCTACATGGATGAAAGTATGGCGGCTTCCGATTTTGTCGAAATGGATATTGAAAAACTGATCCGCATGAAAAAGCTTTTTAAGGAAACCAACGAAAGGATGGCTGCAAAATGATAAAAGAAAACCTGCCCTTTTCCGCCCAGACCGCGCCGAAAAAAACAGCTGCGCGGCTGCTTTCGCAGCTTTGCCCGGGGCAAGATGTGCTGACGCTGCCCGCGCCGCTCAAAAAAGACCACCTGCGCGTCAATATTGCCGCGCTCGGCGACGTTGGCGCTTCCCTCCTCCTGGGGCTGCGCCTGCTCGGCGGTGATCTCATTGACCGCATCGGGATCTACGATCTTAACCCGAACACCGTTTTACGCTACGAAGCGGAAATGAACCAGATCGGCTGGCCGTTCGGTACCCACGTACTTCCGGAGGTCGCCGCGGTCACCGAATCAGAGATCTTCGACTGCGACCTCTTTGTCTTCTGCGCGACCAAGGCAGTCCCTCCGGTCGGCAGCGGCGGCGATGTGCGCATGCTGCAGTTTGAAGCGAACCGCAAGATCGCCGCGCACTACGGAAGACTTGCCAGGGAAGCCAACTATCGCGGCCTCTTTGCCGTGGTCTCCGACCCGGTCGATCCGCTCTGCAAGGAGATCCTGCTTTCCTCCGGCCTGTCACCTGCTCAGATCCATGGCTATGGGCTGGGCGTGATGAATAAACGCGCGGAATATTACGCAAAAAAAAACGACCGCTTTGCCTCTTACCTGACGGAGGGGCGCGCGTTCGGCCCGCACGGCGCGGATCTGATCATCGCAAACAGCATCGAGCATTATGACGACGCACTGTCGCGTGAACTGACCGACCTGACCGTTCAAGCTAATCTAGCGATCCGCGAGCTAGGCTTCAAACCGTATCTGGCTCCGGCCTTATCCTCCGGTGCGATCTCTCTGCTGCTGACACTGCAGGGCGAATGGCACTATAGCTCGGTCTACTTCGGAAAAGGTACGGACGGCGCGTTCCTCGGACTGCGCAATCGGGTTCGGGAGGGCTGTACCGAATATGAGGATCTCCTGCTCCCTCCGCCGCTTTACGCGCGGATCGAGCACGCTTACCGCAATCTGTGCGCATTGATTTAATTATCGGCCGCCGATACGAAAATGGCCGGTATCCGCAGACACCGAGCTGCCGTTCGCGGTAAACCAGGCGCATGCAGATGGATTCCATCCAGCAAACGCAGAAAAGAAGGTGAAAACATGAAATTTTATCTGATCCGAACTTTATCCGATCCGCAGGATCCGCGACTTGCGCAGGTTCTGCAGGTCATCCGCGAAACAGCGAAGGCCTCCGCGAAGGTGACGGAATTTACAGAGCTTTGTTCCTATCAGGCGTTCGCGGAAGCTGCCGCAGGCGGCCGTCTGCGCGGCGCCGCACTGCTGTTTGCCATGGATACGGATACGGGCGGTATTAGCTGTGAGACCCACGCCATCCTGCGCTTCCTGCATCTGCATGCCGGAGAGCCGCTGCTTGCCGGCGCGCGCGGCGGCGTCCTCGTCCATGGGCAGAGTGATCTCTTTACCAAAGACCTCGGCCGCCGCATCGCCTTTGCCGCAAATGGCTGCGGCTGCCTGTTCCCGGGCAAGCCGCTGGTGGAAGCCTGTCCGGACCTGCATAATTTCACCGTCCGCAGCGGTCTCTGGGCCTGCAGCCTCGAAGAAGCCTACCGGCTCAGTTGCCGCCAGCTGGTCGAAAAGCTGCTGGACTTTGCACCGCCCGCGGTTCCAAAGCCAAAGATCCTTGCGGTTCACGCCGGCAATCATCGTACGTCCAACAGCCTGCTGCTCTGGCAGATGATCGCCGCGGAGCTTGCCGAAAAAGCCGACATCGAAGAAATCTCTCTCCGCAACGGGCAGATCTGGGATTGCCGCGGCTGCAAATACGAAACCTGCCTGCACTTTGGCGAGCAGGGCGACTGTTTTTACGGCGGCGTGATGACCGAAAAGGTCTACCCGGCGATCATCAAGAGCGATGTGGTCGTGCTGATCTGTCCGAACTACAACGATTCCGTGAGCGCTAACATCATGGCCTTTATCAATCGTCTGACCTCGGTCTTCCGTGTCAATGATTTCAGCAGCAAGCGGGTTTACGCGCTGGTCGTCTCCGGCTACAGCGGCGGCGATCTGGTCGCCCAGCAGATCATCGGCGCGATGAACATGAACAAGAATATGATCCTGCCGCCGCACTTTGCCATGCTGGAGACCGCGAACGCGCCCGGAGAACTGCTGCAGATTCCCGGGATAAAAGAAAAAGCAGCGAAATTCGCTGCTTCCATCGCTTCGTTTCCAGCGGAACAATAAATCAACCGCCGCACTTGCACTGCTGACAAATGCGGCGGTTTTTGCGTATATCTTTATTTCTGTCCACGATCCTGCTTCCTGATCCAGTCGCTAAAGGCAAAGATCATACCGGCTGCGCCTAAGATGACACCCAAGATCTGAAGTACTCTTGCCAAAACAAAAATTCCCACCATCAAACTGAGTATACACAAAAACTGTCCGGAAACGATAAGTAAAATCCATTTTAAATATTTTTCCATACGATTACCTTTAATAATTTACTATGACGCCTGTAGCGGAACATCTTGCTGATCCATCAATCTCTACAGTAGATACTCTCTGAACGCTTGGTGAAACTGAAAAATTTCCGGCAGTATCAACAGATATCGTAATGTCAATTTGTGTTGATGCATGCACATAATACGATCCCACATTGATATGGTCAAATTGATAGTTCCCATCAGGCTTTACCGTAAAAGTAATAACGCCACGCTTCGCATACAGGTCTCCTCCATTTTTTTTCATAGGAATCGATGCTGTCAAAAGTTCATTTGTTTTCTTATATGTAGGAGTGACATATGCAACTGTAGAGCTTCCACTGCTTCCTAGTGCAGCATAACCTATAGACGCACTATAGTTTGATGCTATAGTATCTTTTCTTGTCCCACTAGCATTAAATCCCTGCATACAAACTGCAACTTCATCTGTATGCAAATATGCTGGATATGAACTCCATTCCCATGTAAACATAATAGTCATTGCAGATGAACTTGTACTTGCTCCAGAGAAGCGACCTGTACAAGAGGGGATTGCCAATATAACGGGACTGTTCTCATCAACAGGCTCGCCATTGTACTCTTTTAGTAATTGTATTACTTCTGGAGTATATCCATAAGACGCTAATACCTCTCTCGGTAGCCTACTCCTCTCTAAAAGAAAACTTTCTATGCTGTAATTTCTTAATTCAACAATCTCTTCTTGGCTATATCCAAGTTCTTCGAGTTCAGAATCCTCTAGGTTTTGTAAATCATTGATTAGTTCCGCCTCATTCGCAAAATAAATTGATTCAGCTTGTGGAATTGTTTCTGCAAAGGCAAAGAGTGGTATCAGCATTATTATGCTAAGACTTAATAGTGCCATAATCACTCTCTTCATAATTATTTCCTCCTCACTTTTTAATTCACAAAACCTAAAACGTTTCTTATAGGAATAGTATTTTTTATATCCCTCCTCTCTTTTGTTAATTATATCACATTTTAATTCGCAATTCAACTACTTTATATTCATCACCGTTGCCGCCACGATGCGGTCCTTGCCGGTCAAATCGGTCAGCCCGATGATCTTTTCAAACCGGCCGCTGTCGCGCAGCAGATCTTTGACGGCGTCTTTCTGATCGTAACCGATCTCCATCATCAGCACGCCGTTCTTTTTGAGATGATCCGGCGCCTCCTGTGCGATCCGCCGGTAAAAATCCAGTCCGTCCGCGCCGCCGTCCAGTGCCAGCATCGGTTCATGCGCGCGCACCTCCGGCTCCAGCGTGCCAATCACGTCATGCCGGATATACGGCGGATTGGAGATGATCAGCTGATATTTTCCCTTGCCGAATCTCCCGTGGAAATCTGCTGCCGCGAACAGATCGCTCTCTACAAATTTCACGCTCTTGCAACCGTTGGCCTGCGCGTTCTTTTTGGCGACCTCCAATGCCTTCGCGCTGATATCCGCGCAAGTCACCTTTGCGGAAGGGTCCAGTTTGGCGATCGAGATCCCGATGGCGCCGCTGCCGCAGCAAAGATCCAGCACCTCGACACTTCCGCGGAACGTTTTTTCCTCAGCGTAAACATTGCCGCGCAGCCTGCCGCTCTTCAAAAGCTCCAAAGCGTCTTCCACCATCGTCTCGGTATCCTGGCGTGGGATCAGGACATCCGCGCTGACGGCAAACGGCAGACCCATGAATTCCTGCCTTCCGGTGATATGCTGCAGCGGCACACGGGATGCACGCTCCTCCACCAGCCGAAAATAGGCTTCGCACTGATTGTCCTGCAGCGTCCGCTGCCATGCCATCATCAGTCCGGTGCGATCCAGCCCCTCCATATAACAGTAAAGCTCTTTCGCGTCGATCGCCGCGTCGGTAACGCCTGCGTCGGCAAGCATCTTTTCTCCGATCCGGATCACTTCCTTTAATGCCAGACTCACGCTTTTTCCTCCTTCGCGGACTCTGCCTCGGAATCCTCTGCGGACTGCTCCTCCGATGCGACTTCTGCCTCTTTTCCGATCGGTCCCTCATATTTGATATCGCCTTTGGCAGGATCATAATACCGAACCTCGCCGTCTACCGGTCTGCCGTCCAGATCGCAGACACCCTCAAAATAAGGAACGTCATCTCCGTCGTTGAGCACTGCCTTGACCGAAGCGATCGCTACCTCCAGCTGTTTGAAAGTCGGCTCTTTCGTCGTCAGCTTTTGTAAGTACAGTCCCGGCAAACTCAGGATCTCGACCACGATGTTATTGCTCCGACCCGCCCACTTGAGCAGTTCATAGGAAATACCCGCGATAACCGGCAGCACCAGGATTCTCGTCACCATCCGCAGCCAGACGTTCGGCCAACCCATGAATGCATGCACGATGATTGCCACCACCATGACGAACATCAGGAAACTGGTGCCGCAGCGCGGATGCAGGGTATAGAATGTCTGTGCGTTTTCCGGCGTCAGTTCCAGCCCGTTTTCAAAACAATGAATGGTCTTGTGCTCCGCGCCGTGATACTGGAATACTGTCTTGATATCCTGCATCTTCGAGATCAGTGCGATGTAAACGACAAAGATCAGGATGCGCACGACGCCCTCGATCAGGTTCAGCAGGATGACGCTTTGCGTCAGCTTCGAGCACCAGCCGACGATCGCGGTCGGCAGCAGCATGAAAATACCGATCGACATGACCAGTGCCAGTACGATGGAGAACACCATCAGAATGTTCCAAGCCTTATCTTTACCGACCTTCTTCTCGATCCAGATGTCAAATTTATCTTTTTGATATTCCTCCGGATAATTGGCTTCCAGCACATCTGCGGAGTACATCAGTACCTTGGTTCCATAGACTAACGACGCCACAAAATTGACCACGCCGCGAACAAATGGAATCTTGCTCCATTTATTTCCCTGCGGTGTCGGCTGTGTCTTCATGTGTATTTTGCCGTTTGGCAGTCGGATGGCGACGGCGGTACGCTTCGGTCCGCGCATCATAATGCCTTCCATGATCGCCTGCCCGCCGATGGAGGTCGGACACGCGTCTTTCAAAAAAATCCGTTTTAAATCCATATTCTGTCCTCTGTTTTCTCTAATCCATCAATACCTTTTTGATCACTTGTATAAAATCCCTGTTGGTCCTGGTGTGCGCGAGATTATCAAGGATCTCGCTCGTCACATCCTGCGGATCCCTGTTGGCCATCGCGCGACGCATTGCCCAGATCGCCTCCAGCTCTTCCTGATCCATCAGCAGATCCTCACGCCGGGTGCCGGATTTGTTGAGGCTGATCGCCGGGAAAATACGCTTTTCGGAGAGTCTTCGGTCTAAATGCAGTTCCATGTTGCCGGTGCCCTTGAATTCTTCAAAGATGACCTCGTCCATGCGGCTTCCGGTCTCTACCAGTGCAGTCGCCAAAATGGTGATGGAGCCTCCCTCCTCCATCTTGCGAGCTGCCCCAAAAAATTTTTTCGGACGGTGCAGTGCGCCCGGATCCAAGCCACCGGATAGGGTTCTGCCGGATGCCGGAACCACCATATTATAGGCTCTCGCGAGTCTTGTAATGCTATCTAATAATATTACCACATCTTTGCCATGCTCAACCAGACGCTGCGCGCGTGCCAGCACCATTTCGGCAACCTTGACATGATGCGCGGGCAGCTCATCAAAGGTCGAATAGATGACCTCGCCGCTGGCCAAGGAGCGTTTCATATCCGTCACTTCTTCCGGTCGCTCGTCGACCAGCAGAACAATCAGTTCCACATCGGGATAGTTTTTTTCGATCGCATTGGCAATTTTTTTAAGCAGCACGGTTTTACCCGCTTTCGGTGGAGCAACGATCAGTCCTCTCTGCCCCTTGCCGATCGGCGCGATCAAATCGATCAAACGCATGGACAGATCCCGCGTACCATCCTCCAGTCTCAACCGCTGATAAGGGAACACCGGGGTCAGCTCTTCAAAGTCCGGTCTGCGGATTGCCGCGCCCGGCTCATCGCCGTTGACGGTCAGCACATAGAGCAGCGCGCCGAAGCGTTCGCCCTCTTTCGGCAGGCGGGTGATCCCGCGGATCTTATCACCGGTCTTTAAGTTGAACCTGCGAATCTGCGTCGGCGACACATAAATATCCTTATCACTGGTCAAAAAATTAGAAAATCGCAGGAAACCGAAATTGTTCTCCTCCTGGATCTCCAGAATGCCCTCGACCTCCGGTCGTTCTTCCTTCGCGTATTCTCTTTTGGCTGGTTTTTCTTTTTCTTCTCCGTTTGCCGCCGCATCATCTTCCGTTTCGGAAAGCTCTGCCTCCGAGATCGAAGCGGTCGCCGGATCCTCTGTTACAATCAAAACCTGCTCCGAAATCGTTGTTTCCGGAGTTTTGTCTGCGTTTTCCATGACGTCTTCTGTCACGATTTTTTTTCTTGGCATTGGATATTACCCATTTGCAGCGAAATGATGTGCTGCACCTTTCTGTTTCGAATCAAAAGAATTGCTAAAAATAAGATCTTGTTCAAGACGGGATAGCATATAGGAATATTGTAAACGCTTCTCGCGAAAAAATCAAGAGCCGCTGCGAAAACAACCCCTTCTGTTTTTGTCGATTTATGTCAGAATTTCCTTTCTCTAAATTTCCATTAAATACCTTGATTTTTATTCTATATTATGTTATTCTTTTCTTGCAAAAATTTCTATTTTTGTGAATAAATCCATTACTTGTACCCTATGGAGAAGGAGCACCTGATGAAAAAAGCAACCGTAAATAACAGCGAAGCAATTACAAAACTTTACACCGATACGTATCGAACCCGTATGCCGCTTTATAACGATTATGTCTTTCACCGCATCTATGGCAGCGATACGGAAGAATCCCGCGCAGCCCTCATCGGTATGCTTAACATCATTCTGGAGCGAAAGGATGATCCGATTCGTAACATTGAAATCAAGAATCCGATCGATATCGGTGACTGGATTCTTGACAAAGACACCGCAATGGATATCAAGGCTCAAACCGACTCTGGCGAGTTACTGACCATTGAGATGCAAGTCGATCACCTCAAGGATTATCGCTGCCGGACTCTGTTCTACGGCGGCCGACTCGTGAATTCCTCATTGAAGTCCGGGGAACCTTATGGTAATATGAAGAAGAGCATTGTAGTTTCTATCATAAAGAACAAGCTCTTTTCGAATCAAATCGGTTTCCACAGCATATTTGATGTACAAGAGCAAAAAACCGGACATCGCTTGTGCGATCGCCTTGCCTTTCACTTTCTGGAGTTGGGTAAAGCAGACCCAAACAAGCCAATTAAAGATATGAGCCAAATGGAACGGCTTGCGGTTTATTTAAGATATGCTGATGATGCGAACTACAAAGACTCCGTACAGAAAATATGCGAGAAGGAGGAGGGTATCATCATGGCTGAAAACTTGTATCGGAAAGCAACGAAGGAAGAAAGAGAGGCTGCGTGGGCGGAATGCCGCATGATGTATCAACACGATCAAGCCTCTATGCGGGAATACGCACGCAAAGAGGGACTTGCCGAGGGTCGTGCCGAGGGTCGTGCCGAGGGTGAAGCGATTGGCGCTACTCAAAAACAGCATGAAATTGCAAAAAATATGCTGCTGGAAGGAATTCCCAAAGAAATGATCGCAAGACTTACCGGACTTAGCACTGAAGAAGTTGAAAGCTTGCAGCTTTCTTGATCGCAAACAGAGCGCCCCCATTGGGCGCTCTGCTGTTTCATTCTATTTGTGCTCTTATTTTTTGGTGTAATCGTAGAAACCAACGCCCGTCTTTCTGCCAAGCTTGCCGGCTCTCACCATCTTACGCAGCAGAACATGTGCTCTGTACTTAGAATCGCCATACTCGCTGTAAAGAACATCCATGATCGCCAGTACAACATCCAGGCCGATCAGGTCACCTAATTCCAACGGTCCCATCGGGTGGTTTGCACCAAGCTTCATTGCGGTGTCGATACCCTTTGCATCCGCAACGCCGTCAGCCAAGATACCGATACCTTCGTTGATCATCGGAATTAAGATTCTGTTTACAACGAATCCCGGAGCTTCCGCAACTTCTACCGGAGTCTTGCCTAATTTTTCGGTTAACGCAAGGATGGTATCCTTGGTTTCGTCGGAAGTCGTGAGACCCTTGATAATCTCGACCAACTTCATAGCCGGAACCGGATTGAAGAAGTGCATACCGATCACCTTGTCAGGTCTTTCGGTTGCGGCCGCGATTTCAGTGATGGATAAGGAAGAAGTATTGGTCGCGATGATCGTTTCCGGCTTGCAAAGCTTGTCAAGCTCTGCAAACAGAGCTTTCTTCGCTTCCATGTCTTCTGTTGCAGCTTCAATTACCAGGTCAGCATCTGCGATAATGTTGATGTCGGTGGAACCGTGGATTCTTGCAAATACAGCTTCTGCTTCTTCTGCAGTCATTCTTTCCTTTGCAACCATTTTATCCAGGTTTTTCTTAACGGTAGCAAGTCCCTTTTCGATCGAAGATTCTCTTCTCGCTCTCATCACAACTTCATAACCGTTCTGTGCCAGAACCTGAATGATGCCGGCTCCCATTGTGCCTGTTCCCAGTACGCCAATCTTTTTCATTAAAATTGCCTCCTTTTAATATGTAGCTGAATTTTCTGTTTTGTTAAAATTTTAACTCTTCGTCACTTATAATTATACCACAAATTCGCAAAAAAGGAACCCCTTTTCTTTCGGTTCTCTTGTATTTTTTGCAGTGCTTTTTCGCGAAATTTCGGAAATCCGCACGACATGTGTCATTTGTGAATTTTATGTGAATTTTTTTTGCTAATTTTCTTCTTTCTCAGCTTTCCCCTGTTTCTTTTTGCGAAGAAATATTGTAGAATAGGAACGGAAAGCAAAAAGTGTTGTATTTCAATCTCACCAAGACTGTATAAGTAAAGAAAGGAGCGACCCCGATTGAATCTTGTCATTCAGAAATGCATCGGGAACAATCTGAAAATCCTGCGCGGTTATCACGGTCTGAGCCAACAACTCATGGCGGAAACCGTCGGCATCACACGTTCTCTCTACGTCCAGTATGAGTTGGGCAATCGTTCTCCGGATGCAGAAGTTCTGTTTAACATCGCACAGTGTTTCGGCATTGAAATGAGCCTTTTGTTTGAACGTGATCCCGATACATTCCTTAACGGTCTTACATCCAGTCAAAGCTTCAGTCGTTCGGCATCAAATCTTTTAAACAATTATAATTTATTATCCCCCTTCTCAAAAGGCAGACTCATGGAGTATTCCGAAAAACTGCTGGAGTGGGACAGTCAGAAGGCATCCAGGCTCCACGCTCTGGAAGAACTACGCCGCGCAAAATTCTAAATTTTGCGCGGCTTTTCCTTGCGCCCGCAATCGCAATCTACTTGTTTTTGCTGTTCTGTTTCCGCCTGCTCCGCATACATATAGATACTGCGGCATTTTTTGTCGAGAATGCGATTGACCTCTGTCAGACTACCCTCATTGCAGAGAATCACGATATTGTCGCCACTTTCCAACACCGTCTGCCCACTCGGAACCACTTCCCTGCCACCGCGCCGCACGGAAACAATCAAATTGCCCGCAGGCAATCCGATCTCGGCCAGCGCGCGCCCCTCCATATAGGAGCCGATCTGAATCTGGCTTTCTACGAAGATCTTATTGCTTTTTTTCGGCCGCTTTTGATTTTCGCCCTGCAGCAGACGCGCAAGCAGCTGGTCGTAAACCGGGATCCCGCCGAGAAGCTCCGCTGTCATATACGCGATCAAAGACACCAGCGACAATGACAGAAGATTGGAAAGCGTGCCAGTCATTTCGCTGATGAGGATAATCCCGGTGATCGGTGCCCGCACAATAGCAGCGAAATAACCGGCCATGCCCAGGATTGCAAAGATTGACACATAATCATTTGTATAACCGACCGCCGCGCTGACTGTCTCCGTAAAAAAACCTCCGCTCACAGCGCCCAAAACCAACAGCGGCAAAAAGATGCCACCCGGCGCTCCGGTACCAAAGCTGAGTACCGAGAACACGAATTTGACCGTCAAAAGAATCGCCAGCGCCCATATGCCGAGGCTGCCGCTGCCGACATGTCCAACGAGACTATGCCCGCTGCCCAGAGCCGTCGGATAAAACGCGGCCAGCAGGATAATGCAGCCACATGGGATCGCGGCTTTTAACCATCCCTTACGAATCCTGACGAAACAGTTCTGCGAAAAGGCGATCGCTTTATTGTAAAATACGCCGAACGCGCCAAGCAGAATGCCCAAAACGATGACCATCCAGTAATGCGCCAGCGGCAATCCGTTCGTTATGGTCAGGTCAAACACCGGACGCAGCCCAAAGATATAGGACGCGATCCAATCTGCCGTAATCGCAGACGCCATCGTACTGAGCAAAATTTCCGTGGAAAAACTCTTGTGCAGTTCCTCCAGCGAAAAAACCACGCCTGCCAGCGGCGCACTGAAAGCAGCCGCCAGACCGGCGCCCGCGCCGCAGGTCATCAAAAGTTTTTCTTCTGTGCGAAGGCGATTGTTCACACGCGAAAACCCCTTACCGACCATAGCGCCCAACTGAATACTCGGGCCCTCTCTGCCCAGGGAAAGTCCGCCGCCGATAGCAGCCACCGCGCCGAGAAATTTTGCGATCAGCACCTGCAGCCAGTTAGCATTGATCCTGCCGTGCAGTTCTCCCTCCACCTGTGGAATGCCGCTTCCCGAAATCAACGGCTCTCGCCGCAAAAGGGTCGCAACGAAAAGGGTCAGGACTGCCAGCAGGAAAACGCCCAGAAACGCCAGACTCCATCTTTGCGCCACGCCGTCCAGAAACAGGTCTCGGATATCCTCCGCTTTGATCAGGCTCCAGCGAAAGGCAGAGCTTACCATACCCGCAAGCAATCCCACCGCTACACCCTCGAGGATCAGGCGGTACTTAAAATTTTCCTGCCGCATGAGCATATCTTTGATGCGGCTTTCTTTTCTTCGTTTTTCCGATTTTTTTGTCATAGGTCTTCCTAAGTCTACGATAAGTATAGATTTGTCGTCAGATATTCCGGATCGCAGGTCACATCGATGCCCATGCTGCGAAGCACCTGTTCATCGCGCTCACTGAGGATCGCAGTGCAGTGTGCCTTACATCCGTTCAGTTTTTCCAGCATTTTGACGGCCTTTTCCGCACAGGAGTTGTTCTCCGCCGAAATCGTCAGTGCGGTCAGCACTTCCTCCAAATTGAGACTTGTCCGGTCATAGTGCAGGATATCGCCCTTGAGATTCTGAATGCTGCGAAAGACATTCGGCGCGATCATATACAGATCGTCCGGAATCCCGGCGATCTTCTTAATGGCGTTGAGCACCGCCGCTCCGGCGGCTGCCATACGGCGGCTGCTGCGGCCGGTCACGATGCTGCCGTCCGGCATTTCGATCGCCATGACGACCACATTGACATATTTTTTATCGCAATTGCGCTTGTATTCCGCATACTCCCGCGCAGGCGTCACGACCTTTCGATCCTCTTCACTGGCACCGACTTCCTTCATCAAAAGCTCCGAACGTTCCAGCACCGCTTCGGTGATCTTACCCTTCTTGTAATCGCATTTGGCGATCATGAAGCGGCGGATGATCTCCTGCACCGAAGCCTCGCGCACCGCCTCGTCGTCCGTAATGCAAAAGCCGACCCGGTTAACCCCCATATCGGTCGGAGACTGATATTCCGACTCGCCGGTGATTTTTTCGATGATCCGTTTGACGACCGGGAAAACCTCCAGATCGCGGTTGTAATTGACGGCCATCTGTCCGTACGCCTCCAGATGAAAGGAATCGATCATGTTGACATCGCGCAGGTCTGCCGTCGCTGCCTCATAAGCGATGTTGACCGGATGCTTGAGCGGCAGATTCCAGATCGGGAAGGTTTCAAATTTCGCGTATCTGGCTTTGGTTCCTCTTTTGTATTCGTGATAGAGCTGGGAAAGGCTGGTCGCCAGCTTGCCGCTGCCCCCACCCGGTCCAGTGACAACGACCAGCGGTTTAGTGACTTCAATATATGGGTTCGCACCGTAGCCCTCTTCACTGGTGATGGTATCGACGTCGGTCGGATAGCCTTTGGTATAGCCGTGTTTATAGGTTTTGATGTCTCTTCGCTCTAATTTGTTGATGAAGCGGTTGACCGCCGGCGCATCCTCATAACGCGTGACAACCACACTGTTGATCTTCAGGTCATGCTTGCGAAAAATGTCGATCAGCCGCAGCACTTCCAGGTCATACGTGATACCGAAGTCCTGCCGTGTCTTACTGTTGATGATGTCTCCGGAGTAAATGCAAATGATGATCTCCGCCTGCTCTTTCATCCTCTGAAGCAGCTTAATCTTGGCGTTCTCATCGAAGCCAGGCAGAACCCGCATCGCGTGCTTGTCATGCACCAGCTTTCCTCCGAATTCCAGATACAGCCGCTGTCCGCTTCCCGCATTGATCCGTTCCAGAATATACTTCGACTGTTCTTCAATGTATTTTTCCGCATCAAAACCTTGTTTCATCGATTCTTTTCCCTGCCTTTTCTCTTTATTCTTCCTCATCAGCTTCTGTTTTCTCTGCAAATATCGATTGTCAAGCGGTTTTTCATCTCCGCCATACCTTCCAAACTCACCTGATATTCAATATTGATGTTTCCGGTACAGGCTTCCGCGTCCAGATGGTTATCAACGCGCTGTGTCAGCACTTCCATTCCCAGCCTGCCATAAGGCGTGTCATACGTGCTGCTGATCCGTTTTCCTTTTTCAAAATAAAGCTCCGTCTGCATTCCTTCACTGCCAATCCTGCGCATCTTGAGCGAGTCACCGCGAACCCTGAGCGTCGTTTTGCAGCCGGCCATACCGGAAACATCACTTTCGTCGTAAACCATATAAACAGCATCTCCGCGCACATACAGCTTTCCGTCGGTCACGAATTCCATCTGTTCTTCTTCATGCTTATCATAGCACTGTTTCCCGATAATTTTCAGCGTAATATCTCTCATAACCCAGTTCAATGATCCTTTCCACGGTATCGGGATACTCCACCCCCGCTGCTGCCCACAAAAGCGGGAACATGCTGTATTTGGTGAAGCCCGGAATCGTATTGATTTCGTTCAAATAAAGTTTTCCGGTTTTACGGTCTTTAAAAAAGTCTACCCGGCAAAAGCCCGCTCCGCCGATTGCTTTGTAAGCTTTGAGCGCCATTGTACGGATGGCTTCCCGGTCATCTGCCGTAATCTCGGCCGGAATACAGATCCTGGAAAACCCCTCGCTGTACTTTGCCTCATAGTCATAGAATTCGGTCGTCGAAAGGATCTCGCCGACCTCCGCTGCCTGTGGATCGTCATTTCCGAGAATCCCGGTTTCCAATTCCCGGCAGTCGATGAATTCCTCGACAATGATGCGACTGTCATACCGCATCGCCAGTTCCAACGCCGCTTCCAGCGTGCCGCGATCCCTCGCTTTGCTGATGCCGACGCTGGATCCCAGATTCGCCGGTTTTACAAAATTCGGGTAGCCGATCGTCTCTTCGATCTGCGCGATCACCGCCTGCGCATCCTCTCGGTACTGCGCCCGTGTCAGGAATGTGTGGCGACACATCGGCAGCCCGGCCTGCAGGAACACCTGCCGCGCGACCTGTTTATCCATGGCGACCGCCGATGCAAGCACGCCGCATCCGCCGTATGGAATATCCATCGTCTCGAAAAAGCCCTGAATCTTTCCGTCCTCACAATATGGACCGTGCAGGATCGGCAGCGCGAAATCGATATAGCTTTTAAGCTCTCCGGGATTCAGATCCAGCGCGGATGCCAGCCAGCTTCCGTCCTCGATCTGATCCGCGTTGCCGCAAAAGCGCTTCCATGCGCCATCCTTCGTGATCCCGATGTAGACCGGCTCATATTTTGCGGTATTCAGCACCCGTATCACCGACGCCGCGGACATCAGCGAAACCTCATGCTCGCCGGATCTTCCGCCGAAGATAACTCCGATTCGTTTTTTTGTATTTTCCAAACCTCTGCCCTCCATGACAAACTACTTCTGCATACTTGCTAAAATTCTCTGTAAATGCGCTTTGTCAAAATGGTATTTCTTGCAGCAGAACTGGCAGACCATCTCGGCCTCACCGTCCTCTTCGATAATCTCCTCCAGATCTTTTTTCCCGATGGTCATCAGCACCTTTTCCAACCGTTCCTCCGAGCAGTCGCAATGCCAGCGCAGATCGCGGAATTCCAGCATCTTAACCTGATAATCCTCCGGCATACTGCCAAAAATCTCTTTCAGCATATGCTGTAGCATTGCTTCCTGTGAAGCCTCCCGCCCACCGCAGGCATCCATCGCGTTTTCCACCAGAGTCGTGATCGGCGGCAGATCCGTCAGCATGGCTTCCAGCGCATCAACTGCACCCGCCTGCGCGTCCGGCAGCATCTGAATCATCATGCCTCCGGCCGCCAGCACGCTGTAATCGGTATCGATCTTCACTCCCAAGGAGATCGCGGAATTCTGCTGCTCCGAGATGAAATAATACGCCGTCAGATCCTCGGCGATCTCACCAGAAACCAGCGCGATCGTGCCGACATACGGCTCCTTGAGCCCCAGATCCTTGATCACGGTCAGTTCTCCGACACCCAACGAACCGCCGACATCCAGTTTGCCGGCCTCCGTCAGCGGCAGTTCGACATCAGGGTTGGCGATATAACCCTTTACGTCGCCGCCCTGTGTCGCCGTCGCCAGAATCTGCCGCGCCGGACCATCTCCCTTGAACAGCACGGTCAACTTATCGCTCTCATTTTTGAGCTGCAAACCCATGATGCCCGCGCCCGTCAGAACTCTTCCCAAGCCGGCCGTTGCCAGCGGCGTCGTGTTGTGAATCTTTCTGGCTTCCTCTACCAGATCCGTGGTGACCGCCAAATATACTCGGAAGGAACCACTTTGGTCAATTCCGGTTATAACTTTACTCATAAAATCTCCTCCTCTTTCCATTTTTTCCGCATCCGCATGCAATAGTCATCCGCCGTGGCTTCTGCCTCCTGCGCGTTTTGTCCCCGGGAAAAAATATAGGTTTTCAGCTTCAGCTCGGTTCCAGACGGCCGCACGATGATCCTCGCGTCATCGTCCAGATCGGCACAGTACAGTGGTGGATTCCGGTAACACAGTTCTTTTTTGACCGCGAAGCCATCACGCTTCAGTCCATCCGCAAAGAGCCGCTGCATTTGTCTTTGGATTGTTTGGCGTTCGGCTTCGCTGTGGTAATAGACCGAAAAGGTTCGCGAGGCAAGGTAGCCGTAGCACTGGTAAAGCTCTTCCAAACGATCCACAAGGGTTCGTTTCTCCGCTTTCAGCTGTGCCGCCGCCAGACAGACCATCTGCGCGGTCAGGATACCGTCCTTGTCTCTGGTATAGTCGCCGTATAAATAGCCGAGGCTTTCCTCGAACCCGAACAGGAAACGTTTTTCAGATTCCGGCCGCTTCAGCTTTTGCATCTCCGCCGCGATATTTTTGAATCCGGTGAAAACATTTTTGACCTGCACGCCGTAGGCTTCGGCAATGTCTTCCGTCAACGGAGAACTGACGATGCTCTTCACCATCACATCCCGCCCATCAAGCGCGCGGTCGCCGATTCCGGCACTGTGCACCCGACATACATAGTCAAGCAGGAGTTCTCCGACCTGATTACCGCTTAATTGCCGGTATGCTTCTTCGTGAAGCACCATCACACCCAGCCGGTCACTGTCCGGATCCGTTGCCAGGATCAGATCCGGCAGCGCCCCTCCTTCCGCCGCGATAGCGCGGCAGGTTCGGAGCGCTTCATCGAAGGTCTTTGGATATTCCGGATTCGGAGACGGGCAGGTCGGAAAGGTGCCGTCCGGCGCTTCCTGCGTCTGCACGAGATCAAGTTGGCAAATGCCAAGCTGTGCTAGTGCCGACAAAACAAAATTCCTTCCGGTCCCATTCAGGGGCGTGTAGCAGACCGAAAGCGACGCGAGCCTTTCCCTGCAGCGCGCCGGAGTATCCCACCACAGCGTATTTGCCTGCAAGGCTTGCAGATATGCCGTCTTTATTTCTTCTTCCAAAAAGAATATCGTACCTGCTTTTTCTCCGTCTGTCAAGTCCTGCGCGGCATTTGGCAAAAAAGTCTCCTCACGCGCAAGGTATGCTTCGATCAGCTCTGCCTTTTTATCATCAATCTGATTGCCATAATGATCGTAGACCTTATAACCGTTGTATTCCTTTGCATTGTGGCTGGCTGTAATCATAACACCGCCGTTAATTCGCAGATGGCGAACCGCAAACGAAACGACCGGGACCGGCGTCGGTTCCGAAAACAGATAGACGTTTACGCCGCTCTTTGCAAAGGCCTCGGCGGTCACCTGCGCGTATTCACGCGAATTTCTGCGCGTGTCCCAGCCGATGACCATCGCCGGTTTTTCGTAACGCTCCGTCAGGTAGCGACCGATCGCCCGCGTGATTTGACGCAGAATGACCGAATTGATCCGATTGGTTCCGACTCCCATTTTCCCTCTCAGACCGGACGTTCCGAACGCGATCGTCCGGCAGAAACGGTCATAGATTTCTTCTTGATCTGCGCGGATTGCCTCCAGCTCCTCCGCCAGATCCGGCGGTAGCGTCTGTTTCTGCCACCGGGTATATTCTTTCAAATATTTTTCCATACTAGCCTTGTGAACTCGTTCTTTCTCTTTGCTTTTATCATCATATTTTATCATATTTCACATGTTTTTTACACAGAAAAAACACAAAACGTGATTATAATTTGAATATCAAAAGAAAACAAGAAAAAAGGAGGCAACCTGTCATGGATGATTGGGATAAATTTGAAGCCGAAAATCCGGAGTCTAAAAAAACGGGCTGTGAACAAAGCGACTTTACGCATACGGTCTACGTTGACACTGCGGAGGCTCCGCATAAAAAGCCAAAACCAAAAGAAAAAAACAATACGCCTTATGTCACCAAAAAGTTCTTCGCACTGATGCTTGCCCTCTGCATGATCCTCTCCGCGGCAATCGGAGCAGGCGCTTACGCACTGGCAATCAGCAGCTTCGGCGGGACTTCGGTTGACAAGAGCATTCACACCACAAATTACAATCTGGCAAAATCCACCGGCAGCGTACTCTCGATCGAAGAGATCGTCGCTAAAAATGAAAATTCCGTGGTTGCCATTGAAACCGAATCCGTCGCCACCGACAGCTGGCTGCGACAATATGTTACGCAGGGTGCCGGCAGCGGTGTGATCTACAGCGAAGACGGTTATATCATCACCAACAATCACGTCATCGAAGGCGCGAACAGTATCAAGGTCACCTTGTATAACGGCAAGTCTTATGACGCGACTTTGGTCGCAACCGACGCGCAAACCGACATCGCGGTCATCAAAATCAATGAAACCGGTCTGACGCCGGTTACCATGGGCAGCATGGATCAGGTTTCCGTCGGCAGTCTGGCGGTCGCGATCGGCAATCCGCTGGGGACACTTTCCGGTACCGCGACCGACGGCATCATCAGCGCGCTCGAACGGGAGATCACCATTGACGGCAAGTCCATGTCACTGATCCAGACCAGTGCTTCCATCAACCCGGGAAACTCCGGCGGCGGTCTCTTTGACCAGTACGGCGATCTGATCGGTCTGGTCGTTGCCAAATCCTCCGGCTCCGATGTCGAAGGTCTCGGCTTTGCAATCCCGGTCGATAAAGTCGAAAGCGTCGCGAAGTCGCTGATCAAAAACGGTTATGTCGAAGGCAGACCTGCCGCCGGTATCACGATCCTAGATCTGACCGACAGCAGCACCGCCATGCAGAACGGCGTTTCTCTGACCGGTGTCTACATCACAGAGGTTACCGGTGAAAACGCAAAAAAAGCCGGTCTGCAGAAGGGCGACATGATCTACTACGTCGATGATGTCAAAATCACGGATTCGGCGGTACTCCTCAAGACCATTCAGGATCATAAGATCGGAGATACTGTCACATTCACGGTTGTCAGAGGCAGTGACATCCTCAAATGCGATGTTAAACTGGAGGATGCCTCAAAGTTTAACCAGACAACGGACACCAGCTCGCAAAACGGTTCTTCCAACGCGGGCAATTAAATCGCTTCTCCTATAAGTTTTTATATATCGAAAAGACTCAGCATCCGCTTGCTGAGTCTTTTGATTTTCAAACACCTATTCTTCATGTTCTGCATTTTCGCGAAGAACCTCCAGGATCTTCGACTTTAAGACCAGACGCCCCTGTGTGTCCACATGAAAGTATTCCCGGTAAGTCGAATTCCGGCAATCAACCAGGCACAGCGGCGGGAACACCACGCACCACCAGTTTTGACCGTCACCGTTGCCCAGCGTGATCGTCAATGCCTCATAGTTTCCGGCCGGAAAATAGATATCATCGTAGGTCTTTGCCGGTATCGCGCAGATACCGAATTCTGCCTTCGCCTGATAATCGCAGCCGCGGGCACGCAGGCAGTCCTGTGCCCAGCTCTCGATCTCCGCCAAATGCTCCCTTACGTAGCAGCGGCTGATCTCGCCGCGGCCTGCGTCCGTCACGCCGTCTGCCTCCGCCCGCAGCAGTTCGCTTGTCAAGCGGTTCTCCAGTTTCGAAAAAACACTGTTTCTGACCATATATTTCAGGTTCTGATCTTTCTGGCTGTCGCTGTTGGCGATCACGTGAAATCTTACGATCCCCGGATATTCATTGGCGATTCCTTCACTTGCGCCGACTGTCAAAATGTTTGCTACAGGCTGCGTACAGGCCGGATCCGCGGTGCTTTCCCGCGTCCGGTCTTGTGCCCACGCACCGGTCATTGTCAAAATGCAGAGCGCAGCGACCATCAGCAAAAGCATCCGGCGTTCTGCCCCTTTTTTCTTTTTTTCGTCCATCCTATCCCCTCCTGATGGAAGGATTATGGACCGTTTCGCGCGGATTTATACCAAAAGCTTCGCGCTTATTTGAGAATCAGCAACTTTTCCCCCTGCCGGAGCGTGCCATCCTCCAGCTGATTGAACTGCGCGATTGTTTCCACCGTTGTCTTGTATTTTTTTGCGATATCCCAGAGACGATCATTTTTCTTTGCCACATAGATCACCATCGGCGCGCGCCGCTTTGCAGCGCTGCTCTCCTCAAACGCCGGATTGACCAGCACCTTGAGCGGCGTCCGGCGCATGACCTCCGTGGTGACCAGCACGCCGGCGTTGAACTCGATCTGTTTGCCGTTGATCTTTTCTGCCCAAAAATCCTTAAGGTAAATCTGATCGCGGATTCTTTCGTCGCCCGCAAGCTGCGGCAGTGCAGTCACCACGCGGAACGGAATCTCTTCGGTAAGCGAAAAAATACGTGACGATCCATTTCCACCGTTTCCGGCGCACCGACAGATGAGTTTGGCCAAGACGCTTCCCTCAGTCACAACCTTGCCCTGTTCACACCGGCTTTCACCGCCATGGATCTCGCCGCCCGTGTAAAGAATCTGCTGCAGTTCGCCTCCCTGCGTTTCCGGGGAAAAGATCTCGCGCAGAGACGATTCACCCATCGTGGTTCCGACCAGCGTCCGACATTGTTCTTCCTCAAAATCGCACAAAAAGTCCTTTTCCCGATGATAAGCATCGACAATGATCTCCTTTTCGATATTGCAGTAGATCTCGACGCTGGTCAGAAGGTCGCCCTCCAGCCGCAGGACCTCTTTTCCATCTTCACCCTGTATCCTCTTTACTTTCAGATTGCTGCCGTCAAAGCAAACATGGCTTCCGGCACAGCTTCCGTCCGTCCGAATCGGGATAAATTGCGTGAACTCCACCTTTTCCTGCGCCTGGTGCAGATTTTCACAAGCTTCGACCCCCTCCCGGCAGCTGTACAAAAGATGAATCAGAATAAAGCCGTTGACAACCACCTTTTCGCCGGTCACCTGCTTGTAATTTTCAATCACCCGGATGTCTTGGCGGAGGATATTATCGATCGGACATTCTTCCTTCAACTGCAGATCCTCCTGCAGCTGAAGTGTATCGGATTTGCGCAGGGCGATATTGGTGATCTCGACTTTTTCACGCTGCATCTGGATTTCTTCGCCGTTGAGCCCCTCAAAAATCTCGACTCTGCGGTCGGTATACTCCCGGGCATAGATCGCAAGTGAAATCTTGACCCGGTATTTTCGCTCGTTGATCACCATATGCTCAATCTTTTCGATCTGCGTATCCAGCAAAAGTGATGCCTCTTGTGAAACGCCAATATGCCACTGTTCTTTGAATGGTACGCGTGCCTGCACGGAAATGATCGGTCCACAGTCTTCCTCTTTTTCCGGCAGGTACAGGGTCTGAAGCTCGATCTCTCCGGAAACGCTGACATAGTCTTCATTTTTGTTGAGCTGACTAATTTCTTTACTTATCGGATGATTTTTTCCGTCGATCAGCAGAATCTCTCGGAGATCCGGCTTCGTATCCGGCACCAGAATGTCTTCCTCGATTGTGAGCACCGTTTTGGGCTTTTCGGTCACATTGGTCACCGGAACGGAAGAATAAACCGCCTCCTTGCTCGCGGGAATGATCACCCGCTCCTCCGTCTCCTTTGCCGGAACCATTGCATAATCCGGTATTTCTTTTTCATAGGTCATAGCTTTTCCCCTTTCCAGACTTGGTCTTGCTACAATCTATTCTCTGTCCGGTTTTTCTATGCAAAAAAGAAGACCTATTGGCCTCCTTTAATAATCTTTTCTCCCTGCTGTATCACAAATTCTTTGAGCCGCGCAAGGTGCTCGTCTGCTTCTTTTCTCGCCTTTTCGACATTGCCGCTCATAATGGCTTCTTCGATCTCCTGATGTTCCAGCGGCTGATTCTTGTACCGCGAAAAGTCATCATAAAAGATATACCGGAAACGCAGTGCCAGTTCCTGCACCTGAGAGATTAACTGGATCAGAGTCTTGTTTCCGCTGCAATCTACGATCGTCTTGTGGAAATTTTCGTCCCACTTAATGATCTCGGATGTATCCTCGGATTCCACCGCCTTTTTGTAGGCTTCGGTGGCTTCCTGCAGGTGAAGCTTCTCTTCCGGTGTAATTTTGGCCGCGGCCATGCCGGCGGCTAAACTCTCCAGGTACTGTCGGACTTCCAGCACATCCGCCATGTCCTTAATGGAAATATCCGACGCATAAGCGCCCTTCCTCGGTTCAATGGTCACAAGACCTTCTTTTTCCAGTTTTCTGATCGCTTCTCTGACCGGCGTGCGGCTGACGCCCATATCATCTGCCAGTTCGACTTCCATCATTCTGTGCCCCGGCGCGATCTCACCCTTGAGAATCTGACGTTTGAGTTCTTCATAAACGATCTCCCGCAGCGGCTTATGATTTTGCAAATCAAAGTTCAGCATGTCCTCCACCTCGAAATTCTTTCTTACTTTTTACATCTTTTTCCTATATTTTCTTTGGTATCTATTTTTAGCTTCTACTTTATCGTATCCGCCCAATAGGCTTCAAATCCGGCTTTCCGAATCTCCTTACACGCTCGTTTCGCTGCGCCAAAACTGTCGTAAACGCCGATCACGGTCGGTCCGCTTCCGCTCATCAGCACCTTTCGTACGTCTTCTGTCGCCGCGATGGCGTCTTTTAGCGCTTTGACACGCGGGTAATGCGTAAGCGTATAAGCTTCCAGAACATTGATCATATTCCGGTAGATCGCTTCATCCTGCCGCTGCATCAAAGCTTTTTTGAGCAGCTTCATGTCCGGATGGTCTGTGATCACGCAGTCATCGATCCCCGCGAAGACCTCGCGCGTCGAAACGCCGAACGCGGGCTTGGCCAGGATCAGGTATTTGCGGAGCGGGTATCGCAGCACCTGCAGCTTTTCGCCTCTGCCGCTTCCTATCGCGCAGCGATAGGATGTATTCTGTGTCAGAACGCAAAAGGGAATATCCGAACCAAGCTGTTCCGCGATCGCGCAGAGCTGTTTCGTGCTCTGCTGAAGCTTCCAGAGACGGTTCAGTCCAATCAGCATCGCCGCGCAGTTGCTACTGCCGCCGCCAAGACCTGCCGCGACCGGGATTCGTTTTTCAATCCGGATCGTCAGCAGTCCTGTTTTTTTCTGTCCGCAGGCCTCCGCTCTTTCCAGCATGGCCAGCGCAGCCTGATAGGCCAGATTGCGTTGATCTGTCGGCAGATAGGGTTTGGTCGTCGAGAGGCGGATCTGTACAGGCGTCTCCCTGTTTACAGAATCACTGTCTTGTTCCTGCCAACCGATGTTTACAAGATCAAACAGGGAAACCCGCTGCATGACCGTATCCACGCTATGGTAGCCATCCGGTCGGATTCCGGTTACATCCAGTGCCAGATTGATCTTGGCATAGGAGCGCAGCTCCAACTCCTGCTTTTGCAAGCCCGTCATAAACGTCTCCCTTCCGTTTCTTCGTCTATGTTAGACGAAATGAGAGGACAAAGCCCTCTCACCTGTCTGAGATTTATTTCTTTTTCCCTTTGCCCTGTGCTTTTCTGCGAGCGGCTCTGGCTTCTTCTTCGGCTTTTTTGGCCTCCGCCAGCGCTTTGCGTCCGGTGATATATCTGCCGCCTCCTGCTGAGATCGGACGCGGTCCTTTTACTTTATAGTTGCCGTTGTCCTCTTCATAATCGTCATCATCTTCGTCCTCGGCTTTTTTGGCAAGCTTCGCCGCGCGCTTCGCCTTGTCTTTCTGATCCTTTTCCACGATCTCTTCTACGGACTTACCGGTTCTCTTCGCTTCCTTATATGGATTGACCTTTTCTTCCTTCTGTTTTTCGTTCTCTTCTCTGGCTGCTTTCTTCACGCCGCGCATGGTCACAACCATGATACCGCCGTACATCACGACCATCAGCAGAATGTTGACCAGGGTATTGGCCTTCTGGTTCATGGTGCGGAAGGTTACGGAGGTATCCTTGCCGAGCGTGCTGCCGTTGTCCGCCAGGAGATCCTTGGAGATCTTCAATGTATATTCGGTATTGCTGGCAACTTTTACATCGGCATTATCGCCGGTATTGTCAAGCAGAACCAGAATGATGCCCTTTACGCCTTCCTCTTTGACATCCTCTTTCGGTACATAAAGTACCATCAGCGGCAGGCTGTTGCCCTCCGGGTCAACCAGCTGGAACGCGTTATCATTCTTGTTTTTGAGAACGTCTTCCGAAAACTCGGTATCAAAGTACAGCTTCACGCCGACATTCTCCATCGCGGCACCGGTTGCGCCGTCCCGCGGATATTCGTCCACAAGGTTAAAGTTTCCTGTCGCTGTGCCGTCCGCAAAGCAAACAGCGGTGCAAAGCATGAGTGTTACGATTATTAGGCTTAAAATACGGCCTGCTCTTTTCATTCTTTTGTTTCCTCCGATTTCTGTTGTTCTTTTGTACTTTTTCGGACTGCCCGCAGTTCCCGGAAGAAGCTGCGTACGATCTCGCCGCACTCCTCCTTGATCGGACCGTCCTCTATCTCGATCACTTCGACATAATGGTTGAGTTTTTCTTCCTGCACGATATTGAACACGGAACCGCAGCCTCCGGCTTTCGGATCCATGACGCCGATATACAGTTTTTCGATCCTTGCCCAGACGATCGCCCCCGCGCACATGCTGCAGGGCTCCATCGTGACATACAGATTGCATCCCGTGAGGCGTTTCCATCCCAGCGTCTCGCCGAGATATTTCCCCGCCTGCCGGATGGCGATCATTTCCGCGTGTGCGGTCGGATCTTTTTCGGTCAAAGTCAGGTTATGTCCGCGTCCGATGATGACGCCGTCTTTTTCGATCACCGCGCCGATCGGGATCTCTCCCAGCTCTTTTGCGGCTCTGGCTTCCTGCAAAGCCTCTGTCATGAACTTTTCCATACTTTTATCATCATAGCACACTTTCGCCGATTGTTCAACCATTTTTGCGTACTGCATCCCGTACATTTTATTCCGGATCGTGCAAAAATGCACATTCTGCCGCGATGATCCGCTGCGCGCTCCGCACAAGCTTCCCGCTATACCTCCGAGAGCGCCAGCGTCCGACTGTCGAGCCGCGCAATCCAGTAGCCGTAAAGATAATCCGCTACTTCGTCTCCCAGATTTTCGAGTTCGTCATACAGGCAGCGCCCGCCTTTCATCGGCTGCCAGAGGGTAAAGCCCGTCCTGCCGCCGTCCGGCTGCTCTTCCTTTAGGAACCGTCCCGGTATGGCGACGAAGCTCTCCGCGCCCGCCTGCCCGATCAGAAAATGGCCATGCCTTCTTGCCTGCCGGACGCCCTCCGGACAGAACTTCTCTAAAAGGTCGATATCCGTCTGCCGCACCCACGAAGCCCCGGTTTCATCGAAGTCAAAGACCGTGCTGTCCCTGTCACTCCCGACGCAGGCACCGGTCTGCACTGCCGATCCGACATTCGCGTTAGCTTCCGATCCGGCGGCATGCGCTTCGGCGCTCATCACCTTGTGATCTTCCGCCGCTTCCTTTCTTTGGTTCTGCAGCAGCTGACTTAAAAAATACATGACGTACGGACCGTACTGATTTCCCATTTCGGCACCCTTGCCCGCTGCCGCAAAAACAGCCTTGCGGACCCTTTCTTTTTTTAGTAAAATATC
>ERZ808240.466-NODE-466-length-53582-cov-4.309844_pt1 | contig 53582 bp, 54 predicted proteins | sample MGYA00521084_ERZ808240 | MGnify/ENA primary metagenome ERZ808240 (study PRJEB31516, sample SAMN03275571) | gut metagenome | biome: mammalia-associated habitat; material: feces | host: Papio cynocephalus | place: Kenya | collected 2012-08-06 ...
GCTTCCGAAAGCTCTTTCGGAGAAGGATAGGCGGAAAAAAGGGACGGCGTGACTCGATTGACTTTCGCGTCGGTGCATTGGGCGGAAAGCAAAACGGCGCAAAGGCACTGAAAAGGCGAAGAAAAAATGAGAGTGCACCGCGCATCGGGGTAATGACTCCTCAGCAACTCCGCAATCGATGATGCTTTATTTGCCCTCATCTTCCTTCCATTTCTGCTTGGCCAGCTCAATGGTCTTTTCGATGTCTTTGTCCCAGTAATCCGAAACCCCGGAATAACCTTCTTTTTCGATATCGCCCCGCTTCCTTGCGGTGCGGAGCTCACGGTCAACGGATTTCATGGTTTTCTTGCCAGCGGCGATCGCGTTCTCCAAAGCATCCTTAATCTGCCCTTCGGAATAAGCGTCGTCCAACCATCCGTCGATCGTATCGGTCTCCAAAGGAGAGAGGGTTCGGTTTAGGCGCCTCTCAAAATAGGAGTAAAGCCGGGAAAGCATCTCGGTTCGAACCGGAGAGGAAAGACTGGCTTTTTGCCGGGAAAGATCGTTTTGGAATTGGGCATAGAGCTTCTTTTTCAGCGGCTCCAAAGAGGTGCGCATTTTGCCTTCTTTGGTTTCGTAAGAAAGGAACCCATCTTTCAAAAGCTCAGCCAAAGAGGAGTCGCATTCTTCGACTTTGTAGTTCATCTTCAAAGCGAGAAGATCGCCCGTGACGAAGGAATTGCCGCTGCGAAGCAAATGGTCGACCATCAAAAGGACGATGACTTGCTTTTCGCTGATGCCAAGGCGCTTGTAGTTTTCTAAGAGGAGATAGCGGAAGTCCACCGCATCCATCGTTAAATTCGAGGATACCATAACAATCACATTTTACCTCTTTTTCATTTCTTCCTTCACCTTTTCCGGGTTGAGCTTATCCAGAAGCGGCCGCAGACGTTCGATGGCTTCCCCCGTTTCGGGGGAAAAGGAAAAGCCAAGCCGGGCAGCAAAGCGCTCGGCCCGGAGGATGCGCAAAGGGTCTTCTTGAATCCTGGTCTCCGGATCGCCGATAAAACGGATGATTTTGTTTTTGAGATCGGCCATCCCACCATGGAAGTCCAGCACCTTTCCACCTGGATCCAGATACAAAGCGTTGATAGTGAAATCCCTCCTCTCGGAATCGATCTTGGGAGAAAGGACGAACCGAATGAAGCTCGGGTGGCGGAAATCCTTGTATCCCCCTTCTTTCCGGAAGGTGGTGATATCGATTTCTTGACCGTCTCTCTTCAGTTTTATGGAGCCGAATCGCGCGAAGGAATAATCCGCTTGAGGCAAAAACGCCTTTTCTTGATCCGGGGTAGCCGAGGTGACGAAGTCGAAATCATTGGGCTCTTTGCCAAGCAAAAAATCCCGACATGTCCCTCCGACCGCGTACAAAGGGAATCCGTTTTGGCGGTAAAGCTCGGCGAACTCAAGAAAGTAAGGAATTGCCATCTCTTGGATGATAGCACAAAAAAGGACGCCCATCGGGCGCCCTTGGAACCTCAAGCTTCCTTACTGGAGTTTTTCTTTGAGGGTTTTTGAAGGTTTGAAGACGACGGTCTTGCGTTCGGGGATTTCAATCTTGCTGCGGTCAGCAGGGTTGGTTCCAACGCGAGCGGCGCGAACCTTCTTCTCGAAGTTTCCGAATCCGGAGAGCTTGACGATTTCGCCCGCGATAAGGGATTCCTCGATGATGGCGAGGGCGGACTCGACGACGGCCTCCGCATCGCGGCGGGAGACTTCGGCTTTGGCGGCAACGGCTTCGATGAGATCAGCTTTGTTCATGGGGCAATACCTCCTATTCGCTTAATCTTCTAGAATAAATTAGCACCTAGACAGAAGTTTGGCAAAAACTTTTTAAAGGCCTATTGGCGGAAAATCCTAAAATTCAGGCCGAAGCTTTTTGCTCGTTTTTAGACAATGACAAAAACCGATGGGGAAAATTGGATTCGCAACCGAAGGCTCATTTCCTCATGCGATAGACGATGGAGATCGGCGTTCCAGTGAAATCAAAGGATTCCCGGAGGCGATTCTCCAAATACCGAGTATAGGAGAAATGGGCGAAAGCGGGGTTGTTGCAGAACATGACGAACGTCGGCGGATTGATCCCAACTTGGTTTGAGAAGAGGATCTTCAAACGTCCGTGGTTGAACTCCGGGGTGGGGTTCATCATCTGCGCGTCTTGGATGATCTGATTCAGGATCGAGGTGGGAATGCGTCGATTGCATCCTTCGTAGGCCCTTTCGATGGCCGGCAGGATCTTATCGATGCCCTTGCCCGTTTTCGCGGAGACGAAAATGATTTCGGCGAAGTCCAGGAATTTGAACCGCGATTTGATTTCCGCTTCGAATTCCCCTTGTTCCAACCCCTTCGGGGCAAGATCCCATTTATTGACGACGACCACGATCCCTTTCCGGGCCTCCAAGGCGTAGCCGGAAACATGTCGGTCTTGATCCAAAATCCCGGTGGAGGCGTCCAAAACGACGACCGCGACCTGGGAACGGTCGATTGCCGCCAAGGAGCGAATCGCGGCATATTTATCGATGGATTCGAAGATTTTTCCTCTTTTATTGAGACCAGCCGTATCGATCGCCACGTAATTCTTCCCTTCTGCTTGGAAGGGAGTGTCGATTGAATCGCGGGTCGTGCCGGCGATATCGCTGACGATAACTCGATCTTGGCCCAAGAGGGCATTCGTGATGGACGATTTGCCGACATTCGGCCTGCCGATGAGGCTGAAGGTGATGGCCTCCCCATAATCGACGTCTTGCTTATCCGGAATCAGGCTGACGATGCGGTCAAGCAAGTCCCCCACCCCGATCCCATGGGATCCGGAAACGGGGATGGGGTCGCCCAATCCAAGGGAGTAAAACTCTTGGGCATCGGCGACGCGGTCCGCGTTGTCGACTTTATTGACGGCCAAGATCACTGGCTTTCCAGAACGGTAAAGCATTTTCGAAACGACGCGGTCATCCCCCGTGATTCCGAGCTTTCCATCCACGACGAAAACGATGACGTCGGCCTCTTCGATCGCGATTTCGGCCTGGGCGCGGATTTGGACTTGGAAAGGGTGGTTCGCGATTTCGACTCCACCCGTATCGACCACGCGGAATCTGCGAGTGAGCCAAACCGCGGTCCCATAAAGGCGGTCGCGGGTCACCCCTGGAGTGTCTTCCACGATGGAAAGGCGACTTCCGACCATTCGATTGAACAAAGTTGATTTTCCAACGTTTGGGGCGCCGACTAGCGCAATAAGAGGCAGGCTCATGCTTTCACCCCCAATTTCTTTCTGACGATATCCAGAACCGCATTCGCGGATTGTTCGATGTTGAGGTTCGAAGTGTCGAGTTCGATCGCGCCTTCGTCCTTCATCAAGGGGTCGAAGTCGCGGTGGGAATCGATGTAATCTCTCTTCCGGACGTTCTCCTCCACTTCCTCTAAAGTGGTCGGGATCCCTTTTTGTCTGTTCTCTTCGTACCTTCTCAGGGCGCGGGTCTCCACAGAAGCGATTTGGAAAATCTTCACCTGGGCATTGGGCAAAACGTAGCTGCCGATATCCCGCCCGTCCATCACGACGTTTTGCTTTGAGGCGAGTTCCCGTTGAAGGTGGATGAGTTCCAGACGGATCGGCTTATAGGAGGCGATAAAGGAGACGTTAGAGGAAACCAAGTTCTCGCGGATGGGGGCAGACACGTCTTCCCCATTGCAAAAGACCTTCCCGTCTTCGGTCAATTCAATGGCCACTTTGCCGACCATTGAGCACGACTGTTCCTCGTTTTTCGGATCGAGCCCGGCCTTGAGAACCGCATAGGTAAAAGCGCGGTACATCGCGCCCGTATCGATATAGACGTAGCCAAGCTTCTTGGCGACGATTTTCGCGACGGTGCTTTTCCCGGCGGCGGCCGGACCGTCGATTGCGATTGAAACAAACGATGGCATCAGATTTTCCTCCCTTGCAGCAAAAGGAACCAAACGATGAAGCCCACCAAAGCGACAACGAAAAACCCAAAAAGGATGAGGTTCCTTCTCCTAATTCTCTTCGCATAAAGCCGATAAGGGCTGGTTTTATCCGACATTTTAGAGGCGATGGCTTGCTGGACGAAAGCCCCTGGGGCCTTCGTTCCCAGCTCTTTCAGCTGCGGATTTTCTTCGGCTTGGGGAAAACATTCGTCCGCCATATGGCGAATCTCATCACGAAATTTGCGATATTTCTCCATCCGGGTTTCCATGCCCTCTATTCTAAAAGAATAGCGCCGTTTTGAAAACGAGAAGAAACCCAAAGAAGAGCCCGTTTGCTTTTCCCCATTTCATCTTCTATAATCACAAACGATTTTTGGAGGAAAAAATCAAATGGCTAAAAAAGCAAAGGTTGATCAGGACATCTGCATCGGCTGCGGGCTCTGCGTCGGCTCTCACCCCTCGATCTTTGAATTCGGGGACGATGGGAAAGCCACCGCTGTCGCCGAAGGCGATGAGGCGGAAATCGAAGACGCCATCGCCAATTGCCCCGTCCAAGCGATCAGCGAAGACTGAGCGAAAGCAAAAAACCGGCCGATTTCCATCGGTCGGTTTTTATTTTCCCTGCAAAGCTTTGATGAATTTGTCTCTTTTGGCTTCGGAAGAGAATTCCAAGCGGACGGCGTTCCCTTTGATTTTCAGTTTGGAAGCCCCCACTTTTTTAGCGAGTTCTGAATTGGTTTGGAGTTTTCCTCCGCGTTTCCGTTCCTTCACCCAAGCCTCGGTTTCGCGGACCGATAGGTTTTCCTGATGGATGATTTCCGCGGCTCGGCTCAGCTCTTCCCCTTTCAAGGAGGCGATTGCCCGGGCGTGGCCGTAGCTGAGCTTCCCCAAGCTCACTTCTTCCTGCAAAGCCGGGGTTAGGCGGAGAAGGCGGAGGGTGTTGGTGATTTGGCAACGGGATTGATGGGAAAGCGAAGCCAAAGTATGTTGCGTGTAATGGAACCTTTTTTGGAGGGCTTGGCAAATAAGCGCCATTTCTAGGATGTTGCTTTCCCTTTGGTCGCGGTTGTCCGCGAGAAGGATGAGTAACTCTTCCTCGTCTTCCATTTCCTTGATCACGCAGGGAAGGGATACAATGCCCGCCTTCCGGGCCCCCAAAAACCTTTTCCGCCCCAAAACGACCTCGAATCGGTCCTTTGCCGGACGAACGACCAAAGGATTGAAAACGCCCTTTTCTTTGATCGTGGACGCGAAATAATCGACGATTTCCGGGGCAAGCTTAACGGAACCGATGAACGAATTGTCATCCAAAGAAGAAAGGTTCACCAAACGGGCGGGAGCCGATTGGTATTCTTTCTCCATTTCGGCAATCACGTCGTTTTGGGAGAATTTCTCGATGAGATCCTTAAGGCTCGGGGCCAAGGAGGTTTTTCTCTTATCGGCGTTCATGGTCGATAACCTCGCGGGCTAAAGCAAAATAGGCGTTCGATCCGGAGGAGGTAGGCCTGAAATGGGTGACGGGGGTTTGCCGAGCCTGCGACTCTTGGATGGACTGATTCCTTGGGATTGCGGTGAGAAAGGTGGATTCGCGGAACAAACGCCGGACTTCGGAAGCGATTTCGGTTCCCAAAACCGTCTTCGAGTCGTACATAGTCAGCAAGAACCCCTCGATTTTCAAACCGGGGTTAAGCCCGTTTTGGACATTCGAAATCGAACTCAAAATGGAGGCGACGCCCTCCATGGCGAAATATTCGCACTGAACCGGTACCAATACCGAATCCGCCGCGGCCATCGCGTTAATGGAGAGCAAGCCTAGGGACGGAGGGCAATCGAAGATAATGTAATCGAAATCGTTCCGGATTTCGGCAAGGGCTTTTTTCAGCAGCAAAAAGGGCTCGGCGATCGCGTTGGAGTACAAAGTAGCCTCCAAACCCGCCAAACGAAGATTGCCAGGAATCACGGCCAGCCCATCGAAGGAAGTGATTTGGACGCAATCTTTCAAAGGAACCTTTCCGGTCAGGGCTTCGTATATGGTTTTTTTTGCCGTGGTGATATCCACGCCGACACCACGCCCAGAGTTCCCCTGGGGATCGAGGTCCACCAGCAAAACACTCCTTCCCAAGGCCGAGAGGGCGGATGAGAGGTTGATGGCGGTCGTCGTTTTCCCGACTCCGCCTTTTTGGTTGGCGATGGCGATCACTTTTGGCATAGGAAAATAATACGTTTCGGTGGAACTTTTTTCAATGTTTCACGTCAAAGGGGCTTCTTGATGATCTCACCCCAAGGGCGGGGGTATGCGCTAGGGGTAGCCTCTTTTTTCTCAAAGAAATAATTGAGGCGGATTTCGCCATCGGGCAGAACGTCTTTTTGGGTGTTCGTCTTTGCAAGGCCGAGCTTGTGGATCGCGAACTTCGACTTGACGAGTTCCTCTTCTCCGCGGATGGATTTCATGGCAATCAAAACGCCCCCTTTCTTCGCCAAGGGGGAAGCGACCTCCAAGAAGATGTTCATCGCCGCGAAGCCCCGGGCCGTAACGACATCGAAGGAGTTGCGTTCCATCCCCATTTCCTCCACGCGGCCAACGTAGAAGGAAACGTTTTTCAGCCCCAGCTTTTTCTTCACTTCTTCCAAAAATAGGAATTTTTTCTTCGTGGAATCGATAAGGGTCACCTTGCAAGTGGGGAAGGCAAGAGCGATCGCCATGCCAGGAAAACCCGCGCCAGAACCGATATCCGCAACCTTTTTCCCCGTAAAATCAAAGTTTTTCCCAATAAGAAGCGAATCGTAAAAATGCTTTTCGACCACCAACGGTTCCTCGGTGATCGCCGTTAGGTTCATCTTTTCATTCCATTCCTTCAGCAAGGATGCGTATTGCTTGAAGGCTTCGATTTGCTTTTCCCCGAGGGATACTTTGCTCCCCGCCAAAGCTTCCTGCATTTCTTCGTATGTCATAGTTTTTTCTCCTTTTTGAGGGTCAAAATCAAAATAGATACATCGGCGGGGTTGACGCCCGGGATCCGCGAAGCTTGACCGATGTTTGAGGGCATGACCGCCTGAAGTTTTTGCCTTGCCTCAAGCCGCAGGCCATCGCAATTGAGATAATCAAAGTCAGATGGCAAAACCATCGCCTCGGCCTTCGCGAAGGAGGAAGCTTCCAATTCCTCCTTTTTGATGTAACCGGAATAACGGACGATCGTTTCCAAAGCCAAAACCGACTCATCGTCCATGTCGCGATACCCCGCCATCGAATCCATCATCGTGGCAATCCGTCGATAGGAGTAGCGAGGCCTTTTCAAAACCTCGATCCCTTTCTTGCCTTCCAAACTAGGCTCATCCCCCATTTGCTTCATGTAATCGGCAAGGGAGGCTTTGTCCGTGACGTTATGCGAGGATAGGATGGAAATAGCTTCCTGGATCCGTTGGTATTTCTCCAAGAATTCCCGATAGCGCTTTTCGTCGATGAGGCCGATTTCATGGCCATAGCCCGTTAGCCTAGCGTCGGCGTTGTCGTGGCGAAGCAATAAACGGTATTCCGCGCGGGAAGAGAGAAGACGGTAAGGCTCATCCGTCCCCTTCGTCACCAAATCGTCAATCATGACGCCGATGTAGGATTCGTTTCTCTTCAGCGTAAAAGAAGGCAATCCAAGGATCGAGCGCGAAGCATTAATGCCGGCCATCAAGCCAAGCCCAGCGGCCTCCTCATACCCAGAAGTCCCGCAAATCTGCCCCGCAACGTACAACCCCTGGTATCTTTTCACCCGCAAGGTTTGATCGAATTGGGGGGTGGCGATCGCGTCATATTCGATTTGGTAGGCATATTTCAGGATCTTCGCCTTCCCAAGCCCGGGCAGGGAATGCACCATTTCCTCTTGGATTTGGTGAGGCATCCCCGTGGAGAACCCCTGGAGATAAATCGAGTTCCCGTTTTCGAATTCGGGTTCAAGGAACAGCTGGTGCCGGCTCTTATCGGCGAAGCGAACGACTTTCGACTCGATGGAAGGGCAATAACGGGGCCCTATTCCCTGGATGACCCCATTCAAAACAGCGCTGTCCTGCAAATGGGATCGGATGATGTCCAACGTCTTCGGGGTCGTATAAATCAAATAGCAGGGAAGCTGCTTTTCGACGGGGACGAACTCCTTCGTCGTGAACGAAAAGCCAAAGCGCAAAGAACTCCCAAGCTGAATCTCCCCCGCGCTGAAGTCGATCGAATCTTTATCCAGGCGAGGAGGCGTTCCCGTTTTGAACCTTTTTAGGGCGATCCCCATCCTGCGGAGGGAATCCGATAGCCCAAAGGATGCCTCCTCATCATCCGGCCCGCCTGGATGGACGTCTTTTCCGGAGATGATGCGGGAATCCATATACGTCCCGGTCGTCAGAATCACCGCTTGGGAACGGATTTGTTCACCGCTAGAAAGAATCACCCCGTATACACGTTTCTCATCATGGAGAAGGTCTACGACCTCTCCTTCTTTGATCTTAAGATTCGGCTGCTTTTTTAAAATGGACTGCACGAATTTCGGATATCCCTTTTTGTCCTGTTGGGTCCTCAGGCATTGAACCGATGGCCCCTTGGACGTGTTAAGCATCTTTACTTGAAGGGGATGGTGATCGGCGGCGATCCCCATCAAACCGCCTAAGGCATCGATTTCGCGGACCACCACTCCTTTTGCGGAACCGCCGATATGAGGGTTGCAGGGCATGTTGGCGATCATGGTTTCGTTGAGGGTCAAAAGCAAAACCGAAAGGCCGAGCTTGCTGGCGGCATAGCTCGCTTCCACCCCGGCGTGCCCGCCGCCGACTACGATGAGATCAAAATCAAAGCCCGCCATTCTATCCGATGGACCCCGACATATCCATTTTGATGAGCTGATTCAGCTCTACGGCATATTCCATGGGGAGCTCTTTCGCGAAGGGCTCGATGAAGCCCATGACGATCATTTGCGTCGCCTGTTCTTTCGACAAACCTCGCGACATCAAATAGAAGAGCTGTTCTTCGGAGATTTTGGAAACGGTGGCTTCATGCTCGATGAAGGAATCGCCATTGCGGATTTCGTTTTTGGGGAATGTGTCCGACTTGGAGAGCTTATCCAGAATCAGCGTGTCGCATTCAACGTGGGATTTGGCGCCCAAAGCGGAAGGCATCATGCGAACCGTCCCGCGAAAATTAGCGACGCCGCCATTGTGGCAAACAGACTTAGAGATAATGGTCGAAGAAGTGTTTTTGCCCTCATGGATCATGCGCGCCCCGGAATCTTGGAATTGGTTCTTCGCCCCAACGGCGATGGTGATCGTCGCTCCTTTGGCGTTGTCCCCCTTCAAAATGCAAGCGGGGTATTTCATCGTGGTCATGGAACCGATGTTGCCATCGACCCATTCCATGAACCCGTTCTCGAAGACGTTCGCCCTTTGAGTAACGAGGTTCAAAATGTTCGTCGACCAATTTTGGATGGTCGTATAACGGACGTGGGCGTTTTTCCCAACGACGATTTCCACTACGCCGACATGAAGGGATTCTTTGCTGTAGACCGGGGCCGTGCAGCCTTCCACGTAGTGGATATCAGCGCCTTCGTCTGCAACGATCAAGGTCCTTTCGAACTGCCCGGTTTTCTGGTTGTTAATCCGGAAATAAGACTGCAAAGGCTTGTCCAAATGAACGCCTTTGGGGACGTAGATGAACGTGCCTCCGCTCCAACAGGCCCCATTCAACGCGCTGAATTTACTGTCGGCGATAGGGATAACGGTCCCGAAATATTTGCGGAAAAGGTCCGGGAACAGTTTTAAACCCATATCGCTAGAGAGGAAAATGACGCCCTTTTGACGCACCTCTTCCAACATATTGTGGTAAACAACTTCGGATTCGTACTGAGTGGAGACGCCCGAAAGGAATTTCTGCTCCGCTTCGGGGATGCCGAGCTTTTGGAAGGTGTTCTTCACCGTTTCCGGCACCTCATCCCAGCTGTTTTCTTCCGCTTTGGCGACCCTGGTGAAATAGGTATAGGAATTGAAGTCGACGAAATCCAAAGATGGGCCGAAGTTCGGCATCGGCATCTTCTCGAACGTGCGCAAGGACTTCAAACGGAATTCAAGCATCCAATCCGGCTCGTTTTTCGCTTTGGATATTTCGCGCACAACCTCTTCGCTCAAACCTTTTCCGGTATTGAAAATGGAGACGTCTTTGTCTTTGAACCCGTATTTGTATTCTTCGTTTAGAGCCGAAGGGGTTCCTTTCTCATTTGCCATGGCATTGCCCTCCTTCGCAGCGGTGTTCTTGGATGATCTTTTCAAACGCGTCCCAGCCGATGGTGGCGCAATGGATCCGAGCCGCTTGTTTCCCTGTGTTCATGAAAGCGAGGGCCTCATCCAAAACGCCTTTGTCATAGGGCTGTCCGATGATCATGTTCTTGTATTGCTCAATGATATACAGCGCTTGGTCTTTCTTTTTGCCAATGAGCAAATCGCAGAGGATGTCCGTGGAGGCCGTGGAAATGGCGCAGGCAACGCCGTTCCAAAGCGCGTCTTTGATGACCCCGTTTTCCTCTTTCAAATAGACGTCGATGTCATCAATGCAGTTCACGGAAGAAGAATGGGTCGAAAAGTAGGATGCCAAATCTTCCGGAGAGGCTTTGTGACGCGGGGATGAATAGTGATCCATGATGATTTCCCGCATGATTTCAGGAGTGAGTTCAAATGAAATAGGCATCGAGATAATTACCTCCGTTTTTCACCGCCTCAGCCAAGGCGTCGATATCTTCTTCCGTTGTGTAAGCGTAGAAGCTGGCGCGGATGGTGGCCGGGGTCTTCAGATAGGTTTGGTTCAGAAGCTTGGCGCAGTGCTGACCGCTCCGACAAGCAATCCCTTTGCTATTCAAATAGGTCGCCCCATCCTGAGCAAAGACGCCTTTAATGTTGAAAGTCAGGATCCCCGCTTCCGCATCTTCGTTGTAAATCTCCGCATTTCCTGTGCTTTTTAGCTTTTCAACTGCATATTTTTTCAGTTCCGTCTCATGCTTTGATACCGCATCCAAACCCAAATTTTCCAAATATTCGACCGCTTTTGCAAAGCCTAATATCCCGGCCAAATTTTGGGTTCCGGCCTCGAAGCGCTCCGGCGGAGGCAAGAAAGTGACGGAACAGTCCATGTGGAATTTATCGTTGTTTCCGCCCCCGGAAATAAACGGATCCATTTGGGATAGCAAATCGTATTTCCCATAAAGGACGCCGATTCCCGTGGGCCCCATCATCTTGTGGCCGGAAAAGGCAAGGAAATCAACGTCTAAATCCTTCACGTCGGTTTTCACATGGGGGACAGATTGGGCCCCGTCCAAGCAAACCAAAACGCCATGCCGATGCGCCACTTTGACGAGTTCTTTCGTGGGTTCGACATACCCGAGGACGTTCCCGATCGCCGCAAAGGAGACCAATTTCGTGTTCGGGGTGATGGCTTTTTCGAGGTTCTCAGGGGTGATCCTTCCATCGTCGGAAAGAGGGATGAATCCAACCTTGCAGCCTGTGTATTTCGCCAGCTGGAACCAAGGCAAAACGTTGGAGGCATGTTCGGCTTCCGTAATCAAAACCTCATCGCCTTTTTTCAGGTATTTCAGGCCGTATCCATAGGCAACCGTGTTGAGCGATGCTGTCGCTCCAGCGGTGAAAACCACTTCACGGGGTTCGCAATTTAGGAATTTCGCAATCGTTATTCTAGCATTCAAAACGCCTTGATCCATTTGGTAGCAAAGATCATAGTCGCCGCGATGGGAATTGCTGGTCTCCGATTCATAGTAATCCACGACGGCTTGGATGACGCAATCCGGTTTAAACGTTGTGGAGGCGTTGTCCAGCCACACCAAAGGATGACCTTGCATCAAAGGCCGCTTCCGAAGCATCGGGAAATCATTTTGAATCGCTTTTGGGTCGAACATTCAGATGCCCCTTTCGATTGAATCGTCGATTTTCTTTTTCAAAACCTCGTCGTCGAAGAAATTCTCAATCGGCTTGAGATAGCCAAGGGTAAGAAGCCTTTTCGCCGAAGCAAGAGGAATGCCGCGGGAAAGCAAGTAGAACAAGTGCGCTTCATTGAGCTTTCCCACCACGGCAGCATGGCTGGCGGACACATCGTTTTCATCGATCTTCAGAATCGGCATCGCTTTGGCCAAGCACCCTTCATCGAAGACGATGATCTTGGCTTCTTGCCGGGTGGAGGAATCGCTAGCGCCTTTTTCGATGGTAGAAGTTCCCAAAAAGGAAAGTCTGCTATCGTCTTCCACGATCCCGTAGTTCGAAACGAGGCCTTTAGTATGTGGGGAGCGATGAGCCAAATTCACATCGATGATCTTTTCGCTTTTGTTTCCGCAGATGCTGGCTAAATGCCATCGCGCTTCCGCCCCCCGCCCTAGCAAATCAATGAATACTTTCAATTTGCCGCCATTCCCAGAAAAGTCCGCAAAAGCACCTTTAAAAATGCCTCCTTTGCAGACGTTCACGCGAATCTCCACGTTTGGGAAATCTTGAAAGGCGGCTAAGTTCAAGGAAAGCTCTTCGCCTTCTTCGACCGTGTATTCCGCTGATTTGATTTCTTGATCGACCCAGGTGATCCTCATTGTTTCTTTCCCTCAAGGCCGACATGGGCCGCGCAGACGCCGATCGATTGTTTTTGGGCGGATTCTTTCTCGATGTCGATGCCGAGTTCGGTCTTGATCCATTCATATCCGTGCTTATCGATTTTCTCGATGAGTTCAGGCCCGCCGACGACGGCGATCCGACCGTTGACCATCACCGCCGCACGTGTGGGATGAATCATTTCGTAGAGGCGGGCGTAATGGGAAACGACCAAAAAGCCACGCCCCTTCTCCTGCTCCTCGCGGATGGCTTTGGCGACGACCTGCATCGCATCGACGTCCAAGCCGGAATCGATTTCGTCGAGCAAAGCAAACTTTGGGTCAAGGAGCTTCATCTGGAGAATTTCGTTGCGTTTCTTCTCCCCGCCGGAGAAGCCTTCGTTTAGGTTGCGCGTGCTCATTTCGAAGGGAATGCCCATCTCTTTGTAGGCCGTCTGCACCTTCCCATAGAATTCGAAAAGCTTCATCGGCTTCTCCCGATGGGCGTTCATCGCGGCTTTGAGGAAATCCGCGGAATTGACGCCGGGGATCTCGGGCGGATATTGCATCGCCAGGAAAAGGCCGGCTTTCGACCTTTCGTTGACGGGCAGGGCCAAGACGTCGACATCGTCCAAGGCGACGCTGCCCTCGGTCACCTGATAGTTCGGATTGCCCATGATCGCGGCCAGCAACGTGGATTTCCCATGGCCGTTCGGGCCGAGCAGAGCAAGGGTTTCCCCTTCTTCCAAAACAAGGTCCACGCCTTTGAGAATTTCGATTCCTTTGACGGCGACATGCAGGTTCGTGATGGTTAGTTTCGACATAAAAGCCTCCTTGGGTAAGGCCAAACTATTCTAGACGGGGAAAACACCTCGGACAACAAAAGCGGTAAAAATTCTCACAAAGATATTATCTTTGTAGCGTTTTCGGCATTTTCTCTCGAAAAAGGCAATTTTCTCCGATGGCAAGCGATGTTTTACCATCTAAAAATGTTGTTGTAAGAGGAACTCTTAAAGTTTATCATTTATCCGCTACGTTTCAGACGAAGGAGGAACGAGTTTTTTATGAAGAAAGCCAAACTCACCCTCGCTCTTGTCTCAAGCCTCACCGCAGTCATGGCTCTGTCCGCCTGCAATGAGGTCACGGCAAAAGACGGGGTGGTGCTCACGTTCACGGACAACAGCGGCCAACGTTACGAGTACAAGGCCAGCGAGCTTCTCGACAGCTACGAGCAAGGGTCCAGCGCAGCAAGCACCAATTTCGCCAAGGTCAAAGAGGTTTTGATCCGCAAGTACTACGAAGAAAAGGGCGGATCGACTTTGGAACAGCTCAAGACCAAAGCGCAGAACAGCGTCGATTCCATCAAAAAACAGGCGCAAACAAACGCCAACAACAACGGCACCAGCTATGCCGCCGAGTTGGAGACCCTTTTGAAGAGCAACAGCGTGAAGAACGTGTCCGAGCTTTTCGAAAGCAAACTCTATTCTTTGGAGCAAGACGACTTCGACCGTCAGTTCAAGAACGATTCGGCCGTCGAAGCCATGAAAACCGGCAAGAACAAAGACGGTTCGGCCTACTTCCCCTATAGCAGCGAATATGGCCGTGGATCCAATGGTTACTTGATTGAGAAGACCCCGTACCACGTCTCCCACTTCTTGGTGAAGTTCAGCTCCACTTCCCATTCGGAAGCCAGCGAATTCACCATCACGAAGGCGGAATCCCAGAAGATTTCCCAGGCCGTCAAAGCTTTCGCCGGCGCCACCGGATCCGATGGGACCACCGAAATGAGCAATCGCCAGTCCTTCGGCGACATCTGCTTCACCCTTCCCTCTGACGACACCTCCGCCACCGATTACGGCGATCTCGGCCTTATGGAAGAGGGCTATGTTTCCGAATTCCGCCTCGGCGTTTACGCCTACGATGCTCTCTATAATCAAAAGCACACCGCTTCCGGCTCCTATGCCTCAAGCACCCCGGACTTCACCGGCAACACCGATGAGGTCGAAATCCGCGAGCACGTCCTCCCCAGCAAGACCGATACCTTCGGCCCCAAAGCCAAGAACACCCGCGAGTATTTCGAAAGCCTCGGCATCGGCACCATCCCCTATGGCGCCGCGGTCGCCCTGGGTTATGAAGACGTCGCCTCTGACCCGAACATGGCCTATAAGGTGAACGAAGGCTCCGCGACTTATTACCCGCGTAACATCCTGTTCAACAAGTACTTCAACAACCGTTCTGTCGCCGTCATCGTTCCGGAAGAAGTCCCGTTCAACCAACAGTACCAAGAGTACAAAAACGGCAAGAACATGACCGAAGCGGAAGCCGAAGCCTTCGTTGCGCAAGAAAAGAGCAGCTTCGACCAGAACAACGGTTGGTATCGTGGGACCTATAGCAGCGAATACGCTCAGCTGCCCGGGTTCTCTGTCGACACCTCCGACATCCTCGACATCAAATCCACTTCCGGCCAATCGGAAAACGTCCTGACCAACGAACGCGGTCAGATCATCCTTGCGGTCAAAGCCAGCAACAGCTCCGGCAACGCCTATGAAGGAATCCACTTCATCGTCGTCAACCGCTCCGCCCTGGACAACTACGTCAAATACGATGCCTCCGCCGAATCCGGGAAATCCCGCTACACCATCTACGAGAACATCGAAGACGCCAAAGCGGCCGGCTACAGCGAAACCAACGGCCAATCCACCGCGGACATCACTTCATTGTCCGATTACTTCACGGTGAACATCCCGAGTTCCTCTTCCTTCCCGACCTACAACGAGAACAAGGGCAAATCGACCTTTGTGAACCGTGTCGTCACCAGCGACAAGAACTACACCGAAAAGGCCAACAAAATCTCCGAGGCCGTCAAAAACTACAACTCCTCGGAAGACACGTACGAGTTCCAGTCGCTCATCGAGGACCAGCGCCTCACCTTCTCGACCTCGGACCTTGGGCAACAGGTTGAGAAGCTCATCAAGAACTACATCACCTTCACCCGCGAGAAGAACCACGAAGACGAAATCAAGAAGCTGGACGACGTTTGGGACACCTACGCCGAAGCCCTTGAGCGTCAGAACGAAGACCGCGACATCGGCGATGGCCGTCAAAGGCTGATCTCCGAGGCCGTCGCCCTCACCTACCTTGGAAACGACGCCAAGAATGGAGAAGGCATGTACGGCTACGACAGCGAAAACAAGATTGGAGGCATCGGTTATGATGGCACAAAGTAAGCTGAAAAAATTCATCCTGGTGCTGGCCGCCTCGGCGACGATCGCCCTCGCTTCCTGCGATGACATCGAAGCCAGAATGACCGGCGACCAAGAAGATGCCCCGATCCTCGTCGACAGCAACAACAACAAAGTCGACATCTACCATAACGAGATGAAGGAGATCTACGACGCCCTGGTCACCTCCGGCGACACCAACTCGGAGAAGGTGCTCAACAACATCCTCCTCATCATCGCCGAATCCAAATTCGGCTCCTTCTACCAAAGCGGAGACTTCCAAGGCCTTTACGCCTTGGCCACCTCCGGGAGCGATGCGGACATCCTCCAATTCACCGCCACCCACGAAGTCTACAAAGGCGAAGACGACGCCCACACGATCGCCAACGTCAAGGATTTCACCAATTCCCTGATCGCCACGATCCAAAAATCCTTCTGGAGCACTGTCAAGAACTCCTCCTACCAGGAGAGGAATTACTTCATCGAAAACCTCTTCTACAAAGCCGAAAAGGCCGAGCTCTATGACTTCTCCAAATTGGATCAAGGCAAAATCGATGCCATCGCCGCGAAGCGCGTCGCCATCGATGGCGCCGACTCTTATGAGAACGTCGACAAATACTTCGCGGAAGATTGGATCCATTCCTATCAGGATTACATCCAGCGCTCCATTCTCCAAAGCGCCTACCGCAAAGGACTCGTCGAAAACTATTTGATGAGCAACAACTACGGTGTCCTCGGCCGCTCCTACGCGCGCAAAGTCCAATATATTGCGATCAAAGACGAGAACAACGGCGACCACCTCGGGTCCCTGTATCGCCTCTATCACGCCTACGCGACCGAAATCCTCCAAAAGAGCAACGAGCAAATCGGGGCGGACGCTTCCGTGACCGTTAGCGAGGAGCTTGGCGAAGCCCTTCGCGACCTCCACTTCTTGGATAAGCTCTACCTCGGCTATTTCACCGAGCAGGGCAGCGATGCCTGGAAGGTCGCCCAGCACGTTTATAGCGTCGCCGGGTTCACCTATGACGGAGCGACGGTGAGCAACGCCGATGGCGAAGCGATTTCCAAGCCCTTCTACAAAGAGACCAAATACGGCAAGCTCATCCTTGACTACCGCAAGCAGGCCTCCAACCGTTGGGTCGCGAACGAGTCCACCACCGACTTCACCTCGTCCAACGCCTACACCAAGGAAACCGGATTGCAGATTGAAACCGATTCGATCGTCGCCTCGACCAACGTGACCCAAGGGTGGTACACCTCCAGTGGGCTCTCCGACTTGGCCAGCGACTTCAAGACCCGCTTGTTCAAGATGAACGTCGCCAACGAGCTCGACACCGAAGCGGACTACGATGCCCTCACCGGGCGCGACGATGGCTCCTACACCACTCGCCTCAAGACCGACGGCAAGTACTACTTGATGCCGGAGACCTACGACGATTCGGCCGCGGAAGCCACCCCCTACGTCCTCTACGATTCCTCCTCGACGACTTGGTACATCATCCGCATCGATGAAGCCGTCAAAGCCAATAAGCTCGTCAAAGGCGGGGACAACTACTACGACAAGCTCGACGCCTCTTACCGCGCCGGAAGCCAAACCGCCAATCAGATCGCCCTCGAAATCGCGGGGCTGCTTGGGGATTCCGACACCTACAAGAAAGCCGCCAATCAGCATTATGTCGAAGAAGCGGCCATCTCCTTCCACGATCAAGACGTCTACGATTACTTCGAAAAGACCTTCCCGGATCTCTTCGACTGAGCGTCCACCCAAGGCGGCCCAAACGGGCCGCCTTTCTTTTTGGGGATGGTCTATAATCAAAAGCGAAAGAAGGGCAGGCAAATGAAAGATATATTCTGCAAAATCATCGATGGGGAGATCCCCGGCACGAAGGTCTATGAAGACGACGACGTTCTAGCCATCCTCGACATATCGCAAGTCACGAAAGGCCACACCCTCGTCATGCCGAAAAAACATTACTCGGACATCCTCTCCACCCCAGCGGAGACGGTCCACAAAGTCTATGACGTCGCTCAAAGGATCGGACAAGCGATGGTCGGCGTTTTAGGCGCGAAAGGGGTCAACATTTTGACCAACGCCGGCGAAGTCGCCGGGCAAAGCGTGCCCCACTTCCACGTTCATGTCATCCCCCGTTACGTAGGCGGGGAAGGCGGATTCCAAATCTGCATGAAGAGTCAGGACATCACCTCGATTGACTTGCCCCGCTTGGCGATGTCGATCCACGATGGGATCAAATAAGCGAAGCAAGCGGAAAGAGCCCCTTCCAGCAGGAGGGGGCTCTTTTGGATTATTTCTTCAGGATCGCGTTTTCCTCTTCCACGCTGAGGCCTGGATCGGCGGGATCGACGGAATAATAAGGATAATAGAAGCTCCTCTCGTCCATGGTGAAGAGTTTCAGGGTCGTTTCCCCTTTTTGGATGCTCCCGAAGGCTTTGTCCAAAATCATCATCTTCGCGTCGAAATCATCGATCATGGAAACGGCCAAAGCCTCACGGGTCAGGGGAGGAATCGGGGAACCGAACTCAGCCTTCCCGTGGTGGGAAAGGAGCATGTGCTGAAAGCAAACCCAAAGCTCATAACGGCGGAACGCCTTTTCCTCTTCCTCCGAGGTGGGATTGCCGGAAAGGGGGTAGGCGTCGAACCCGAGCCTTTTTCCGGCTTCTCGCACGATGCTCGCCCCGATGGTGAGATGGCCCAGGAGTTTTCCTTCAAGGGTATAGACCGTGGCTTCCGGCCCAGAGAGCTCGATCGTCTTGCCCAAATCGTGGAGGAGGACGCCTCCAAGCAAAACATCGCGGTTCAAAGAAGGATAGATCTTCGCCAAAGAGGCGGCCGCATCCGCCATGGTGAGGGAATGATAAAGGAGACCGCCCACGTAATTGTGGTGGTTTTTGCTCGCCGCGGGCCAACTGAGGTATTTTTCTTTATAGCCTTTCAAGGATTCGCAGACGAGGCTCTTCACATCGGGATCTTGGATAGAGTCCAAATAGGACTTCAGCTTCAGGACCATCTTGTCCTTCGCGACGGGGGCATTGGCCACGAACATCGACCAATCGACGCCCTCCTTGCTCACGCTTTCGGCTTCATAGATCTTCATTTGCAGCTGATCGCGGTAGGAGAGAACGTCGCCATCGATGGAGACGAGATTCCCTTTTTGGAAAATATCCTCATCCTCTGGGGCGACATCCCACTTCTTACCTTCGATAGTCCCCGATGCGTCCTGCAACGAAACCGAAAGATAACGTTTCCCTGTGTTCCCCGTCCCCATTTTGCAATCGGTGACCAAAAACAAATCGCCGTCGACGCGGGTCCCGTTCCTGAAATCGTGAATCATGGTCAATCCTCCTCCCCGCTTAATGCGAGGATATCTTCGTAACGATAGCCTTGCTTGAGAAGATAGGCGACGACTCGCTTCTTCTTCTCATACCCTTCGAATTTTCTCCCATATCGGATTTGGGCGAGCTCATAGGAAGCGCGAAGGCGGGCTTTCTCGTCCTCCACATCGTTCATGGTGACTTTCTCGTTCGCGGCCTGCCGGGCGATCTCCTCGGAGAATCCTCGCTCCATCAGGTTTTTGATGACCTTCGCCTTTTTGGACAGATTGGTCGCCCGCGCGTATTTCCGGTCGAAGAGATTCGCCGCTTCACGGGCTTTCTCCAGCTCCGCCTCTTCCGGGAAGCTTAAGGAAGAGAGGATATCGTCGCGAATCCCTTTTTTCTTCAGGTCGAAGAGGACGCGCCTCTTCCCGAGGCAGCGGATCCTCGCGACATCTTCCGCGTAGGTTTTGGCGTAGCGTTTATCGTCCAATAGACCCTCTTCCTGCAATCTGAGGCAAATGGAGGATACCTGCGCCTTGTTCGCCCCTTTGTCCAAGAGCTTCCGAGAAAGGACGGAAACCGTGTAGTTCTGCTTCTCCAAAAGGGCGAGGGCTTTGTCGTAGTATTCCTCTTCCTGCTGGAAGCGAAGCAGATCCGCGGCTTCTTTCTCCGTGAGGGTTTTCCCTTCATACAAAGGGGACTCGGTGAAAGTGGATGGGGAGAGATTCCACTTCTCCCCCGAGGAGAAAACCACGACGACGGAAGAAGGCTTCTTTTTGATTTCTTTGATGGTGAGCTCACCAGTTTGATTTCCAGACACGCGTGTAAACCTCCTTCGCGTTTTGATAGAAACGTTCCATGGAATAAGGGTCGATGGCCCGCAAAGCCGAATCGATGATCTTTTTTCTCTTCTCTTCCTTCAGATCGAGCAAGAAGGAAAGGTGGTCGGCGAAATCCTGCTCGTTCTTGAAGAAGAAACCCGTTTCGCCGTCTTTTATGGTTCCGACCAAATTGTCGTCGAAGCGGGCCAATACGGGAAGCTCAGCCGCCATCGCCTCCATGAAGGTAAGGCCTTGGGTCTCGGTGATGGAGGCGGAGGCGAAGCAGTCGCCCAAATGATAGTAACGTTGGGTCTCATCCGGCTTGCAGGGCCCGGCGAAAATAACGTGGTCATCGATCCCCAAACGGGAGGAGAGCTCTTTCAGCTCCTTCTCCGCGGGGCCCCAGCCGACGATGAGGAACTTCGTATTGACCCTTTGGGGCATCTCCAAGAATTTGGCGTAGCCACGGAGCAATACGTCGATGCTCTTCTCTTTCGCGATTCTCCCCAAGGAAAGCAAAACGAAGTCATCTGGGGCGATCCCGAATTTCTGCTTAAGCGCCACCACATCCTTCGGATCCTTGTTTTTCGGAGAGAAGCGATCCAACTCAATGCCGGTTGGAATCACCGCAACGTTCGAATCGATTTGGATGGAGCGGAGGTAGTCTTTGATTTTCTCGCTGGGGGCGATGAAGGCCCCAAAACGGGTCGACTGCCCCTTGAAGTAGAAACGGATCACGTGCCGGGCGACGCGGTCGAAATGGCCATGGGTGAAATAATAGGCATAATCCTCGACCATCGTGTGGAAGGTATACACCATCCCGCAATGGAATTTGCCTGCTACGATCGTGCCGAAAATCCCGACTCCAGCATCGGTTTGGCAATGGACGATGTCGGGTTTGAACTTCTCGATGTAACGCATGGCTTGCTTGGAGTAGAAGCCGGACATGCGATAGCCATAGAGTTTTTTCAAAAGCACCCCAGGGAGACGGAGCACGCCATCCTCGCAGGTCACCTTGTTGGAAAACGGATTGGTTGTGACGACCAAGCAATTATCCCCATGGGCCACCAAAGTCTTCCTCAGATTGAAGGTGGACGTGGCGACACCATTGATCTCTGGGGGATAAGTGTCCGAAAACAAGGCGACATTCATCAGATTTCCAAGGATTCCCAGGAATCCTTCTCCTTTTTCTCTTTCTTTTTCATCGCCTTCTTAACTTTGGCGGCTTTCACCTTTTGCCCAGGCTTTTTCTTTTTTTCTGTCAACCCCGCGTCTTTCGCGTTTTCTTGTTCCAAGAACGAAGTGTCTAAATCCGATAGGTCATCGGGAACCTTCGGCTTCTTTTTCCCAAAGATGTTCCCTGTAGTCTCGCGGAGCTTCTTTTGGATTTCCTTCCGCGACAAAGAGGCGGTCTCATACATCGTATCCGCCGAGCGCTTTCGCTCATCGTAAGTTTCTAGCTGCAACGTAACAAAGGTCTCGCGGTTCGCATAATGGAACGATTCCTTCGGCCTTGATTTATAAAATGCGGCGACCAGGCCCGAGATCACCATCACAACATGGAAGGTCGCGGTCCTCCAAAGGATCATGGAAGACGAAATCAAAGCCTTGTCATTGCTGAAGAAATTGCTGAAGACATAAGTGTAGAAAATCTCAGAAATGCCGGCGGAGCCCGGCAAAGGGATGATGCCCGTCACCATTTGGTGGAAAGAGTTCAGGAAAGCCGCGTCAAACAGCCTTGCGATCGAGAAGGTTTCGTTCATCGTCCCCATGGCCAAACCCGCCAAATAGGGAATGCAGAACCGGCAGAAAAGCATCAAAAGGAACAGCAGAACCTGCAAGACGACGACGGGGATGTTCGCCTGAAGGCGGCGAAGCTCGATTTTGAAGTTCTCAACCTGAACCCGAAGGCTTTCCCGCGTCTTATCGGGGTTTTTCAGCAAATGGATTTTGCCCAAAAACCCAACCACATAGCGGAGGATGAAGTTGTGGATTTTGTGGCTGTAGCTCATCAAGAGCAAGAACAAAATCACGGAAGCGTTCAGCAAGAAGCCGAAGATGATCAAAGGAGTGGTCGGGATGCTTACCGTCCATCCGAAAAGATCGAAACTGATGCCGGGGATCGTCATGATGGAGCGGAATTCGAAACCGAAAGCGATTAAATCGAATAGGATCAGGGCGCATTGGTAAAGGATGAACCACATGACCATGATGGAAGCGCCGCTGGAAACGGGGATCCCTTGGCTTTTCATGGTGTAGGCCTGCATGACCTGGCCGCCGCTTGCCCCCGGAGTCACATCACTGTAGAACTGGCCGATCAAAGAAGTGGCAAGGGCTTGGTGGTATTTATAATTCCGGGTGTACAAACGGCAGAAAACCAAAATGATCAGGGCGTCAATGAGATAGGAAAGCGCCACGACCCCGGCGATGATCAGGATGTAAACCCAGCCGTTGACACTCTTGAAGGCGCTGCCGAGAGTCCCGACGACGGTGTCGAACTGACCCCAAAGGGAGATCATCAAAGAAAGGACGGTCGCGATCAAAACGATCACGATGTAAACGATGTAGCGAAGCAGACCGTTCTTCTTTTTCTGTTTTGGTTCTTCAACTGGGTAGGAATCGCCGCTCATACACTCCGAAGTATACGCCACCTCTTCCTTCTAAGGAAGGAAGGGCATTACGGAAAGAAGGCCTTTGAGATCAAAAAGCCCGCAAATCAGCCTCATTAATCGTTTTCGTTGTCAATTCGATGTTCAATTCATCGCCGTAATCTTTGGGAGGAAGGGATTTATGATGCGGACTTTTTCGCCCCGGGAATGGTTAGATCGATTTAGAGGTCTTTGCGGTGAAATCGACGGGGGTCTTCATTCCGATCAATTTCACCATTTCGCCGGCTTTCACATCGTCGTTTTGGGTCAGCCCATGTTTGGAAACCATAAGGCTAGGGAAATTGAAATCGAGGTGGTAACCCGCATATTTCTTCCCCTCATATGCCTGATTCCACCTCATCGGGGATCCTGACCTGACCCGGCTCGAAGGCGAACGGCTCATGCCGGTGGCCGGCCAAAAGCAAGCAAAGATATAGACCAGAAGGTAATAAATGAAGACGCTGTATCCTATTTCACATCCAAAGTTTTGGAAATGCCTGACCAGCAAGGCCACATGGCGAAGAAAAAAGCGCATCGAAGCCAGCAAACGCCAAAGAGGCGATGCGGAAGATTCTTCCGGCGACAGAGTTTTCCCTAAAATTGCCTCGTTTCCCCGTGCAGCATACGGTTCTTACGCCGTTGACAAAGCATCAACGACGCCTTCCTGATAGGGCTTTCTTTCAATTAGCTTCACCTCTTTTCTTCCAACGCCCTACAATGGGACCGGAAAAAGGAGCTTAGCATGAAAAAAGTCCTCTACCTCATCCTTGAAAACGGAAATGAAGCGCTCTCCGTTTTCGACTCGATCCGCGGCGCAGGATATAACGGCACCTTAATGCGCACCGCCTCCCTCCGCCATGCCTTGGACGACGATCAGCCGGAAGACACCCATTTCTTCTCTTTGGCGGCCTATGAGCACTACCACGACCACGGGGAAGCGATGTTCGCCCTCTTCGTCGTCGATTCCGAAAAACTCGCCGATCTCAAACAGATGATTCGCGAAAAAACGGATTCGTTCCACAAAATCGCGGGCGGGATGTTCTCCCGCAGCCTCGAGGATTACGAAGGGTCCTTCTAATCAGTCTTATGGCCATCGATTTCTTTTCCGTCACCCTTTATGTGGCGGCCTTGCTTTTGATGGGGCTCCTTTCCACTCGCCTCATGAAGGTTTTCCACCTCCCCAACGTCACCGGCTACATCATCGCCGGGATCCTGATGGGCCCGTTCGTCTTCGGTCTTGCCTTCGTCGATTGGAGTCAAGTCCATTCCTTCGCCGACGTCGCAAATCCAGCCCTGAACCCCATCTACGTCTACGTCCACGGTAAAGCCGGCGGGAACGATTACCTTAGCTGGATTTCCTCCATCGCCTTAGGTTTCATCGCCTTCTCCATCGGCTCTTCCTTCAAATTGAGCGCGATCCGCTCCGTCGGCAAGAAAGTCATTTGGATCACGATCCTTGAATCCGGGCTCGCCTCCGTCGTCGTCATCTTGGGCCTGTTGATCCTACACTTCATCTTCCCGGAATCCGTCGACATGCCTTTGGTTCTCACCTTGGGGGCCATCGCCGCGGCGACCGCCCCTGCCGCCACTTTGATGGTCGTCAAGCAATACAAAGCCAAAGGCCCCGTGGTGAGTACTTTGCTCCCAGTCGTCGCTTTGGACGATGCGACCGCCCTGATTTTCTTCGCAATCCTCTTCCAAATCGCTAGGACCCTTGCGACCGGATCTTCCTTCGACCTCTACGAAATGTTGGGGAAGCCCTTGATCGAAATCGTCGTCTCCTTGGCGATTGGAGCCGTTTTGGGTTTCCTCATCAGTTTCGCCAACCATTTCTTCAAGTCGCGCGCCAACCGCATCAGCTGGGCGATTTTCTCCATTTTCGCTAGCGTAGGCCTCTATCAGCTCTTCCGGCTTCCCCAAGCCGGTGGCTTTGAGCTTTCCTCGCTGCTGATGTGCATGATGTGCGGAGCGGTTTACTGCAACGCCGTCCCCGATTCCAACCGGACCTTCGAATTCATGGACCGCTTCACCTCGCCGATTTACATGCTCTTCTTCATGATTTCGGGCGCCTCCTTGGATCTCACCGTCTTCTCCAAAGGGTACCTCATCATCGTCATCGCCTTGGTTTATCTGTTCTGCCGCGTCCTGGGCAAATGGCTCGGCGCTTTCCTCGGGGCCGAGATTACCAAAGCCGAACCGACGGTTAAGAAGTACTTAGGCTTCACTTTGGTTCCTCAGGCCGGGGTGGCGATTGGGCTGGCCACCACCGCTTCCACATTGTTCGGCGAATCCAGCATCCCCGAGATCCAATCCATCGGGGGGACGATCGTCGCCGTCGTTTTGACCAGCACCTTAATCTACGAGCTCACCGGACCCTTCATTACCAAGATCGCTTTGGAAAAAGCCGGGGAGATTCAGCTTCAGCCAACCGCGAAAAAATAAATCCCGTTCCTAGGAAAAAGCGGACCAAACGGTCCGCTTTTTTTCATTCGCCTTCGCTCTTTTGCCCTTCTAGGCCAACCGTCTCGGTGATCGGAAGGGAAAAGAGAATGCCGTTCCCTTTCGAGGTAAGCCCTGCTTCCTCGTAGATGACCTTCATGATACGGTCGCGGTCGGAGGAATCGACGACCATATAGACCATGTCCTTCTCCGGGGTGAGGGTGATGCCATAGAAAGAAGCCATCTCGGGATCGGCCGTCCCTCTGCCGCTGCTGACGGTCCCTCCCTTGGCTCCGGCTTTCCGGGCTGCGTTCATCACCAAATCGGAATAACCGTGGTTGACGATGGCGACGATCAGATTCCGTTCCACGTTTTCGGCTTTCTTGTTATTGGTTTCTGCCATTGTGGTTCTCCTTTAAGCGGATTTCTTTGTTTTGGTCGGCTAAGAAACGATAGACGGCGATGCCTTGCACCGCATCGATGGGACAGGCGAAAGCGATGCCTTTCGCGGCGCGCGAAACGGCGAATTTCTTTTCTGCGATTTTCTTAAGCTCGGGGATCAGCTCGCTCCGGCAAACAGTGAGGACGATGTCTTTCTTCGTCTCCATTTCGCCCAGGATCGCCATGATTTCTTCCGGAGGCATGCTGTGCGCGTAGAAGGTCAAAGAGAAGGAAGCCCCGGCTGTTTGATAAGCGGATTCATAATAATGGGACTGATTTCGCCCCACGATGGTGAAGAATACGGAAAGGGGATGAATCTTTTCCTTTTGCTCGAAAGGGGCCCGCTCCGTTTGGCCTTTCGCCTTTTCGTTCTTGATTCGATGGAGAAAGCTCATATTTCCTCCTTCCCCGGCCCACGGGGGATATGGATCAGCTGGTTGTCATCCTCTTCGAGAATCTTCTTGAGGGCCTGGCGGTTCTGCATCTCGGTCTTGACCGTGGAGAACAAGCCCAGGGACTCGATCGCGAGGATCGGCATCATCGACATGATGCCGACCACCCCGAAGCCATAAGCCATGATCGAAGGACCCGTGGAATAGAGCTCTTTGGTGTAGGCGATGAACATCGGGAGGAAAAAGCAAGAAGCCATCGCACCGGTGGCGACCCCAGCCGCGTCGATGGCGATGCCGACGTAGATCCCCGGGACGAAATAGGAAAGAACCAAAGCGAGCAGGAACAGCGGAACCGCGAAATACAGATAAGGGATTCGGTATTGCACGCGGAGAATGTTCAAGACAATGGCGATCCCGATGGCCAAGCAAAGGAAGACGTAGATCATGACTTCCGAGATAACCCCGTGGCTGACCTCGGCGACGTTGTCGGCGAGGACTTTGACCGCCGGCTCCGCCAGCATCGCGACCGCGCCGAACAAGAAGCCGATGAAAAGGAACAAGGTGAAATTCTCAGGGTCGGAGAAATAGATTCCGTATTGGGTTCCGACGGGGATGAACCCGGATTCGGCCCCCATTAAGAAGAGAATGAGCCCGAAGAAGACGTAAACCAAGCCGATGAGAATGGAGAACACTTCCTTTTTGGGGAGTTTGAGGAAGAAGTTGAAAACGAAGAAAAACACAACGATCGGGGCGATGGAAATCGAAACGTCCTTCAACGCGGAGAGGAAATTGGAGAAATAGAACGGGGCGATGCCGGAGTAGCCGTCGATGCTGGCGAAGAAACCCTTGCTGGCCAAGACGTTTTGGATCTGTTCGATCCCACCCGTATTCTTCAGCACGATGGAAAACACCATCACCGAAAGAACCGTCCCCAAAGAGCAAAGGCCGGAGTAGCCGAAGGAATCGCTGCCGGAGGAATTGCCGATGCTCCGGGCGACGGAGACGCCGATCGCGATGATGAAGGGGACCGTGACGACCCCGGTCGTGACTCCTCCCGCATCAAAGACGATGGAGAAAAAGCTCTCATCCGCGAACAACGCGAGGGTGAAGGCGAACAAATAACCGATTGTGAGCCAGTATTTCAAAGGCTTGTTGAAGATGACGCGGACCAAGGCGACGAGCATGAATATCCCCACCCCAATGGCGGCGATCACGATAAGGGTCCAATTCGGCCCATCCGGGGAGATGCGGGAGGCCAAAACGGAGAGGTCGGGCTCGGCCAAAGTGGCGAGCACGCCCATCAAGAATCCAACGAAAAGCAGCAGCCCAATGGTTTTCTTCTTCGTCAAAGTGGAGCCGACGATGTCTCCGATTTTGACAAGGCTTTTTTCAACCCCGAGGTTGAACAAAGCGGTCCCGAGGATCAAAGGGACGGCGGATATAAGCAAAGAAGTCATGATGGGGCCGAACTTGCTGCCGCCTTGCTCTAAGCCCATGTTTGGGACGCAGAGAGGGACGATCGCCATGACGGCGACGACCGGGAGAATGGCAAAAACGGCTTCCTTGAGTTTGGGAGCCACGCCATGGAAGATTTTAGGGAATATCTTTTTCGCCAAGCTTCTGCCTCTCAACCTTTAGTTTACCATCCGCCCCAAAATTCGGGCCATAGTCAAAAGGACCTTTTCGCAGAATTTCGTTGGATTGAACCAAAATCAGTTGCCGCGGTCTTTCTTGTTCAGCCCCAGCAAGATCGCAAAAGCCGTGAAGAAGATTTTCGCGTCCGTCCAAAAGGAAATCCTTTTCGCGTATTCGCTGTCGTAATGAGCTTTCTTCACGGGATCATGGGAACGGTGCATTTTAACGATGGCAAGCGAGCAAAGCCCTGGCTTCACTTCAAAGCCCGTCGGATTGTTTGCTTTCCTCGCCAAATAAAGGGACATTTCATGCTCTTTTTCTTGCTGGGGCCTCGGGCCGATGAAACTCATTTGGCCGGCGAAGATATTGAAAAGCTGCGGAAGCTCGTCCAACGACGTTTTCCGAAGAAAAGATCCCCATTTGGTGATCATTGCCTCCCTTTCCTTTGGGGCGAAGTCGTTGGGGGCGATCGAGGGGGCGTCGGTCCTCATGGAACGGAATTTCAGCAGTGTGAATTTCTTTTCGTTTTTGCCTAAGCGGATCTGCCGATATAACGCGGGCCCTTTCGAGGTGCAGCGGGTGATAACGGCCAAAACGAGCATCGGCAAGCCCAATAGCAAAATCCCAACGAAAGAACCGCCGAGATCGATGAGGCGCTTAAAGCAAAAATAGGCCTTTTGGCCTTTTGAGAAGGCAAAGGCTTTCCCGTCATTTTTGGAAGATGTGGAATCCATAAGCAACGCCTAAAACTTTATCACGAACGGGTATATCAACACGAGAAATAAACAATCCGCCACGCATTATTAAGAAAATGGCGATCCAAGAACGTTTAATCGTGCTGCTTGACAGGCCCGCCGAACAAGGCGAGTTTCTGAAGCAGTTTCTTCATCCCCTCGACATCGAGTCGTTGGGTATTGTGAGAGGTATAGGATTCGCCGAGGTTGAGCTTGGCATCGCCTTGGGTGAAGAACTGATCGTAATTCAAGTTCCGGTTGTCCGCGTGGACGCAGAAGAAGTTCCCCCTATCCTCCGCGCGGAGCATCTCCTCTTGAGTCACAAGGGTTTCAAAGAGCTTTTCGCCATGCCTCGTTCCGATATATTCCGGAGCGATGCTGCAATGCTCCAACTCCAAAATCGCTTGAGCCAAGGTCCCGATCGTCGCAGAGGGAGCCTTCTGAACGAACAAATCGCCTTGTTGGCCATGCTCGAAAGCGTATAAAACGAGATCCACCGCATCATCCAGCGTCATCATGAAGCGAGTCATATCAGGATTCGTGATGGTGATGGGCTTCCCTTCTTTGATTTGTTGAAGGAAAAGAGGGATCACCGATCCGCGGGAAGCCATGACGTTCCCGTACCGAGTTAAGCAAAGGGCCGTATCGCCTTCAAGAAGCTGGCGCGAACGCGCGATGACGTTTTTTTCCATCAGGGCCTTCGTCATCCCCATCGCGTTGATGGGGTACGCCGCTTTGTCGGTGGACAAGAAAATGGCTTTTTTGACGTGATGCGCCACGCAGGCGGAAATGACGTTGTCCGAGCCGACCACGTTGGTCTTGACCGCTTCCATGGGGAAGAATTCGCAGGAAGGAACCTGTTTCAATGCCGCGGCCGAGAAAACGTAATCGACGTTGATGAAGGCTTGTTCGATGGCCCGGTAATCCCGGACATCCCCGATATAGAACTTCAATTTCGGATTGTCATACTCTTTCCGCATATCGTCCTGCTTCTTTTCATCGCGAGAAAGAATGCGGATTTCTTTAATCCCCGTGTTCAAAAAGCGGTCGACAATCGCATGTCCAAAAGAACCGGTACCCCCCGTGATGAGAAGAATTTTTCCGTCAAGCAAAGATTCCATTTTTATTTCCCTTTATGGCCAATTGCAGATAATTATACACGGCAAATGCGCTTTTTGGCAGTTGGAGCCAAACGATTCTCGACGCGCACCAATGGCAAAGAAACGCAAGGTTTTCAAATGATTCGCTCTGAGGATCATTGTTCCTTTTCCGATTTGCAATAAGCTCAAGGTCCTTTTTCAAAGGAGCTATGTGCTCCGTGTATCGGACAAGATGACTCCAGAGAAAACTAGGGTTATTTTGGGTTTTTGAGTCCTTTTATCACGGCGAAAGATTCCTTGAGATTCTTTTTGAAAAGAAGAAGAACCAGCGTTGCAAATACGGCAGCGAAAAGAAGACCTTTAATAAACAGCAAAAGGAGAATATTTACTTGCATATTCGAAAATAGGAAACGGTCCATCAATAGGACAACACCAATGCCGGTTGCCGTGATCAATGCAAACTTAGCTAAGCTAAGCCAATAAGTCCCCATTGGCATTTTAATGGCCTTACTATTATAAATAGACAAAATTATCCAATCTCCCAAAAAAAGAGAGATCGCCGTACCGATTAAACACCCAACTATAGCCTGTTCCTGTGGCAGCACGTTCACTAAAATTATAGTTATTAGAGCATTTAAAATTGTTGTGCCCATGACTATATACGCCCTTTTGCGGTGTTTGTTTTGGGATCGAAGGATTTCCGTAGCGCAGCTTTGCGTAGCCGGGACAATGTTTGTGATTAGCAAAACGCCGCAAACATAATATGAGATTAAATGGTCCTCTCCAACCCAAAGCAGGATGAATTCCTTCCCGCAGGATATAAACCCCCCTAAGATGAGCATCCAGATTAATAACTGGAAAAAGGAAACGAAATTGAAAATAAAGAAATTAGATTCGTACTCTTTTAAGTAAGTGTTTTCATTAATTTTCGGGTTCAAAGTGGAAGGCAGCAGCGCGACTGTACTTTTAGCGATATAAAAAATCGAATAAGCCAGCGCATAATGTGTTACCTCGTTTTTGTATCCTTTGAATCCCAAAACAGCCTTATCCAGTGAAGTGTTGATAATTGCCGAAATTTCATCCAAAAAAATGACAGCGGAAAAAGCGCCAATAGTTTTCAAAGCATCCTTCAAGTATTTTTTATCTCGCGGAAATTTAAAACCAATTTTTAAAACGCGTACGTCGAAAACTATATCCAAAATGCAGGCGGCCGCATTAATAAACAGGGAAACCAAAGCAACGGTAATGATGCCTTTTCCAATAATCAAAAACGGAATGCAGCATACTGAGGACAAAATCCCTGCGAAAAGCGAAATGCCCTTTACCCAGATAAATTTGTTGTGAAGCATGATGTTAAGAGTGAATACTCTGCTTAAAATCAGTATGACAACCTGGGTTATAGAAATAAAAAGGAGGATAACAATCAGCTTTTGTTCATTGGCATCGTAGTTGTCCAATTTAATCGCTTGAGTGGAAAGCAAAACAAGAAACAAAGTTGAAACAAGAACCGTAAGCAAGGATAAAAACACAAATAAGATAAAATAAACGCCGTTGATGTTTTTCTCATCGTTTTGGTCGTTCGCTTTTTTCTCGGTAGCAAATTTGTTATACGAGGAAGCCAATGCCCCCAAAACGATGGTGAACCAATTCGTCACGCTCGTTGCAAAAGAATAGATACCATACCGTTCAGAACCAACGTGATTTAGTAGAAAAGGCGTATAAAAAATATGCAACACAACGGAGGAAATCATTGTCACAACCGAGATGATTGTGCCGAATTTAATGTTGTTTCTATCCGAAATTGACATAATCAGCTAACGACTCCCACTTTCATTTTTGCCTTGCCCGTTCGTGTCAATAATCGTAGAAGTGCTAAATGTGCTCCGTTTTTGCTTTCCGTTTTCAATGATCCCGAACAGCTGATTGTTGATAATATTTGAATCGCATTCTTCCTCACATGCTTTTCTCGCGTTTTGGGACAGTTTCATCCACAGTTCATGGTCATCAACCAACAAGATTATTTTCTTGGCGAAATCATCCATATCACCAAAAGGAACCAGTAGACCAGTCTCGCCATTCTTCACCGTGTCTTTGTTTCCAACCACATCATAACTAACAACCGGTCTGCCAATGGCCATGCATTCCAGCAAAACCCGAGAAAACCCCTCCCTATAAGAGGTCGACACTATCAAACGAGAATTGGCTATTTTTTCAGAAACGTTGTTGGTGTATCCGCCATAAGTAATGTCTCCGGACTTTATGTAGGGCTCGATATCTTTCATTGTTAGTTGGGATTCTTCACCATATAACTCGAAGGAAATATCCTTTCTTTGTTTCTTCACCAACGAAGCAATTTTACAAAAATCGATGATGCCCTTGTTCACTAAAAGACGGGCAAACATCGATACCGTTTTTCGTTCTGGAAAGTCTGGCGAAAAAGCGTACTTTTTTGTATCGATTCCAATCCCGTTGATCAAAACCGCTTTTTTCTCGTCGACTATATGCCGGGAAATAAATCCCTTTTTATCATCTTTATTCAAAAAAACAACATTTCGAACCCCGCGGAAAGCCATTTTATACAAGAAGATAACTATTTTTGATATTCCTTTTTGAAATAGAGTATGGGGCTGAAAAGGATCCCCTAAGCCTTCGACAAAACTTATGACGTTGCGAACACCACACTTTTTGGCTGCAAGGGACCCAACAATATTCGGTTTTACCTGGAAGGTCAAAATGCAAGATGGAGAGATTTCTTTTATGGCAGATTTTATCTTCCTTTTTAAGGCCAAAAACGAAAAAGGGTTTATGCTGCGGTTTTCGAATTTGACAACAAACAAGGAAACGCCAAGCTGCTTTATTTCATTTTCTCTTTTGTCGTCGCCAACGATGACATTGACGGAATACCCTTTCTCCAAAAGGAAAAATATAAGTTCCTTCCGGAAATTGATGACAGTACTAGAACTATTGCAAATAAGCAAAATTGTTTTTTTGTTCATGTCATTTTCTTTCGCCTATGAGCTTAGCTGGCACGCCCCCATAAATAAAGTATTCTTCGGTATCTTTTGTGACAACACAACAAGCGCCTAAAACGCACCCCTTCGCAATTTTTACGCCCTTTAGAACAGTAACGTGATATCCAAACCAAACATCATCACCAACGGAAATAGGTTTTGATACCATCGCTTGGCCTATCATCAAACGAGAGCGGACGGTCCCATGATCCGAATCCATCATATATAAATGTGAAGCACGGTTGACATTCATCCCTATTTTAATACCCCCCTGAAGAACAGGCGTATAAATTGGACCAAGGACCAATACTTGAGCTCCTTCCAATTTCAATTTTCCCGTTTCCTCACAACAACGTGTGGGAACCGATTTTTACGTTTTCAGATATTAGCAAATGCGCATGAGGCTTTTTCTAACAAAGAGCCCAACCCTAAAGCCTCTTCTAAACTTTGTTTCGTGAAGCAGACACCAAAAGAGTGTATGGAAGGCAACAATTCTGTCCAAAAATTTATTGATAACTTTTTTCATTAATAATTTCCCCCACCATTTTTTTAAACTCCGGCAAATACCAATCCGCCATAAAACGACAATCGACCGCCGTTTGTTTGTGATCCATCTTATTTTTTTCGTTTGCTAATGACGCGATTAATTTCTTATTGAGACGGCCGCAATCGTCCAGCATTATTCCGCACTCCTTAAAAAGGGATAAGTCTGAGACCGAAGTAAAAACGGGAACAACATCAAAGCATAAGGACTCAACAAATTTGGTCGGAAAGCCCGCGCTATTAGCTCGCGTAGGCTTTCGCACAATGAATTGGTAATCGGCAAATTGATAGAGTTCTATCAGTTGCTTTCTATTCAAATTCCCGCAAAATTCCACGGCGCCATTATTTTGACAATGAGGGGCATTGGCACCAAGGCACCCAACAATTAGAAGCTTCGCGTTTCTAGCTTTCATGCCATCGAATGTTTGGATTAACTGACCGATGCGGTCCTTTCCCCTACCGGAGTTTCCACAATAGCAAAAGACAGTAGTGCTCCCATGCGATTTTTTTGCGAAGCGTTTTTCTTTTTTTTCAAAAAGAAAAAAATCAGCCGTGGGATAAATTTTGATTAGTCGGCTCCTACCCATCTTTTTTAAAAATTGTCTATACAAATAATCGCTAACAGCAATCAGGCCACTAGAATGCCTATGAACAAAATTCATCCTTAAATAAACGTCGATCTTCTTGGGCAGTTTCAATAAAACGGGCGTATTTTTGGTGTCATACCATTCGGTAATGTCCGAAATAACGAAAATCTTCCTTCTCTTACAAAATTTATATATCTCGCATTGAAGGGCGAAGGGGAAATCGTAAAGAACAACGCCTTTAACGCTTCCCTCTTCCACGATTGTATTTTCATACCACCTTGCAGATAATTTAGTTTTTGTTCCGTTTTCTTTGATCTTAATTTTATTAGAAGCAAGAAATGAGTTTCCCTCAAGGGAGCCATCATAATCTTTGCAAAAAATCAAAGCCTCCATTTGAAAGGAGTCGAAAAATAGCTTCGAAATCCCTAACGCTCTGTTTATTGAAGAGAATCCCGTTTTAAAATTAAAGTTTCCAAAATAAAGAACCTTGTTATTCATGCCTTAATTTCTTCCTGATTTTTCTGATTAATCTCTCAAGCGCGTTTGTCCCGCTAATAGTCGAGCCTCTTTTCTCATAAATTGATGACACATAACGAGCCAATTCAAAATACGCGTTTTTTTGGAAATGGTTTAGGTTGTTGGTGTAGCAACTTAGATTGCTAGCAAAATCAGTTAGCCTGATAAATCGCACGTTCTCCATTGAAGAAAAGCAATCCATGAACATTTTATTAAGTTCTTTATGATATTCTTCTCTTCCTTTATATGATCTTTGGGCCGTGGGGACCGACATTTCAGATGGCAGAAAGAAATAAACGTCATTGGATTTATCGATGTGGTTCAATATCAACTCATAATTTTTGCAAACCTGCTCAGGCGTAATTCTTCCTTCATATACGAATTGATCTTTAAATTTTTTGTAATCTTCGTCCGAAAAGTGAAAACCACCGTTAAAAAGTTTGCCTTCGTTAAAAGCTTTGGCGACTTTGTCATTGCAAAGATCATCGCACCACTCGCCTAAAACAACATAAAACTGATCTCGCTTATGCTTGTACAATGCATAGCACCCTTCTGGTATCAGAGAAATGAAGATCAGTCCATTTTTCTGGGTAAAAAGTTTAGTGTCAAACGCGCCGCAATCGTAGAAAGGCAAATTCTTAATCGTGTCAATCCAAATATTCTTTTCGGCGATTTGAACCATAGTAGCACTGTGAGTCCCCTGATAAATGGTGCATTTTTTTGTTCGAGAGACATAATTAAATTCTTTGCTGAAACTTTTATCATCCCGAATAAAAGAGAACATTTGCTCCATGTCACACGGCCCTTTAAAGATAGTTTTAAAGCGTGGGCCTCTCTCTTTTGACGGAGAATCGGTTAAACCGCCGTCTACAAGTTCTATCCATGTCGGAGTCGACGAAGCGTCTAGCTTAACGGCGGTGTCACCAACAACCGTTAGATGAGGAAACCCAAGGAACGAATAAACGAATTGTTCAATCCCCATGCCCAAGCACCGACAAGAGAAAGAAAAATGAAGAAGAGTGCCGTCTTTTAATGCATAAAAACCAACAATTCCGTAATATCCATATTTATCCAGGCACCTTATCAGTCCACATTCAATTTGCTTGTTTTTTAGTTGTGCGAAGAACTCTTTTTCGGAAGGGCGACTCTTCGTAAAATTCAGTTGATTAGTTCTTTGAACTATTTCGAAAGCTCTTTTCCTGTTCTTCCAGCAATCCTTGCTAATAGAGATCTTGATTTCGGATTGCCTTAAAAATTCGATAGGAGAATCGAAGCCATCCTCGTCGTGTTTTTTCTTTTCAAGTATTTTGTATTCGGCTAATCTGCCGCTTGGAGTATCGACGCTTGGCACCGCATCGTACAGATCTTTTATAACACCCGGAAGCGAAGCAAAAATGCCGGGGCAATAAAAAGAAACCTCTTCCAAGTTTGACGGCTCATCATCGATGAAGAGAACGTTGCGTTCCTTTAAATTCATCCGTGAAATCATGGCTTTAACTCTTTGCCCTTTATTTTGCCAATTTATCGAATTGAAAACGAAAAAATCGGATAAACCATACTCGGCTAGTTTTGCAAGAGCTTGTTCCTCATCGTTTTTGGAACAAATAGAATTGATTATCCCAAATCTCGTAAGTTTTTCTAAAAGTTTTGGGACAACAGGATTCAGAAGGACTCCGCCTTCGCTCAAAACCCCTTGCCAAATGGTGTTGTCCAAATCCCAAATTATTAGCTTTATACAGCTAAAATCTTTTTCCAAAATAAATTCTTTCATTCATCTCGCCCCTTTCTCAAAAGCCTTGTGAACAAGTCCAAATATTCTTCATTCATTCTGTTTTTAGAAAACTTCATCCCATATTCCCTAATTTGCTCGTGAGAAAAGCAAGTGTCCTCAGACTCTTTGATTGCTTTCAGCATAGAGGGGGCGGAATTACTGGTGGTGATAATAACCGCTCCATCTTTTTTCAATTCGGAACAACCTCCTATGTTGTATGAAATGATAGGGGTTCCCGATTGCAGGGCTTCTATATTTGTAGTGGGAAACGTATCTGCGTGGGCCACATTAAGAAAGAGGTACGCTTTTTCGTACAGATATTTAATTTCCTCTTTTTTTAACTTTTCGCCCAAGAAAATGATATTTGGATATTTTTTTATAGCCTCTTTTTTAGCTTTCCCAATAAGAACAATCTGATACTCCGGCGGGGCCATTTCAGACAAACGTCCAAAATCATCGATGCCTTTGGATTTTGTCCAAGAAGCGGAAACCCCCAATAAAATTTTGCGGGAGGAAGGAAATTGAACTGGGCGTCCTTTTATCTTCCAAAAATCAATCCCATTATAAATAACGAAACGATTTTTGTGAGAAAGGGTAACGGACTCACCGGCAAGAGAGGAAATCCACTTACAAGGGGACACAACAACGATATTAGAATTGTCACAAAACATTTCAATTTTATATTTAAATTGCTTGTTGCTCCGGTCAAAAAACCAACTTCTCGGATATTCTATTCTCCTAAAAAATTGACACTTAGCGCACCCTTCCTTCCATTTTTCGCATCCGTATTCTACAAAGTGGGGGCATTGCCCGGTCATGTTCCAACAATCGTGCAGAGTCAAAGCAACTTTGTAGTTCCGTTTTTTGATATATCTCATTAATTCGAGAGCGTTGATATAACCGCCGTGCAAATTGTGAATATTGATGATGTCTGGATTAATTTTTTCGATTTGCTCTATCGCCTTTTTGGTTTCGCGTTTCCTATCGAATCCGTTGTATCCGGTTATCCGAGTTCTCAGCATCTCGAAATAAAGCGGGATTTTATTTTTTCCTTTTATTGTTTTAAAAGTATTTTGATCGGAAGCAGAAAAATACCCATAAATCGCATATGCCTCTTCACCAAGCTCCTTAGAGAAGTCAAAAAGGGATTTCACTATGGTACCCGTGCTTCCGTAGTTGAATAAACCGTTTATAAAAAGTATTTTCATACGTCTTTATATTTTGATTCGGCTATAGCCGATTGAGTAGCCTTTGTTTGCTTTCTTCGCATGCAGTGTAAGCAAATTCGCCAGAACAACAAGAAATGCATAAACGAAAAAAACTGAGTACGAATCGATGATAAGTTGAGTTGCGGAAAAGATTGGAATTGATGTCGTTTGAAATATCGCTAGCCAAAACAATCCCGAAAAGTTGAAAACAATGTGTGATCTTTTGAACGAATATCTATTTCCCAAAAAATATAGGCCCACATATACTCCGGCTACCAATGATGCGGCAGGTACTAAATAAAAAATATTGCCATAGGAAATATCTTTACCAAGAGGTAAGGAAACGCTTGGGCCGACATCAACGCTGTAGGAATAGTTTGCAGCATCACCTAGTAACGTGCTTAAAAACTTTAGTTGCTGATTGATGCCTTGAGTGTCAGGGACCATATACTTAATAGAAATCCCATAAGAATCTAGGTTCTCAACTATATTGGACTGATGGGAGAGAATAAAATCTCCGAAAATTTGATAGTAAGGCTGGATGGATTGCCGCGACAATATACCAGCAAGAATCAAGTTTTTTTGTTCTCCACCCCCATTCTTTATGGTGATATTTTTGCCAAGCAATTCATCGCTACTTTCTAACTGTGTGTACTTTACAATTTGCTCCGCAGTAAGCGTGGTAATGTAGCAATATTCTTTTTTATCGTATCGCTCCCAATAATTCTCTACATTGTCTAATACCACATCGCATGCCATGCCAAGGTAATCGCCAGAATATTCTTTCCTGTATACATAGGACGTTTCAGAAGGGCTAATGGTTTTGTTGATGGTACCGATCTCATAATCACCGAACCAGTATGAACACGATGAATCAGCCATATCTGAGATGAAGAAGGACTTCGAGCCGTTGGTTTCATAGCGATAACCCAGCTCATAGCCAACATATCCAGTGTTTTTCCATATTATGCTGCTGTCAGCGTTCTTCGAATAAATGGATAGCGCAATTCCGCTTGGGTGTTTTCTTAAGACGCTAGAAATCTGGTAAGAATCGTAGGAACTGTATGAAATTAAGCCGGCATTGCACGCAAAAACCGACGCTAAAAATAACGCAATGGAAAAAACTTGGATGAAACCAAACCACATAAGTCGGTCAAGGCTCAATGCATGTTGTAAAAAACAATTAATTCTATTTATCATTGCAGCCCCCAAATGAAAGGGAAAATGTTACATGCATCGTGATGAACATTCTCATACCAAAAAGCAATCATAGCAACGATCACCACCACCCCGTAGGAGATGATCTTTGTTTTTTTTCCTTTCAACGAGGAAAAGAAATTCCCGCAAACCAGCGGAAGAAAGACTGAAAAAGCTGTGCCAAATCTAGCTAAAGTTAAATTGTATGTGACCGTGCTTTGGAAAAGAACATATACGAAAAACAATAAAAGGTATTTGGATAGTTCAGGTTCCTGGCCACTACAATCATAAAACTTGGAAAATTTGTCTTTCAAAAGGGGGGAATAAACAAAATACAAAACAAGCAGGAATAGTAGGAAATAAGCTATGGCGACTTTTGGGACTCCTAAGAAAACACCACTTGCCCCATATCCTAAATTGGCAAAGCTATCAAGAATGTAAAATAAATACTTAGAAGAGATGGCGCAGAGCAAAAATAAAAATACATAAAGCGGCGTAAATTTGATACGAGCCCTAAATCGATAAAGAATAAAAACCAGCACGGAAGGCACTAAACAAGCGTGCATAGTACAGGCTATCGCCCAAAGCAAAAACGAGATTGAATACCTAAAGAAAGGTTTTCTAATTTTTGAAAAAGAAATGATCGCGAATAAGCATAGCGCGATGCCAAGAGTTTGCCTTAGCCCGGAGACAGAAAGTTCGAAAAGCGGGCAAAAAAGAAAAACAAGTAGCGCTACTTGGGTGTTTCTACTGTAAAAGTAAAGAAGCAGCCCGAATGAAACGTAAAAGATTAAATATTCAAAAGCCAAGAAAAAACGAAAGTTTTGAAAGGTTTTTGCGAAAGAAAATAAAAGAAAATAAAAACCAAAGTCTTTGCTTGCCGCAAAACGCGATGAATACAAGTAAATATCGAACTGCGATTTGTAATTATGAATATCACCGCCAACTGAGTAATCTCTAAAAACCATCATGAAAAATAAAAAAACAAGCGGGGTAGAAATAGAGATAATCTTGGCAATTTTTTTGTTTGAAAAGCAATTGGTTAGAAGCGTTAAGTTAATAACAATGAATAGAGCAATATAAGTTGCCATTTTTAAGCCAGTTTACGTTGGGCTCGACATAAAAAGCGGAAGGTATGGAACATGCGCTTGTGTAGCAAAAAGGCATAGACTTTGTCAAGGGGCGAGTAATTAGTGGTCCTCACTTTTTCCTTAATCGCCTTTGTCCCGATTTTGCTTTTTAAAACAGCGTCTGCAAATGATAGAAACGCCTTTTCGTCCATTGATTCACCCGCGCTTTTGAGAAGAGCCAAAATGCTCAGCGATAAGAAGGTCAATGTCTGCTTTGCTTGATCGGATCGATTGAAAGCCGAAAATATCTTAGCGTGATATTCGAATATTTCTTCAAGAGAGCCCAAGATATCAAAATCATATTTGATTGTGTGCGTTATCGAGAGATTATTCACGCAATAATAATACAAATAAAGGTTGCTAATATACACGCTCCTTGCTATTAAAAACAATGGATACGTGTAAAACGTGTCTTCCCAAATCAAATGTTTGACCGAAGAATTATAGTATTGGCACAAGTTTATCGCGACTTCTCTCTTCACTATTTTCGTACACCTAGAAACACTCCCAATATTGCCGTATATATCGTCTAGTATTTTTAAATAATCACGGCTGGAATAAAAACCAGGTCTTAATTTCCGCTTTTGCCTATATTTTTTATTAATTTTTCCGCCGCTTACCGAATAAAGTTTAAAAATAAAGATGTCAGGTTTTTCCTTTTGCAGAACCGGCCAAACGTTTTCACAATAGGAAGGATCAATGTAATCGTCGCTATCAACAAAGGCAATATAATCGCCAATAGATCGTTTGATGGCGTATTCTGATTGCGCAGCGGGGGAACGCATTGGACACGTGATGAATCTTACGGATGGATATTTTTCAACAACACCTTTTGTATTATCCGTGCTCCCGCCATCGCACACGATAATCTCAAAAGAGTAATCTTTTTGGCAAATGATTGATTGGATGGCCCTACCTATCGTTGCCTCTCTATTGTAGGAAGGGATGATAAACGAAATTAGCATTCCTCACTTCCACTCATATTCAAAAATTGGGCGGATAATCATAAGTAAATTTTAAACATTCTTGGCTTCCAAAGCAAATAAATTGCTCGTGTTTCACGTTGAAAAACGAAGATTAGCAAACAGCCTTAGGCATCAGGGGGTTTCAAACACGTCATATCGTGCAAAACGCGTTCAGTTATCCCGGCTTCTCAAAAAAAGAGATGTAGCTTATAAAACAATCGCGACGCGGCTTTGCTTTTGACTAACAAAGCTGCTTTTGCACTGGAAAAATCGCTAAAGCCCACGCAATCCGCTCCTACACCCTTGAATCCATGGTTCAAGCGCATTTCAAACTGTTCGATTTGTAGCTTAGACGTCAATCGTCACCAAACAAATCCCGGGTATAAAGCTTTTCGGACGCCGCAAAAAGCTCTTTTGACATTCGATTGGCCACAATCACGGAGGATCGTTCTACGAATTGACCGAAATCATTCACGACTTGGCTCCCAAAGAACAAAGAACCGTTTGGCAAAGTCGGTTCATAAACGATCACTTTCGCCCCTTTGGCTTTGATTCGCTTCATGACCCCTAGAACGCTGCTGGATCGAAAATTATCCGATCCAGATTTCATAGAAAGGCGGTATACGCCAATCGTAACATCTTTTTCTCTTGAAGCGTCGTAGTCCGTGTTGTCCCCGTAATCATAATAACCGGCCTTTTTTAGAACTTGGGATGCGATCCAGTCTTTCCGCGTTGAGTTGGAATCCACGATCGCTTGGACCAAGTCCTGGGGAACGCTTCCGAAATTGGCCAGGAGCTGCCGGGTATCTTTCGGCAGGCAATAACCTCCGTAGCCAAAGCTCGGATTATCATAGAAATGCCCGATCCTAGGATCCAAGGTAACGCCCGCAATGATGTCCTTCGTCGATAGGCCTTTGCTCTCCGCATACGTATCCAATTCATTGAAAAAGGAAACGCGCAAAGCAAGGTAGGTATTGGAGAACAGCTTTATCGATTCCGCTTCCTCGTATTTCGTAAGCAAAACAGGAACGTCGGCGTCCAACGCTCCTTGCTGAAGCAAGGAAGCGAAAAGCGCCGCGTCCTTCTCGCCATTGTTATGTCCAATCACGATCCGAGAGGGATGAAGGTTATCGTACAATGCCTTCGATTCCCTTAAAAACTCGGGTGAGAACAGCAGCCTTTTGAATTTGTATTTCTTTTGAACCTGAGAAGTATAGCCAACGGGGACCGTCGATTTGATGACGATCAAAGCGTTCGGATTAACCTTTTTGACCGCATCGAAGACTTCTTCCACTCTAGAGGTATCGAAGTAATTCTTGTTGGGATCGTAATTGGTGGGGACCGCGATCACGATGAGATCGGCTTGGGAATAAGCCGTCTGACCCTCCAAAGTGGCCGTCAAATCCAATTTTTTTGTTTTCAGGTATCTTTCGATCTCCGCATCCCGAAACGGAGCGACACGCTGGTTCACTTTTTGCACTTTATCTTTCGAAATATCAACGGCCAAAACGCGGTTATGCTGAGACAAAAGGACCGCCAAGGAAAGCCCAACGTAACCCAAACCCGCAACCGCGATGGTCAAAGGTTCGCTTTTGTTTTCGCCATAGGACATCAAAAGCCTTTTCGCTTTTAGACAAGCTTTTGACTCCGCTTCTTCTTTTTCCAAATACTGGAAATTGCGCTGCGACATCGAACATAAGTCTGCGGCTTGCACCTGGGTAAGCCCCTTGGAACGTCGAATTTCGCGCAATCTCATGGCTCAACGATAGCGGGTGGATGCGCAACTCGCAACAAAAACCAATAGAAAGCGCAATTTTATAAGTTAAAAAGCGCAATAACAGCCAAAAAGAAGATTTCTTTTTCCTTCTTTCGTTCACGAAATTGGGCTTTGATTATAGAATAAGGGAACATGAAAGTCCTCGTCACTGGAGCGCACGGTTTCATCGGGAAAAACCTTGTCGCTCACTTAATTGAAAACGGGCACACCCCGCTTGAATTCGACCAAAGCAACACAATTTCGGATTTGAGAAAATTCCTTTCGGATGCCGAATTCATCGTTCATTTGGCCGGAGTCAATCGGCCTTTGAAGGAAGAGGAGTTTTTGGATGGGAACGTCAATTTCACCAAAACGCTCCTGGATGAGTTGAAATGCAGCGGACGAAAAATCCCTTTGTTCTTCTCCAGCTCCACCCAAGCCGAGAAAGACAACCCCTACGGAAGAAGCAAAAAGATGGCGGAAGACCAAATCCTCGCCTTCGAAAAGGAAACGGGCAACCCCGTATACGTTTACCGTCTTTATAACGTCTATGGCAAATGGTGCCGCCCCAATTACAACTCCGTCATCGCCACTTGGTGCCAAGCCATCGCCCGCGATCAGCCGATCCAAATCAACGAATCCGCTCCAGCGATCGACTTCGTTTACATCGATGACGTCTGCGAAGAAATCCTGCGCCTCATCAACGGGAAACGCCCAACGCAAGGAATCATCCACCACCCCGAGCCGCACGACACGGTGACCCTAAAGGAAGTCGCACGGCTCCTTGATTCCTTTAAGCAGTCCCGGCAAAACTTCTCCGTCCCCGAAATCGACACCCCTTTCAAGAAGAAACTTTACTCCACCTATTTGACCTATCTCCCGGAGAAGGAATTTTCCTACTGCCTGAATCCCCACGCTGACGAAAGGGGTTCCTTCACGGAAATCCTCAAGCGGGAGGGCTTTGGCCAATTCTCCGTGAACGTGATCCGCCCCGGCGTCACCAAAGGCAACCATTACCACCACACCAAAACGGAAAAATTCCTAGTCGTCAAAGGCGAATGCTCCGTCGCTTTCCGGAAAATCGGAACCAAGGACGTTCTTCTATACCCCTGCTCCGAAAAGCGCATGGAAGTCGTCGACATCCCACCCGGATACACTCACTCCATCAAAAACGTCGGGAGGGAAGACGCGGTCGTGTTCATGTGGGCGAATGAACCCTTCGACCCCGCCCACCCCGATACCTATGCCGAACCCGTGGAAGGAGAAAAGAAATGAAACGGAAAATCAAACTGATGACGATTCTGGGAACCCGCCCTGAGATCATTCGCCTCTCCGAGGTCATCAAAGCCGCCGATAAGGCCTTCGACCATATCCTCGTCCACACAGGGCAGAACTACGATTATGAGCTCAACCAGATTTTCTTTGAGCAGCTCGGCCTCCGAAGCCCGGATTACTATTTGAACGTCGTTGGAAAGAACCTTGGGGAAACCATGGGTCAAGTCATCAGCAAGTCCTATGATCTGGTTAATCAGGTGAAGCCCGATGCGATTTTGATTTTGGGGGACACCAACTCCGCCCTCTCCGCCATTTCGGCCAAACGGCTGAAATGCCCCATCTTCCACATGGAGGCCGGCAACCGCTGCTGGGACTGGAACGTGGCCGAGATGACCAACCGAACCATCGTCGACCACATCGCCGACGTCAACATGCCCTATTCCTATTTCGCCTATGGCAATCTATTGAAGGAAGGATGCGACCCCAATAGGACCTTCATCACGGGCTCTCCGATGAAGGAAGTCATCGACGCCCACCGAGATCAAATCGAAGCCTCCCGCGTCTTGGAAGAGCAAGGGCTTCGAAAAGGGAATTACATCGTCGTCTCGGCCCATCGGGAGGAGAACGTCGACATCGAAAGCAAATTCGACCGCCTCTTCCCTTCCTTAAACCGCATCGCCGATCATTTTAAGCTTCCCGTCGTATTCTCCGTCCATCCCCGCACCCGCAAACGCCTGGAGCAAAAGGGGTTCGCTTTATCCCCCTACATCCGGGAAGACAAGCCTTTCGGCTTCTTCGATTACTGCGCTTTGCAAAAAAACGCCTACGTGGTCTTAAGCGACTCGGGGACGCTGTCGGAAGAAAGCTCCATCTTGGATTTCCCCGCGGTATTGATCCGTACCTCGACCGAACGCCAAGAGGCCAACCGCCACGGATCGATCGTTTTAGGCGGGGTGGATTACGAGACGATCCTCTCAGGCATCGATCAGGCCAGGGAAATCCACAAGGAAGGGAATTCCCTGCCCCTTGTCCCCGACTATTCAATCAACGACGTCTCAAAGAAAGTCATCCGCATCATCGAAGAGAATATCGATTCGGTGAACCGGCAAACATGGCTGAAAGGGGTCAAAGAAGAGCCCCATCTATGAAAAAAGGGCCGCATGGCCCTTTTCTTTCAAAGAATGAAGACCAAGAGGTATCCGGCCAAGCACCCCGTGGCGAGGATGCCGGTTAGGACATAGCCGAAGGCCTTTTTGTTTTGGAACAGCTTCGTATAGGAGCGGAGCAAGCAAAAGACCAGCACGGCGGCGCAGACGGCAAGACCGGCGATTTCGAATTGGATCGCGTCTTCCTCGGCGATGTAGATGCCCCTTTCCACGACATTGGCAAGGCCTTGGTCCATCTGATGCCAAGAAGCGAAGTCGGCGAGAGCCAGGATCCCGAAGTCGAACGTGCAGCTTCCGATCATGTTCCCATACCCGGCATCGTAATTCCTTTTGTGGAAAAGCTGGAACGTGGAGATGATTTCCGGGATTGAGGTGCCGATGCCAAGCAGCAACGCCCCGGCCACGGATCCGCTCAAAACCGGGATCGCTTCCTGAATCATCGAGGTCAAATAGGTAAGCGCGATGGAGCTGCCGATCAAAACAAGGGAGCAAACCGTGAACAAAACCACGATTTTCTTCAAGCTCCAAGAGACTTCCTCCTTCTCTTCTTCCTCCTCGCTGGTCTTGGGCTGAAGGAAAAGGGTAAGGATGTATAAGCCGAGGATCAAAATCGAGACGACGTTGATGTCGCCCAGCATCAGCTGCCAAGAAGCAGGGGCAAAGAAAGCATAGGCGGCGAGGCCGTACATCCCCAGGCAGAACAGCCCGTTGAAAACGTGCCACCGCTGGAACTTGGCCTCTCCGAAGTGCTTGACGAAGAGGAAAGTTTCCAAGGCCAAAACGACCAAATCGAAAATGATCGATCCCAAGATGTCCCCGACGACGAAGGTCGCGTTGTGGACCAGGAGGATAGAGGAGAAGGCGGTGAAGAGTTCGGGGAGGCTTGTGACCGCGGCGAGAAGGACGCCGCCGATGAACGCGCCGGAGATCTTGGTCTTTTTGTCGAGCATATCGACCAAATTCCCCAATTCGATGGAGAGGAAAACCATCAATGCCAAATCAAGGACGTACAAGGGATAAATCCACCACATGGGAATCTCCTTTCAGGAAAAGCCCGTCTAGTTTATCGCTTTCTACACCCAGTTCAAGAACAACCAACGCTCCCGCTTTTCTTGTTCGTTCCGCTTATCCAAGACCATGCCTTCGTTTTCTGATTTTCTGAGTAAAATGATGGGGATGGAAAACGCCCGCATCCTTTTTCTAACGACAACGGAAATCAAAACAAATGAAGAACGCCTTTTCCACTTCCTCAGCCCAGAGCGGGCCCAGCAGGCGCGTTCCTATGCGCAGGAAAAAGACCGCCTCCTTTCTTTGGGGGCGGGCTATTTTCTAAGGAAGTACGTCCACGCGCCCATCCGGAAAAACCCTTTTGGGAAGTTGGAGGCGGAAGGGCAGTTCTTCTCCCTTTCCCATTCCGGGGACAAAGTGGTCTTCCTCCTTTCCCCCTGCCCCTGCGGGGTCGACATAGAGACCCGGGAAAAATTACTCCCCGGCTTGAAGGAGTACGCTTTTTCCAAGGAAGAGGCTCTCCATCTTAAAACGGAGCGGGAGCTTCTTCTGGCGTGGACCCGGAAGGAAGCATTAGCCAAGGCGGAAGGAAGCGGGCTGTCGACGACCCCCCTTCCCCGGATTCCTTCAAAAGAAGGGGAGGTCGAATACAAAGGAAAGCGTTATCAAGTCCTTTCCCTTGAGTATGGGCTCCTTTCGTGCTGCTTGTCCTGCGCCTTTTTGAAGAAAGAAAAAGGGACGGATTCCTTTTCGCCATCCCTCACCCACGAAGCCATCTGCTTCGATCAAACTTCCTCGGGCTCTTTCTTCAGCTCCTCTGGAAGCTTTTTGAAATAAGCGACGGTCAAAGGCAGGGTGATCGAGAACCCCACCGCATCCGCGGCCAAAGAAGAGAAAAGCAAAGCGTTGACCCCCGAGCCAGGCGAAATGGCTTCCCCCAAATAAGGGAGGGCGATGACGCAGGGGACGAAGACAAGGATATCGCGGGACAAAGAAGAAAGGATCGCCAAAAAGGGTTTCCCCGCGCTTTGAAAGAACAGGGACGTCATCTTGATGAAAACCGTCAGGGGGATCGAACCGAGCATCAGGCGGAACAATTTGCGGGCATATTCCATGTAAAGGGCGCTTTGCTCCCCACCATCCCCAAAGGGGAGGATGAACGCATCGGGATAAATCTCATCGACCAAGAAGAACAGCATCGAAAAGGCCATGCTCCAAATAAGCGTGAGCATATAGGTCTTTTTCACCCGCTTTTCGTTTTTGGCTCCGATGTTGTAGCCTACGATGGGAGTCCCGCCCAAAACGATCCCGATTGTGATGTTCACCACGAAAGAAAATACTTTCGTCTGAATCGACATCACCGAAATGGGGATGTCCGCCCCATAAGGCGATGAAGGGCCCCATTTGGCCAAAGAGGCGTTCGAGGAAAGGGATATCGCCACCACGGCGAACTGGGTGATCAAGGTGGAAAGCCCTAGGATAAGAGGCTCCTTAAACGCGGAGAAGTCCGGGATGAAGTCCTTCGCCTTCAAACGGAAAGTCTTGCTGAAGAAAAGGTAGGCGAGGCTAACGAAGAAAGCCACAACCTGCCCGATCACCGTGGCCCACGCCGCCCCCTCGATCCCAGCGTCTAAAACGTAGATGAATACAGGATCGAGGATGATGTTGACCACCGCTCCGCTGCCGACGGCAATCATGGAATACAAAGGGGATCCATCGCACCGAATAACCCCATTGATCGCGTTTTGGAACAAGAAAAGGGGAAAGAACCAAGCCAGGATCTTCAAATAAGAAACCGCCAAAGGAAGGGTATTCTCCGTCCCGCCGAACAAACCCAGAATCGGTTCGGCGAAGGAAAGGCAAACCGTCATCAGAATCCCCGAAACAACAAAGATTAAAGTAAGGGAAGTCCCGATTGCTTTGGCGGCTTTGGTCGTATCTTTCTTCCCTTGGCAGATGGAAAGGTAAGAGGCGCATCCATCGGAGAACCACCAAGCGAAAGCCTGGGCGATTACGATGATAGGGAAAGCAAGCCCGGTCGCCGCGTTGCCCAGATACCCGAGGCGGGAATTACCGATGAAAATTTGGTCGACGAGGTTATACAAAGAGGAAATCAAAAGAGAGGAAACCGCGGGGACGGCGAAAGAAAAAAGAAGCTTCCCGATGCTGTCGCTGCCTAAATCCCTGATTCTCTTCTTCTCCATGCCTTTCTCTCCCGAGTGGTGGATTATAGCGGAGGAGCATCCGTTTGTAAGCAAAAATCCAAGCGAAGGGGCAGGAATGAAGGTATCATCATGGGAAGCGAGGCAACCTTCTATGAAATTTCTCATCGGCTCAGACATCCACGGCTCCTTCCCCTGCGCGAGGAAGTTCTTTGAAAAATCATCTCTCCACGGATGCGGAAAAATCGTCGTTTTAGGGGATTTCTTCTATAACGGAGCCCGGAACGTGCCCCCGGAAGGATATAGCCCAAGGGAGGTCGTCCGTTTGGTCAATTCCTATGCGGACCGGCTCATCGCGATCAAGGGAAACTGCGAATCCGAGGTCGACCAAACGGTGGCCGATTTCCTCTTTTCGGAAGTCGCCTGCGTCTATGCATACGGGAAAACCTTTTTCTTCACCCACGGGCACCACTACAGCTTCGAGAACCTCCCCAAAAACCCCGGCGACGTCTTCTTCCAAGGCCATACCCACATTGGGCTGTTGGAAAGGAAAGGCGATTTGATTTTGGCCAACCCCGGCTCAATCTCCCTGCCCAAAGACGGCCGCCGCTCCTACATGGTCATGGACGAAAAAGGAATCGCCCTCTATTGCTTAGACGACGATTCCCTCCTCAAACGCCTGGACTTTTGACGAAGCTTCTCACAAATCGATTTTTTGGAAGTTCTTCGCCCCTTTTCGGTAGGCCAATAGATTCAGAAGAAAGAACAGAAGAATCCCGCCGACGAGGATCAGGATTTGGGCCAATAGGCCGTACCCCTCATAGGTATTGATGAATGCGGCGGCTCCGGGAATGGCCATGAAAAGGGCCATCGCGATTCCGAAGAAGGCCAAGGAAGCGAGGTAAGCCAAAATCGTGGCCGCCACGTTCTTCGCATCGGGGCTTTTATAGTAACGGGGGAAGAAGGCCGCGTTGAACAGCCCAAAGCCGATCAGGACGATCCCGTACAACGCCATATTGACCCCCAAATCGGGGTAAGCCTCCTCCGCGGGGATGGCGGGGGCCAGCAAGGTTTGCTTGACGATCCCAAACGGCAAAGAGACGAGCAACGTCAAAAGCTCCAAGAAGCAAACCAAAAGGACCTTGCCCAAAACGATTTGCCTCTTTTGGATGGGCAAAGTGCCCGTGTAAAGCAAATCGCGGTTGGCCAAAGCGATCGGGAACAAAGCCAAAAACCCAGAGAGGGGGTAGACAAAACCCACCAAAGAAGGCCAATTCGGGACGATGATCAACGTCGACAGGAATGCGAAGATCCAAACCTGAGCCGGAACGCAGAGGCGGATTTCTTTAAAAAGGAGTTTTTTCATCCTCGCTCCCCCTTTCGATGTAAAGCATGATGTCTTCTAGCTTCGCCGGGGAGGTTTCCCCAGCGAACAGGCTGGCACTCTCGGCGGGAATGACCCCTTCGAAGCGCCCGTCTTTGATCCGGAGATGGCCGATCGCGGCCTTCTTCTCTTCCGTCAGAGAGCTTTCCTCCCCCGCGACGGAGAGATACCCCGCTTTGAAGGAAGAAAGTTTTCCCGTATAAACGATTTTTCCTTCTTGGATATAGGTGATGTCATCGCAGACCTTCTCCAAATCCGAGATGACATGGGTGGAGAAAAGGATCCCCGCGCCTTTTTCCGCGACCTTGACCAAGCAATCGAGCAGCTCATCCCGGCTCACCGGATCCAATCCGGAAGTCGGCTCGTCCAAAAGAAGAAGCTCTGCCCCATGGCTCAAAGCGACGGAAAGCCCGTATTTGACCTTCATCCCATTGCTGAGCTCGCGGATCCTTTTGTTCTCATCGATCCCAAAGAAGGAGATCCATTTCTGATAGAGACCTTGGTCCCAATCGGGGTAGAAACGCCGGGTCACCGACGTCAAGGTCTTCACCTTTTGGCTGGGATAGAAGTCGATCCCCCCGAAAAGCAGACCGATGTGGCTTTGGAAGGAAGGGGAACGCCCCTCCCCATGGAACAGGATCTCCCCCTCATTTGGCTCAACGAGCCCATAAATCGCCTTCAGCGTCGTCGTCTTCCCGGCGCCGTTGCGGCCGATGAACCCCATGATCCGCCCCTTCTCAAGGGAGAAGGAAACATGGTCCAAGCAAAAGGAAGGATAACTCTTGCAAAGGGAAGATACGGAAAGCAAAGGCCCGCTCATTCTTGTCCCTCCTGATCGAACACGCCCACGACAAAATCGCTCTTCACAAGGGCGATCCCCTTCTTTTTGTCCGCCATAAGAAGGAGCTGATCGCCGGGGGCGAGACTGAACATCTCCCGGATTTCGATGGGGATTACGATCTGGCCCTTGCACCCAAGGGTGGCGGTCCCAATCAGCTTTTGCCTCTTTGTATTACTTTTCATACTTGTAATACTAGTGGTTCTGCTTTTTTGCCACAAGAAAAGAATGCATCATCCCCACTTTCCCTTTGCATTCCGATACAATACCCGCCGTAAAAGAAAAGGTAGCCACTTCATGAAAAGAAAACGACTTCTTCCCCTATCCATCCTCGCGTTGCTGAGCCTCGCCTCCTGCGTGGCCCCTCAGCCTAACGCACCTTCCTCAAGCTCGGAGCAGACTTCCTCCGGATCCATCCCCGGAGAGTCCACCTCCGGGAGTGAATCGGGTGCCGCCTCCTCAGAAGACGAAGGCTCCTCCAGCGAAGGGCAAACCACCTCCGCCGAATCGGAAGGCCCTTCCGAAAGTTCCTCATCCTCTTCGGAGCTAACCAGCGAGGAAGAGACCATCCAAACCCTTGTTTTGGACGAAAGCAACGGAAAAATCCGCGGAAACAGCTACAACTCCAGTCCAAACGAAAACGATACAGCCGTCATGGGAGACGGATCCTCTTTCTCCATGACCTATGAATATGGCATGGCTAAAAGCCCATATTATGGCCAATTCAAAAAGAGCGTCGGCGTCCTCCGCAACACCAACCCCATCAAAGGGCTGAAATCCATCAAGGTCAATTACGTTTCCAACGCGTCGGCTTCGGCTTGTTTCTCTTCTTCCAGCAATCCAGGAGCCTATTCTTCTTTCGCTTCCGGGACAACCTTGGAGGCTAACGGGGAAGAGTATTTCTTCATCAAAGCCGGAAAGAATGTCCTCTACATCGAATCCATCGAGATCACTTTCACGGGCAAAGGCGGATCTTCCAGCGGCTCCGACGGGAAATTGACGTGGGATGAGAACTATTCCTCTTCCAACGTCAAGAAAGTCACCGACGTCAACAAAAACATCAGCCTTTACGACCTTGGATACAACACCGCCTCCGAAGGGACCCAAAACGTATTGGTCCTCCCCATCGAATTCACCGATTCCCCCTTCTCCGGCGACGATTTGAATGACATCCGAACCCTAACCTCAGGGACGGCGGAGGAGACCCGCTATTGGGAATCCCTTTCTTCGTATTACGAGAAATCCTCTTACGGCAAATTGAACCTTTCCTTCACCTACGCCGAACCTTATAGCCTCGGGGTGACCGCGGAAAAATTCTACGGGCAGGCCACCTCCGACGATGACCGAGCCGATTACTGCTATGGCTCCGCCAAGGCCATGCGCGACGCCATCGCCGCCTACAAAGTGAAGAACGGCAGCGACTCCACGAAGAAATTCGACCAGGACGGGGACGGATTCATCGATTCGGTCATCATGATCTATTCCCAAGAGCAATCCCCTTCTTACGATGAAGCCGGCCTTTACTGGGCTTACCGTTATTGGGATTATTGGGACGATTCCTTGCAGCAGGTCGATGGGAGCTTGACCGAAAACGTGGAGTCCCCCATGGGGTATTCCTATTTCTGGGCCTCTTTGGGCTTCTTCTATGAGGGCATCGACGGGGGCAAGGGGAATGGGGTCGACGCCCACACCCTGATCCATGAATTCGGCCATATGCTTGGGGCCGACGACTATTACAATACCGACGGGAACTCCTCTGCCTCCGCGGTGAGCGAACCCACCGGCGGGCTCACGATGATGGCCTACAATGTCTTAGACCACGACTCCTTCAACAAACTCCAATACGGCTGGGTCGATCCCTATTACGTCACCGGCAGCGCCGAAGTCACCCTCAACAGCTTCACCACATCCGGGGACTGCATCCTCTTAGCCGATGAGGATGGGTGGAACGGGACCGCCTTCGACGAATACGTTTTGATCGAATATTACACCCCGACCGGGCTGAATGAACTGGACGGGAAGACCTCTTACCTTGGGACGGGATCCCTTTCTTCCGCGGGGGTCCGCATCTGGCACGTGGACAACCGCCTTTACCTCTATGACGACAACGGAAGCGAACGGGGATGGGCCACCGATGCGCAAATCTCCGCGGGGAACTTCGGCTCCTATTACGCCGATTTCGCGCTGAACAACAGCTCGAAGAACTACTACAGCAAAGCCCTTTCTTCCTACAACGCCTTGACTTTGGTCTCCCCCAAAGGAACGCGCTTCACCAGCAAGAAGCTTTCCTCCAACCAGGATCTCTTCCAGGCTGGGGATGCCTTCTCGCTGCTGGATTCCAGCGTCTCCTCCACCTATAAGAACTATTTCCCCGCGGGAGGCAAGCTCGACAACGGGAAAGAGCTCCCCTATAAAGTGGAAGTCGTCTCCGCCGGAGGCGAGCAAGCCAAAATCCGCATCAGCAAGAAAGCGTAACGGAAAAGAGGGCGATCCCTTCTTTATTGATGCCCGGTTACCATGGGGACAATCTAGTGGGGCCAATCAAACATGGACAAAGTCGGCGGGATGCTTTTCCGATTCTTCGCCTGGATCGTCACTTTGTTTTTGGCGAGGCTGCAAACCGCGGCCGAAGACCGGGAGGCAAGAAAGGGCAGACGCCGAATCCGACGAATCCGCATTTTCCTCTACCCCCTCGTCGCCCCTTTGGTTACACCATCCCCATGTTCAGCTTTTTCTGCCCCCCTTTCCTGCAATTCCATTTCGATGAAACCGCCATTTTGTTGGTCGTGTTGGAGGAGGGGCCTTTGCGGCGCTGCTCGTTTTGGTGATCAAAAGCTTGGTTCGCATTCCCTTTCAACCCAACGACATCCTCGGGGTCTTCACCGACTTCATCCTCTCCGCCATCTTCACGCTGCCACCCGCCTTCCTGCACGAAGAGAAGCAAGGCTGGAAGCCCATCGCGATGGGCTTCTTGATTTCCGTCCCCCTCTCCTGCCTGGCCTCGATCTTGATCAATGTCTTCGTCATGATCCCGGCCTATGAGCACTACTTCGGATTCGCCGAATCCGAAATCCTCGCGATCTGCCAACAAAGCAACCCCGCCATCACCGACATGACGTGGAACTACGCCTTCCGCGCCGTTCTGCCTTTCAATGCCTTGAAGGAATTCGTGGCCGCCGCCTTCGCCCTTGTTTTCTACCAAGCTGGGAAATGGGCCACGAAAGAAGGGCCCCGAAGACCGGACTTCATCGGTTGATGTGCTCCAAGCTTCTTTGTTGCGGCATTAGAAGCGGCCTTGAATCATTTTTGTTCCCTTCTCTTCGGAAAGCGGATAAATTTGACATATGTCAGATTTAACGAAGAAGGCTTTAGCCGCATCCTTGAAGGAATTGCTTGAGAAAAAATCGATCCGGAAGATCACCGTTGGCGAGATCTGCGATCGATGCGGGGTCCGCCGGCAAACCTTTTACTACCACTTCTCCGACCTCCCCGAACTCGTGGAATGGATCTGCTGCTCCGAAGCGGAGGAGGCGATCCAAAAGAATCGAAATTACGCGACATGGGAAGAAGGCTTCTACGACGTTTTCCTTTTGGCGAAGAAGGAAAAAGCCTTCATCATGAATATATACCACGGGGTATCGCGGGATACGTTGGAACGTTATCTATGCAACTTAACGAAGCCCCTTCTCAAGCACGTCGTGGACGAGGTCGCCTCCTCCCTTCACATCG
>ERZ808240.467-NODE-467-length-53562-cov-4.647915_pt1 | contig 53562 bp, 46 predicted proteins | sample MGYA00521084_ERZ808240 | MGnify/ENA primary metagenome ERZ808240 (study PRJEB31516, sample SAMN03275571) | gut metagenome | biome: mammalia-associated habitat; material: feces | host: Papio cynocephalus | place: Kenya | collected 2012-08-06 ...
AAATGTTTCTATAAAATCATTATACAAGAACTTCCGCAAAAAAGCAAATCGAACCGCGAAAAAAACAAAAAGGGGATTGGAATGCGTAATATCAAGATCATAAAAAAGAAACCAGATAGAAAAACAATCATGCTTGTCGTAGTTGCTCTTATGCTTCTGACCGCGCTGATCTTTGCCGGGGTACATTTCCTTCATACCGGCCAAAACGAGGAGCCCTCTCTGGATGAGATCGTTACAAGCAAACTGAATGCCTACCAGACAGATCTGACTGATTCACTGGATTCCTTACAGACCAGCCGCGACGTCGCACAATACCTGCTTTCCTGGGGAAAAAACAAAGGGATCTCCTGCCACATCGACAGTCATGATAACGTTACTTACACACTGAGCGCCACATCCAAGGAGATGAAAGGCCGCAGTCCGGTCATCTTTCTTTGTGAGTATGACGCTTCTGATCTGCAAACCTTTCTGGAGCCGATCTCCGCAGCGCTGACCATCGCCAAGAATACAACGGAGCACGGGAAGGTGCGCATCATCTTTTCACCGTCCGAGGGTATCGGCAACACCGGAGTCTCCGCGCTTCCGGTATCCTGGTTTACAGATCATACGGAAGTCTTCTGCTTGGGAAAATCCGCTTCATCGAAGATTTCCGTGCAGACCGGTGGCTATCTTAAATTCCGTCTTTCGGATCAACTGCATACGCAAAAGGCTTCCTATGATAAAGCCTACCGCGTTTATATCACCGGGCTTCCGTCCGAAAGTCCAGACGACCGTTCCGGCAGCAGCATCAATCCGATCAAACAGCTCGGCAGCGTGCTTGCGAATTTCAAATCAACGTCCCTGCTCTTTGAACTCGCGAATTTTCACGGCGGCAAATCGGCAGATCTGACACCGTCCGGCGCGTCCATGACAGTCGTGATCAACAGCGCAGATGATGCGAGATTTATTAAGAAGATGGATAACGCCCTGGAAAAGTTCTATGACAAATACGCGGATCAATATCCGGACGCGGTTTACGCCTATGAGGAAGTTTCGCTTCCGAAGTTGGTTCTTGCCAAAGAGGACGCAGAAAACATCGTCAGCCTCATGTACACCGCGTTCAACGGAATCTACTACAAGGATGATGACGGTAATGTCATTGCGCTGACTAATATCGGTCGTATCTCTACGAAAAATCGAAAGCTGAAAGTCGAAGTCTCCGTCATGAGTTGCGCACAGGATTATCTTGACGAGATCACTGATGCCTACCGCACGATCTGTGGACTCTGCGACATCCGTTTCTCCGTTCGCACCTCTTTTCCGGTTTATGAAGGCGGCAGCGCCGCGGAGGATCTGCGCACCGAATTCCGAGAGGCATTCCATGCTTATAGCGGAGATTCCAACATGAAAATCAACCCTTCGGCAGAGTTTACGCCTTGCAGCTTGCTGTCGGAAAAGAACAGCAAAATGCCGATCCTATACTGCTCGATCACAGATAAGACCAAAGAAAAACTGACCGGTTCGTTCATCACCTACCTTTCGACCGCACCAAACGCGCAAAAGCCTTAGTTCTGTTTCGACTATCATGTGGCGGGACGCAGCCTTGCTTTGCCGGAAGCTGCTCCCGCTTTTTCAGTTTTCCGGCTTTGCGAAATCGATCTGATCATCCGCTCTCCGGTACTGATAGACCCTGTCTGACAGCCATTCCTGCGGATCGGTTCCCTCCAGATTCGCTTTTAACAGCATGGTCTGTGCCATTTCATAAGAGACTGCCTTTTGCGGCAGCAGCATCATTTCATGGATCGAAGCAGGCAGAATGTACAGGTCGTCCTGCAGCTGCCGCGCAAGTCTGCGGATCCCGGATTTTTCGAGGATTGACGCCGCGCCGAAACAGTATTCGTGATTGGTATAGGCGAACAGCGGCACGCAGACCGGAATCATATGATACGGCATGCGCTGTTTCATCTGCCTGCGGGCGATCTCGAACAATTCTTCTTCCATAAGTCCCATATCCTGCATCATCGAATAGTCGATCACGGCGCTGTATATCTGATGATCCTCTGTCCGCATCATAAGCCGGTAAATGACTGCCAGATCCAGAAAATCCCGATGTGGAAGATTTTTCAGATATTCCGCATTGTGTCTGCGGTTGATGACCTGTAAGATTGCATCCTCTTTTCGCAGCTTCGGACGTTCAGACGCTTCGGTCAGAATATCCGGTGCCGGATATTCTGCGATCGTTCCGGCGATAAACGCCAGCACGCGTTCAAGTTCGGCTCCATTTTGGATCAGCTGATAGAATGGCTCAAAGTACAGAACCGGCAGCATCGCAAGGCCTTGCTGCTGCGCCGGCAGCTCGGGTATAAAGCCCTCCATCACGCGGTTTATTTTCGGCACATTTTCCACACGGATCGTGCAGTCTGAAAACTGCGGCGGCAGATAGCCGATCAGCTTCTCAACGACTTCCTTTTTGAATTCTTCATATGACAGCATCTTCTTATCCTCCTCCTTTTTGCGCCCGACGTCTGCACGAACACGCATGCATACAGCACTTTCATAAAACTTACATAAAAACGAAAAACCACCCATGGGACACGGGCGCCGCAAATGCAGCCAACATGTTTCCCTTGGATGGCTTTTATCATAGAATGATTTCCGCTTAAATTCAACATTTTTTTCAAATAATGTAATATTTTAGACTTTTTCCGTCGTATTTCAGTCGTTTTTTGTATCTTCGATTTTTTATGCTGCATCTGAACTTCATCCAGAGAATATACAGATGAAATTTGGAAGCAAAAAACGGTGGGACTGCCGCACCGTTAATAAAACTAGAATATGGCGGTTCCTCCTTACGATTCATTTGTGCCAAGGCCGCTCAAAGCCCTTTGCGTCATCAGCGCCTGCCTGCTTCGATGGCTTCATTCCGGTAACACTGCCGGGCAGATCGTCCAGTACGCCGACAGGTGGCACCTTGCCCCGAAACGGCTGATGCGTGATCCGGCGGTAGAGCAACCCGCCGCCAAGGACCGCCAAGATCAATAAGGCCAACCAGTTTTCCAGGATAAAATGTAAGACTCTCTCCATACCGCACCGTTCCTTTCGTCAAAGCAAAATACTTGTATTGTCACTGTATACTTCTTCCAATGCGCAGGCTGCGGGAGCACCGCTTCCATGTGCACGCGCACTTGTTCCGGCGGCCAGTTTTCACTGGACATATGCGCAACGCAGAAATCGATCAGCTGTTCCTTGCTGCTGTACGTAAACGTTCCGTCGCTGTAGCACCACTTGCAATATTCCTCATGAAAATCGCCGTCCGGCTCCCTGCTGGTCGTCGCATCTTCCAGCGGCATTCCGCAGCACTGGCAGGCAAGCTGCCGCGGCGTTCCCAAGATCGTATTGATCGAAACGTCGAACAGTCTCGACAGTAGTTTTAAGGTTTCGTTTCCATTGTCTCATTTCCCTCTCTAAGACCATCATACCTGTTCTGCGCACCATGTGCAAGCAACTGTCTGTTGCCCTATGATCCGTGTCCTGGCCTACACTCTTTCCAGCCCCAAGGCTTCAAAGTATTCGTCGCTGTATGCGATCTTGCTGTCATCAAAGGAATCTTGGATCTGTTTTACATAACGGTAAGGCTGCTCCATCGGAGAAAGATTGAACTCCTGCGCAAGGAAACACAGCAGCTTTTGCTGTTCGTCCGTGCGAAGTTTCGCTTCTTCCTGCAGATGCTGCCGGAACTGTTCCTCGCTCATCCACGCGATCTGCTCGATTGGATTTGCAGAAGCGCAAGCAAGGATCAGCCGTAAAAAGTCCGCAAAAGACGTCGCCAAAGGATAAACAAAACGTTCCGCACAGGTTTCGGGATCACAGGCAAAGACCATGTCTCCGTAGGGCTCGAGAAAACAGTACAGGATGCTGCCCTCAAAGCCGATCGCTCGCGCATTGACGGGATAGCAAAAATAGGAGAAGTCATCCTCCCTTTGTTCAAGGCAGAGTAAGCTGCCGTCGATCTGTAATTCTTTATCCTTTTCGTAAAGCTCTGTCATCCATATGCTCTCCTATCTTCCGTAAATCCATCCATGAATCTGATATACTATTCCATTATTTTTTTGCCAACAGGCAAATGCACTCCGTGTGCCTGGTCATCGGGAAATTATCAAACGGCTTCAAATAGACGCACTGGTATCCGTAGTATTCGAAATACATCAGGTTCTGAGCCAGTGTCTTTGGGTTGCAGGAAACGTAGACCAGTTCCGGCACGCCGTAGGAAATGATCTTGTCCAACGCTTTTGGCTGAATGCCGACACGCGGCGGATCGACGACGATCACATCCGGTTTCTGCTCCACGGTCTTGAGTACCTCAAAGACATCGCCCGCCAGAAAATCACAGTTTGTCAGGCCGTTGAGCGCCGCGTTTTGCTTGGCTGCCGCCACTGCTTCTTCTACCAGCTCGATGCCCAGTACTTCTTTGGCCTTGAGCGCGAGGATCTGACTGATCGTGCCGGTCCCACAGTAAAGGTCGAAAGCGGATTTCCCCTCAAACGACGGTACCAGCGCCAGCGCCTCGCTGTACAGACGCTCCGCCGCCTCCACGTTCGTCTGAAAAAAGGAAAATGCGCTGACCTTAAAGTTCAGGTTCAGGATCCTTTCCATATAGTAATCGCGGCCCCAAAGCACGCGCAGTTCCTCGCAGATGACCGCATCTGCCAGACTGTCGTTCATCGTGCGCAGCACGCCGACTACCTGATGCTCCAGCGGGAGCGTCGTGATCCTGTCCACAAATGCCGCCTCATCAAAACCATTCTCCGAAGAAGTCACGATATTCACCAGAAGCTCTCCGGTGCGCACACCGCGGCGCAGGATCAGATTGCGCAGCAGACCCTTGTGGCTCTTTTTGTGATAAAACGCGTAGCCGCGTTCCTCGCAGAACTGCAGCACTGCTTTCAATACCGTATTAAAATCCGGATGGACCAGCTGACATGCGTCCACCGTTACGATCGACATGAAGTTCTTCTTGCGGTGCATGCCGAGTGCCAGCGGCCCGTCTTTCACAAAATCACCGAAGGTATATTCCATTTTATTACGGTATGCATACGGTGTCGGACATCCCTCAATCGCGTCGATGCGCGCAGGATGCACATTCTTTTCCTCGAGCAGGCGACGAACCTCACGCTCCTTTTCCGCAAGCTGCTGCTCGTAAGGCACGCCCTGATAAATACAACCGCCGCAGTACTCGCTGTGCGGGCAGGCCGGTCTCATTTCCTTAAAATCTTCCATATTTATCATAAAACTCCTTCTTGTATTCGAGGAATCGATCTTCTTCGATCGCCGTGCGGATCTTCTTCATCAGATTAACGAGGAAATACAGGTTGTGGTTGGACAGCAGCATCGCCGAAAGCATCTCGTCCGCCTTATATAAATGCCGGAGATAAGCTTTGGAATAGTTGCGGCAGGTGTAGCAATCACATTCTTTGTCCAGCGGCTCCCAGTCACGCTCATACTTTGCGTTCTTGATGTTCACGCGGCCATGGGAGGTCATCGCCAGCCCGTGTCTGGCGATGCGGGTCGGAAGCACACAGTCTGCCATATCGATGCCACGCTCCACGCTCTCAAACAGATAGTCCGGACTGCCGACACCCATGTTGTAGCGCGGTTTTTCCTTCGGCAGCAGCTCCACACAGTCATCCAGCATGTCCAAAAACAGTTCTTTCGGCTCGCCAACCGAAAGTCCGCCGATCGAGTAACCCGGAAGATCCAGATCTACGATCGCCGCTGCGCTTTCCTTACGCAGATCTTTGTAGAAGCCGCCCTGCATAATACCGAACAGCGACTGCCGCTCCCAGTCCTGATGATAGTCCTTGCAGCGCTTGAGCCACCGGGTCGTCCGCTGCAGCGAATCCTTGACATAACGCCGGTCTGCCGGATACGGCGCGCATTCGTCGAACGCCATGATGATATCCGCGCCGAGCGCATTTTGGATCTCGATGGATTTTTCCGGAGAGATCATATGAGCCGATCCGTCGATATGCGAGCGGAACCTGACGCCCTCCTCGGTGATCTTGCGCAGTTTGCCTAAGGAAAATACCTGGAAACCGCCGCTGTCGGTCAGCATGGCCCTGTCCCAGTTCATAAATCTGTGTAGACCGCCGGCCTCTTTGACGATCTCGTGCCCTGGCCTTAAATACAGATGATAGGTGTTGGCAAGGATGATCTCTGCCCCCATCTCCTTGACCTCTTCCGGCCGCATGGCCTTGACCGTCGCCTGTGTGCCGACCGGCATGAAAACCGGCGTCTGGATATCGCCGTGCGGCGTATGAATCACGCCACGCCGCGCGCGCGTTCTCGCATCGGTCTTAAGCAGTTCAAAACGGATTGCATGTTTCATATTCTTCGTTTCGTGTCCTTTGATTCCGCGGACACCCTCCTTGTTTCTTAATCAGAAATATTTTAGCATAAATTCAAAAAAAGTAGTAGCATTTTTTTGTATCCTGTAGTATAATACTTCTTGCAGTCGTTCCGAAAGTAAAATGCAGACATGACATGCTACCGTGGCTCAGTCGGTAGAGCAGCTGATTCGTAATCAGCAGGTCGCCGGTTCGAATCCGGCCGGTAGCTCCAAGAAGCGCTTCATGAAATTCATGAATGCGCTTTTTTCTTTGCCGGAAGCAAAGAAAAAAACCGCGCCTCCAAGGACGCGGCGATACTTCTGCCTACTCGGATTTTTGGCGAAGCCTTGCAAAACTCTCTGCCACATTTTCATGGACTACATCTTTGGGCTCGAATTTGGTCAGGTGCAATGCCAGCTGTAGCATCACACCGATGCCGAAAACGGCAAGTACGGTTCCCAGACCGATCGGTCCTCCCAGACGCCACCCGGCAAACAGTACAACAGCCAGGATCAGAATGTTGACCGCGCCGATCGGGATCCTTCGTATCCGTCTGCTGCAGGCAAGCAGCAACGAATCACGCGGACCGTAGCAGAGACCGGCTTTCATATAGAGAACCTGTGACAGCCCCATAACGAAGAAACCGATCAGCATCATGCCGATACCTGCCCAGATATTTTCCTGAGCAGGAACAAGGTCGAGCCAGTTTAAAAAATCGACCGTCTTTCCGACAAGAATAGCATCCAGGATCGTCCCGATGCCGATGTGCTCTTTCAGCAGCAGATCGATGAGGATCAAAAGCACAGACACACCGATGGACGCAGTCCCATATAAGATCCCAAAGGTTTCGGAAAGGCCAAGATTCAATGCGTCCCAAGGTGCTACGCCGATGTTGGCCTGTATGGTCAGATAGACTCCGGCGCCGAAGCAGATGAGCCCGATCGCCGCAAGCAAAGTTTTTTTCAGTAATTCAATCATATGATGTATCTCCTTTTACGTGTCTGCTTATACTTGTGCTTCCGATCCGTTGACGTATTCGCAGTAAATATGGATCGGGCAGACATCGCATTTCGGTTTGCGGGCGTCACAGCACTGTCTGCCGTGAAAAATCAGGCAGTGGTGCGTGCTAGACCAGCGATCTTCTGGAATCCGCTCCATGAGAGAAAGTTCGGTTCTGAGCACGTCTTTTTCATGCACCAACCCGATGCGGTTGGCCACGCGGAACACATGCGTGTCAACCGCGATCCGCGGTTGTCCGAAACCGACCGAAAGCACCACGTTCGCCGTCTTGCGCCCAACACCCGGCAAACTGACCAACGCCTCATAGTCATCCGGCACCTCGCCACCGAAGTCGCCGCACAGCTTCTGCGCCATGGCGACGATGTTCTTTGATTTTGTCTTATACATACCGATCCGCTTGATGAACTCTGCCACGTCTTCCGGATCCGCTTCTGCCAGAGCCTGCGGCGTCGGATACCGGGCGAACAGCGCCGGCGTCACCTGGTTCACGGACTTGTCCGTGGTCTGCGCGGATAAAGCGACTGCTGTAATCAGTTGGAATACGTTTTGATGATGCAGCGCGCATTCGGCCTCCGGATAAGCAGCTTCCAAAAGATCCAAAATCTCCGGGATCTTATTTTTATCAATCATTTTACACCCCTCGTTCTTGACTTTTTCCTATATAAAATGTTAAAATTGTATACAATTCGGTTCCTATCCTCCAAGATAGGAACTCACATAAAATTCCCTGTCTTGGAGGAAGGTTCTGCCTTATGTTGCGTTTAGATTTTTTAAGTAATGATTATCAGGATACCAAATCGCCGATTGAAAAAACAACCGATGCCATTGCCGTTGAAATTCTCACCGGAATTCTGCGCCCGGGTAAGCATCTGGTCGAACAGCAGCTCTGTGAGCGGTATCAACTCAGCCGAACTCCAGTTCGTGAAGTACTCAAGAATCTGGAGATTCTCGGACTCATTGAACTGATTCCCAATCGTGGTGCTATCGTCTGCGGTCTGCCGGCTTCTACTGTTGATGACCTTTTCTACATGAAAGCCCTCCTCTACCCGCAGTGCGTCCGCTGGGCAGTGGAACGCATCACGCCGGAAGAATTCTCCATGCTGGAAGAAACTTTCGCGTTCATGGAGTTTTATACCGCCACGGACGACATCGAAAAAATGCAAAAGATTAACCGTGGCTTTGATGCGATCATTTATAATGCCTGCCACAATCACGAAATGGAGTCTGCGCTCCTGCGCTACGATTTTTTTATCCGCTACGCCAATGCCGATGTCAAATATCCGATCAACTATCTTTCGACGGTATTGGAAGAACATCGGGCAATTTTTGACGCGTTCCGCACCCGCAATCCGGAAGCCGGACAGGACGCGGCACAGGCGCATGCGTTCCGCTCCATGCTGCGGCGCAAATAGAACCGATCAGCCTAAAATCCCCAAATGTTCCAGAAGGATCTTTCCTCCGATCAGGATCAGAATGATACCGCCGGTCAGGGTTGCCTTCGCTTCATATTTCGCACCGAACTTATGTCCGACGAACACGCCTGCCGCAGAGAGCACAAAGGTTGTACCGCCAATCAGCGTGATAGCGGAAATGATCCGCACCCGCAGAAACGCGAATGAAATGCCGACTGCTAACGCGTCGATACTGGTCGCGATCGCCAACAGCAGGAGTTCTTTGATATCCAGTCCGGATTCTCCGGATGGACAGACCTTTTCTTTTTTCTTGCCGACCACATCCCAGATCATCTTTCCGCCGATAAACGCCAGCAGTACAAACGCGATCCAGTGATCAAAGCTTGTGATGTAGGTCTCAAACTGTCTGCCGAGCAGCCACCCCAGAAACGGCATCAAAGCCTGAAAGCCGCCGAAAAATAGCGCAATTACAAGCATCTGCGGCTTGTTTAGCTTGCGCATGTTCAGTCCCTTGCAGATCGCAACCGCAAAGGCATCCATGGAAAGCCCAACTCCAATCATAAAAATCTCAAAAAATCCCATTTTCGCTTCTCCGTTCTGCCATGTATTCACGGCATCCATGGTGTCAAAAAAATATTCTTCTATGGAATCCATAGAAGAATATTTTATCATATGCCTTTAAAAAAGGCAAGGCTTGCGAATTTGTGTTTGCGCTCTAAACCCTAGGATCGAAAGAGCAATTGCTCTCCGTCACTGTCAATGGTCACATGTCCGCCATCAATCAAATCGCCGCGGATGATCATCGATGCCAGTTCATTTTCAACATGTTTCTGCAAATACCGCTTGATTGGTCTTGCGCCGTACTGCGGATCATAAGACTCTTTCGCAATCAGTTCCTTAGCCGCATCCGTCATCGTCAGCGTCATTTCTCTGTCTGCCAGTCTCTTCTCAATACCTTTGAACGCAAGGTCAATGATCTTCTTAACCTGTTCCAACGTCAACGCGCTGAATACGATGATATCATCCACACGATTGAGGAATTCCGGCCGGAAATAGTTCTTCAGTTCGCCGGTGACCTTTTCCTTGACTTCTTCCGGAATGTAGCCTTCCTGATTCATGTTCTCAATCAGCTCACTGCTGCCGATATTCGAAGTCATGATGATAATCGTGTTCTTGAAGTCTACGGTTCTGCCTTGATTATCCGTCAGCCGACCATCGTCCAAAAGCTGTAACAGGATGTTGAATACATCCGGATGTGCCTTTTCGATCTCATCAAACAGGACGACACTGTACGGTTTCCGTCTGACCGCTTCGGTCAACTGTCCGCCTTCATCGTATCCGACATATCCAGGAGGCGCTCCAACCAGTCTGGAGACAGAATGTTTCTCCATGTACTCCGACATATCGATACGGATCATATTCCGTTCGGTATCAAACAGAGCCTCGGACAATGCCTTAGCCAGTTCGGTTTTTCCAACGCCCGTAGGTCCCAGGAAAATAAACGAGCCGATCGGTCTGTTCTCGTCTTTGAGACCTGCTCTTGCCCGGAGGATCGCTTCGGATACCGCAGTGACCGCCTCGTTCTGACCGACCACTCTCTGATGCAGGATCTCCGGCAGCTTCAGCAGTTTCTCGCGTTCGGTTTCGACCAGTTTGCTTACCGGAATTCCGGTCCAGGAAGAAATGACCTCCGCGATTTCTTCTTCGTTAACCTCTTCTTTCAAAAGTCTCGCTTCACCGCCGTCAACACTGTCCGCCTTCTGCTTTTCTTCTTCCAGCTTCTTTTCCAACTCAGGCAGCGTGCCGTATTTCAACTGTGCCAGCTTTTCGAGATCGTAGTTTCTCTCTGCCTCTTCCATCTGATGCTTGACTTCTTCGATTTGCTGTTTGGTTCCCTTGACTTCCGAGATCGCTTTTTTCTCGTTTTCCCATTGAGCACGCATGGAAGCATCTTCTTCCTTTAAAGCAGCCAATTCCTTCTCCAGGGTAGCAAGTCTGGCTGCAGAAGCCTTGTCGGTTTCCTTGCCGAGTGCCTGTTTCTCGATTTCCAACTGCATGATCTTTCTAGATATCTCATCCAGTTCTGCAGGCATACTGTCAATCTCGGTACGAATTCTGGCTGCCGCCTCATCCATCAGGTCGATTGCTTTATCCGGCAGAAACCGGTCGCTAATGTAACGATCGGAAAGCGTCGCGCAGGCAATCAGCGCGCCGTCGGTGATCCGGACACCGTGGTGAATCTCAAACCGTTCTTTCAGCCCTCTGAGGATTGAAATGGTGTCTTCCACGGATGGCTGATCAACCAAAACCTTCTGGAATCTTCTTTCCAGTGCGGCATCCTTTTCAATGTATTTGCGGTACTCGTCCAAAGTCGTTGCGCCAATGCAGTGCAGTTCACCTCTGGCCAGCTTCGGCTTCAAGAGGTTGCCTGCATCCATGGAGCCCTCGGTTCTGCCAGCTCCAACAATATTGTGGATCTCATCGATAAACAGAATGATTCTGCCCTCCGATTTTTCGACTTCATTCAAGACGGCTTTCAGTCTCTCTTCAAACTCGCCCCGGAACTTCGCGCCTGCGATCAGCGCACCCATATCCAACGCGAAGATCGTCTTGTCCTTCAAGCCCTCCGGCACGTCTCCGTTTAAGATACGCTGAGCCAGACCTTCTACGACTGCAGTTTTGCCGACGCCAGGTTCGCCGATCAGCACCGGGTTGTTCTTGGTCCTCCTGGAAAGAATTTGGATCGCATGCCGGATCTCGGCATCACGACCGATGACCGGATCCAATTTTCCGTCTCTCGCCATTTCCACCAGGTCACGACCGTATTTGTTCAATGCGTCGTAATTATCTTCCGGATTCTGGCTGGTCACTCTCTGATTTCCCCTGACTTTCGAGAGTGCTTCTAAGAATTTATTCTTATTGATATTATATTTCGCGAAAATCTTCGCGCTCGGAGTTCCCTTTTCCTCCAGTAGCGCAAGATACAAATGTTCCACACTGACATATTCATCTTTGAACTCTTCCGCGATTTTTTCCGCACGCATCAAAAGCTGTGAAAGTCTTCTGGAAGAATACATATTATCTGCATTCCCGGAAACCTTTGGCAGCTTCTCCAACTGTTCTTCCACGTCCGCAATGACCGCGGTCGCATCGACATTCATGTACTTAAGCAGCTTCGGAATCAGTCCGTCTTTCTGCATCAGGAGCGCCATGTGCAGGTGCTCACCATCAAGCATCTGATGTCCCTCGGAAATTGCGATGTTCTGGCAGTCCATGACAGCCTGCTGCGCATTCTGCGTATATTTTTCAATGTTCATATCATCACCCCTATTCCATCAAAACATAAACATTTTTATCCGGGTTTTATTCCGTTTCATCGTTCGGACACTCTTAGCATGTCCTCATAATTCTGTATATACCCATTGTACACCCATTCAAACGCAAAGTAAAGAAAAATTTAGCACTCTTTTGATAGAGTGCTAATTTTTTATGCTTCCTTCATCCTTATCCACTGATCTCGTTGAAAAACTGCGCAGAAAAGTCATCCGAACCCTGCAGGACGCTGTGATTCGCCCCGCCGCCGTTCACGCTCTTTTCCAAAATTCCGAGAAACTGATCCTCGGCGTCCAAAATATCCATGACGGAAAGGTCATAACCCAGTCTCTGCGCGATCCTGCAAAATTCCCGATATGGCTGCTCGCTCTCTCCGGAATCGAGAAATTCCTGCCTGATGCTCGGATCTTTCCGGGCGTTTTCTCGTTCTCGCTTGAAGCTTTCATGGTTTTATCCCAGCAGCAGGTTCAGCAACATATCGCAAGCCGGACTGATGATCTTCGACGGGATGTTAAAAATGATCAGGATCAGCAGGATCGGCTGTCCATACTGATAGATTTTCCAGTACCAATCATATCTTTCCAGCCGGAAGATCTGCGTCACAACGCCGAAACCGTCCAGCGGCGGTACCGGGATCAAATTGAACAGCATCAGGACTAGATTGATGTAGACAATATAAAGTAACAGCTGCAGCAAAATCTGTCCGGCTCCCTGATAAAGGTCATAGCTCATGTGGTCTGCCGCGAAGCGGACAAGCAACGCGAACACGACTGCCAGCAGCAGGTTTGTTGCTACGCCTGCCAGAGATACCAGCAGTTCCCCGCTTCTGCGATTTTTATAATATCTCGGGTCGATCTCTACCGGAACACCCCATCCGAAGCCGATGAACAGTAACGTCAAGAATCCGACCGGATCAATGTGTGCCAGCGGGTTTAATGTGACTCTTCCCTGCATCTTTGGCGTCGGATCACCCAATTTATAGGAAACCAGCGCATGCGCAGCCTCATGAAACGACAGTCCGATGATGATGCCCGGCAAAATCAGCAGTTTGGTATAAAACCACTCCCCGACAGACATCTGGTTCTCCATAATGGATTCGGCAGCCATGATCACCAACAGGATCAAAATAACCGGGTTGATATTTTGAAAAAAATCAGAGATTCTTTTTCTCATTCGTGTTGTTTCCTTTCGCATAATTGTCTTGCAGGTTCTTTTCCCGCTTTCAGAAGGTTGTTCTTTCTTCTTAACAGTATAACATTAATACTGCCATTTTGGTAGTCTGAATTTTGATACCCTGCATACTTTGGAGATTTGCGGAATTGCGGCGTAATTTTCCTTTTTCTCCTTCATAAAAGTCGTTAATTTTTTGTTAATGCTATGTAAAGTTATCGCAAATGTGTTGACATTTTTTTAACGGGTGCTATACTGTATACGAAATACATATGATCTTCTTCATCGAAGCCCTGAATGTATTGGTTTTATTTTCATCCTATTATTTAATTTTTCGAGGTGATTTTATGTTTAAGAGATTTACTAACGCATGTGTACGAGTCGTAAACCGGTGGCTGCCGGATCCATTCTTATTCGCAATCATTTTGACCATTATCGTTTTCATCGGCGCCATGATCGGAACCGATCAGGGACCGATCCCAATGCTCTCTGCCTGGGGCAGTGATTCCGGTATTTGGGATCTGCTCGCTTTCTCCATGCAGATGGCGCTGGTCCTGGTCCTGGGTTCTGCGATGGCGTCCGCTTCTGTCTGTAAGAAAGGTCTGGGCATGATCGCACAGGCTGCCACGACAAAAATGCGTGCGATCCTCATCGTTACGTTCGTTTCCACCATCTGCTGCTGGCTGAACTGGGGCTTCGGTCTGATCGCAGGCGCGCTGCTCGCGAAAGAAATCGCAAAACGCGCAAAAGATGTAGACTATCCGCTGCTGATCGCATCCGCCTACTCCGGTTTCGTAATCTGGCACGCAGGTCTTTCCGGATCCATTCCGCTGCAGCTCGGTTCTGCACAGGGAACCACAATTTTAGACGTTACCTATCAAGTCAGCACTTCAGAGACCATTTTCCACCCGGTCAACCTGGCTATGTGCCTGCTGATCCTGATCACAATGCCACTCATCAACTACGCGATGCATCCGACACCGGAGCACACGATCCTCGTTGATCCTGCGCTGCTTGTGGAAGACGCCGAACGAACCTACACAATCGAAACTCCTGCCGAAAAGATCGAACACAGCAAGATCTTATGGATCATCACGTTGGTTTTGGCATTCGGCTATATCATTTATAACTTTGCGGTGAATGGCTTCAACCTATCGCTGAATATCGTCAACCTCATTTTCCTGGCGCTTGGTATCCTGCTCCACGGCGACCTGCGTAAATACGTTGACGCGATCACCGATGCTGCCAGCGGATCTGCCGGCATCCTGCTTCAATTCCCATTCTATGCGGGTATTATGGGGCTGATGGTTGCAAAAAATCCGGAAACCGGAATTTCTCTCGCAGGTATCATCGCGGACTTCTTTGTAAGCATTTCCAACGAGGTGACCTTCCCGCTTCTGACGTTCCTGTCCGCAGGTATCATCAACTTCTTCGTTCCGTCCGGCGGCGGTCAGTGGGCAGTACAGGCTCCGATCGTTATGCCGGCCGCGACCGAAATGGGTATCGAATATGGACGCGCGGCCATGGCGATCGCCTGGGGTGACCAATGGACCAACATGATCCAGCCGTTCTGGGCACTCCCGGCTCTGGGTATCGCAGGCTTATCCGCTCGTAACATCATGGGCTATCTGGTTATTATCACATTGTATGTCGGTGTCATTGCCTGTCTTGGTTTCCTCGCCTGGGCATACTTCTTCTAACCGGCACAAATAAGCACTTCACATCAATTAATACAAGGAAGGGACTGCCGCACCGGTCGATGGATCTAGCTTCATCAACGGTGCGGCAGTCCCTGTTTTCTCTGCTGCAAGAATCCCAGATTTTTTTAATGCATAAATCTGCTGTGTTTCCTAGCCACCTTAAGCTTCATCCTGTCCGCCCTGATACTCGCTCCGAAGCATGGAATAGATGATCTGATCCAGATAGCCTCTCTCCGAGAGATAATTCTGCCTGAGCACGCCGTCGCGATGCATGCCCAGAGATTCATAGAGCTTGATGCCGATCTCGTTATCCGGGTACACATCCAGCCAGAGCCGATTTGTCTCGGTATCTTCAAACGCATAGCGGATCAGCCCGCGCATCGCCTCTTTGCCATAGCCATGTCCCTTGTCCGTCATGGCGATCCTTCTGACCTCAAACTTATGAGATTGGAAATCCAAGCGGATCAGAGCATACCCTTTCGTTTCACCGCTTTGCTTCTCATGGAAAATCAGCAGCAAGTGATGCGGATCTTCGATCTCCGCCGCGTGTTCCTCCGGCGTCCCGATCCAGAGATAATCGCGGTTCTCTTTGTCGGACTCGATTTTTATGATCTCATCGATCTCCTCCGGTGTCACTTCATCTATCCGCAGTCGCTCTGTTTCAAATAAGGTCATAGTTCCTCCTCGTTAAACAATATGGATCTCCCCCTCTGCAAGCGTGACCGCGAAGCCTCCGACCTTAATCAGCGGCTCGCCGTCCTTGAGAACCAGTTGTGTCGAGATCTTTGACGGTCTTCGCATTTTCTCACCTTGCACGATCGTATGGATCTTTTCCGGCTCGATCATACCATAGTCGTACAGATAATAGGTCAACGCGCCGTTCGACGTTCCGGTCGCAGCCTCTTCATCGATCTCATAAAGCGGCGCGAAATTCCGCGCATGGATCATACCGTCCGCGCTATTGCAGGTGAATGCGTGCACGCCTACTACCTCATAGCGTTTGGAAAGTTCCGTCAAAGCCGCAAAGTCCGGCGTGATCTTCTCCAGTTCAGCTTCATCTTTGACCGGCATCATGATATCGGTCAGCCCGGTCGAAACCTTTTTCGGAACGAAATAGACGTCCGGTCTTGCCGTGCACGCGCCCTGATCTTCATAGGAAAGGCCCATGATCTCATACAATTCCTTTAGAGCTTCTGTTTCTTCTATGCTCTCGAAGATCTGCGGCTTCGCCATGTCCATGAGGATCGAGTCCTCATTTACGACGATCTCCAGCGTTCCGGAAAGTGTTTCATTAAGATAGGTCCTGCCTGCTTGGATCATGCCGCTTCGCAGCAGCGTGTAGAAGGTACCGATGGTCGCGTGTCCGCAAAGCTCTACCTCTGCCGCCGGGGTGAAATACCGCGTCTGAAAACGTTCTTCATCCAACTGCTTGACGAATGCTGTCTCGGAATAACGCAACTCCGCCGCCGTCTTGCGCATCGTTTCGTCATCCGGAAAATCCGCCGTTTGCGGCAAGATCGCGATTCCTGCCGGATTACCGCCGAAAATCTTGTCCGTAAACGCATCTACGATCTGAAATTTCATGTTATGCCTCTCCCTTCAAAAATTCAAAATACTGTCCGATCCCTTTTGCTTTGGCGGTCAGATATACGTTCATTGCCGTCACGTTGTCCTGGATCGCCATGCCGGTTGTATCGAAAACGGTGATCTCCGTTTCATCCGTGCGGCCCGGTTTCTTGCCGGTCAGGATCTCACCGATCTCCGCATAAATATCATCCTCTTTGATCACGCCTGCCAATATCGCGTTTCTGGTTTCTCCTCTGCCGATGCATTGCGCTTTGTTGTCGTTGACGACCTTCGCTCCGGCAAAGATCCACGGGTCGATCTCATTCTTGCCTGCCATGTCGGCACCGACGGCTACAATATGCGTCCCCGGACGCACGGCATCTGCCGGGAGCAAAAACTCCTTGGACGGGGTTGTCGTGATGATGATATCCGCATCCTTCGCTGCTTCTTCGACCGTGTCACAGATCACGACTTCTGCGCCTGTTTCTGTTTCTACATCTTTTTTGTACTGTGCCAGCTCCGGCGGATAAGGACTGAATACCTTTATCGTCTTGATCTCTCTGACCTGACAAAGACCGTATACCTGCATCCTGGCCTGTCCGCCGCCGCCGATGACACAGACCGTCTTTGCATCTTTCCTGGCCAGAAGTTCCGAAGAGATCGCGCCTGCCGCCCCGGTGCGGATCCCGGTGATCAGACTGCCGTCCATGATGCAGAGCGGTGCGCCGGTCAGTCCGTCAAACACCTGGATCACGCCAATCATCGTCGGGAGTGTGTTTTCCTTACCATTATCAAAGAATCCGGAAGCCGTCTTGACGGAAATACTCTTATTTTCCTCATTATAACAGGCTTTGATATCGGTTTCCCCATTTGCCTGCGGCATTTCCATGGAAACGATATCCGGCTGCTGCACACAGCCCTCTTCAAAAGCGCGGTAACCGTCTTTTACAGCTTCCATCACACCTTTCATGTTTAAGATGCTTTCCACATCCTCTTTGCTCAATAATAACGTTTTCATTTTGGTTTCACCTGCTTCCTTATTTCGTGAAACCGTTTTCGATCAGGAATTCTTCGAACTTCGCAAGTGCCTCCGGTACGCCTTTGCGGCCGTAGCCCATGCGGAAGTACGGTTCATCCATTTCGTAAATATTAGCCGGCAGCAGCAGTACGCCTTTTTTATCTACCGCCATCTGGCAGAAATCCTTGACCGGCATATCGATCAACAGCTTATGGAATGCCACCGGTCCGCAGGTGATCGGTTTCTTTTTAAAGAGATAATCATATTTTGCAAAGAATGCGTCTGCAAGCTTGATGTTTTCTTCGATCAGTTTCCGGCTCTTTTCCAGCAGCTCGTCGCTGTGCTTCAGCGCAACCTTGGTCAGATATTCCGACGGTGCGGAATCGCAGATACTCATATAATGTTTGAATTTTACCAGCTGCTGCAAGAGCGCCGTATCCTTGGACGCGACCCAACCGACGCGGAGTCCTGCAAGACCATAAGATTTTGACATCACGCCCAGCGAAACTGCCTTATCATAATGATCTGCCACCCAGTCTCTCTTTTCGCCGTCCATTTCCAGACCCTTGTAAACTTCGTCCGAGAAAAGATAAATGTCGTGCTTCTTACAGATCGCGCAGAGTTTTTCGATCTCCGCATTCGTGAACGTATAGCCGGTCGGATTGTTCGGCGTATTGATGGCGATGATCTTGGTGTTCGGCTGGATCAGGCTTTCCAGTTCGTTGAAATCCACGACCCACTTTTCCCCGTCGTCTTTGACAAACCATTTGGAAAACGTACAGTTCGGGATCGAATTCGCAACCTCATAGGCGGACTGGTAATTCGGGTACATCGCGATCATATGATCCCCCGGATTCAGAAGCACGTTCATATACGCAAAGATTGCTTCCTGCGCGCCATGGAATACCAGAATGTTTTCGTCCGTCATATTTTTGTAGAGTTTCGCGATCGCTTTTCTGAGCTGTGGATCGCCCCAGGTTTCCGTGTAGCCGAGCCACTGCTTCAGATAGCCTTCCTTCGCGCCCGGCTCCATGGCCAGAAGGTCCTCTGTGCTCATGGATTCGCAGTCCGACTGCGTCAACAGATACGGTGCGGTAAACTCATATAAACCGAAATAACATTCCAACTTAAAATCATTGATCTTCATTCTGCTCACCTTTTCCTTTCAACTCTTTTTCCCTTTTAGGTTGTGTTTTACTTTCTGCTCTTATTTTACTACTGCCTAACCTGCCGCACAAGAACGCAAAAAAAATGACCTAGTAGCCAAAGACTTACTAAGTCAGGTTTTCCTTACCAAATATAATCGAGGAAGAAATTCTGCGCATCCGGCAAAATCTATGCACATTTTTCCGCTCCGCAAAATATATTAGGAGAAAAGACTGTGATCTGCACCCTGTGCGGACACGCAAAGCAAGAGAGGTGGAAAAACATGAAAAACTGCTTGTACTGCATCGATGTCTACACCGTCAGCGAGGGTGACACCTTGTATTCGATCGCCGAAAAATACGAGCTGCCGGTCAGCCTGCTGATGAAAGTCAACGGCATCGAAAATCCATATAACCTGCAGATCGGCATGCGTCTATGCATTCCGGGAACGGAGGATCAGCTTCCGTCCGCGCCGGGGGCCTGCGCGAAGACTCATACCGTCAAGGCCGGCGATACTCTGTACTTAATTGCCAAAATGCACAATGTTAAGCTGGATGCGCTCATGCGCGCGAATCCGAATATCGACCCATACAATATGCTGGTCGGAACGGAGCTTTGCATCCCGATGTAGACTTCTGCAGATTTCCGTTTCTGCACATACCCTGTCGTACACAAAAAATGAGCAAGGCTGACCGTCGATCTCTGCGGATCCGACGATCAGCCCGCTGGATTCTACAACAAAACGCAGTCGGCGGCAATCAACGCTCCGTAGAGTTTACAGGAGCTTATCCAGTTCTCGTTCGACTTCCGGCATTTTTTTGACGGTCGGATGGTCGATGACTTTGCCGCGCGTAACGACCATTTCGATCTTGCGCAGTGCCTGCAGATTGTCTAACGGATTCTGTTTCGTCACCACGAAATCCGCGCATTTGCCGGGTTCAATGCTGCCGGTGATGTCCCCGATGCCGGCCAGCTCCGCGTTCAGCTTGGTCGCGGTATATAAAGCGAACTTCTCGGATACGCCGCAGTAGTTATGATAGTAGTTCAGTTCCCGCCACATATCGTAGTGCGTGATGTACGGGCAGCCGGTATCCGTACCCAGACCGACCGGAATGCCGTTGGCAAGACAAGCCTTTGCGCAGTCCAGGATCCCGTTAAAGACGACCTGTCCGTTATACTGTTCCGTTTCGGTGATATGGCTGACTTCCCGATCAAACTTCGCATAAGGAAGCGCCGGCGAAATCGTTGCGATCAAGCAGGCATGGTGCTCTTTGAACAGCGCGATCATTTCCTCGTCTGCCGCCGCGCCGTGTTCAATCGAATCCACGCCGTTGGCCAGCGCGCACTTTACGCCCTCGGGACTTTCTACATGCGCCGCGACTTTCAGTCCCAGTTCATGTGCCGCGTCACAGGCCGCCTTGACATATTCCGGCGGCATTTTGAGCTCTCCCGGTTCACCTTTAACTTTGGCATCCAGCACGCCGCCGGTGATCATTAGTTTGATCCAGTCCGGCTTCGCCTCGGCGATCTTGCGGACATAGGAAGCCGCCTCTTCCGCACTGTTTGCCACATAGGCCAGAGAATGCGCCATGTGACCGCCCTCGACCGAGACCGCCATATCACAGGCCAGAATACGCGGTCCGACGATTTCACCCGCATTGATCTTATTGCGGATCTTCGAATCAAAATCCAGCACGCCGCCGACCGTACGGATCGTCGTCACACCGCTCAGGAGCTGCGTTCTGGCGCTGGAAGCGCACATGTTCATCGCCAGCTTACGAAACAGCGCGTTGCTGGTCAGAATTTTGACCAATTTGGCTGCGTCCTGCTGTTTCTTCTTCGGCTTACCGGTTGCCGGCAGATGCAGGTGCAGGTTGATCAACCCCGGCATGATATAGTTTCCCGCAAGGTCGATGATCTCATACCCACTGAGATCTTTATCCTTGATCTGTTCTTTTTCCACAATGGCTTCAATCCGTTCGCCGTCCGTCAGGATGACCTTATCCCGCTGCGGCTCCATATCCTTGGTTCCGTCCAGAATGATCCCGTTGATATATGCTTGTTTCATTCCTTTGTCCTCCTGTGTTCTGTTTGTCTCTATTTTACGAAAAAACAGGAAAAAAGTCTACTCTCAATTTCTCGTCTTTGTCCGCATCGTATCGATGCGGATGCCCTTTTGACCGCGGAATTTCAAGCCGACTGCGCCGTCGAGATCATTGCGGAAAACCCGGATGCCTCGCTCCGCAAGCCGCGCCAGTACTTCCGGCGACGGGTGTCCGTAATTGTTTTTTCCCACCTGGATCACCGCGATCTGCGGATCTACGGCATCTAAAAACTCTGCAGCGCTGCTGGTCTTGCTCCCGTGATGCCCGATCTTCAAAACATCCGCGCGCAGCGTCTCCGGCTTGCCGGTACTTTGATAATGAGCCAGCATCGCAAGCTCTCCTTCTTCATCCAGATCGCCGGTGATCAGCACTCGGAAGCTGTCATAATGAAGCAGGAAGACACTGCAGGCAGCGTTCCCCTCCTGCTGCGGGTCTTCATCAAGCGTGAGCGGCCAGAGCACCTCGATCCATACGTGATCGCTTTTGCCGAGACGGATCTCTTTTCCCGCGGTCAGCCCCGCGATCTGCCGTGTCACGGGAAAAGATTCCGCCAGCTGGCATTGCCCCAGATAATGATCGGTATGCCGGTGTGTCGCCAGTGCCAGATCCAGTTTCCGCACGCCGTTTGCGAGGAAATACGGTTTCAGCGTCTTGCTGCCCACGTCATAGCGCACATTTCCGCCTCCATCGATCAGGATATGACTGCCGTGACTACGCAAATGGATGGCGTCCCCCTGTCCGACGTCCACAAAGATCAGGTCGGCATGCGTGATTGGCGAATAAGTAAACAGTTGTACAGCCAGCGCCAGTAGAAGGATCAGTCCGAAGCAGCCGATCAGCCGTTTGTTTTGTTTTCGTAGCCGCAGCAGCAGGCAGGTCTCCGAAGCCGCAAAGAAAGCGCCGCCCAAAAGCAGGATTGTCAGCCAGATCGGCGGCCGCACGACATTGATCGCCGCATGCCCGTTGAGCCCGAACCATGCATTGATCCGCAGCAGCATTTGTGCCATAGCCTCCAGAAACGACAGGCATAAAGAAAACAGAGTTCCGCCTGCGCAGCCGGAAAGTACGAAGCATCCCATCGCAAACGGAACGAACCACCCGGTCAGGTAAAGGATCGGCAGATTCGCCGCAAGGCTGACCAGGGAGATCGTATGAAACTGATAAGCCTGATACAAAATCAGTCCCAGATTGACCGCCAGTGCCGTCGTCAGAGATTCCGGCACCCTCTGTGGCAGAATCCGCTGAAAAAACGCGATCGAGCTGATGGCCAGAAAGGACATCTGAAAAGCCGTTCCCAGGATCACATACGGGTTCCGTACGATCAGCAGGAGTGCAACCGTGCTCAGCGCAGTCAGCATGTCGTAGCGCAGATCCGATAGCCTTGCGAGGACGCTCAGCACGATCATCAGTACTGCCCGCACCGTCGACGGGCTCCAGGCAGACAGTGTTCCGTATGAAAACAGCAGAAAACCCAACACCAGCAGCGCCGGCGCGCTACTGCGGTTTCGGGTCAGCCTCCTGTACAGATCGTACAGAATACCAATGTGCAGACCACTGACTGCCAAAATATGCGCGGTTCCGTTATCGCGGAACTGCTGTGTGACCTCCTCGTCGAGATACGCAGTCTCGCCGAACAGCACACCCATTAAAAGGCCCCGGCTCTGCGGGCGCAGTTGTGCGGCAAAGCGGAACTTCTGCCGTACCAGCAGCCGTTCATACGCATCAAACAACTTCTGAAAGGCACCAGCAGACAAAACGGCCGTTGCAGTCACTCCTCCGCTTTCTGATTCATCCTCGATTGCAAAGGAATCCAATGTCCCGATCAAACGGATCCCGCAGCTTTTGAGATAATCCGCGTAGTCGAAGCAATGCGGATTTCCCGCAGATGCCGGCACGGCAAGACTGCAGCGAAAACGGATCTTGGCGCGTTGCAGCTGCCATGGTTCTCTGATGCTGCTGTAATAGGTCAGCAGCACATCCTCTGACCGTCTCAGCGCTTGCCCATCCACTGTGTGAAGACGGACACGCATCGTATAAACATTCTCTTCTTTTTCACGGATCTGCCGGACCGTACCCATGTAGTTCCGCGCGCCTTCTGTCAGAGCCGCAGGCGGCGTCGGAGCCAGCGGGATCCCCGCCAGGTCCAAAAGATATAACACGCTTAAAAGACAAAGAACGAAGCAAAACAGTTTTCTTCTTTGCATATTCCAAATTGTACCATAATTTTTTTGTTTTTCAAATACATTTTTATACTTTTTTTCAAATTTTATTCATTTTTTTACGAAAGATTCTTGCGAAAATATGGAAAGTATTTGGCTTTCCGGACAAGGTATGGTATACTGTAAATTGTAGCTTTCTGTGTAGATACACAGGCTGCCGAGACCAAAGAAAGAGGGTGATTTGTTTGAGTTACTACGATGAATCCGGTAAACCGAAAAACTCGCATGCGGAAGATCCGAGCACCGAGCAGGCGATGCACAGCCGACGTGCCAGACGCATGGAGCGGGAAGCGGAAGAAGAAAAGAACGAACACAAAGAGCAGCATGCTCCAAAAGATCATAAAGAACATAAAAAAAAGAAATATAAGCTGAACAAAAAACAGTTCCTGCGATTTAGTCTTTGTATTTTTCTTGCAATGGTTCTGCTCTGCATGACCTATGTAGGCATCACCATCATCAAAGCGCCGAAGATCGAAACCGACAATATCTATAGTCAGCTCTCACAAAGTTCCGTACTTTACGATGACAAAGGGGAGATCATCGATAATGTCTTTGCGGATCAGAACCGGACGATCGTCGAGCTCAGTCAGATTCCGAAGAATGTTCAGAATGCTTTTATAGCGCTGGAGGATAAGACATTTAGAACTCACCACGGTTTTAACATTATTCGAATTTTCGGTGCCATCAAAGACGCCGTTCTGCATGGTGGATCGATCAGCGGCACCAGTACCATCACACAGCAGCTGGCCAGAAACCTGTATCTATCCGATACCATGCAGGAGCGCTCCCTTTCCCGTAAGATCACAGAAGCCTATTACGCCGTAATTCTGGAAAAAAACCTGAGCAAGGATGAAATTTTGGAGGCTTACCTCAACACCGTAAATTTCGGATCAGGCTACGGCGTCCAAGCCGCGGCGCAAGCCTATTTTTCCAAGGACATTGAGAATGTGACGCTCTTTGAAGCCGCAGCGCTTGCTGCGATGCCGCAGCAACCGACGACTTACGCGTTGGTCAAAGCTGTTTCGCTGGACAGCATCACCGAGGATACCGACAATCTGATTATGAAAGGCACAGACTATGCCTATGTCTGGAATGACGCGGCTGCTGGCCGAATCAAGTTGTGCCTTAAACTGATGTTGGAGCAGGGCTATATTTCGCAGGCAGAATATGACGAAGCGGTCAAAACCAAGATTAAAGATGTCGTCAATCCGAACACAGACGCTCTGAATTCCGTGTCCAACTACTTTGCCGATTATGTCATCACGCAGGTCATTCAAGATCTGCAGGATCAGCTCGGCTACGACTATCAGAAGGCGCAGAGCCTAGTCTATAACGGCGGTATCCAGATTTATACAACGATGGATTCCCAGGCACAGGCTGTCATTGAAAAAGAATATAAGAACGACGATAATTTCCCGCAGCCGATCAATTATTCCAAGGATAAGAACGGCAATATCAAGAATCCGAGCGGCGGCGTCCTGCTGTATGCGTACAGCAACTATGTTGAAAAAGACGGCACGTTTAAGCTCAAATCCGATGAATATAAGTGGAACAGCGACGGCTCCCTGACCATCTTCGCCGGCAAGCGGCTTGCCATCTACAATACAACCGTCAACGGTCAAACGGATTACAGCATAGAAATGAAAAATATGTACTCCATCGAAAATGGAAAATTCTATTCCATTCCGGGCGGCTACATTAATATTCCGCAGGCATATAAGAGCCGCGACAACGATGGCAACCTCGTTATTTCTGCGCAATTCTTCACCGACTATCCGGATTTTTTCATTGAGGACGGCAAGAAGCTTTCCACAAAGGATTATTCTCTGCGTCAGAAAGTCATCCAACCGCAGTCGGCGATGACCATCGTCGACAACAAGACCGGCGCGATCAAAGCAATGATCGGTGGCCGCAAAACCGTTGGCCGCATGCTGTTCAACCGTGCAACAGCCACCCGTCAGCCTGGTTCCTCCATCAAACCAGTCTCGGTCTATTCAGCAGCTCTGCAGCGCAGCTTTGAACTAGAAGCCGCCGGTGAGACCTTCCCGCTTGTCGATACCGGATTTGATCGACAAGGAACCAATCTGTGGGGCAATTATATCACCACGGCTTCTATCGTGGACGACGAGCCGACGAAGATTAACGGAAAAATCTGGCCGGTAAACTCCTATCGTTCCTATCGCGGTCTTTACACATTCCGTACCGCACTGCAGCAGTCTGTCAACGTCTGCGCGGTCAAGATCCTAGCTCAGGTCGGTGTAGATTACGCCTTTGACATTGCGCAAAGATTCGGACTCACCACGCTGGTCAAGGAGGGCGACAGCAACGATTTGAACCTTGCCGCACTGGGTATGGGCGGTCTGACCAAGGGCGTCTCCACACTGGAAATGGCAAGTGCGTACTCCGTATTTGTCAACGACGGAGTCCTCAAGAGTCCAACCTGTTATACGAAAGTTACCAGCAAGGCGGGAGATATCATTCTGGAACCGCAAACAACCGAAAGTGATGTGTTGGATTCCGGCGTTGCCTGGATCATGCGTAACGTTCTGCAGAGCGTTGTTTCCGAGGGTATCGGTTCCTATGCGAGAGTCTCCGGCGCGAATGTCGGCGGTAAAACCGGTACGACCTCTGACAGCTACGATATCTGGTTTGACGGCTTTACCGCAAACTATTCCGCATCCATCTGGATTGGTACCGATGTGAATATTAAACTTTCCTCCATGTCGCCAAAAGCCGCGACTCTATGGGGAAAGATCATGGGACAGATTGATGCTGCTAAGGGTGGAAAATATTCCAAGAAACCGGATAATGTCGTCAGCGCAGTCATTGATACCAAGAGCGGTCTTCTGGCTGCCGACAACAGCACGACGACGCGTACCGAGTATTTCACTCGTGGGACGCAGCCGACGGAAGCCGGCACGCTGCGCCAGGTTGCGGACATCTGTGATGAATCCGGAGAACTGGCAACGCCATCCTGCCCAAGTGTATCTTCCGATATCGGCATCATGCGCCCGTACATTCCAAGCAAACAAGTCAGGGATTACTCGATTGAACTGCCTCACTATTACTGTCATCTGCACAATCCAAATCCTGACGTCTATCCTGCAGATCCGGATAAAAAGGTCACGATCGTTGAGGAAAAGCCTCCGGTCGAGGAGCCGGATCCGGGTGTCATCGACGATCCGGAAGATCCGAACTACGATCCGAACAAATCGCCGGACAGCGTTGAAGATGACGGTGACGGTGACAGCAGCGAACCTGCAGACTAAAACCAGCTTTGCCCCGCCAGACAGACTTTGATCGATCGAATCCGTTTTTTACAGAGTTTAACGATTGGCACAAGAAAAGGGAGCTTCCTGCATACATCAGCGAGATTCAACTGATATGCGCAGGTGCTCCCTTTTCTTTTTGTTTCATTCACCGAATCAAATTCCCGAATACCAGCGCTTTTTCAAAAAGAACCAGCTGATCGGTACCGCGTACATATAGACGGCGTACGGCAGGCAGGCCGCGCTGACGCCGAAAAATGACAGCGGAACGGAACAGCCGATGCACCATGGAACCATGCAGGCAATCAGGATCACGGAGTTTTCCATGTCGAGAGCCAGTTCGGTCTTGGTCGCGCCGCTCTCCTCATATGGCTTGTTCAGCAGGTCATTGCAGACCAATGTCGCGATCGTCTGATTGCAGAAAACGCAGGCAGACGCCAGACTCAGCGCCGCCATCACGGTAAACCGTCCGAAGTGCGTGCAGGCAGACGCTAGCTTTTCCTGCAGGGAATCGAGCATGCCGGTTCCGTTGAAAATGCCGGAATAGGAACTGGAGATCAGCAGGATTACGCAGATCTCCAGCATGGAGATCAGTCCCCCGCCGTTGAGGATCGCGCCGAGACCGTCTCCGGACGCCCGATAGCCGACCGCACAGATCTTCAGCACCTCCAAAAGCGGCACGCCCTGCACCAGCCAGGCGACCAGAATGCCGCTGAGGATACTGGCGGCCATCGACTTCAGAACGCTGACTTTGAGCAGCGGCAGCACCAGCATGAAGGCAGCCGGCACAAAGGCCCACAAGGATAGGTTAAATTCGCTTTCGAAGGTCTGCATCAGTTCCGGATCCACATGGCTGATCGGGTTCCGGATCGAAAAGAATATGTAGACTGCGAGTACCAACAGAAACGGCACGATCGCGGCTTTCATCATCACTTTCACATTGTCATAGATCTTGGTTCCGGTAATTCCTGACACCATATTTGCGCTCGAAGATACCGGAGAACCGCGATCTCCGAAATAGACACCGGACATCAGAACGCCAGCGGTCAGAACCGGATCGACACCCCCGCTCCTGGCCAGTGTCATAAAAATAACACCGACGGTTCCCGCAACACCGAAGGACGTGCCGAGCGCATAGCTCAGTAGGCAGGAAAGCAGGAACGCGATCATCAGAAACAGCGGCGGCAGGATCAGTTTCATGCCGTAATAAACAAAGACCGTGATTGTTCCTGCTATGCGCCAAATCGCTGTCACAAAACCGATGATGCACATGACCTCAATCACCAGCATGGATTCTTTAGCTCCGCGGACACACATTGCCGCAAGATCCTCCAGAGCGAAACCGCGGCGCATGCCGACGGCAAGAAACGCCGCCAGTCCCGCAAGCAAAGCGATGATCATGGAATAATCCAGGATGAGCGCTGAGATCATGACGATCAAAAATACAAAAAACGCAATCAGTAAGTCCATGTTTTCTTTTGCTGCCTCCGTTTTCAGACCCGCATCACCTTGATCTTCTTGAACGCCCCCGTCCGCTCCGGCACGTTTTCCGCGCCAAAGACCGCTGAACCGGCGACTGCGATCTCTACGCCCGCATCCAGCACCTCCGCGACATTGTTCAGGGTCACGCCGCCGTCGATCTCGATCAGAAACGAAAGTTTTCTTTCCTGTTTCATCTTTGCCAACTCCCGGACTTTTCGCAAAGTGCCCGGGATGAATTTTTGTCCGCCGAAGCCGGGATTGACCGACATAACGAGCACCAGATCAACATCTTCCAAAATACATTCCAGCGCTGATAGCGGCGTTGCCGGATTGATGGCGACCCCGGCTTTGACGCCGTGAGACTTGATGTTCTGAATCGTACGGTGCAGATGCACACAGGCTTCCTGATGAACGGTGATATAGGCCGTCTGTGGCGTCACGAAATCCGTAAGGTACCGATCCGGATCTTCGATCATCAGATGAACGTCAAACGGCAGAGCCGTTTTTCCGGTCAGGGATTTCATGATCGGCGCACCGAAACTGATATTTGGTACAAAATGTCCGTCCATAACATCGACATGGATATAGTCTGCTCCGCCCGCTTCGATTTTTTTTACGTCTTCCAGAAGTCGGCTGAAGTCCGCCGACAGAATGGAGGGTGCTAGTTTCAGCATAGTTTCACCTCGTTTCATATTTTTTCCTGCTGCGGATCTCTTCCAGATTCGCCTGATAGGACGCATACCTTGATCTATGGATTTCACCCTTGCGAACCGCTTCGCGCACAGCGCAGTCCGGCTCGGTCATGTGGCGGCAGTTGTCGTAGCGACACTGCCCCTCATAGCGTTCGATCTCCGGATAATACAGCCGCAGATCCTCTTCACCGGCTTCCAGGATCTCAAAGGATGTAAACCCCGGCGTGTCAAAGACCATACCGCCGCCGTCCACCGAAAACAGCTCCACGTGCCGCGTAGTATGCTTGCCGCGTTTCGTCTTTTCGCTGATCTCGCCGATCTCCATATTGGCGTGCGGGATCATCGCGTTGAGGATCGTGGATTTGCCGACCCCGGACGGACCGGCCAGCGCCGCCGTCTTGCCCGCGATCTGCGTTTCCAGCTCCGCAAGCCCCTGCCCGGTCTTGCCGCTCACGCAGAGAACCGGATAGACCGGCTCATAGACCGCTTTCATTTCGGCAATCTCCGCTTCCGACGCACTGTCGCACTTGTTGATACAGATCACGGCTTCGACACTGTGCATCTCCGCCATCACTAAAAATTTATCGACCAGCGCGAAATTCGGTTTCGGACGGGTCGCCGCAAAGACGATCAAAAACACATCCACATTGACGATCGGTGGACGGATAAACTGATTTTTGCGCGGCAGGATCTCGTTGATCACACCTTTTTTTTCCGCTTCATCGATGAGATCGATATCGACGAAATCACCGACTGCCAAGGTAATACCGTCCTTTTTGAATATGCCACGGCCCTTTGCCTCAATCAGTCCCGCTTCCGTCTGCACATAATAGAAGCCGCCGATTCCTTTTTGGATCAGTCCTTTCATAAGTGTTTGTTCCTCATCTTAACTCTTGAATGCTTGTTTTCGCGTCATTTTATTCATCCGTTGCCGGATCCTCCTCATCGCCGTCAATCACATCCGTACCGTTTCCGCTGCCGTCCGGTTGCTCACCTTTGCTGACCTTGTACTGTACTTCGGTTCCCTTTTCCAGTTCGGTTCCCTCCGGATACTGCTGCCAGAAAACAAGGTTCTGCGCGATCTCGTTGGTTTCTTCAAAAACCGGTACGGCTGCCGCAAGCCCTTCATTGGCCAGCAAAGCATTCGCTTCATCCGGCGTCTTGCCGATGATGTTCGGCATCTTCACCATTTCTTTTCCTTTGCCGTTGCTGACTTCTACCTCGATGGTCGTACCGCTCGGTGCGGACTGTCCGGCCTCGATCGACTGGAAGATGATCGTATTCTTCGGCTTGCTGTCGGTCACTTCCCGTACCAGCGAAATGCCAAAGCCCAATGCTTCCAGTTCCGCCTTGGCCTCGTCCAGATCCTTGCCGACCACCTTCGGCATCACACCATCTTTTTTGCCTTTGCTGATATTGACGATGATCGTCTTGCCCTCACTGACTTCTGAACCGGCGGTCGGTTCCTGTGTGGTGATCAAACCGGCATCCTGATCCGGACTGTAAAATTCCTCACCCTTTTCGACTTTCAGTCCCAGTTCATCCGCCTGCTGCTGCGCTTCTTCCAGTGTGCTGCCCGCAAAATCCGGAACCTCGATCGTCTTGGCATCTCCGCCGAACCAGTCAAAGACGATCGCCATGCCGATCAGCGCCGCGATCAGCACAATCACACCTGCCACGATGATAAAGGCAGTGCTGACCTTTTTCGCTTTTTCCTCATCCGCACTGCCGCCTCGCATAGATTTCACCGATTTCTCGGAAGCGTGCTCGGTCTGCACCGAACCAGTCACCGGATCTTCCGTCGCGATCCTCGTATTTTTGTCCCGACGCGGTGCACTCTGCAGCTGCACAGCCGTTTCGGCAGGCTCCTCATCCGGCAAAAATGCTTTACGTCCCATGACCTTGGTAATAAATTCGATATTGTCCAAGTCCTCGATCATTTCATCCGCGGTGCGATAGCGATTGGACTGATATTTCTCTGTTGCCTTCATGATGATCTTTTCCAGCTGCGGCGGAATGCCCGGAACCTGTGCCGTCACCGATGGCATCGGTTCATTGATGTGCATCAGCGCGATGGTAACCGGGTTATCTCCGTCAAACGGCACCTTGCCGGTCAGCATTTCATAAAGGACGATTCCCAGCGAATAGATATCGGAACGCTCGTCCACATACGCGCCACGCGCCTGCTCCGGCGAAAAATAATGTACGGAGCCCATGACCTTGCCCGCGCCGCCGATAATCGTCGATGCGCTGACTGCCTTGGCGATACCGAAGTCCGTCAGCTTGGCGACTCCGGTGTTGGTGATCAAAATATTATGCGGCTTGATATCTCTATGTATGATCTGATTTTTGTGTGCCAGACTGAGTGCCGATGCCACCTGCCGCGTAATGCTGATGGCCTCCTTATAGTCCAGTCTTCCCTTCTCTTCAATATACTGACTGAGCGTTTTGCCCTCTACCAGTTCCATCACAATAAAGTGAATATTTCCTTCTTCGCCGACGTCGTAAATACTTACAATATTTGGATGCGTCAGTGCTGCCGCAGCCTGAGACTCACGCCGAAAATTTTCAATAAACTTCTCGTCCTTGGTGAATTCCGGACGCAGAATCTTGATCGCGACATACCGGTTGAGCAGTCTGCAGCGTGCCTTATAGACGATGGCCATGCCGCCCTCGCCGATTTTCTCAATCAGTTCATACCTTCCGGCTAATAGTCTAGTGCTCATAGATATCCTCCTCCGTTACCTTCAGACTGATGACAGTGATATTATCATGCCCGCCGTTTCGATTTGCCCGGCGGATCAGTTCCGCACAGACATCCGACATCGATGCGCCATGTTCCAGAACCTCGATCATCTCCGTATCACCGACCTCATCGTAGAGACCGTCGGTACAGATCAGGAAACGGTCGTCCTTTTGGATCTCTACCTGGAAAAAATCCGGTTCTACGGTTCGATCCGCGCCCAGAGCCTTGGTGATGACATTTTTGCGGTCATCCAGCTCCGCCTGCTCCGGCGAAAGAATCCCGGCCTTGACCAAAGTGTTGACGTATGTATGATCCTCTGTCAGCTGCGTCAGCTGTCCGTCGCGATAAAGGTAGGCGCGGCTGTCACCGACATTGGTGATATAAGCCTTGCCGTCCGTTGCGTAAACGATCACCACCGTGGTCGCCATGCCGCTGTTTTCTTCATAAGTATGCGAAAGCTCGTAGATCTTTCGATTTGCTTCATCCAGACAGGTCTGCAGATAATTGACCACCGCATATTTGTTATCTGCTTCCGCGATTGGATGCGCGACGATATAGTTGGCGATCTCACTGACTGCGGTTCGGCTGGCGATCTCACCGGCGTTTCCTCCCCCGACACCGTCGGCTACGACATAGACCTTATCCGGCAGCAGTACGAAGCATGCGTCTTCGTTGTTGCTTCTTATCAATCCTTTATCGGACTTAAACCCGACCTGCATGATTACTCCTTCCCGGGAATTCTCAATTCTTCCTTTCCCCTTTGCATTTTGCAGTAATAGAGTCCATCCAGTCCCATTTCCGGCAGGAACTGCACTTCTTCCGTTTTTACAAATTCCGGATGCGCGCGCAGGAACGCTTCGACCTGCCGCTCGTTTTCGGCAGGATTGATCGTACAGGTGCTGTACACCAGCATTCCGTCCGGTTTCACATACGCGGCTGCCGCTTCCAGGATCTGCTTCTGTATTTTCACGAGCTCGTCGAGCCCGTTGTTTTCTTTGTATTTGATCTCCGGCTTTCTGCGCAAAACACCCAACCCCGAGCACGGTACATCCGCCAGCACGCGATCCGCGCGGCATACATAGTCATCGACGCATTCCCGGCTGTCATGACAAAGCGTATGCATGATCGAGATTCCGGCCGCCTGTGCGTGCTTTTCCATCAGCGCCAGTTTGTGTTCGTAAAGATCCATCGCCAGGACTTCGCCGCGGTCTTCCATCTGTTCGGCGATGGCAAAGGTCTTGCCGCCCGGCGCCGCGCAGACATCCAGGATCGTTTCGCCCGGCTGCGCGCAAACCGCATCGGCGATCAGGATCGAAGCCTCGTCCTGCACCGAAAAAAAGCCTTTTTGATAAGCCTCCGACGCCAGCAGTCCACTCCCGCGGACAAGCAGCGCCCGCGCGGCGCGCGGCGCCGGATGGACTTCGAAGCCGGCGCCGCGCAGTTCCTGCGTGAGCTTCTCGGCGCTTGTTTTCATGGTGTTGACGCGGATCACCAGCTCTGGCGTACGGTTGGAAGCTTCCAGGATCGCTTCCGTGCGCTCCGTTCCGAATGCGTCCAACCAAAGCTGCACGATCCATGGCGCCGCGGAATAGGCCGTACTCAGATACCCGACAAGATCCTGCGTACGATCCGGCAGACTCAGCGTCTTGCCGCCGCGGATAAAACCGCGGAGTACCGCGTTGATGAAATTCTCCCGGCCGCGCGCGTATTTCTTCGCCAGCTGCACGGTCTCGCTGACCGCCGCGTATTCCGGCACTGCATCCATGAATTTCAGCTGGTACAGCCCCATGCGCAGAAGGGTCAGATCCGGCTTTTTTACTTTTTTGACGCCGGTACGGATCAAGCCGTCCAGCTGATGATCCAGTAGCAGCTTGTATTTCAGCACGCCGTAAACCAGCTCCCGGACAAAGGCCGGATTCTGCACGCAGCCTGCGGCAATGTGCCGGTTCAGCGCCAGATTGGAATAGGCCTGTTTCTGCTCGATATCCATCAGCACGTCGTAGGCTGTTTTTCTGTCTGTATCCATCAATCCCGGTTTCCTCTCATGGCAAACAGACGCAGCAGGTTGGCGATTGCCATCGCCAGTGCTGCCAGATACGTCATGGCTGCAGCCCGCAATACCTTTTTCGCTCCGGTGATTTCCATGTCGTCTACGATATGAAGCGCTTCCATCTGCTTGAGTGCTCGATTACTGGCGTCAAATTCCACCGGCAGCGTAACCGCATGGAAAAAGATCACCGCCAGCATGGCGATCACCGCGATATTAAACAGGGTATCGCCGATGTAGCTGCCGTTTCCGAGCAGGATGATGCCGATGATCGCCAGCGGCCAACACAGGTTCGACGCCAGATTGACGACCGGCACGACACCATTTCGTACCTTGAGCGGCAGGTAGTTTTCCGCATGCTGGATGGCGTGCCCTGCCTCGTGGCAGGCAACGCTGATCGCCGCCACGGAATTGACATTGCAAACCGTCTGGGAAAGACGCAGTACATGAGCACGCGGATCATAATGATCCGTCAGGCTTCCGCTGACGGATTCGATCTGCACGTCCCGCAGACCGTTGGCGTCCAAGACCATGCGCGCGGCCTGCGCGCCGGTCAGACCGCGGTCATTTTTGACCTTGGAATAACGTTTAAAATTTGAACTGACTTTCGCCTGCGCGTAGAATGTGAATAGAATCGCAGGAATCAACAGCCAGTAGCTTGTGTAATAACCCCACATTTGAAATACCTCCTAATCCATACTTTTCTTCTTATGACAGAACAATCCCGTTTTCTAGCTTGTTTCCTCGCAGATAGTCCGCCACACACGTTCGTTTTTTGCCCGGAACCTGGATCTCGGTCACTAAAAGCACACGACCGCCGCAGCTGACCCGTATACCGGCATCCGATACTTCCAGCACCGTACCCGGTGCGGCATCCGTCTTTTCTGCCAGCGGCTCTGCCGCCCAGAATTTCATCACTTTGCCGTTTTCCTCGCAGAACGCGCCCGGCCACGGGTCAAACCCGCGGATCAGCCGTTCGATCTCTTCCGGCGTTTTGTTGAAATCAAGATGTCCATCCTGCTTTCGGATCATCCCCGCATAGCTGGCCTGACTGTCATCCTGCGGCTCCGGGATAATCGCGCCAGCTGCAATCTTCGGCAGGGTCTCCAGCAACAGCTTCGCCCCGGCCTTTGCCAGCGCGTCGTGCAACTGCTCCCCGTTCATCGCGCCAATCTCCACGCTAACCTTTGCCAGCATATCGCCGGTATCCAACCCTTCACCCATCTGCATGATCGTCACGCCGGTCACGGTTTCCCCGCTGACGATCGCCTGCTGGATCGGAGACGCGCCGCGCAGTTTCGGCAGCAGCGACGCATGGACATTGATGCAGCCCAGTTTCGGCAGTTCCAAAACCTCTTTCGGCAGGATCTGCCCGTAAGCGGCAACCACACAGACATCCGCGTCATAGGCGCGCAGACTCTCCAGAAATTCCGCATTGCCGCGGACTTTTTCCGGCTGCAGAACCGGGATCTGATGCGCGCGAGCCAGTTCCTTGACCGGCGTGAATTGGATCTTTTTGCCCCGATCTTTGGCCTTGTCCGGCTGAGTCGCCACGCAGCAGACCTCATGCTCGGAGTCCAGGAGCGCCTGCAGGATCACCGCCGCGAAATCCGGCGTTCCCATAAAGATGATCTTCATTTATTCTTCCTCTTCTTCGTATACTTCGTTTTCGGCCGGACGGATGTGCGTTGCTTTGTCTGTATATAACACGCCGTCCAGATGATCGTTTTCGTGGCACATCACGCGCGCGTCGAAATCATCGAACTCATAAACCTGTTTATTGCCGTCGAGATCCAGTGCTTCGATCTTGATATGCGACGGACGTTCGACCGTACCGATCAGCCCCGGGACGCTCAGGCATCCTTCATCGCTGCTTTGACTTCCGCTCTGCTCCAGGATTACCGGATTAATCATAAAATAAACTTTCTCCGGCTCCGGTTCCGCCACGAACATGCGACGCATGATGCCGACCTGCGGCGCCGCGATGCCGACGCCCCTTTCATTGCGCATGGTCTCCAGCATATCCTGCATAGTCTCTCGAATGCGGTCGGTCACCTCCGTCACCTCTCTGCAGTGTTTTCTTAAAATGTCGTCGCCCTCTGTTACGATATTTCTGATTGCCATTTGCTTTTTCCTCCATGAATTAAAAAATGCTGTAAGGATTTACATCTATATTCACGCTGCACGGTACTTTTTCGTGCAGCAGGATCTTACTGAAATAATCCAGATCATACACATACTCGTTGCGTTTGCCGCGTGGGCAGCGGATGATCAGGTATTGCCGGAAGCTGTCTTTTCCTTTGAAGTTCAGCGAAATTTTCGGCGAAAGCACGCGCTTCGCCTCGGCGCTCCCCAGCACATGTTCCATATAGGTCTTGCAGCGCAACGCCGTATCCAGCGCCAGCTGCTCGTCCTCTGCCGTGAAGTTCACCATGATAATATCCCCAAACGGCGGATATTCCATGCATGACCGCAGCGCGCGCTCATCCTCAAAAAAGCCGTTGTAATCGTGGTTTACGGCACGTTGGAACACGTAGTTCTGCGGATCGTAGGTCTGCACGATCACCAGGCCGCGCTCCTCTCCGCGTCCCGCGCGGCCGGCGACCTGCGTGATCAGCTGAAAGGTTCGTTCCGTCGCGCGATAGTCCGGAATATTCAGGCTGACATCCGCCGCGATCACACCGACCAGACCGACATTGCGAAAGTCCAGTCCCTTGGCGACCAACTGCGTGCCGACCAGAATGTCCGTTTTGCCCTGCGAAAACTTTTGGAGGATCGTATCGAGATCCTTTCTTTTTTTGACGGCATCCAGATCCAAGCGGTCAAGCGTCGCATCCGGAAAAAATTCCGCCGCTGCTTCCTCGACTTGCTCCGTGCCGATGCCGAAATACTTGAGATAGCGGCTGCCACACTGTGGACATACCGCCGGTATTGGAAACCGTTTGCCGCAGTAGTGGCAGACCATAGCTTGTTCTTGTTTGTGATAGACCAGCGACAGATCACATTCCGGGCATTTCATCACCGCGCCGCATTCCCGGCAGGAGACAAAATTTGAATAGCCGCGGCGGTTCTGGAACAGAATCACCTGCTGTCCCTTGCGCAGAGTCCCATTTATGGCTTCATAAAGTCTGCGGCTGAAGATGCTGGTATTTCCCTCCCGCAGTTCCCGGCGCATATCGACGATCTCGACCGCAGGGAGCGGATTTTGATTGTAACGGTGCGAAAGCTTCAGCAACTGATAGATGCCTTCTTTCGCGCGTTCGTAGGACACCACCGACGGAGTCGCGCTTCCCAGCAGCAGTACGCCGCCAGTCGTCTGCAGACGTTTGGCCGCAACCTCCACGGTATCGTATTTGGGCGTCATGTCCGACTTGTAAGTCGCCTCATGTTCTTCATCAAGGATTATCAGCCCGATATTCTCCGCCGGCGCAAATACGCCCATACGCGCGCCGATCACGATCCGTGCCTTGCCGTTGCGGATCCGGTGCCATTCGTCATAGCGCTCCCGCGGTGTCAACCTGCTGTGCAGGACTGCGATCTGCTCTTTGCCGAAACGCCCGATGAACCGTTCGATGATCTGGTTGGTCAGCGCGATCTCCGGCACCAGCATGACGGCGGTCTTTCCAAGTGTCAGACATTTCGCGATCGCTTTCATATAGACCTCTGTTTTGCCGCTGGCCGTTACGCCGTGCAGCAAAAAAATCTCATGCTTCGCGTCTTCGATTGCCGTATGGAGCCGCTTCACTGCGGTCTCCTGTTCCGGCGTCAGAGCTGCCGGACGCTCATCCTTTCCCGGAAGATCCCGGTAAGGTTCTTTTTCTTTTCCCTCTTTGGGAGGTTTCCCTTTGACACAAAAGCAGCCGATGGCATCCGAATAGGTGATCGCATAGCGCTGTTTCATCCATGCGGCTGTTTTCATAATCTCTGCGTTAAGCGAGCTGTCCGTGTCGATGCCCTCGACGATCTTGATCTTTTCCGGCGGGCAGCTCGGTTCCTGCGGAAAGGCGTAAATAAATCCCGCTTTGGTCTTATTTCCCTTGCCGAACGGAACCCACACCTTGTCACCGATCCGAAGCTGCAGTTCATCCGGCGCGCCATAAGTAAAAAAGCTGTCCGTATGTTTTCCTTTGTTTTCCACTACAACATCCAGATATTTCATGCAAGTCCTGCCCGTTTCCTTTGCTTTTGTCTTTTTACAGTAAGTAAATGTGATGCTCCGCGCACTTGTCAATCATCTCCTGCGGCCATACCGACACCTGTACTTCGCCGATGTGCGCCTTACGCAGGAAATACATGCAGAGCCGACTCTGTCCGATACCACCGCCGATCGTGTATGGCAGTTCGTCGTTCAAGATCGCTTTCTGGAACGGAAGCTCCGCTCTTTCCGGGCAGCCCGCCAGCTCCAGCTGTCTTTTCATCGCGTCCGCGTCAACACGGATACCCATGGAGGAGATCTCAAACGCTCTGTCCAGTACTTCGTTCCACAGGATGATGTCGCCGTTCAGCTCCCAGTCGTCGTAGTCCGGAGAACGTCCGTCATGCTTCTGTCCGGAAGCCAGCTGTCCGCCGATCTTCATGATGAAGACTGCGCCGTGCTCTTTGGTGATGGCGTCTTCTCTTTCCTTTGGTGTCTTATCCGGGTACATATCCTCTAATTCCTGCGTCGTAATGAAGAAGATTTCATTCGGGATCTCGGTCTGGATATTCCGGTATAAGCGGTTGACATAGTCGCCGAGGTTCTTGATCGCGTTGTAGATGGTCGTTACGGTCTCCTTCAGATACGCTTCGTTTCTCTGCTCCTTGTTGATGACCTTTTCCCAATCCCACTGATCGACATAGACCGAATGCAGATTGTCCAGCTCCTCGTCGCGGCGGATCGCGTTCATATCCGTATAGATGCCGTGACCCGGTTCGATCCCGTATTTGCCGAGTGCCATTCTCTTCCACTTCGCCAGAGACTGTACAACTTCGACTTCCAGTTCATCGATATCCTTTAACGTGAACGAAACTCTCCGTTCCACACCGTTCAGATTGTCATTGAGACCGGTCTTCGGGTCTACGAACAGCGGCGCGGAAACTCTGCGCAGGTTCAGTCCGTATGCTAATTCCTGCTGAAAATAGTCTTTGATCTTTTTGATCGCTCTCTGGCTTTCCATCAAGTCGATCGGGCTTTCGTAATTTTCCGGTAAAATAAGTGGCAACATGGTTCTAGTCCTCCGTTTTCTTTGTAATAGTTCGCATGGAATACGCGCAGCCGCAGTAGTTCTGGCGGTAAAGTCCGTATTCCCTTGACAACTCGATACTGCGCTGAAATCCCGCTTTTTTCTTGAAGTCCACATCCAGAAACTCCAGATCGTAAACCCTCGCCAGCTCACTGCCGATCGCGGAGATCAGCGGATAGTTCTTGTGCGGGCTCACGGTCAGCGTGGTCCCGAACAGCGGGTGTCCGGTCTTTCTCGCAACCTGCGCGGTACGATCCAGCCGCAGACGGAAGCATTCCGTGCAGCGTCTGCCGCCTTCCGGCTCATCGGCCAACGCCTCACAGACCTGGAAAAAGTCCTCCGGCAGGTATTCGCCCTCGATGAACTGTACCCGGTCCTCTTCCGGCAGCCGCTCGTTGTAGGCGGTCAGAAATTGGATCTGTGCTTCCTTGCGGCGGGTGTATTCTTCCGCGTCCGTCACATTCGGGTTGTAAAAAAAGATCGTGATCCGATAATCCGGCAGCAGTCTTTCGATGCACGCCGTACTGCACGGTCCGCAGCAGGAATGCAGCAGCACGTGTTTTTTGTCGATCTTGGTTTCGGGCTGCAGCGGGTAAAGCGCCGCGTCCAATGATTTTGCACAGCTTGTGCAGGTGCCTGCAGGCAGCGTCTTCTTTTGCATCAGCGTTCGTCCTCTCTTGACAAGATTTCTTTTTTCCTTTACATTGAATATAGCATTGCGATGTGATGTATTAACAAAATATTATAACACGAAAACAACAAAAACGAAAGAGAAAAACCATGATAAATCCGGCATTTCCAGATAAAAATCCATTCGGCGATCTGCGCTACCATTCCATCAGCACCTGGCTCAAGCGCCGGTTCGGCGAGAAGACCATTAAGCTGGCCATCGACGGCGGCTTCACCTGCCCCAACCGCGACGGTTCCAAGGGCGTCGGCGGTTGCACGTTCTGTTCCGACAACGGTTCCGGCGAATTTGCCTCCGATATCGAAGATCAGATCCGCCTTCTGTCCGGTAAATGGCCGCGCGCCAAATATCTGGCCTATTTCCAGAATCATACCAACACCTACGCGCCGGTTTCCGAGCTGCGCGCGAAATACGAAGCCGTACTCGCCAATCCGAAGATTGAGGGTCTGGTCATCGGTACCCGTCCCGACTGTCTTTCGGAGGAGGTGCTAGACCTGCTCAGCGAGGTCAGCCGCACACACTTTTTATGGCTGGAGCTGGGCCTGCAGACCATCCATGAAGAAACGGCGCGCGCCATCAACCGCTGCTACGATCTTTCTGTGTTTGACCGGGCCATGCAGAATCTCCGGGAACGCGACCTGCGTTCGGTCGTCCACCTGATCCTGGGGTTGCCTGGTGAATCCAGGGAAATGATGCTCGAATCCGTCCGTTATGTCGCGTCTGAGCCGGACTTGTTCGGCATGAAACTGCATCTTCTGAACATTGTAAAAGGCTCGCAGATGGAATATTTCTATCCCGACTACCAGCCTTTTGCTTCCATTGAAGAATATGTAACGCTTGTCTGCGAATGTCTGGAGCTGATCCCGCCGGAGGTGACCATCCACCGCCTGACCGGAGACGCACCGCGTTCCATCCTCATCAATCCGCCATGGAGCTTCAACAAGCGGACGATCCTCAACGGGATCAACGACCGCCTGCATCTTCTGGACACCTGGCAGGGCAAAAGATGCCGCTGAACGCCGGGTTCTTCCCATCGCGTACGACCCCGCACGATCCGCCCGCTTACCGCGGTACGGTTCTCCCTCTTCGTGCGCTTCTCCGGCCGCCTGCCGCCGCGCGGCTTTCGGCCTCCTATTTGCTCCAGATGCGGCAGGCGTAATTGCACTGCGTCAGCTTGGTATACGTCACGAGCGTTCCCTCTGCATCGTAGATCATCACCCGCGCCTTGTAATAATAACGGGTTCCTTTCTTACCGGCCGTGTTCACATAAGCCTGATTGTCCTTTTCGGATTTTGCTTCATAGCCGCTGCCGGACTTGGTCGAACGGTAGAATTTGTATCTGACCGTATAGCCGAGTGCTGCGATGCTCTCAACATCTCCCTTAGTCAAAGACAGCGTCACCTTGATGCTTCCGGCCGCGGTCTTGGAGGACGACGCCTTGAGCCGCAGCTGCGTTTTTAGCGCTTCCAGCTGCTCGCGCCGCTCCGTTTCCTCCTGCTGCGCGGATTTTTTCACCGTCAGCGTCACCACCTTGCTGCCCGCCTGATAGGTCTCCGTTTCTGCTGCCGTGACCGTAAAGCGTACCGTCCCGACTCCGCCGGCCAGCGTGACCGTGCCGGTTTGATCGATCGCCGCGATCGCCGGATCGGAAGAAACATAAGAAAGCGCGCCGTCGCCGTTTGTCTTGGCTTTCAGGTTAAAACCCTTGCCGCCGACCTCGCGGTTATATTTGGTATAAGCCGTCGTTACCGTCTGCTCTTTTTTGTCCTGCGGCTCCTGCGGCGTGACCGGGTCGTTGGCCGTCGGCTTCACCGCCGCCGCGGACGGCATCCCGTCATAGATCGGGATCAGGAATGTCATCGGACTGTTCAGCGCGTATACATAACCCTTGCGCAGTGCTGCCGCTTCACTCTCGGCTCCCTGCACATTGGTCATATACTGACCGATGCCGACATTCTGCTGCCCGTTCATCACATTCCATTTTTTGAAATACAGCGTGTTCTTATTCTGCTTGGCGTAGGTCTCGCCGTAAAACAGCGCGCCGCCCAGGATCGCGTCGTAGTGACTGTCCCACGGGCGGTTGTAGCTGCCGCTCTGCGACGCGTACCAAAGTCCCCGCGTCACCGCACTCATAGACGCGGTCTTATACGCGCCGATGTTATAATAGTTGTAAAAGCCCTCGTAGCCGCTGACCGTGCCGGAAATGGATTTTCCCGTGCCGGAAGATCCCTGCTCCACCAAGATCATCGACGCCAGCACATAAGGATTGACCTCTGAGATGCGTCCGGCTTCCATCAGCGCGTCGCCGTAGGTCGCGAAGCCGTCTTCCGGGAAGACCGCGTCCAGGAATGTCCCCGTCAGCACATAGGAAAGACCCTCCCTAGTCTGCGTCGCTGCGTCATAGGAATGCGTCAGGAACTGGAAGATCCCCACCTGATTGAGAAAATTCCGCGGATCCAGATAATAAGCCACGATTTCTTCGGAGGCTGCCACCCAGCCGCCGGAATCAAAGATCACATATTTCCCGGTCTCCGCGTCGAAAGCCGCCGGATCCTTGGACTTCCAGGACGATACCGAAGAAGACGGCACCAGCGAAGTCCCTACCTGACTCTCCCGCTGCAACACCGCGCTCCAGGACAGCCCGGTCTTCGCGCCGCGGAAGACCCAATTCGGGTACTTGGCGTGCAGACTGCGCAGATATGGCTTGTAGCTCTCCGGAAAGCCCTGCGTGTTCAGATAGCTTTCAAAGCTCGCGTCATATTCATAGTCCGACCCGCCGCTGAGAATGATATAGTCTCCGCAGACATAGCCGGTTTTTCCTTTGTATTCCGTCCGATACCAGACGCGGCCGTCCGTTCCGGTCGTCGAATCCAGGATCGGGATCTCCTGATTGATGGAAAGCAGCCCCAACGATGTGTAATTGCTCCCCGGACCGCTGCGGACGTTCAGCGCGGTCGCCGCGACAATCCCTGTTTGATCCGCCGCGTACGCGATCTGCACGCTCGCTAAAAAGATGCACCCGATCGCCAGCAGCAGCATGCCCCGCCAAAGCACTCTTTGTCCTTGCTCTCTTGTATGTTTCCCCCAGGTCAAGATCAGTTCCTCCCTTTTTGTCTTGTCGTTTTCTATTTATCCGGTCCCAGTCTGCCGTCATTGTAATGCTTGCGGCAGAGCGATACGTACATGTCGTTGCCGCCGACTACGATCTGTTCGCCCTGTTTCACAAACTGTCCGTCAACGATCCTGGCGACCATCGTCGCCTTGCGGCCGCACCAGCAGATGGTCTTGATCTCTTCGATCTTATCCGCGTAGATCAGCATATAATAGGAGCCCTCAAACAGCTCGTTGCGAAAGTCATTTTTAAGTCCGTAAGCCAGGACCGGCACGTCGAAGCTGTCCACGATCTCCACCAGTTCCTGCACATGGTGCTTTTTGAGGAACTGACACTCGTCGATCAGAACACAGTCGATCTTATGTTTCTCGCTTTCCCGCATATACAGTTCCAGAATGTTCGTTTCATCCCCGACGATCATTGCTTCCCGCTGGATCCCGATCCGGGACGTGATCAGCCCGGTTCCGTACCGGTCATCGATCGCCGGGATCAGCGTCAGAACCTGTTTCCCCCGTTCTTCATAGTTGTACGCTACCTTGATCAGTTCGATAGACTTGCCCGCGTTCATTGTGCTGTATCGGTAATAGAGCTGTGCCATTTTGTTTCTTATCCTCCCATGCCCGCCCGCTTTGCCGGCATCGCCCTGTATTTCCCGGGCAATCCTCCGGCATCCGCGGTTCTTCTCTCTCTATTCTACTGGAAAACAGGCAGAAAAGCAAATAGATCTTGCATACCGAAAAAAATGCGGCTATCCTATTTACAATAGTTCGGTTAACCGATATAATGAAGTTATGGAGGTAAGCACCGTGTATCTCAACGATTTACTGGCCGAAAAGAAAATATCCAAATACCGTCTTGCAAAGGAAAGCGGCATCCCCCAAACTACGATCGCGGACATATGCAGCCGCAAGTCCCGTATTGAGAAATGCTCTGCCGACACCCTATACAAGATCTCAAAAGTCCTTGGCGTTTCGATGGAGAGCCTGATCGAGCAGGAAATGGAGGATTCAGCGATACAGCGAAAAAGACCGTCCTTTGAGGTGTTCAAGAGCAATGTGTGTCACCTTGTAAAAGATAAAGGCGACATTGATTTTATCATAGAAACACTTACAACCGATGAGGTCAGAGCTTTGTATGTCCGCAGATGGTATGCAGAAGCCTTTTATCTCCTTGCGATGTTGGATTATCTGTCAAGAGAAAACCAAGTGCCGCTTTGTACGAAGTATAACGATATCCGCGCCCAAAAGCTGCAGAAGATCGTCTATCCCGCAGGTGTTGTACTCTTGGATACGGCTGCGAAAACCGATAAACATCGCAGAGAGTGTATCAAAAATGCCATACCGGAATTTTTGCGCTTTAATATAGCAGAAAGTGATATAAGAAATGTCTACTAATCTTGTGTTTACAAAAGAAAATTTAGACGCCTGTTTGAGCCGGCTTGCCAAAGAATTTCGAAAGCTGAATGGCACAAAGGTTCCTGCTGAGATCGTACTGATCGGCGGAGCTGCCGTTCTCGCAAATTACGGTTTTCGGGATACGACCTACGATATTGATGCGATCATCCGTGCATCCTCCTATATGAAAGATGTCATTAACCATGTCGGTGATGAGTTGGGACTCCCGAACGGCTGGATCAATTCAGATTTTACGAAGACAAAGTCGTACTCCCCGAAACTGCTGCAATACTCGAAATATTATAAACGTTTTGGATATGTTCTGGAAGTCCGCACCATCTCAGAAGAATATCTTGTAGCGATGAAACTGATGTCCGGGCGTCAGTATAAAAATGATATATCGGATGTCATTGGTATTCTTCGGGAGCAAAAAGAGCGCGGAAAGCCACTTACGCTCGAAAAAATAAGGCGCGCTGTATGTGATCTTTACGACTGCTGGGACAATCTTCCGCAGGATTCCAGAAACCTGATCGCGGAGGTCATGCAGGACGAACAGTATGAAGCGTTGTACGAGCAATGCCGAAGCAATGAAAGAATTGCAAAAGAGTCTTTGCTCGATTTTGAAAAGACATACCCCGGCGTTGTCAATACAGATAATGTGAAGGATATCATCCGAAATCTGAAAAAACGCAAAGAGCAAGAGCGCTGAATTACAACTCATAGCGCTGAATTACAACTCATTTTCTTTGAAAAATACGAAACGAAAGAGGTTTTTTATGAATGCGATTCTCATTCTGATCTTAAAATGTCTGCTGCTGGGCGTCATCTGGGCCGCACTGCTGATCCCGGTGCTCTTTAACCGCGGCGGCTGGCTCAAATACAGCATTACCGTTCTGATCGTGGCGATCGCCTGCTTCTTCCTGCGCGGCCACGCAGCGATCATAAACAAAATGACCCTGATCGCCCTGATCACCCTTGTCGTCGCCTGGATCGTTTCCATGGCCGTGTTCGACAAGGAGTCCAAAGTCAAATCCAAGGTCATTTCCTTTGCCTGCGTGATGGCAGCCGTCGCTTACCTGATCTCCAACTTTATCTCGTTTGGCATCCTGTAGGCACCGGCCTCCGCTTGTGTTCCTTTAAGCTTTTCCTTTCTTCCCCTTGCCAACGGCGCAGAATCGGGTATAATGTTCTTAGCACTGCGATTTGAAGCCCTAGTCCGCTGATTGACAAGCCGAAGGCGAAGTCAGAAGCGAGACAGGTCTCACGCCAAGAAGTGCAGCGCTTTAGCGCGTGGCACTTTAAGGGACGAGCCGAAGGCAAAATCAGAGCAGTTTCCACGGAGGTTTAAAAATGGAGAAGAAAATATTTATCAGTGCAGATATTGAGGGAGTCAGCGGTATCACCAGCTGGGCCGCGACCGAATACGGCGGCAAAGGATATGAAAAAGCGTGTCATCAGATGAGTCTGGAAACCGCGGCTGCCTGCCGCGGCGCGATCCGGGCCGGCTATCTTCCGGTCGTCAAGGACGGACACGAGGATGCGATGAACATCGATCACGAGCTGCTGCCGCAGGAAGCCGAACTGATCTCCGGCTGGGCATGCACGCCGCTTTCCATGCTCGCCGGACTGGACGAGTCCTTTGCCGGCGTCATCTATATCGGTTATCACGCGGCTGCCTGGACCAGTGGCAGCCCGCTCAAACACACCTGTGAAGACTATCTGTACAACTGGTTCAAGATCAACGACCGCTATGCTTCCGAATTCACCATCAACTCCGGCGTTGCCGATCAGTTCCGGGTGCCTTCGCTCCTGCTTTCCGGCGACGCATGCATTTGCGAAGAGGCGCAGCGCGACTATCCCGGCATCGTAACCGTTCCGACCAAGCGCGGCTTGGGTGACGCGACCTGGAACATCCACCCGCAAAAGGTTGTTGAACAGATCGAAGCAGCTACCTATGAGGTTCTTTCCAAGCAGCTTCCGGAGCCGCGTCCGCTTGCCGATCACTATACCATGACCGTCTGCTACAAAGAATTCCAGAAAGCCATGGCGGCGTCCTGGTTCCCTGGCGTAGAAAAGATCGACGATTTCACCGTCACTTACACCGCGGATCGTCCGACCGAGCTTTCCAGATGTCGTTACTTTATCGGTTAAGATCGGAGAGAGATTTATGTATTTTGATCTAAAAAAAATAAAAGCGCAGATCGAACAGGTTTCCGAGGAAGTGCTCGCGTTTCGCCGCGATCTTCACATGCATCCAGAACTCAGCGAGCAGGAGACCCAGACGGAGGAAAAGATCTGCAGCCGGCTGGATGCCTTGCAGATCCCGTATCAGCGCGGCGTTGCGGGACATGGCGTCTGTGCGGTCATCCACGGAAGCACGACCGATCGCACAGTCGGCATTCGGGCAGACATCGACGCTCTGCCGGTCACGGAACAGACCGGTCTTTCCTATACTTCCTCGACCCCCGGCGTGATGCACGCCTGCGGTCACGACATGCACACCGCAATCCTTGTGGGTACTGCCGCGATCCTGAAGCAGAACGCGGACACCCTGCCCGGAACGGTCAAGCTGTTCTTCCAGCCGTCCGAGGAAACTATCGGCGGCGCGAAGCAGATGATCGACGCCGGATGCCTCGAAGATCCGCAGGTCGAGAACGTCATCGCCCTGCACGTCGATCCAATGACAGACCTTGGCAAGCTCAAGTTTACCAAAGGCTGCATGAATGCCGCCACCACCGAGATGGAACTGACCGTCCGCGGCAAAGCCTGCCACGGCGCGCATCCGGATACCGGCATCGACGCGCTGCCGCCTGCCTGCAGCATCGTCGCGGCCCTGCAGACGATCGTCAGCCGCAACCTGGCGCCGACGACCCCTGCGGTCGTGACCGTCGGAACTTTCCGGAGCGGCACTGCCAGCAACGTGATTTCCGGGGAGGCAAAGCTCGGCGGCACCATCCGCGCTCTGGATCTTGACGTGATGGCCTACCTCAAAAAGCGTGTTCAAAAGATCGCCGTCGATACCGCGGAAGCTTACGGCGCATCCTGCGAAGTTCTCTTGGATGACGGTTACCCACCACTCCAAAACAGTGATGAACTGTTCGCGCTCCTACTTCCCGCCATGGAAGAAGTCTTCGGCACGGAAAATATCCTCCGCAGCGACCTCCCGAGTCTTGGCGCGGACGACTTCGCTTATTTCACGCAAGCCTGCCGCGGGCTCTATTTTGACCTCGGCACGCACGATCCTTATTCCGACGAGTACTTCCCGCTGCACAGCGAACACTTTGCGCCGCAGGAGGAGGCGATCAAAGTCGGTATACTCGCCGAACTGACCGCCGTTTACACCATCCTGCACAGCTAGAGCCGGCCAGGAATCACCGGAATCCGTATTTGTCAGCCTGCGTCTGCCGCAGGCACCGTAGACTCGGCAAGGTCTGTCTGTATTTCAATCGATTTCAAAAAAACAAAAACGCACGATCCTTGGACTGACGTTCTGCGACCCCTCGGACTGTGCGTTTTTTCTTCTTTATGTGCTATGCTAATTCAACTTCTTCCATTTTTTTCAGTTCTGCTTCCGCTTCGTCATCCGAAAGCTTGTACATACCGATTCCGGTGATCGCGAGAAGGATCGCGATAACCAGCGTTGTGTACGGGAGAACCGTCCACAGCGCATATCCGCCTTCACCCCAGATCGGCATATTGTCAAAGAGACTTGCGTAGTAGGCACCGGACAGAGACCACGGGATCAAGCAGCCGAAGCAGGTACCGACATCTTCCAGGCAGCGGGAAAGTACCGGCATGCCAACTCTGTTCTTAAGGAAAGTCTTCTTGTACATTTCCGTTACCATGATAAACGCAACGTAAGCGGTTCCGGTTGCGATCATGATGACCAGATTGGTCAGAAGTGCTGCAATGACGCAGCCGACTCTGCTCTTGATATTTCCGACTAACCCATGCAGCGCTACATCCAGATAGCCGCCTCGGGAGATCATGGCCGCGCAGCCAAAGCCGGCGAAGCAAGTGATGACGATACCGGTCTGCGCCGTCGCGCCGCCTCTTACCAGGATCTTGGTCAGGAACGCGGAAGCTTCATAGCCTTCCGCAAAACCGCCGACATAAGGAATCGTAAATCCGCCGTAAGCAGCCGCAAGACCGTTCGCGAACGTTACGCCGTGACAGATCATACCGATGATGATGCAGAGGAACACCGTTACAGACAAGATCGGGATCATGGATTTTTTCTTTATTGCGCCCCATAAAACAAACGCAAACGGGAGCAGCATCAGGATGTTTCTCCAAGCGCAGAATCCATACATCTGCATCAGTTCCTGACTCAGAAGATTGACTTCTTCTGCTGTTGCTGCTGTCTGCAGTTGTCCGTTGAAGCCGCAGATCAGGAATACAACCGCGGAAATGACAGCTGCCGGAAGGGTATCGTACATCATGGAACCGATATGGTCAAATAAACCGGTACCGACACAGGCAGGCGCCATATTGGTCGTCTCAGACAGCGGTGACATTTTATCGCCGAAGATCGAGCCGGCGACGATCGCTCCGACAACGATCGGAAGATTTGCATCCATGGCTAAAGCCATTCCGTACATGGCAACGCCCGCGGTTCCTGCTGATGTCCAAGAGCTTCCGGTAAGGGTTGACATGATCAAGCACAGTAAGAAAGCCGTCAGGTAGAATAACTTCGGCGCGACAATTTTAAAACCGTAATAGATGACCATCGGAACGGATCCTGAAATCATCATGACCGAGATCAAGCAGCCGATCAGCCACATACTGCACAGCGTAATGATGACACCGTTCATCTTGGTCGTGATCGCAAGTTCACAGTCCTGCCACGAAATATGCAGGACGAATACGTTCATAGCTCCGGCAAAGATCGCGACCGCGACCATCAGAAGTCTGTAGTTCAGGCCGAGCTTCGTACCGCCGAGCAGTACCACGAACATAACGATAATGACAAACAGTGCTTCCCCGAAAGTCGTCTTGCGTTCGGGCTTTTTTTCTCTTTCTTTCTTCATAGTCTTTTCCTTTCTATCTCCGGTATACCCCTTGCCTTATCCCCTAAAAAATTGATTTGAATCGATCGTATGCCAGCGGCTTCCAGTCCACACAAGGTGCTTCTCCGGCTGCGATCTCGGCCAGGATCTTTCCGGTTACCGGACCGAGACAGAATCCGTGCGCCGAATAACCGGCAGCGACCATCAGTCCCGGAACTTCCTCCACCGGACCGATCACCGGATACAAATCATAGCAGAGATCAATCCAGCCGGCCCAGGTACGGATGACCTTCAGTTCTGCCAGCGCCGGGAAGAACGCCATGGTTCCCCGACTGATCGCCGGCGCCGTCTGCTGGATGCATTTCGCGTCTTCTTCAAAGATCGGATGATGCTCAAAGCCCGAGTCGCCGCCCCAGATGAAGGAGCCATGTTCCGTCTGGTGTCCGTATGCGCCGCCGGCCGCTCCGACCGCTCCGACCATAAATTGGAACATCGGCTTCGTCGGTTCGGTTACAAACATCTCGATCAGCTTCTGACGAAACGGGAAATCCACACCGACCGTATTTGCCAGTGCTCGCGCGCCATAGCCGTTAGCCAGAACGATATGCTCGCCTTCATAAACATCACCGCGCGCCGTGACCACACGCCGTGCTTTGCCGCGAACGACTTGGATCTCGACAGCCGCGTCGCCGGTCACATACTGCACGCCTCTTTTTCTCGCGGCACGGTACATCCCCAAGGTTGTCTTCAGCGGGTTCGCGCTGCCGTCGATATCGCACCAGGCCGCTCCGGTCACAGTCTCCCCGACATACGGACATATTTCCCTTGCCTGTTCCGCAGTCAGCAGTTCGATCTCGACGCCGTACCCTGCGTTCATTTCCTTGATCGCGGTCAGCTTCGGAAGATCTTCTTCCGTAAACGCGAAGCGCATATTGCCTGCCTTATGATATTCGGTGTCAATGTCAAGCTCGTCGCTGAGCGTCGGCCAGATTTCATCGACCGCGTATTTCGCGAGCGGAATCTCCGGTTCCAGTCTTCCGGATACCCGTACGCCGCCTCCGCATCTGGAAGACGCGCCGTTTCCGATCACGCCGTCTTTGTCGAGGACGATGACGCTCAGCCCCTTTTTTGCCGCGTAATAAGCGGTGGAGCTGCCTACGATTCCGCTGCCTACTACGATCATATCCGCACATCTTACACTGCCCATCTATTCCGCCTCCTTTCCGTATACATCCATCGGGATCGGCCGCATCGGCGCTCTTGCCGTATTTTCCGCCTCCGCCGAAATCTTTTTGTTCAGCTCGCTCTGCACGATATTTTTTACAAGGCGGCCGCAGGTCTGTCCCTGGCAAAGCCCCATTCCGGTCCGGAGATACCGCTTTACTTCCGTCAGTGTGAACATACCCTCGTGAACCGCCTGTCGGATCTCGCCCTTTGTGATCTCCTCACAGCGGCAGATGATCAGATCATCATCCGCCTCCGGAATGTATGGACCTAAATCAAAGGTTCTGTCTAAATAGTCTTTCATCTATTCTCCCTCCTTTTCCGGTTTATAGAATCTGGCCTGTGCGGCGAATTCCTTCGGAACCTTGATCGTCAGAAGCATCGTGTGGTCAAACGTTTTGTTCGTTCTGACGCTGACGACCTCTGCCGCGCAAACGGCTTTGCCGCTGCGGTCAAGCGCCGTGCCTTTCTCGCCGGCCTGCGGTGTCGGCAAAAATTCGTAAGGGAGCGTGATCGTCGCGAAGCCGTCGCCGGCGTCCTCATTTACCAGGAAAATCGCCTGTCCCGGGCAATTCGCCACGCACATGCCGCATCCGGTGCACTTGCTCTCCGGCACAACGCCCGGCAGGTTGGTAATGTTCGCGCCTACCGAAATGCAGCCGAACTTGCATGCTTCCTGGCATGGATTGCACGGAATGTTCTGGGTGCACTCGATCACCGGATGGATGCCCTGCTGGTGCGCGTTCAGACTTGTAAATTTTTCAAGTTCGTCTTCCGTCACATAGCCTTTGGTGAGCAGCGACAGCGACAGCGGATACCCTTCGTCCGTTGTCACGATATCGGTCCTCCCCTTGTTTGCCTTGCAGAACATGCCCTGTCTGAGCTGATTCAGAGAATTGACACATTCCGCGTACTGCTTCGTAAAATCTTCGCCGCTGATGTACCCGCTTCTTCTGGCCGCGCCGAGCGCCGCGATCCGTCCGGTGATCATCGCCGAACTTGCCTCCTCGATCCCGGCGACATCGCCTGCCACAAATACGCCCGGGATCGAAGTTTCTCCGTATTCGTTTTTTTCCGGAACCGCTCCGCCGTTGTCGATCATCTTGCAGCCTGCCATTCTGGTCAGCTGCGACATTGGAGAAAGTCCGACCGCCATACAGACGGTATCGACATCAAAATGCTTTTCGGTTCCCGGTATCGGTTTAAATCGGCTGTCAACTTCCGCGATCGTAACGCCGGTCACATGATCGCCGCCCTCCGCTTTCACGACCGTATGGGAAAGATAGAACGGAACGCCCGTACGCGCGACCTTCGCGGCATGCACACCGTATCCGCCGATCCTTGGCGCGGCGTCGATCACCGCCGCGACCTCACAGCCTGCCTGCAGAAGCTGGAAGCTGACGACCAGCCCGACATTGCCGGTACCGACCATCAGGATCCTTTCCCCCGGCATAACGCCGTGCAGGTTCATCATGGTCTGTGCCGCGCCAGCGCCGATGACGCCCGGCGTGGTCCATCCTTCAAACGGTACGACATTCTCCGATGCGCCGGTTGCGACGATCACATTTTCTCCGCGAAAATGTTCTACCTGGTCGTTCCGCATGACCGAAACGCCTTTCAGATTATAAAGTCCCAGGACGATCGAGTTCAGCGATACTTCAACGCCGGCTTTTTCTGCTTCCGCCAGCAGTTCTTCGCCGATACGGATCCCCCGGATCTTTGCCTTGTGTTCTTTGGATCCGAAAAATTTATGGATCTGTTTGAACAGCTGTCCTCCCGGACGCTGATTTTCATCAAATACAATGACCTTCATCCCGCAGTTCGCGGCTTTGATAGCTGCCGAAAGGCCTGCAGGGCCTGCGCCGACAACAATTAAATCATAATGCTTTATCATTTTTCCGCTTCCTCCCCACTGCTGTTTCCGTACTGTGTTTCCACGACCATCCCTTCTTCCAGGGGTGTGATGCACGTCCGGATGTTCGATTTTCCGTTTACGATCATAACGCAGTCCGTGCATCTTCCGATCGCACAGAACATGCCGCGCGGATCATGTTTTTTTGTCGTATATCGGTGTACCATAACGCCGGCTGCATGAAGCGCTTCTGCGATCGGCTCTCCCTCAAATCCGGTCATATCCTGACCGTCATAGGTAAAATGTACCTGCCGCCCTTTTTCAAAGGTCTCGAGAATCGGATGTTGTTCTATTCTCATATTCTGTTTCCTTCCTTTCCGTATTTTTCAGTTGTCCTGCGATTCTTGGAATCCCGCCAGAGCCGTTACGCATAGGCATCTTCCAGAATATCCAGAACATCCTGCTCGGTTATTTTCATCGGATTGATCGCGAGCATGCGGTATGCCATCGTACCCTCCACAATGGTGCCGAACATCTCTCTTGTGACTCCGACTTCTTTCAGTTTGATTGGTATGTTCAGGTCTTTTGCCAGCTGAAAGGCTGCTTTGGCTGCCAGCTTCGCTGCTTCTTCGGCTGAAAGCGCCGAAACATCCTCACCCAATGCCTGCGCGATGTCACGGAATTTTTCCGGACAGGCAGGCGCGTTCTTTTTTATGCAGTAAGGGAGCAAAAGTGCGTTTGCCTCTCCGTGCGCGACATGCGCGATCGCGCCCATTGTCTGGGAAATGCCGTGCACAACTCCCAGTCCGCCATTCATAAAAGCGACACCGGCTAACGTGCTCGCGAGCGCCATATCCGCTCTGGCTTGTATATCATTGCCGTCTGCTGCCGCGCGGCGGATGCTCCCTGCGATCAACTTGATCGCTTTCAGTGCGAAAAGATCCGCGACCGGATTTTCACGTTTGGATACATAGCTCTCGATTGCATGGGTCAGAGCGTCCATGCCGGTCGTCGCGGTAATGAAGGGCGGCATACCGGTCTGAAGCTCCGGATCGATCACCGCGATCTTCGGGATCAGATACGGACTGGTGATCGAAAGCTTTACATTTCTCTGCTTGTCCGCGATCACGGCCGCAGCCGTCATCTCACTTCCGCTTCCCGCGGTTGTCGGGATCGCGATCAGTGGCATGCCCGGTTTTGTGACGGTTTTGCTTCCGCCGAAAAGATAATCGCGGCAGGAGCCTTCATGCGTCATGAGCATGCAAACCGCCTTTGCCGTATCGATCGGACTGCCGCCGCCCACTGCCAGAACGACGTCCGCTCCGCTTGTTCTCAGAAGCTCCGCGATCCGGTCAATATCCTCGACCGCAGGCTCCGGCACCGCTTCCGCAAAGATCCGGTAGTCCATTCCCGCTTCCGCGAGGCTTGCTGTGATCTTTTCGATGATCCCGGATTTCGCGACATGCCTTCCGGTCAGGATAAATACCTTCTGAAATTTCATTTCATTCTTTAGAATACCGCCCAGCTGCCTGTGAATCCCGATCCCGCATCGGATCCCGGCCGGCATGGCAAATGTAAAATCATGCATAGCTACCCCTCCTCCTACTCTGATGGACACAGATAAATTTGCTGAATTGCATTTTTTTTAATACATTTTTATGTATTATGCAAAATTCGTGCCAACTTCATTCTGGGCGGTACGCATTGGTTTTTCCCCATTTTTTGTTTATTTTATAAATTATTTTTAAATTTCTTTGTTAAAAATGCATAT
>ERZ808240.468-NODE-468-length-53525-cov-7.620516_pt1 | contig 53525 bp, 38 predicted proteins | sample MGYA00521084_ERZ808240 | MGnify/ENA primary metagenome ERZ808240 (study PRJEB31516, sample SAMN03275571) | gut metagenome | biome: mammalia-associated habitat; material: feces | host: Papio cynocephalus | place: Kenya | collected 2012-08-06 ...
GGGAGCGTAGCGGGCTACGTGACCGATGAAGCCTGTGGTTATGGCGGAAACAATGCACAAATTCATATCAATTAATTTTGAACACCTACTTAACTTATTTAATAACCTTCTTGCCGCCAATGATGAATACACCCTTTCCGGGGATGTTTACACGACGACCTGATAAGTCATAAACGTCTTTCGAATTATTGAAGTCTTCAGCATTGATAACATCGTTGATACCATCGGCAGTGCCTTCAATCTTGGTAAGCGTATAAGCATTCAATACGAATGAATCAATAGAGATACATTGATTTCCTGCCATGTTAGCAAGGATACCAAGGCTAACTGTTGTAGGTTCTGCAAAGAAGAATACGAGGGTGTTTGAAGATGCCTCGTCCTTTGTTGCCATTGCTTTGTATGCAATTGCATTAGAGAGCATGCTTGTGCTAGGCAATTTAGAACCTTCTGCAGCTACTAGGTAGCAGTTGCTTGATTCGCCTTCGTAGTTGCCGTAGTTAGCAGTAAAGGTATATGCGCCAGCAGGAAGTGTTACAGTTTGGAATACCTTGTGGTCATCAAGTTTGCTTGCGAAACCATCCCAACCAGTTGTGATGCAGAAGTCATTGTCCTTGTCTGCATCAACGTGAGCACCTGTGCTGATACCTGCCTTTTCGGTAACAATGTTCTCCATCTTCCAGTCAGCCAATCCCATGAAGCGAGTGCCTCTGTAGTTGTTGAACACCTTACCTGTAGTGGCAAATGCTTTCTCTGTGTTTTGCAGATACTTAGAGGTGATGTTAGGAGCATTCTCTGAGCTAATAGCAAATACACCGCGCGATTCTGTCCATGCGTCACCATCAGGACCAAATCCAACGCGATTACCAGTGTTGTTGCTGCTTGTAGCATCTGCAACGTTGCCACTTGTTTGGTTAAAGTTGTAGTAAACTACAAGTCCGTCTTTTTCAGCTTCAGCAAGAGCATCGCCTTCGAGAGGTGCAGATACATACTTGCGAACAAGGTTGGCCTTGTCATCGCGGAATGAGCGTTTCCACACGCGGAATTCATCAATAATGCCGTTCATAGGAGCATCGGCAGTGCTAATTGAAAATTCTTTAACGGCTGGCATCTTTCGTACTGTAGAAGAAGCTTTGCCGATGTACTTGCCATCGCGGAAGTAGTATACAATGCCTTTGTAGTATGAAACGGTGTAGTTATGCCATTCGTTAGCTATTACATAGCCTTCGGGCGAAGAAGCTACCTTTCCGCTTGTATACATGCTCATTTGTCCATTGCTATTAGTCTTGATGAGCATTGAACTTTCGCTTTCGCCAATACCACAACATGCATCTGTAAGAGTCTTAGGACGCATCCACCAGTCAAAGGTAGTTTCTGTTGCACCTGTAGTGTATGGTACTTGTGAAGTAACGATACGTGCAGATTGGTTAAAGCTAATGCCATTCTTACTATCAGCGTTGCAAACTACAAGGGCTGCAGTATGTGTAGTCTCGTCAGAGCCCTTTTCGTTGCTTGCTTTCAGTGTGATGTCATAAGATCCGGCAGTTTGTGGAGTAAATACGATGTCGTGTCCTTCGCCATAGAGTACTTCTGTAGCACCTACAAGTGTCCACTTGCAGAGGTCTGGGTCGTAAACAGAACGATTCGAAATTGTAACCTTCTCACCCTTATTTACTACAACAGGCGATACATCAAAGTCGGCTTTAGGAGCAACTTTGCTTGCTTCTACAGTCTGGGTAGAGGTAGATTTTACGCCCTTGCTATCAGTAACGGTGAGTGTAACCTGGTGTGTACCGCTTTGTGAGTATGAAACGGTTACGTTAGGCATGTTCGATGTTTCTATAGATGCGCCAGGCATGTTCCATTCGTATTTGTAACCAACGAGTTGTTGGTTAGCCATGAATGTAACACGACTACCTGTAGCAATGGTAGCCTTGCTGATTGTAAATTCAGCACTTGGTGCAGCAGCTTCAGCCACGTTGATAGTTGTAGTAGCTTCAACTTGCTTGCCATCAATGTCGGTAGCAACTACTTTTACTGTTTGTTCTCCAGCATGTGCAAATACAACAGTAGGAGTTGTAACAGCAAGGTCCTTGATACCAGCATCTTCAATAGTCCATTTCAATGATGCGATATTAGTTGAACCTGTAGCTTGTAGCGTAACAGGTTGTCCTGCAACAACTGTGTTCTTAGGTTGAGCAATATTAACAGTAGTTGTTACTTCATAGAAGATAGAACTAGGAATGGTTGTTGAAGTCTCATAATTGTCGTTGGTGAAGGTTGCATGGTGAGCGCCACTTGTATGGTCACGAAGTGCAACTGAGCCATTAACGTCAATAATATCGCCCTTGTAGTATGCCATCAAGCCTTCGGGAAGCAAACCATCGGCAAATTGACGTTTGTAGTTGTTGCGTATTTCGGCATCAGTTCGTGCTACCTTCCAAATACGTATTTCATCGTAGTTAGCGTTTTGGTTCTTAGAGTCATCGCTTGAACCATTAAATACGAGGTCGCCAAATCCGCCCAATCCACTATAGTTGCTCGAAGTGACGGTGCCTTTCTTAACACCATTAACATATACCATCATCTTGTTCTTATTTACAACGATGGCAATGTGCTTCCATGAGTTATTAACAAGTGTTGAGGCGGCGTCCATGCGATCGCTTCCGGTGTTCCATCCTGCAGTAAATGTACCATTGCTATTGGCATGGAACATAAAGCTACCCCAACCAGGACCAGCACTTTGGTTCCAGTTAGTAATGCTATGAGGACGAATCCAAAATTCAATCGTAGCTTGGTCGTATTTAGAAGAGAATACCCCAGGGATAGTAAAGCCAGAGTGCTTAAGGTCAATGCTTACGTTCTTTGTAGAGGTAACGGGCACCATTACACTAATGCTTGTAGACTTATGACTACCATAAACGGCGCAAATATTGTAGCTTCCTTCAGCATCTTCAGGGAGGGCAAAGCTTGTAGCTTTGGCATCGAGAGTAGCAATAACCTCACTGCCTTTGCTGATTTCGTAGCCCGTAAGAGTCTGTGATGAAGCTATAGGTGCGTTCCATTCCAATTTACCATCTGTTATGGTTGCATTTTGAGGAGCCTTATAACCACGTCCAGGAACGACGACACTGATAATTGTACGATTTCCTTGGTTCTTAATGCTTACACCTTCTGTTCCAGTCTTAAACGGAATTTCAAGTCCTGCGGTGTCTACTGCGTAGTCAAGGATTGAAGCATCATAAATGTGGCCAGAACCGATAGCAGTTTTCTTAGTCTCAATGATAAAGAAATACTTCATATCTTCGTTTGGGTCGATATTGTCGCTTAAGTCGGTAAGGTCGTAACCAAATTCCATAGGTTCCTTGTGCAACTTGCCATCAGCCCAACGTCCTAACATAGGTATCTCTGGTGCAGGGGTGGTGTTACCATAGTTACCATCACCAGCATACTTAAAGTGGTCGAAAGCTTGTGTATAATCAGGTTCTTCGGCATTTACATTGTTCGAAACACCTGCCATAAGGTAGAGCTCAGAACGATGTGAATAATCCATTTTTAGCTTGATAGTTCTAAGTGGGCGATAGTTCTTACGAACGGTATATACCTCAGGAGCCCACCAGTTCTTAGCAAATGTGCCGTCGTCCTTGAAACTTGCTCCAGCATAAGCATAGGGACAGTAGATAAATCCACCATTTTCCCAATTGCCCCAAGAGTTTACGATAATCCAAGCACCTTTTTCGTCTTTGCCTGCTTCGCCATATTTGCCGTTGCCGTCAAGGTCAAATTCAATGCGGTCATCGTAACCTACAATAGTTAGTGCGTGGTCTACAGATGTACCCCACTTGCTAACATAGGCCATGCCCGTAACACCTGCAGCATCATTAGCGGGAGTTTTGGGTATGTCTTTCCATACACCGCCACTGGCTACACCAATACCCACGATACCGCCAGAATGATAATCTGTATCGCCGTTGTGGTTCCAAAGATAGTTTTTAACGGCTTCGCGTCCCTCTTCTGTGCCAACATCTTTGGGGAAGTGGGTTGGGGTGAGCATACGATTGTGCATAGCTTCAAACCACTTATCGTAGCCTGTCATCCATCCAAAGTCGTTGTTTGTTTCTTCTTGATAACCAAATAGCTTTGAGTAAGTTTGTCCTCCATAAGTATATGCTGATGGTACGCCAACGTGCTGCACAAAGTCGTCTTTGCCAGAGTTACCATTAGTTAAGAGCCATACAAAGTGCGAAGGATAATAGTTGTGTGAGTCTTTACCATCAAGATCGCGGTAGGAGTTCATTTCGTGCGAGAACATGTAGCAGATACGTGATGCTGAACCGCATGAACCACCAGATTGATTGAATACGGGTGGAAAATACCGGTCCTTACCATTGTCTACATGGTCGGGACGTGTAGCAACGGCTTTACCCTTCATGACCAATTTGTGCTTCATAAGCGATGGGTCAGGGTTTACCTTGCTTGAATAGTCTGGGTACTTTGTTCTATCAACATTTTGCGCTTGCATACCAATAGGCAATAATGTTGATACCAAAAGTACGTGTCTTAATTTAAGTTTCATTTGGTATTTGTTAGATGTGAATATTCTTTGGCAAATTTAATGAAAAGTTTGTATGTTTGCTAACGTTTATAACTATAATTTTTGACGGATAGAGTTTTCAAAATGCAACAACAACTATATGATAACACCTATTAGTTGTATGTAACATAATTTTGTTATATAGAGAACTTTTTTGTCGTAAGTATATGGTGTTTCAATAGGGTATAATAAAAGGTTGCAAGCAAAAAAAGAGAGACTACTTGGGTCGGTAGTCTCTCTTATCATCTAATTACATAAGCGTTGCCTGTTTATTTCAGTTCGAACACATGGCTTGTTCCCTCTTCAGCCTCAAACATATTGAGTCCAATTTTCATTAAGAAATCGCCGCTGAATGTCTTTCCGTTGAAATCAAATTTTGATTTTGTTCCAGGCATAAGATTGATTTCTTCAATAGTGTATTGTTTGTTAGCATCAAGGCCTTGCATACGCACGTTAAGCAAAGGTTCTTTGTAACGTGGGTGCAAGTTGTAGGCAAATGCCACTGCATGGCTCTTGTCTTTAGACACATAGTTTATGGCACAATGATTGGTTTCGTAGGGTGAAACAAGACGATATTGCTCACCATCAAGAATAACGGGTTTCAATCTTTCCCAATTCTTTACAGCCTCTTGCATAAACTGATAGTCGGGTGTTCCTTTAAGGGGCTTGAGATCGATGTCAAAGCCCAACTTACACATACTGCATACATCGGTACGGAATTTTACTGAAGTCTTTTTGTTCCAGTTTGTAACATGTGAAGCCATCACCTTTGCAGGGAAGAATTTCGACAAACTCCATTGTATATAGAGGCGTTCGTAAGGATCGGTATCATCAGAACACCAAAATTCGGTGAAATATTTCAGAGCTTCGTAGTCCATACGTGCGCCACCACCAGAGCAGAGCATCATAGGCAGTTGTGGATATTTTTCCTTAACGCGTTTCATAACATTGTACACTCCTCTCACATGGTCAATGTAGAAATTGCCTTGGTTCTCTTTGTGATAAGGTGAATAAATGTTGGTGATAGGGCTATTGCAGTCCCACTTGAAGTATGCTACATCAGGGTTCTCGGTCATGATACGATCTATCACACCAAACACATAGTTTTGCACTTGTGGGTTAGATATGTCGAGTACCAATTGATTGCGATAGTAGTATGTTTCGCGGTTAGGTTGTTTGATAACCCAGTCAGGATGCTTCTCAAACAATTCGCTCTTAGGGTTCACCATTTCAGGTTCTACCCAAATACCGAATTTAACCCCTGCAGCTTTTGCGTCGCGTACGAGTCCTGGTATTCCTTCTGGTAGTTTGCTGTGAGTTACCTCCCAGTCGCCTAAACCTGCATGGTCATCCTTACGTGGGTATTTATTGGCAAACCATCCATCGTCGAGCAAAAACATGTCTACCCCTAAGTCCTTAGCATCCTTCATCAGTTCGGCAAGACTCTTTTGGTTGAAGTCGAACCCAGTGTTCTCCCAATTATTTAATAGGGTAAGACGGTCGCTTGTGCCCAACTTTACTTGATATTGTCGTGCCCAATCATGTAAGTTGCGGCTTGCTTGTCCCACGCCAGTGGTACTAGTGGTAAAGATAAATTCAGGTGTAGTAAAGGTTTCGCCCGCCTTTAGCTTGTAGTCTGAAGCGTAAGGATTGATAGCGGGAATAACTCTCAATCCACCAACATTATCTACCTCAAACGTGAAGCGGAAGTTGCCTGTCCATGCAATTGTACCAACAACCACGCTACCTTCGTTCTCCTTAGCAGGCTCGTTCAAACCGAGTTCAAAGAAAGGTTCAGTGTGCATAGCAGCACGAGTACCGAGTTTGGTGTCAATAATCTTTTTGCCAGCAGTAAGTTGCACTGTTTCGGGTTGTCCTTCTTTAGCCCAATCGCCGTGATAAGAGGTAAGGAAGTATTTAGGTGCGTTGAAGTAGAGCATGGTGCTACTATATCGCCACAAGGTAATAGGCTTTTTCTCCTTATGCGATATTTCGGTCCAAGCCTTAATAACGTTTTCTTTTGTATAAGCCACATAGTGTAGCTTAACGGTAACAGGGTATACGTTATCTTCCAAAGTGATTATTGTTTCACTACCGCCCTTAACCGTTTTTGTTTCGCTCCCTTTGTAGTACAAATAAGAAGTCATGTTGCCATCAGTATGAGTGATAGCAATGGCAGGTTCAAAGTAGTCTTCATTGCCCGACCCAGCATAAACCTCATGTCCACGTGTTGATACAGATCCATCAGAAGCCGCATAGGTGTTCCATGTAAGGTTGGCATAGTCGGCTGCGTTGTTTAGCTTGTCGCCAAAGTAAGTTTGGTACAATCTGCCTTTAGGCGATACTTGCATCACGAGGTCTGTTTTGTCCGTGCTTACGCGTATGGTTTGAGCATTAGCTCCTAAAGCTATTAGTCCGCTGACGAGTAGTAATTTCGTACCCTTCCAATCAGTGAAGAAAGAAGATTGCAAATGGTTCTTCAACGAAGAAAGCAGTTTATGTGAAATGTATGGTTTCATCGCAATATTATGTTTTAGGTATGTACAATTTAAAATTTAAAGTTCGCACTAAATTCTACGGTGAATGGGCGCAAATAGCTTCCGCTCATATACTTTCCAGCATATTGTTTAGCGTCATTCTTACTGATTAATTCAGATCCGCTTATAGTGCCTTTAGCACCCTTTTGGTTCAAGAAGTTCACTACATTTGCGCCTAAACTCAAACGTTTGTTCACATTCCAATTAATGCCACCAAAGGTTTCCCAGTGTCCATTAAAGTAGAGAGCCTCTTGCAGGTTTGCGTATGTTTTTCCGTAGTAACGGAAACTGAGCCAAATGTTCAAATCCTTTGTAATGTTGTATTTAGGGTCGAGTTCAACGAGGATTTGAGGAATTTCTTTCACTATCATATTGTTTGCATTCACCGACATTTGTTGTCCATCGCTGAATGTTACGCTTGCATTATAGTTTTTATATACAGGCTTTTGATAAGTAAAGAGAGCATGCAATGAGAAATTCTTGAAGGGCTTGATTTCTGCAGTAGTAGTCCATCCAAGGGTTTGAATGTTGTAAATCAAAAGCACGGTCTTTCCCTCGCTTGTACCAGGCTTTGTAAGGTTTTGCTGGTCAATGTTGTTAGACTTAGCAATATAAGTAACCATTGACGAGAGGTCCAACCAATTGTTCTTATAGTAAATACCACCGCGCACCAATGGGATGGTAACTCGTTTGTATTGTTCGGCAGTAGGTCCTGTGCCAGCATAGTCGCTGATGCGAGGATAGCGCGTTGCAATTGTTCCATCTGCCATTATGCCAAATCCTTTTGCAATGTCGTAGGTTAGCTGAGCAGTAGCAGCATAGTTAAGTTTGTTTTTAGTGACATTTGCAGGATGAATACTGTGTTCTGTAGTTACAATATTGCCGTTTTCATCGCGGTTATAGGTGTTAAAATCGCCTATATGGAAACCTTGAAAACGCGATTGCGAAATTTGGTCGGCCGACATACGATAGTACTCTAAGCGTCCACCATAGTAGAGTTTCAATTTATCGTTGATTTTCCAACTATCTGTCAAGTACACAGCCAATTTGTTTTCACTGCCTACAGTATATTCCGGACTAAGTTCGTTGAACCCAAAGGTTTGTGTGCGTTGTGGCGTTTGCGTAGGGTCAGTAGGGTCAGTTTTTGTGGTATAAAGCACTTGTGGATAAGGCTCAACCGTTCCAACCCATTGCATTGACGATGAGTGATAGTTAAGATGATAATACCATTCGTTCAAGCCCAATCTAACGTTATGTTTGCCAAATGCTTTTTCAAGTTCGGTGGTAAACATGCCACTTGTAACTTTACCAAAGTGCAACCATGTGCGGCGTCCTTCAATAAGTCCTTCGTAGGCTTTTCCGTTCTCAAGCGTATAGCCATCGGCAGCGGTGGCATCGCTAATAGTGCTTCCGCCAAAGTCTACATAATTTGCCACTGGCACATACATAAACTTTGCGTTAAATTTCCATTGCAGCCCATTGTCAAAGCGATAGTTCGAAAGCAATGCCACTTCGTGCGAACGGTTCTCGCTTCCTTTATTAAAATTCCATGTCTTGCGTTCGCCCGACATGATGTCTGTGTATTGAAAACTACCATTAGCGGGCACGTAAGAGTTGAGTCCTGGGTCAAAGCCATTCACTTTCTTGATAGATCCATCGCCCACGTATATAAAAGGCGCAGCATTGGCAAAGTTGCCTGGGTTCTTGCTATTAGCATGTTTATATTGAAGTGAAATATAGCCTTTTCCGTCATTTAATATACGGGTTAAACCTGCATGATAAATTTGTGTACGATCGGCATAATCGGTAAACTGAAGTTTGAAGCTTCCTGGGTCAAAGTTTTGGTATGTTCCAGCGTTGTAGAGCCAATTATTGCCGATTCCACCGCTAAAATTCACATCGAAGTTTTGCATGCCAAAGTGGTTAACGCGGTAGTTAAGTTTACCGTGGAAGTCTTTCTGGCCAAGGTCACTAAAGGCTGTTACAGAATAAGCAATGTTGCCAGTAGTGATAGCAGACTCTGATGGAGAGAGTAATCCTGTAGAACCCAAACTGGCATCGTTGCGCCAGTGTGCAGATAGTTTATGTACCGATGACGAGTAAACTGCGGGAAGTCCGTTCTCGTATACATTTACATCCTCGCTTGGCAAACCTATTTGTATTTCGCGAGGTTTGTTTGCATCAGCGGCATTGAGCATCACGTTGCGCTCTTCGCCTTTGTTTGCATTAGACGTTTCGCTCTGTGCGTGTGCTTGTAAGCAAGTTGTAAGTAGCACACACGAGGTTAAAGCTTTAAAGGTAATTGCATTCATGGTGTTTATATCGATGTAATTGTTGATGTGTTCTTTATGATGTAAATAGTTGATGTGAGCGAAATGTACATGCTAAAATGTAAAATGTGGTTATCATAATCAATTGCATTGTGCAATGTATTGATAGCAGAATAGCGTGTATGTCATTCACGACGGCAAATTTATGGTGAGTATAAGCCATATTCAAATAGTAGGTAGTTACTAAGTAGATAAATTTAAAATATTAAAGTTTTTAAAACGTTGATTATCAGTGCTTTAATACACGTTTGCGAAAATAGCAAAGTAGATATTATAAATGTGAAATCAAATTGTTATATTTGCGGAATAAATCAAAGAAGTGCTTTAATATGTGTTTTTTTAGAATTCTTATAATGTTAATTTTTGCTTTTTCGTCATTATCGCTCGTAGCCAATGATGATGAGCTAAAAGTTCTTGACTCTTATGTATCGCATCGAGCAACGTACATGGAGAGGAAGCAAACGCGTATACAGCAAATAAAAAGGCAGTTGAAGAGAGGTATTTCGGTAGAAGAGCAACTGCGTGTATATAACAAAATGTTTGGTGAGTACTATACCTATAGCTTTGATTCTGCTAAGGTTTACATTGACAAAGGATTACGTATTGCGCGCTTGCATAATAACAAGCGATACATTGATAATTTCACCATACATCGTGGTTTGTTGCTTGCCACAGGCGGTTATTATAGCCAAGCAGAGGCTGTGTTGAAGAGCATAGATGTAGAGCAGTTGCATCCATCCTTGTTGTTTAACTATTATTATTCCATGACCTGGTTATACAATTTTTGGAGTGCTTATTGCCATGACAAAGAGTTTTCGCCAATTTATAATCAGTTAAGAATGCAGTATTTAGATAAGGCGATAGCCCATGCTCCAAGCGGAAGTGCCATGTATAACTACTTGATGGGTGAGAAATATTATTATGGTGGTTTAAGTACCGATGTGGGGCTTACTTACTACCAGAAAGTGCTGAAGCAAGTGCCTATAACTGATAGGCTTTATGCATCGTCGGCCTATGCAATTGCTCGTGGATATAAATCGCTAAAAAAAGCAGCGTTGTATGAAAGCTACCTTATAAAGGCTGCAATATCCGACCAAGTATGCCCTTTAAAAGAGAATTTAGCACTGCAAGAATTGTCGCTCTATCTGTATGAAAAGGATAGTAAATATTCAGGACGAGCCGTAACCTATATATACTGTTCAATGGAGGATGCACAGTTTTATAACAATCGTTTGCGCATGCTCGAAATATCCCACATACTGCCTCGAATCGTGGCCACTTATCAAACGCAGATAAACCAACGCACCACAATAATTTATTGGGCATTGGGTGGTTTAAGCCTTTTTGCTGTTGTGCTATTAATGATGATAGTGCTGGCTTTAAAACAAAACAAAAAGCTTAATCAGCGTCGAATAAAGATGCGTGCACAGAATGAGTTGCTCGAAAAGCTTAATCAGCAACTCAGTACAACTAATAAGCATCGCGAAACCTATTTGCGTTTGTTTCTTGACATTAGTGCTTTATACATCAACAAACTTGATGCACTGCGCAAGATGGTGACGCGCAGTATCAAAGCGGGAACAACCAACGACTTATTGCAAAAGATAAATCGTGTAAGAGTGGTTGAAGAGGATGCCAACATGTTTTACAATCGCTTTGATAGAGCCTTTTTGATGCTTTATCCCGACTTTGTAAAACAGTTGAATTTATTGCTTCGCGAGGATGCTCAAATACGATTACAAAACGAGCATTCTCTCACAACAGAGTTGCGCATATTTGCGCTTATGAGGCTGGGTGTAACAGCAAGTTCTGAAATTGCAACCTTGCTTTTTTATAGCACGCAAACCATTTACAACTACAAAACACAAATGAAAAATAAAGCGAAAGTACGCGAAACGTTTGAGCAAGATGTCAATCGTTTATGCCACATATTGCCTAAAGAGCATATGGCAGAATAAGGTTTTTGCTTGTATGGCGTATATACGATAAATAGGTGTTCAAAGTAGCTCCTGAGACTTTGAACACCTATTGTTTTTTAAAGGCCTATGGTCTTGTCAATAAAATAGCGTGGACGGCGTTTTACTTCGGTATAAATCTTTCCTACATATTCGCCAATTATGCCACATGCCAAAAGAATAGCTCCGCCAATAAACCATATACTGACCAATTGCGATGTCCAGCCCACAATGGCTTTGCCCTCAATGTACATGGCTATGCCATATACAATGGCGCATATAGAGATAAGCATACATGCCAATCCAAGAAAGCTGATGTATTGCAATGGACGTACAGAAAAAGAGGTAATGCCATCGGCTGCAAAACTCATCATTTTGTGCAATGGATACTTAGATTGGCCTGCAAAACGCTCTGCGCGGTCGTAGTACACCATGGCCGTAGCGAAGCCCAGCGAGGCCACCATGCCACGCAAAAACAGATTGCGTTCGGGGTAAGCCATAAGTGCTTGCATGGCACGTTGGCTCATTAGTCGGAAGTCGGCATGGTTGTACACAACGTTACACCCCATTGACTGCATGAGTTTGTAAAAGCTTTGAGCCGTTGTACGCTTAAACCACGTGTCGGTTTTGCGCTCTTTGCGCACACCATATACAACGTCAATACCCTTGCAATAAAGCTCTACCATTTGGGTAATAGCCGTCACATCGTCTTGTAGGTCGGCATCAATAGTAATAGCCGCATCAACGTTTGTTGCAGCCCACTCAAGCCCAGCCCATAGTGCTTGTTGGTGTCCTACGTTGTGAGCCAAGCATATACCGCTTATGTGGGGATTAGTGGCAGCATGTTGTGCTATAATGTCCCATGTGCGGTCTTTGCTGCCGTCGTTTACAAACACAATTCTTACCGCATCAATGTCTTCTCTTTTTTCAATAACCTCAATCTCTTCGCTAAGGCGTTTGATTGTTTCGTTCAGCACGTCCTCTTCATTGTAGCACGGCACGATGATAGCTATCTGTTTCATTTCTTTTTAAAAGCAAATCTAACCAATATAAAGTTTACGGGTATGGCAATGGCAAACACAGGTATCGGCGCGTAAGTTTTGCTTATGCCAATCCACAAAAACACATTAAGCAGCGTTATGTGCAAAATGTAGTTGATTGCATGAGCGCCCCCCATGCCAACCAGCTTTTTCCACGATGGCGAGCTATGAAAAGTAAAATAGGCTGTAAGATAAAAATTAGCTATAAAACTTGTGATATATCCTATTGTGTAGGCAAGGTCCACTTGTATAAAGCTTTGCAGTAAAAGGTATATGCCATAGTGCAATACAGTGGCCAATCCACCAACTAAGGCAAAACGTATAGCTTCGTTCAGCGTATGTTTGTTCATGATGTTCAGTGGCAGTTAGTGCATCATATCTTGTTTAAATCTGTATAGTTTCAAAAGTTTATGGTCGTCGCAGCTGCGGTGGTTAAAGTCGTTTACCAATACCACTTGATAATTGGGGTTGGCTTTGCACCAATCCGCAATCTCGTCGTTGCCCACAAGTAGTAAGCCTTCTGTAGGATGAACAGCCTCAAAAGGCACTATGCGGTCGCCCAAATAGAAGTTGATAGTGAAAGGATGAAGTGGGTTGCCCGGCACAACGTCTGTGCGATAAGAGTAAATTTTGCCTTTAGGAGCAATTTGCGCTATATAGTCGGCTTGTGGCTTGTCGCTTTTAGTGTTGAGAACAATGGGTTGATAGATGCCGTCTAAAGCAAAGAATATGCTGAACACCAATACGAATGTGCACGACAAAGGTGAATGCTTGCGATAAAGCCAAAAATAGTACACGCCAATTAAAGGCATGGTAAATGCTATCCATTGCATAAAGTTGAGCGGTGTGTATCGCAGGGCCAATAGCATGGCAAGGTTTTCTGCTGCATGCTTGCCATGACCCACAACCGACATGGGGACGATGCCCGATGCTATGCACACATAAGCAATAGTGAGTAAGCATGAAATGCCAACCAATAGCCATCCAAAGCCTCTGAGTAGAGCTGTATGCTCTCGTTTTAACCAATGAAAGAACTGGGCTATATAGAATGAGAGGAACGGATAGATGGGCAATAAGTAAACGCTGCGTTTGCTCTTAGGTATGCAGTAGAACACAAAGATAATAACCAGGCTAAGCAAGGCAAATAGCTTGGCATTGTCCATGTTCTTTATTCTTTTAGCAAATGTTTTCCAACTGCTAAATGTGGGCTTATTCTCGGCAAATATCTGTTTCCATTTTACAACAAATGCTGAGGCAAGTAGCACCAAAGTGTAGGGGATAAACCCCGTCACAACGGTCATCACGTTGTAATACCATGGATTGATGTGGCTTTCGTAGCTCATTTTGCCAAGCAAGCGTAGGATGTTTTCTTCGTATATCAAATCAAGAAATCGCTGTCCACCTTCGTGGTATGCAGCCACATACCACGTGAGCGGTATGATGAGTGATAGCACTCCTACAATGGCAAAGTGCCAAACGATGTTCCACACCTTTTTGCCCTTGATAAGGGCGTAAACAGCCACCACCAATAGTGGTAGAGCAGCTCCCACGGGCCCTTTGCTTAAAAATGCGCCACTCAAGCACAATACTGCCCATATAGGTAACCCTTTCAGATTGTTTTCTACCCATTTATATAGTTGATAGAGCGACAATACCATCATACACGTCAGCACCATATCTACGCGACATGCCACACCAGCTCGATGAACCTCAAAGTTGGTGAGCAATACAAGGGCGGTGAGCAGTGCCACGCTTTGTCCCGATCTTTTGGCAAAAAACCGGTAAGTTGCGATGGTCATAACGCTGAGTGCCAATGCCGATGGTAGGCGCGAAGTATACTCCGTAACGTGGCCTATAGGCAGCGAAAAGAGTGCTATCAGCCAATGAAAAAAAGGTGGTTTGTATGCCATGTCCACCCCGTTGTTGATGGGCAATATCCAGTTCCCTTCTTTTAGCATTGAGAGTGCCACAACAGCCTCGCGTGGTTCGCCACGAGTGTTAAAAAGCGTGTCGCCGAGGAAAAGAAACAGGGTGATAAAACACACAAGGACAAGAAACCATGTTATGGATAAAGATTTTTGTTGTAGTTGCATTGTTATAATAAAAGGGTTATGGTGCAAATTTACAATAAAAATAGACGATGCCCCTTGATACTGAAGGCTTATTTCGTAAGGGGTGCTTTATAAATATGCCCAGAGGGTACAGACGAAACCAAAAGCAACGTTTAGAGAAATGCTTTTTATAAAGAAAGCCCCTTGTTTGTGAATGTTTCACAACAAGGGGCCTTCAACCATCTATGGCTTTCTTTCATTCAATTTCGTGTGAATGTATAAAAAGGGGGGTAGGCATGATAGCCACCAACCTTTTTAGTTTTGTTCGCGGCGTGGGCGGCGTGGTGCATGACCTTCGCTACCTTCGCGACGTGGACGGCGAGCAGGGCGTTCTTCCCAACCCTCGGGCTTCTCTTCAAGCACGCGGTGTGAGAGGCGGAACTTGCCTGTTTTCTCGTCTATTTCGAGGAGTTTCACCTTGATGGTGTCGCCTTCTTTAATACCTGCTTCCTCAACGCTTTCAAGGCGTTTCCATGCTATTTCAGAGATGTGGAGTAAGCCCTCCTTGCCTGGCATGAACTCTACAAAGCAACCATAAGGCATGATGCTCACTACTTTGGCATCGTACACTTCGCCAACTTCGGGTATTGCAACAATGGCGCGTATCTTAGCAACAGCGGCGTCAATACTGTCTTTGTTAGGACCAGAAACCTGAATCTTGCCCACACCGCCATCTTCTTCGATGGTGATAGTAGCACCAGTTTCTTCTTGCATACCTTGGATAATCTTACCGCCTGGGCCAATCACAGCACCGATGAACTCCTTAGGAATTTCGAATGCTTCAATGCGAGGAACGTGTGGTTTAAGCTCTGCGCGAGGCTCTGGCATAGTTTCAAGAAGTTTGCCAAGGATGTGTTCGCGAGCTTGTTTTGCTTGGTTAAGAGCCTTTTCAAGAATTTCGTACGACAAGCCATCGCACTTAATATCCATTTGAGTAGCTGTAAGACCCTTAGCTGTACCAGTGGTCTTAAAGTCCATATCGCCAAGGTGGTCTTCATCACCAAGAATATCGCTCAAAATAGCGTATTTGTCTTCGCCAGGGTTCTTGATAAGACCCATAGCAATACCGCTTACAGGAGCCTTGATGGGCACACCAGCATCCATCAATGCCAATGTACCAGCACATACGGTAGCCATTGACGAAGAACCATTTGACTCAAGAATATCGCTTACTACACGTACTGTGTAGGGGTAGTCGGCAGGAATTTGACCCTTCAATGCACGCCAAGCAAGGTGGCCATGACCGATTTCGCGACGGCCAACACCGCGTTGTGCTTTAGCTTCGCCTGTTGAGAAGGGAGGGAAGTTGTAGTGAAGAAGGAAACGCATGTAGCTCTTGTCGAGTACGTCGTCTACCATCTTTTCGTCGAGTTTAGTACCGAGTGTACAAGTGGCAAGTGCTTGTGTTTCGCCACGAGTAAAGATTGCAGAACCGTGGGGCATAGGTAGGGGAGACACTTCGCACCAAATGGGGCGGATGTCGGTAGTTTTACGTCCGTCAAGGCGCTTACCCTCGTCAAGGATGCAACGGCGCATGGCATCACGTTCAACGTCGTGATAGTAGCGGTCTACCATTGCATTCTTTTCTTCTAACTCCTCAGCCGAAAGCTCGGGGTGAGCAGCAGCGTAGCGTTCCTTAAAGTCCTCGCGAATTTGCGTAAAGGCATCTTCGCGTTCGTGCTTATCGTGGTCGCCAGCTTCGGCAATAGCGTATGCAGGTTGGTAGCACTCGTCTTTTACTTGTTGGCGTAGTTCCTCGTCGTTTACTTCGTCGCAGTATTCGCGTTTAACGTCGGTACCAAGTTCTTTTGATAGTTCCTTTTGCAATTGGCACATTGGCTTGATAGCCTCGTGTGCTGCTTTCAAAGCGTCGAGTAGTGCACTTTCGGGCACCTCGTCCATTTCGCCTTCTACCATCATGATGTTCTCCTCAGTGGCGCCCACCATGATGTCCATATCAGCGTTTTTGAGTTGTTCAAATGTAGGGTTGATAACGTATTCGCCATTGATGCGAGCTACGCGAACCTCTGAGATAGGACCTTCGAATGGAATGTCGCTTGCAGCAAGTGCAGCCGATGCAGCAAAGCCTGCCAAAGCGTCGGGCATATCTACACCATCTGCAGAGAAGAGCGTGATGTTTACATATACCTCGCAGTGATAGTCGGCAGGGAAGAGTGGACGCAAGGCACGATCTACAAGACGAGAAGTCAAAATTTCGTAGTCGCCAGCGCGTCCTTCGCGCTTGGTGAAGCCACCGGGGAAACGTCCGGCTGCGCTGTATTTCTCTTTGTAGTCACATTGAAGGGGCATAAAGTCTGTGCCTGGTTGAGCGGTCTTTGCGGCACAAACGGTGGCTAAAAGCATGGTGTTGTTCATTCTGAGCATTACTGCACCATCTGCTTGTTTAGCCAATTTTCCTGTTTCGATGCTAATGGTACGACCATCAGGAAGCGAAACGGTTTTGGTTATCACGTTCATCTGATTGTAGTTATGAAATAGTTCTTTAATTCTTTTTACCTATAAGAAACGTGCAAAAATAGCAATTTATTTCGGAGTTTGTGCTTATTTGCAGCTACTTTTATTTAGTTTTCATGATTTTATGAACTTTTGAGCCATAAACTGTGGTTTTGCGCTAATTGCTTAAGGGTGATAGAAAGTTACATCCCTCTTTGCTCTGTTTGATGAAAATTAATCCATCATTATGTTTCAAGCTATAGGCCTCGCAAATTGGTCAATTTTTCTTTAAAATTAAAAAAGTTGATTGCTGAGATTGGCTTGTTTTTAATCGCCATTGCTTGAGCTTGATTTTATCGCAATTATGAAGAGTAAACGTAACTTATTGATAATCAATAAGTATTGTTTTTTACACAACATGCATTAACAACTGGGTGAGCTAAGGATACGTATCCTTAGGTGCTAAGAATACGTATCCTTAGGTGTTAAGAACACGTATCCTTAGGTGCTTAGGATACGTATCCTTGTGGTGTAAGGATACGTATCCTTATAAAAACTGATGTGTGACGAGGGGTGAAATGCGGTCTTTTTTGTCTATTTTACCCCTTTGAACATTCTATTTTAAGAGAAAATATGTACAAAAAATATTGGTCAATTTTTCGGATTCTTATGAGGTGCCCCAACCTGTTAAGTGGGTATTATTCTCCCCAATCAGCACGATCAAGGCTGCGGTAGCCAATGGCCTCTTTAATATGCGACGATTGGATTTGCTCAGAGTTGTCAAGGTCGGCAATGGTACGTGCCACTTTGAGTATGCGGTCGTAGGCACGCGCCGAAAGGTTGTGCAGACGCATAGCACGCGTTAGTGCATCGTTGGCCTCGGTATTGAGTATGGCGTATTTTTCGAGCATGGCACGCGTCATTTGTGCGTTGCAATGCACGGACTTAGCGTCTTTATATCGCTCTGTTTGTATGGCTCGTGCTGCAATCACACGCTTGCGTATCGAGGCACTTGGCTCACCTTGTGGGGCTTTGGCCAGTTGCTCTACCGAAACGGGTGCAACCTCTATTTGTATGTCAATGCGGTCGAGCAATGGTCCTGAAATTTTGCTCATGTAGCGTTGCACTTGTGCGGGCGAACAGGTGCAGCGGTGAGTGGGGTCGTTGTAGTAGCCACACGGACAGGGGTTCATGCTTGCCACAAGCATAAACGAGCAAGGTAGGGTGGCAGTGTATTTGGCGCGTGATATGGTAATTTCGCGGTCTTCAAGGGGCTGTCTGAGCGTCTCTAAGGCTGTACGCGAAAACTCTGGTAGCTCGTCAAGAAAGAGTACTCCGTTGTGAGCAAGACTTATTTCGCCTGGTTTGTAGGTGGCTCCACCGCCTATCAATGCCACGTCTGATATAGTGTGGTGAGGCGAACGGAACGGACGCTGGGCTATGAGCGATGTTTGGCTACCAAGGGTGCCTGCAATGGAGTGGATTTGAGTGGTTTCAAGACTTTCGGACAGGGTGAGTTGGGGCAAGATAGAGGGCACACGCTTGGCCATCATGCTTTTGCCGCATCCGGGCGAGCCTATCAAAATGATGTTGTGGCCGCCGGCTGCTGCCACCTCGAATGCTCGTTTTACGGCTTCTTGCCCCTTGACATCGGCAAAGTCGTAAGGGCAGTTGGCTTGGGCTGCATAAAACTCCTCGCGTGTGTTTACAAGGGTGGGCTGCAGTATGGTTTTGCCCATAATAAAGTCTACCACTTGCGACAAATGGGTTACACCATACACGTTGAGCTTGTTTACAACCGCTGCTTCGCGCTCATTTTCCTTGGGCACAAACAAGGCTTCGAAACCCTGTCCGCGTGCTTTAATGGCAATAGACAAGGCCCCCTTAACGGCGCGGATAGAGCCGTCTAATCCCAGTTCTCCTACAAAAACATAGCGGCCCAACTTGTCGGTTGGTATGCGCTTGAGCGATGCCAATATGCCGATAGCAAGCGGAAGGTCGTAGCCCGACCCTTCTTTGCGAACATCGGCAGGTGCAAAGTTAATGGTGTACTTCTCGTTGGCTGGTAGTATGTAGCCACTATTTTGCAATGCTCCTTCAACGCGCAATTTGCTCTCGCGAACGGCATTGTCGGGAAGTCCCACCATGAGAAAGAGCGTTTTGTCCTCTTGCGAATGCAACTCGGTGGCGTTTACTTCTAAAAACACGGGCATGGCTGCTAATCCATTTACAGCAGAGGTGTGTATGGTGGCTAACATAGGCTATAGGGGTGGGGTTATTTAAAACTTTGCATCTTCAATTTTTACAACATCGCGTTGCACAATTTTGCCTTGTGCATTAACGAGCATTAGCGACGGAACATAGTGAAGACCAAGCGCTTTGACAAGTGGGGAGTTGAAGGCTTGACGGTCGCAGATGGTGGGAAACGTTATGCTGTCGTTTTTTAACGATGAGCGTAGTATGGCATGGTCTACGTCGAGCGATACCACAACGCATTGCCACTTTCCGTTCATGCTTTTCAGCTTGCGGCGCAGGTTGGTTAGTAGCGGCCTGCTGTCGCTTTGCCATGTTCCAACGCAGGCAATAACCAGGTTTTTGCCCTTGTAAGTGTCGGGCGTTATGGTTTGTCCGTCGAGTGTTTGCGCACTGAATTTGGGCAATGGTTCTCCCTCGCCATTCAAAAAAATAGGACGATAAAATTGGTCAAGAAAACTTACTGCACGCTCTGATGGCTGTGCTTTTTTAAGCATGTCAAGTAGTTGTAAGGCGGTGCGTGCATCGGGTGTTTGCTTGTTGGCAAAGTACTTTCTGAATACGGCTACTGCTGCAAGCGTCTTAATGTTTTCGCGAACAAACTGCGCTGCAGCTAAGCGTTGTGTGCTGGGTGCATCGTTGGCATGTTTTATGCGAAAGTCTGAGAGCAATTCGTTTTGTTCGGTTCCCGTAATCTGCGCTTCGCCTATTTTAGAGGCGTCGCCTTTCATTTTAACGGTGCTTCCAGGTTCTACAATAATGTAGGTTTGCGTAAAGTTAGGATAGAGCAGTGTAAGCACAGCGGGCGAGGTCATCTTGCGTTCATACACAAACTTCCCATCCGATATTTTCACAGTGTCGATGCCATCAAAAGCACCATCCTCGCTATAAATATAGAACTCTGCATCATTGATGTTGGTGAGTGTTCCCTCAAAACGTATACGATCTTTGCCAGGGCCACAAGCTGCAAACAAAACTATGGCAGACAAATAGATAAGTGTATATAGTTTGTTCATAGTTGTATCGTTTAAAGTAATAAGTAGGTATTCAAAATTAATTTATATAATTATGCTCTACATTAATTGATATGTCTTGGCACATTGTTCTTGCCATAACCACAGACTTCATCGGTCACGTAGCCCGCTACGCTCCCTTTTCAGCCTATGCTTCTTACAAAAACAATGCACAAATTCATATCAATTAATTTTGAACACCTACTTAAAAAGAGGCAACGATGGGCAATTACCGAAATGATGAGGAAATCAAATACAAACTATCGATAATTACAAATCGTTGCCTCGTTAATAACCATATAATGTTAAAAGGTTGATTGTTTTTTTCTTATTCAAAGAGTAGCTTCAAGAAACTATTTACTTTACTAATGCCTGAAACGCTGAGTTGTTGAATAGTGTAACGAACTCTAAGTCCTTGGCAGCGCGCGACTTAAGTGTGGCGTCTTTAGCAAAGGCTTGTTTCAGGTTGTCAATAGCTTGTGTTTCTTGGTTAGAGCGTGCAGCAACAATAGCTTTCAGATAGCTTGTAATAGCATCTGCGTGAGCCACTTGCTTTAAAGTTTTGCTTGCACTTGCATAGTCCTTGTTAAGTATTTGTGCTAATGCTGCAGAGTTGGTTTTCACCCCCTTAAGGCTTTGAGCGGCTTGTGCGTAGTTGCCTGCAGCAATTTGCAAGTTGCCTAACACCTCGTTGTAGTTAGTGGCTGCTGTGGCTTTCATTAAGTGGTTGTTGGCATCTTCATATTTGCCTTCGGCCATAGCAATAAGTGCTTGGTTGGCATTTACTTCGGCACTACCAGGTTGTTTTTGCGAAGCGAGGTCAAGATATTTTTTAGCTGTGCTCATATCGCCATTTTGGTATGCCAATACAGCCAAGTTGTTGTAGGCACGATAGTCTGAAGGATAGAGTTGCGTAGTCTTTAAATAGATGTCGTTTTGCTCTTTAACATCTTCAGATAAGGTGGCAGCATATAGCAACTCTTCTACCGAAAGCTTTGAGGCATCAGCAGCATATTGCTCTTGGATTTCGTCGTCAGAGCGGCCAATCACGTTGTAGTTGATGGTCATACGTGCACGACGCAATTCGGGCAAGATTTCGTCGGCTAATTCCTTAAATCCTGCTGACATGTTGCGTATTTGCTTCTCGCGTTCTTCGGGGTCGGAATACATGGAGAGTACGCGCAAAATAACGTCCTTGTCTTGAATGTTAGATTGGCTAACAAGTTCTTTAAAGCCTTCCCAGTCCTCTGCGGTGTACTTAGAGTCTACGTCGGCATCAAGCTTGGTCTTCTTAAGTTCATTGTTAACAAACGACTTCGAAGTCTTTTCACGATTTTGTGCAAGAGCCGTATTAAGCTTAATGCCACCCTCAGGCGATGCATAAGCACTCACCTCAATGTTGTCGAGCATAAAGCCTTTTTGGTCTTGCTTAATCTCCTTAAGAGTCTTTAAAAAGTCTGTTATCGAAGTGCTCTTCAACTCGCTATTGCGTATGTTAGCTTGATTGATGAGATACTTAATTTGCGCCTGCTTGGTTTGTTTGATAGCATATTGATATTTGTCGGTAGACAATTCAATGTTAGACGATTTGGCTGTAGACTGCACAAGCGTAGAGGTTGCAATTACGCCATTGTTCACCTTTACGTCGGGGATATTCACCTTTTTGTTTCCCACTTTTGCATCAAAAGTTAAGTACAATTCGCTTTGTTGCATTGCGGGAACATAAGTAAAGTTGTTCTTTAATGTATAGTTGCCACCAAGTTTGTATGATATCTCTTGACCATTGCCTTGTACTTTCTCTCCCTGGAAGGTTGCGGGCTGACCTTTGGTAGCGTTTGCGCCATAGCGCATAACGGGTAAGACTGTAACAACAGCTTTTTTCTTCATATACTTCTCTGGGAAACGACCATTAATAGTCACAGCCACTTTACCTCCAACAGCCTCCATAGGCGATGGAGTAACGGTGAAGTTGTCGGCTGATAGTTCTCCCATTTTGCTGCAAGCAGTCAGCACCAAAGTGCCCGACAATGCCAATGCTACATAAACCTTACTTTGCATATTGTTATTTTATAATTATAATCTTAAATGTTTTTTTTCTTGTGAGCAAAGATAGTTATTTTCAGCTAAACCTGTAGGGATTTGCCTATGTTTTAAGACTTATTTAGCCATCTTAGGCTTGTTTCGTCAGTTGGCTCACGTTGTTTATTGTTGCTTAGTGGCTCTTATTTGTTTTGCTCGCCAAGTTGTTTACATAACTTGCCATTGGCCATGCAGTAAATGCCTAAGAGTATGAACGGAATGCTCAGCATTTGCCCTTGATCTAACCCTATGGCTTGTTGCATACTTGCTTCCCAGGGCTCTTGAACCTCCTTGAGAAACTCTATAAAGAAGCGAAACACAAAAATGCTGGTGAGGCAGTAGCCAAAGTAAAAACCTGTACCTACGCGTTGCTTGAACTTAGTGGCATAGAGAGCAATGCCTATTACAAAGAATAGTAGGTAGGCTATTGCTTCGAAGAGTTGAGCGGGATAGCGTGGCTGCGTTTCTTGCAACTGAACAAACACAAAGCCAAAGTTGCTACCTGTATATTTTCCGACAATCTCTGAGTTCATCAAATTGCCTAAGCGTATAAAGCAGGCTGCAATGGGGGTGGCAATAGCAATGTTGTCGAGCACCCGCATAATGTTTACGTGGGTCTTTCGCACGTAGAGCCACAAGGCTATCATTAGGCCCAATGTGCCGCCATGCGAGGCAAGTCCAGCATAACCTGTAAACTTCCATGAACCATCAGGCATGTGGTGCATGGGCAATATCATCTCTAATGGATGCGACAGGAAATATCCTGGCTCGTAGAGCAAACAGTGGCCAAGGCGTGCACCTGCCAATATGCCTACAAAGCAATATAAGAAGAGAGGATCGAACTTTTCTTGCGGAATGCTTTGCTTTTTGTAAAGTTTGTATACCACAATATATGCAAGTGCTAAGCCTATGCACCAACATATTCCGTACCATCGTATTTCAACCGAACCAAGGTGAAATGCTACTATAGAGGGGTTCCAGATAGTCATAATGCCAAGTTCTATTTAATGGAGTTTTTTACTTGAAACGCAATTAAGCGTAATAAGCAATAAAAGCTGCGACTGAGGTATGTCACAGCTTTTATCTATTTGATTGTTAGCATCTCCGAAAAGATGCTACGCCACGACAATGATTACACATTAAAGCGGAAGTGCATAATATCACCATCTTGCACTTCGTACTCTTTGCCTTCGACATGTAACAAGCCAGCTTCGCGTACAGCGGCTTCAGAACCGAGGCGAATATAATCGTCGTATTTAATGACTTCTGCACGGATAAAGCCCTTTTCGAAGTCTGTGTGGATAACACCTGCACATTGTGGAGCTTTCCATCCCTTGTGGAATGTCCAAGCCTTTACTTCCATCTCACCAGCGGTAATAAAGGTTTGCAAGTTGAGCATGTGATATGCAGCTTTTATCAAACGGTTACAACCACTCTCTTCAAGTCCAACGTCTTGCAAAAACATTTGGCGTTCCTCGTAAGTTTCAAGTTCGGCAATGTCTGCTTCGGTTTGTGCTGCAAGTACAAGCACTTCGGCGCCTTCGTCCTTAACGGCAGCTTTCACCTCCTCAACATAGTGGTTGCCTGTTGCAGCAGAGGCTTCGTCTACATTGCAAACGTAGAGTACGGGTTTTGAAGTGAGCAAGAATAAGTTCTTAGCAGCCTTTTGTTCTTCAAGACTTTCAAAGTTTACGCTGCGTGCGCTTTTGCCTTCTTCAAGTGCAGCCTTGTATGCCAACAACACTTCGTATTCGACTTTAGCGTTTTTGTCGCCCCCTACTTTGGCTATCTTTTCAACGCGCTTAATGCGGTTTTCAACCGTTTCAAGGTCCTTCAATTGTAGCTCGGTATCAATAATTTCTTTGTCGCGTACGGGGTCTACGCTACCATCTACATGCACCACGTTGCCGTCGTCGAAGCAACGCAAAACGTGGATAATAGCATCTGTCTCGCGGATATTACCTAAGAATTGGTTGCCAAGACCTTCGCCCTTTGATGCGCCTTTAACAAGTCCTGCGATGTCTACAATCTCAACAGTTGTAGGCACAATGCGTCCGGGATGAACCAATTCGGCTAGTTTGTTTAGTCGTTCGTCGGGCACGGTTATTACGCCTACATTAGGCTCAATCGTGCAGAATGGAAAGTTGGCAGACTGTGCTTTAGCATTGCTAAGACAGTTGAACAAGGTGGACTTACCCACGTTAGGAAGTCCCACAATGCCACATTGTAAACTCATATATAGTTTTCTTTGTTATTATTTTATTTTTCAATTGGCAAAGTTACTATTTTATTGTGAATAGCAGTGCCATAAGCCCAACTTAGCTTTATATCTTTGCCTTTCTTTTGTTATTCAACAGCTATTTCATCAACAAACACAAAGCCTGGATTGCCTTTGCCTGGATGCCATGCGGGGAGGTGATGCTCAGAGGTAACTTTCACTTTAATATAGCGCATTGGGGTAGCATTAAAGTGAAGTGTGTGCTGATATATCTTGTTGGGGTTAGCCTCTGTTAATGCAGGGTATTGCTCTGTGGCAAGGGGGGTGTAGTGAATGCCATCTGCTGAGCCTTCGGCTGTAAACTCGCGTGCATCGAATATCCAATATCCTTTTTCAACACAGGTGTGTATTGAAACCTTGCTTACAGATTGTATACTACCAAGGTCTATAATAGCTTCAAGGTCGTTGCCGCAAAAGCCTATCCAACGTCCTGAAGCATAGTTTGTATCCTCTGCTTCAAGACCATCTACAAGCAAAGTTGCACCGCCATAAACTTGCTGAGGATGCGGGCGTTGCAGCAAATGGATAGGGCATGCAGTAGCTTTGTTGAAATGGAATGTTTCACTTACATCGGGCGTTACTCCCCATGACCTAAATGCGGCTGCACGCAGTGTGCAAGGCTTATTGATGCTAACGGGCGATGTGTAAAGGGGTGAGTTTTCGGTGGGCATGGTGCCATCGAGCGTATAGCGAATTTGTGCATTGTCGAATGTGGAAAGTGTGGCACGAATGGTATGACTCGCAGTGTCGGTGGCCAATTGCATTTTAACGTTGTATATTACTTTTGAAAAATTGTAATGCTGCTGGCGGTAAACATCAATGAGTCGTGGTATGCGGTTAAGAAAGTCCTTAAAGTTTTTTTGCTCAGGGTTGCACCATTGTACCTCGCTCAATGCGGCCATGCGTGGTAGTTCCATATACTCTACTTGTCGGAAGGTGGGTATATACTCGGTCCAAAGATTGGCTTGCACGCCAATGATGTACTTGGCCTCGTCTGCCGAAAGTTGGCGAGGAACGGGTTCGTAGCTATACACATGCTCAATAGGCAAATATCCACCAATAGCCTCTGGCTCGCGTGCCTTATCTGCGCTCTGATAATAGTCGAAATACAAGTAAGTGTTGGGGGTCATAATAACATTATGCTTTTGGCGAGCAGCCTCTATACCACCACCTTCGCCACGCCACGACATGACGGTGGCATTGGGAGCAAGTCCTCCTTCAAGTGTTTCGTCCCATCCAATCATCTGTCTGCCAAGCTTGTTAAGATGCGCTTCGGCATGCTTAATGATGTAGCTTTGCAAGCGTTCTTCGGCACTATGCTGCTTGTCTGCTTCAAGGTGTTCGGCCTTTATGCGTGCTTGACATTTAGCACAGCTCTTCCATCTCGTTTTGGGACATTCATCGCCACCAACGTGTATGTATTCAGAGGGAAAGAGGCATACAACCTCGTCGAGTACGTCGTCGATAAACTTCAGCGTTTTGTCGTTGCCAGCACAAAGCACATCATCGCTTACGCCCCATATTTGCCACACCTTATAAGGTCCTCCAGTACAGCCTAACTCGGGATATGCAGCAAGCGCGGCTTGCATGTGTCCGGGCATATCAATCTCGGGTATGATGGTGATGTAGCGTTCAGCAGCATATTTCACAATCTCTTTAATCTCCTTTTGCGTATAGAAGCCTCCATAGGGTATACCGTCGTATCGGCCCGAGTTGTGTCCGATAACCGTTTGGTCGCGTCGTGAACCTACCTTAGTGAGCAAAGGATATTTTTTTATCTCAATACGCCATCCTTGGTCGTCGGTTAGATGCCAATGAAAGCGGTTGATGTTGTGCAAAGCCAACATATCAATAAAACGCTTCACAGAGTCGGCACTCATAAAATGGCGAGCTACGTCAAGATGTGCACCACGATATGCAAAGCGAGGATAGTCCTCAACATTACACGAAGGCACAACCACTTCTTTGGCTGTGCCCATAGGCAAGGCCTTTCGTAGTGTTTGTATGGCATAGAAGGCGCCTGCTGCAGAAGAGGCATTTATAAATAGCATATCGCTGTTTACTCTAATGTCGAAGGCATCAGCATGCGTAGAGTGAAGCGAACGATTAAGCTTTATGCAGTTGCGTTGAGCGGGTAGGTTAGATACCATCAAGCGCATACCAGTGGAGGCATTGACGTAGTCTGCCAAGAACTCTGCACATCGCTTAAGTTCTTTATCGCCTTGTGGATAGCATATAAGCGTTTTGTTGCTTATTACAAAGTTGCCTGCTTGTGTGTACTTAATTTCTTTGGGCAAGGGGATTACATGGAAGTCTGCGCTTTGTGCCATTCCGTTCAGAGGTAGGAGTGTAAAGGCAAATAGCGCAGCCATGAGGTGGAATAAATAATTCTTCATTCGTTTCTGCTATGTGTTAATTACTGCCACAAAGATAGCTGTAATGCATGATATACATATAAAAGCAATGTAAAAAGAAACATTTTTCTGCCATTCGTTTTGCCTTTCACATATCTTACCTTAACTTTGCTCAAAATAAAATATACACTTCTCATCTATGAAACTCTTATTGTTGGGCAGTGGCGGCCGTGAGCACGCACTGGCATGGAAAATAGCACAAAGCAACTCAGTAGACAAACTCTTTATTGCTCCTGGCAATGCAGGTACTGCACTTGTTGGTGAAAACGTTAGCATCAAGGCTGACGACTTTGAGCAGATAGCCGCTTTTGTGGTAAAAGAGCATATTGATATGGTGGTAGTTGGCCCTGAGGACCCATTAGTTAAAGGCATATATGATTACTTTAAGCAACACAGCGAGGTGAAGAATGTGCCTGTTATAGGTCCGTCAAAGGCAGGTGCAGTGCTTGAAGGCTCAAAAGACTTTGCAAAAGGCTTTATGAAGCGTCATCACATACCTACGGCTGCTTATGCCACATTTGATGGAACACAAGTAGAAGAAGGATGCCGTTTTCTCGAAACACTTCAACCGCCATACGTGCTCAAGGCTGATGGCTTATGCGCAGGTAAAGGCGTACTGATTGTGCCTACACTTGAGGAGGCTAAGAAAGAGTTGCACGACATGCTCGGAGGCATGTTTGGCAATGCATCAAGCCGTGTAGTCATAGAGGAGTTCCTCTCAGGCATTGAATGTTCTGTATTTGTACTTACCGATGGTAAGCATTATAAAATATTGCCCGAAGCAAAAGACTATAAGCGTATAGGCGAAGGTGATACCGGACTCAACACTGGCGGTATGGGTTCTGTTTCACCCGTTCCATTTGCAGACAAAGCATGGATGCAGAAGGTTGAAGATGAGATAATTCGCCCAACAGTTGATGGCCTTGCAGCAGAGGATATAGACTATAAAGGCTTTATTTTCTTTGGTCTTATCAATTGTGACGGACAGCCTAAAGTCATTGAATATAATTGCAGAATGGGCGACCCCGAAACCGAAACCGTTATGCTTCGCCTTAAGAGTGACATTGTAGATTTGTTTGAAGGTGTAGCAAAAGGCGACCTTGATAAACGCACTATCGCCTTTGATGACCGCTCGGCAGTATGCGTAATGTGCGTATCTGGTGGTTATCCACAGGCATACGACAAAGGCTTTGAAATAACTGGTGCCGACATACCTGGTAGTGTGGTGTTTCATGCAGGAACAGCCATTGAAGATGGTAAATTAGTAACGAATGGTGGCCGTGTTATAGCTGTTAGCTCTTATGGAAAGGATAAAGAAGAAGCTTTGGCCAAATCAATGCAAGGAGCTAAGAGCATACAGTTCGAAAAGAAATATTTCCGCACAGATATTGGCAAGGATTTATAGAATAATCCTTCATATTAAAACTTAACTAAATTCTGACTAAGTCAGTAGTATAAAGAGTTTAAGAGTTTAGATATAGAGGCGAGAAACAGGGCAACATAAAGTTGTTTCTATGCTATTGCTCCATATTTTAATCTCATAAACTCTTTATGCTTAAACGTTATAAGTAGGTGCTCAAAATTAATTGATATGAATTTGTGCATTGTTTTTGTCTGAAGCCTGTGGTTATGGCGGAAACAATGTGCTAAGGCATATCAATTAATGTAGGACATGATTATATAAATTAATTTTGAATATCTACTTATTAAAGCACTCATCAAGTTTTGCATTCATTCAGACATAACGTTGTAACAGGCTCACTAACGCTCCCCATTATGGCTATTGTGATGCTTGCTCTTTGGGTTATACCCAACCCAACAAGTATAGAACTTTGGGGCGGATTGGCAGCAACATTTGTTACTGCTTACTTAATTATGGAGCTAAACAATCGCAACGCATTGTTGCGCATACGTTCGCGCATGATGAGTACCACATTCCTGGCACTCATGCTCGTTTGTCCTTCGCTCCATGCATGGTCTATGGATTGTTTGCCCAGCATCTGTATGGTGTTAGGATATTTTATGCTCTTCTCATCCTACCAGCTTGTAAGAGCCGAGGGGTATATATTCCATGCCTTCCTCTGTTTGGGTATAGGCAGCATAGTGTTCCCCCCTATGTTGGTATTGGCTTTGGCTTATTACTTTAGCATGCTCTTTCAGTTACGCAATCTTACTTGGCGTTCTTTTATGGCGGGCATTATGGGATTGTTGGTTCCCTATTGGCTTTATGCAGCCTATGCTATCTGGAATAACAACCTCGACACAGCCTTTTTGTATCTCAATCATTGGTTTGAGCCTCACGTACCCAACTATCATTTGCTGAGCATACAGCAGTGGACAACGCTTGGTGTGATATTGTTTTTCACGGTTATATCGTTCATACATTTCTTTCATACTGCCTACAATGATAAGATTCGCACTCGTATGTTGTTCTACGTGATAGCAACTACTCAAGTATTCCTTACTATTGGTATGGCTCTTCTTGTAGAAAGTTTTGAACTGCAGTTGCGTTTGTTTATAGTAAACTCATCGTTGCTGATTGCACACTATTATGCCTTAGGTAAGGGGCGACTGTTTGATACATGGTTTAATCTTTCGCTGCTGCTACTCATCGCCTTGGGCGTATTCAATTATATGCTGCACATAGGTGTGTTTACCTTGTAAGTGGATGGCAATTTTATCAACTAATAATTATAAATTTGAGTGGACATAGTTGTAACATTCTTAGCAGCTCATGGAGGCCTTGGCATGTTTCTTGCAGCTTTTTTAGCAGGTAGTTTCGTCCCTTTTAGTTCCGAGGCAGTAATGGTTGCCTTGTTAGTGGCAGGTGCCAATCCAAACGAACTGTTGCTATGGGGCACTGCAGGCAATGTTCTCGGCTCCGTGTTTAACTATGGTGTGGGTTCGCTTGGTCGTGAAGAATGGATAGAACGATGGACTAAAGTGCCACCACAAAAACTCGAAAAGGGCAAGCGTTGGGTACGACGCTATGGTGTATGGGCAGGTTTGTTGGCGTGGCTTCCACTCTTGGGTAGCGTTATCACGGTGGCAATGGGCTTTCTTCGAGTAAAGTTTATGTATGCCATGATAAATGTGGCAATTGGCAAATATATTCGCTATTGGCTTTTGCTAAAGGCCTACAACTTAGCATAATAACACAATGACAATGAAAAAATTATTCATACTCCTACTTGCAGTTTTTACATGCTACTCATGCAGCGGTCCTAAGCACGATAAAAGGCCTATGCTAACTGTTAGCATAGAGCCGTTGCGTTTTGTGGTCGAGGCAATAGTAGGCGATAAATACCAAGTTAAAACGCTTATGCCACAAGGTGTAAGCCCCGAAACTTACGACCCAACTCCACGACAAATGGTAGAGTTGAGCAATAGCGAAATATTGTTTTGTGCTGGTACAATTAATTTTGAACAACAAAAAATTCCCCAATTGGCATCGTCTATTCCGCATTTATCAATCGTGAATTTGGGAGAACATGTAGCCACTATAACCGACCACAACCATAAGCATGGTGATGAAGCAGAGAGCATTGATCCACATATATGGATGTCGCCACAAAACCTCAAAACGATGGCGCAGAACGTGTGCCACTACATGTGTTTTACGCATCCATCCGACTCTGTTTATTACGAAGAACGCTTGAGCATGTTTGAAAAGCGAATGGATAAGCTCGACCAATCACTTCGCGTCATTTTACAGTCGCTACGCACGCGCTCGTTCCTCATTTATCACCCTGCTTTAGGCTACTTTGCCAAGCAATATGGGCTTAACCAACTATCTGTTGAGTTTGATGGCAAAGACCCCTCGGCCGCATATTTTCAGCAACTCATCAATCTGTGTAAAGCCGACCATGTTAATGCCGTATTCATCTCAAAAGAGCATAATGGCAGAGCTGCACAGCGCATTGCCACTGAGATTAATGCAGAGACGTATACCATTAATCCCCTCGACTACGACATAGAGAAACAGTTGCTAACCATTGCAAAAATTCTGAAACAATGAGTGCAGATACAAGCATATTGAAAATAAACAATGTGTGCTTAAGTTATGGCGAAAGGCATGTGCTCTGCCATATTAACGAAACTATTAGCAACCATGATTTCATTGTGCTGACGGGTCCTAATGGCGGAGGAAAAACCACTTTGTTGCGCCTCATTGCAGGACTGTTGCAGCCCACTTGTGGCAGTATTGAGCGTCCTTCGCATGTGGTAATGGGCTATTTGCCACAGTACAGGCACATTGATCGTCAGTTTCCAACCACCGTGTCGGACATAGTGCTATCGGGCATGGAATGTCGCAAAAGGCTTTGGCAACGTTTTAATGCAACGCATAAACAGCAAGTGGAAGATGCTCTCAGACTCTTTCATCTTGAAAGCCTTGCCCATCGTCCCATATCCGACCTTAGTGGCGGACAATGGCAACGCACCCTTTTGGCGCGAGCCTTTGTGTCGAAACCCGAATTGTTGTTGCTTGATGAACCCGAAACACATCTTGATGAGGCATCGCGTGCAGAGCTTTACAAGATATTGCAACAATATAATCAGCATTGCGCAATTGTAGTGGTTAGTCACGATGAGCACCAATTTCCTCACATAGCCAATCGCAGAATATGGCATGTAGAGGATAGAAAGGTTGTTGAGCGTGCCGAATGGTAAATGGTGCTAATTGGTTTCGGTTTATAATCATGCAAGAAGGCTTCTTACAGATAGGCGTCATAGCCTCTGTAAAAAGCCTTCTCTTTTTATGCTTGTGCGGATACACAAAGCATTGCAAATAGCACCTTTTGTGCAGTTATAAATAAATCAAGGTGGTAAGTTTGTCGGGATTATACACCTCTCTTGCCACTTGTAACACGTCGTCGCTGCTCACTTGATTAATTTTTTTGATGATGCTTTCCACACTTCGGTGGCGGTTGTAGTGCGCAAAGGTCTTGCCCAAGGCAAGTGCATATCCCTCAGAAGCATCGGTAGATATGCCAATCTGCCCACACAATTGTTTTTTGGCATTAAGTAGTTGTGTAGCAGATAGAGGCTTGTTGGCAAACTTTGATAGTTCGCGTTCAAGCACCTTCCGACAGCGTTTTACGTCGTGATTGTCGCAACCAAAATACACATTCCAAAAGCCTGTGTCGGGATAAGTGTTAAGGTAAGAATCTACGCTATATACAAGTCCGGCGTGTTCGCGCATAGCAAGGTTCAACCTTGAGTTCATGCCTGGTCCGCCCAACATATTGTTGAGTAATATAAGGGCATGCATACGTGGGTCAGTGCCAGCAAAGGTTGGCCCGCCTATCAATACGTGAGCTTGGTGTGTGTGTTTGTCTACCACTCTTTCGTTGGCATGGTTGCAAGGATGTGGAGTCGTAGAGGGCTGCTGAAGAAGGCAATTTGCATCGAAGTCACCAGCGGGAAGCAAGCGTTCGAGCGTCTTAACCACCTTGCTAAAGTCAATATCGCCATATACATAGAACACCGCATTCTTAGGTTGATAGTAGCGTTTTGTAAATCGTAGCGCATCCTTCGTTGTGTACGTGTGCAGTCGGGTAGCGTTGCCCAAGATGTCGCGTCCCAAAGGTTGCCCCTCGTACATCATGCTTTCAAATTCATCAAAGATGAGTTCCGAGGGCGAGTCTTTATAGCTATCAATCTCGTCGCATATCACCTCTACTTCTTTATCAATTTCGTTTTGTGGAAACTGACTATGAAATACGATGTCGGTGAGTAAGTCGGCAGCACGTTTAAAGTCCTCTTTTAAAATAGTGGCATAATACACCGTTTCTTGTTTGGTGGTGTATGCGTTTAGGTCGCCCCCCACGCGTTCAAGTCCGTTAGTGATGTGGCATGCCTTTCGCCTTTCAGTACCCTTAAAGGTCATGTGCTCAATAAAGTGTGCCATGCCCGAGTCGGCAGGTTCTTCGTGACGGGTGCCAGCACACACCACGTAGCCGCAATAGAGCACAGTTGAGGCCCTATGTTCGTAAACCACCCTTAGTCCGCAGGATAAGGTTGTTTCGTTCCAATTCGTAAGGATATTGTTTTCTTTCATGTTGTACTGAGGTCAATGCAAATCAATAGTAGAGCCTACTTGTTTACTTAAAGTACTTACCCACAACAGGAAGGTTCTTTAGTGGAAAGTCGTAGTGGATGGTGTGAGCAACGAACAATGCGATGCAGCCCGTGTTGATAAGCAAGCGCAACCACATTTGTGCAACATAGGTCTCGCTAAACTGCATCACGGCAAAAAATAGGATGGTAATGAGCACATATACCCCGATGCTTTTGAGTGGATAAGCAATGGGATAGTAATGTTGTCCCACAAAGTAGCTTAGTAACATGGCGGTGCCATAACCCGCAAAACCAGCCCATGCACAAGCCATATAGCCATATTGCGGCACAAACACCACGTTTACGATGATGAGCACAGCACAACCTATGCCTGAGAACCATGCTCCCCAAATGGTACGGTCAATAAGTTTGTACCAAAAAGAAAGGTTAAAGTAAACGCCCATCAATATCTCGGCAGCCATAACGATAGGAACCACGCGCAAGCCCTCCCAATAGTCGCGTCCGATGATGTGGCGCAACACGTCGATATAGCCCATTACTACGAGAAATGCCAAGAGCGTGAATATTAAAAAGTACTTCATGGCTTCGGCATAAGTGTTGCGATTGTCCTTGTCTTTAGCCTTGCCAAACACAAAAGGTTCGTAGGCATAGCGAAAGGCCTGCGTAATCATAGCCATTATCATAGCAATTTTAGATGCTGCACCATAGATGCCCAATTGGGCGTGCGAGTCGGAGCCTTTGTATATATAGGGAAACAATATTTTATCGGCAGTTTGGTTTAGAATGCCGGCAATGCCAAGCACTAAGATGGGCCAACTATAGCTAAGCATTTTGCCTGCCAAGTGCTTCATTTCGCTCCATTTAACAATCTTACCCTTTACGCCTTCTTTCAACTCTTTGTAGAAGCAGAAGGTGATAGAAGCGGTGCAAACCAAATTGATGTAGAAAGCATAGCCCACCTCATGACCATTGAGCACTACGTAGTACACCACGTTGAGTGCAATGTTGAGTACTATAAAGAGCAGTTTGAGCGATGCAAACTTGATAGGTTTGCGTCGATAGCGTAGGTAGGCAAAAGGTATGCACTGAAAGGCATCAATAGCCACCGTAACAAACATGGTCCACACATACGATGGATGGTCGGCATAGCCCATAGCTGCGCTGAGCGGTTTGATAAAGGCAAATACCAATAGGATGAACACTAATGAGGTGCTACCCACCATAGCCAACACCGTTGGGTAAACCTTTTCGGCATCCTCGCCTTGCTTATTTACAAAGCGGAAAAAGGTGGTTTCCATGCCGTAAGTAAGTATTACTAATAGTAGGGCGGTGTAGGCATATAGATTGGTTATCACACCATATCCACCACTTGCAGCGCTTATTTGGGCGGTGTAAAGAGGCACTAACAAGTAGTTTAAAAAACGCCCTATAATGCTCGATAAACCATAGATGGCTGTATCTTTGGCAAGCGATTTCATCTCGCCCGTCTTAGGCTTTTTCTCAGTAGTTTGTGTAGAATTGTTCGCCATAATAAAGTATAGTCAAATAGTAGAGAAATCTTTATGTTTGAAAACGAAATATTGCATTAGCTAAAAAATAAATAAGCAATGGCCACAGCAGCCACAACCCCTGCAAGGTCGGCCAACAAACCGCATGCCACGGCATGACGCGTTTTGCTAATACCTACCGAACCAAAGTAAACGGCAAGTATGTAGAAGGTGGTGTCGGTTGAGCCTTGGAATATGCAGCTAAGGCGCCCCACAAACGAGTCGGCACCATAAGTTTGCATGGCATCAACCATCATGCCACGAGCACCGCTGCCTGATAGCGGCTTCATCAAAGCTGTAGGCAGAGCGCCCACCCAGTCGGCATTAAAGCCTCCTTGTTTTACCAACCACGCAACACCGCTAATGAGCCAATCCATGGCGCCAGACGCTCTAAACACACCTATGGCCACCAGCACCGCAACCAAGTAAGGGATGATGCGTACAGCTGTTTGAAACCCCTCCTTGGCTCCTTCAATAAAGGCCTCGTACACATTAATCTTTTTGCGCACGCCAGCAGCAATAAAACAAATTATAATTACAAACAGCAACACGTTGGCTGTGGTGGTGCCCACAAGGTTCATCATTTGGCTATCGAGCCTGCTAAAGCCCCAAATAATGGCTGCCACCATTAGCGACAAGCCGCCCAATGTGGCAAGCAAAACGGGTTGTAGCAGATTGATGCGTTGGTAGAGGCTGGTGATAATAATGCCCGCAAGCGTTGAGAAAAACGTGGCAAGCAATATGGGGATAAAAATGTCGGTGGGTTGTGCCGCCCCCATTTGTGCTCTGTACACCATGATGCTCACGGGTATGAGCGTGAGCCCTGAAGTGTTGAGAACAAGAAACATAATCATGGCATTCGACGCCGTATCCTTTTTTTTGTTCAGCGCTTGCAATCCCTCCATCGCTTTAAGTCCGAGTGGGGTGGCTGCATTGTCAAGCCCCAACATGTTGGCTGCAATGTTCATAAAGATGTTGCCATAAACGGGACTACCTTTGGGCAATTCGGGAAATAGCCTCTCAAACACAGGACTCAAAATTTTTGCCATAGCATTGATTACTCCGCCCTTTTCGCCAATCTTCATCACGCCCAGCCACAACGATAATACGCCAGTAAGTCCGAGCGAAATCTCGAAGGCAGTTTTTGACGAATCGAATGTAGAGTTCATGATTGAGGGGAATACGCTCACATCGCCCCACACCAACAGTTTGACAAGGGCTATAACAAAAGCAATGGCAAAAAAAGCTATCCAAATGTAATTGAGTACCATGTAGAGTAGTTTAAAAAATTAAGGCAAAAGTAGTGTAAGCTATGAGAACTACAAAGTAAAACACCATTTAAATGCAGTTGGCATACCGCGTTCGTATGTGCTTGACACCTGCTCTTAGCATTTTCAGAAGTGCATAGATGGATTGTAAAAATGTAAATAATTGGTTAAAATGTGTTTATTTTATATGCAAATGTGTATGAATTAGGTGAAATAAGTATGTTGTACTCTTATTAGGTACATAATATTCATTGTATTATAAAGTTAAAATTGTTATTTTGCATATAACAAAGTATAAACACAGTAACAAAAAACGAAAAAACTTATGGAAATTCACATTGGTAAATTGGTGAGACAACGTTTAGACGAAAATGGTCACTCTGTGGTGTGGCTTGCTCGTCAGCTCACTTGTAGCCGTACAAACGTGTACAAGATTTTTGAAAAATCGCACATTGATACACAAATGTTGGCTCGCATTTCAACAGTTCTTCACTACGACTTTTTCTCTCTCCTCTCTGATGCATTGCGCAAAGAAGAAGGCATACAAGAACCTATTATCAAAAAATAGTGAAGGTAATAATGTGCCAGAACTATAGAGTTTGACAAAAAACTAAAGACCCATAAAGGCAACTTGCACTCAATGAAAAGAGTGGGGGTTGCCTTTAATCGTTTTCAAACTCTTAAAACAGTAGACTCTGTGCTTCTTAACATGATACAATCCAATTTGGGCGCTGATGGTTCTTTATGCAGAAAAACTTATAAAGATGCTGTAAGAGGCTGAAAATGAGCTTGTTATGCTCTCTACATACGTGTTCTACTAAGGTGTAATGCGCAATGTGTTGGCGTATCACGCCCGTGATACGCCAACATAAAACGCATGTTGTGGCAGAACGATGCAAAATGTAGCAATAGAATTATACGAATTGAGTTGTTGTCAAGTATTAAACACGTTGTTTGGCAGAATGTGCAACCACCAAAAGCCGAAAATGGGCAGCCATCCTAAATAGCAAAGCCGCGTGGTGTGGTGTTCCAAACGAAAGTAGTAAATTTGCAAGCATGAACAACGACACTTTTGACATACGAGCCGAACAATCGGCACCTTCGCCCTCGGAACGCGATTTTGAGAACGCTTTGCGTCCGCTACAATTTGACGACTTTAGCGGGCAGAGCAAAGTGGTAGACAATCTACGCGTGTTTGTAGAGGCTGCTAAATATCGTGGCGAGCCTCTCGACCATACCCTCTTGCACGGGCCACCGGGCTTGGGAAAGACCACTTTGTCTAACATCATAGCCAACGAGCTGGGGGTAGGTTTTAAGCTTACCTCGGGGCCTGTGCTCGACAAACCAGGCGATTTGGCAGGCTTGCTAACGAGTCTTGAGCCCAACGATGTGCTATTTATTGACGAAATACACCGCCTTTCGCCTGTGGTTGAAGAGTATCTCTATTCGGCAATGGAGGACTATCGTATAGACATTATGATAGACAAGGGGCCAGCGGCACGAAGCATACAAATAGACCTTAACCCCTTTACGCTTGTGGGTGCCACCACTCGTAGCGGATTGCTCACTGCGCCGCTGCGTGCCCGTTTTGGCATAAACCTTCACCTCGAATATTATGATGCCAGTACTTTGCAGCGCATCATTGAACGTTCGGCAAGCATATTGCGTGTGCCTATCGACGCTGAGGCTGCAGCCGAGATAGCAAGCCGCTCGCGTGGCACACCGCGTATAGCCAATGCTTTGTTGCGCCGTGTGCGCGATTTTGCACAAGTTAAAGGCACAGGCCGCATCGACACCGATATAGCCTCGTATGCGCTCGAGGCCTTAAACATTGACAAGTATGGACTTGACGAAATAGACAATAAAATACTACTCACCATTATCGATAAGTTTAAGGGTGGCCCTGTGGGCATAACTACTATAGCTACGGCAGTAGGCGAAGATGCCGGCACCGTAGAAGAGGTTTACGAACCCTTTCTTATTAAAGAAGGATTTATACGACGCACACCGCGCGGGCGCGAAGTGACCGAAATGGCATACAAGCACTTGGGTCGCAGTGTGGCTGGAAGCAATACGGCAGAACCCACACTGTTCGACTCATTGTAGTAGAATACTACACACACATTATATATATAGCAATGATAAGTTACAACACAATAAATGTGAGCATGCCCCACATATCGCATCGCGAAACTACGGCTTGGGTAAAGGCTGTGGCTGCCACCTATGGCAAGCGTGTAGGCGAAGTGGCATACGTATTTTGCGATGACGAGGAAATATTGAAGGTAAATCGTCAGTACCTAAAACACGATTATTATACCGACATCATCACCTTTGACTATTGCGAAGGCGACCTTTTAAGCGGCGACCTTTTTATCAGTCTCGACACGGTAAAGTCGAATGCTGAACTCTTTGGCAAAACCTATGAAGACGAGTTGCATCGAGTAATTATTCACGGCATACTCCATCTTGTAGGCATAAACGATAAGGGGCCTGGCGAACGCGAGATTATGGAGGCTGCCGAGGATAAAGCTCTTGCTTTGCTTCAGGAGATGAGAGCGCAGTAAAGCATACAAGCACTTGTGCATGAAGGGCGCATGGTTATTTACAAACATTCCGCTACCCTTTATGCTCAAGTGTTTTGCTGAGAACGAATATGGCATTCTTTTCCTGAAAAATGTTCTATAAAGCATAGGTGTATGTTAATTCTTGTAATGCAATACGTTACATTAAAAAAACTTTTTCTTACTTTGCAGTTTTAAGGTGAAAAAAGAGTCATTGTGCAACAATGCAACAATCCATAGTTACCATTGGACTTATTCACTATTCTTTCCATATATACAATATATAACATGCGTTGCAGAGAAATAGGTGTTGCTCTATTTCAATACAACGCAAAACTACAATAACCTTTATTACACAATAAATTATGGAATCTGCAAAAGGAAAACTTGGCGTGATGTGCGTCGGTTTAGGTGCTGTTACCACCACGTTTATGACTGGCGTGCTGATGGCTCGCAAGGGACTTGCTAAGCCAATTGGCTCAATGACTCAGTACGACAAGATAAGAGTTGGCCGCGGAAAAGACAAGAAGTATCTACACTATGGCGAGATTGTGCCACTAACCGATCTCAACGACATTGTGTTTGGTGCATGGGATGTATATCCTGCCAATGCTTACGAGAGTGCGTTGAATGCAGAGGTGCTTCGCGACCGCGACATTGAACCCGTGCGCGATGAACTCAAAGCTATCACGCCTATATCTGCCGCTTTCGACCACGACTATGCAAAGCGCCTTGACGGCAATAATGTGAAGAACTGCGCCACACGCTGGGACATGGTTGAGGCATTGCGTAAGGATATCCGTGATTTTAAAGAAACCAACAAGTGCGATCGCATCGTTGTGATTTGGGCAGCTTCTACCGAGATATATGTGCCAGTTGATGAGCAAATTCATGGCTCGCTTGCACAGCTCGAAGCTGCTATGAAAGCCGACGATCGCAAGCATATAGCCCCCTCAATGTGCTATGCTTATGCAGCTTTGTCGGAGGGTGCACCATTCATTATGGGTGCTCCAAACACCACGGTAGACATACCTGCTATGTGGGAACTTGCAGAGAAAACAAAAATGCCTATTGCAGGCAAAGACTTTAAAACCGGACAAACTTTGGTTAAGTCGGGTTTTGCTCCTATACTTCGCACTCGTTGCTTGGGACTGAGCGGTTGGTTCTCGACCAACATTCTTGGCAATCGCGACGGACTTGTACTTGACGAACCTGCTAATTTCCACACCAAAGAGGTGTCTAAACTCTCAACTCTTGAGAGCATACTCGTGGCAGATGAGCAACCCGACCTCTACACCGACTATTACCACAAGGTGCGTATTAACTACTATCCACCACGCAACGATAATAAGGAAGGGTGGGATAATATCGATATCTTTGGTTGGATGGGTTATCCCATGCAAATCAAAATCAACTTCCTTTGTCGTGACTCTATTCTTGCAGCTCCGCTCTTGCTCGACCTCGTGTTGCTGTCTGACCTTGCTGCACGAAAAGGTCGTTATGGCACGCAGCGCTTCTTAAGTTTCTTCTTAAAAAGTCCTATGCACGACTATACTCAAGGCGAAGTGCCCATTAATCACCTGTTCCAACAATACGTGGTACTAAAGAATGCTATCCGCGAAATGGGTGGCTATGAGCCAGACGAAGAAATTGATTAATCAACGAGCTATACAATAATCATAAGGGCTTGGCTCTTACTAATTATACAACTCTACAAAAGCAAATGTAGTATGCATTGAATACTGCATTTGCTTATATTTACTCTGTGAAAGATAACTACGAGACCTTGCTCCTCAGCATAAACAAATGTATGGGGTTAGGCCTCATTTTTTTACTAATATGAAACGAATACTCTTCTTACTGACACTCTTTATAACAAGTGTGAGCATGGTGTATGCGCAGCAAATGGTATCGGGCGTGGTGCTCGACTCAAAGACGGGCGAAAAACTCCCCTTTGTAAATGTAAACTATACCAATGGCGGTGGTACACAAACCGATTTTGACGGGCATTTTACATTGCCTTTCAAAGCCGGAAAACTGCGCTTCTCAGTGATAGGATACGAAACCAAAACTATCAATCTGAAGAGTGCAGGCGACTCTCTTGTCTTTAAAATAGAACCTATGGAAAAGTCGCTCGGAACGGCTGAGGTTACAGGTAAGAAAACAAAGTATTCGCGTAAGAATAACCCTGCCGTTGAGCTTATGCGCAAGGTGATTGCAGCAAAAAAGAACAGCGACTTGCACGTTCACGACTTTTATAGCATTGATAAATACTCTAAAATAACCTTTGCCTTTAACGAGGTGACAGATAAGATTTTTGAAGAAGGAAAATTCAAGAAGTTTCCCTTCTTGAAAGATCATGTGGAGGTGTGCAACGAAACAGGCAAGCTCATCTTGCCTATATCTGTAGACGAAACCGTGACGCGCATGATTTATCGCAAAGAGCCCAAGGCAGAAAAGAACATTATCCTTGGGCAACGGTCTAACGGCATTAACGAATTGCTTAATACGGGCGACATTGTGAACACCATGCTAAAGGACTGCTTTACGGATGTAGACATCTATAAAGATGAGGTGCGACTGCTGCAATACCCCTTTACAAGCCCAATATCGTCGAGAACGGCTATTAGTTTTTACCGCTATTTTATTGTAGATACCTTGATGGTGAATGGGCATGATAAGTGCATACAAGTGGACTTTACTCCTAACAATCCGCAAGACTTTGGCTTCTCTGGTAGCTTGTATATCATGGCAGATAGTACTTACCGTGTGTGCAAGGTGGATATGGGTATACCAGTTCGGTCGGACGTGAATTTTGTGCAAAACATGCGCATTATTCAGTCGTTCAGCCAATTGTCTACGGGCGAACAAGTGCTTACGTCGGACGATATGTTGGTGCAACTAAAGTTGGCAAGTTTTTTACACAAGTTCCAGGTGAAAAGGGCTACACAATATAGCAACTTCTCGTTTGCCCCAATTGCCGAAAAGACGTTTAAGTTTAAAGGCGAAACTCTCACTACGGCTAATGCACAGATGCAGGATAAGCAATTTTGGGATGAACATCGTGCCGATTCGCTTACTAAAAGCGAGGGATCAATGGACCAACTTATCCACAAACTGGAACAGGTTAAAGGTTTTAAACCTGTGCTATGGGTGGCAAAGGCATTTATCGAAAACTTTGTAGAAACGTCGGTTAATCCAGAAAAGCCATCAAAGGTGGATATAGGTCCGGTTAATACCATGATAACCCACAACTTTGTTGATGGCTTGCGACTGCGCGCTTCAGCACAAACTACAGCCAACTTCAATAAACACCTGTTCTTGAAGGGCTACATAGCTTATGGCTTTAAAGACGAGAAGTGGAAAGGTATGGGCGAGGTGACTTATTCGTTTAATAAAAAGGCATACTTGCCACGCGAGTTCCCTGTGAACAACTTGACATTTAACTATACACGCGATGTGATGTCTGCCTCAGACAAGTTTTTGCCTACGGATAAAGACAACGTGTTTACCTCGTTTAAGTGGACCACGGTAGACCATATGATGTATTATGAAACCTACAAACTGTTGTGGGATCGCGAGTGGGCTAACGGATTGCGCTTTAATGTGCAAGTGCGCACGCAAAAAGACTCGCCTACGGGCAGTTTGTTCTATCAGCCCCTGCGAGCTGAAGGCATAAGCCAAGATGCCAGCCTTTATTGCCCATACATCCGTACTTACGACTTGAGCATGGGCTTGCGCTATCAGCCAGGTGTGACTTGGGTGAACACCAAACAGCGCCGTATAGCCTCGAACAACGATGCGCCAATATTCTCAATTAATCATACAACGGGACTCTATAACTTTGGCAGAGCTGACTATAATTACAACTTAACTGAGGCCAGCATCTATAAGCGCTTTTGGTTAGCATCATGGGGCAAGATGGACTTTACGCTGAAGGGGGGTGTGCAATGGAACAAAGTGCCTTTCCCAATGCTTATCATGCCTGCAGCAAACTTGTCGTATATCATGGAGGATAATACTTTTAATCTTATCGACAATATGGAGTTCTTAAACGATCGCTATGTGTCGCTTATGTATTCGTGGGACTTGAATGGTAAAATACTCAACCGCATTCCACTGATAAAAAAGTTGAAGTGGCGCGAATACATTGGTTGCAATGTACTTTGGGGCACACTTACGAGCAAGAATAACCCTTTCCTTGAACGTAATGCAAACGACTCGCGCTTGCTGTACTTTCCCGGTAACTGGAAGGAAGACGGTTTTGCTTATCAATCGCGCGTAATGGACAAAAAGGTGCCTTATGTAGAGGTGATGGTGGGTATACACAATATATTTAAGATATTCCATATTGAATATGTACGCCGCCTAAACTACCTTAGAGCTGGTACGCAAAAGTGGGGCATACGTGGTATGTTCCGCCTAACGTTCTGAGGCTTGCATCTCCTTTTAACTCCGAAAGCGAACACCCCTCTTCTAAGCAATATGCTTGGAGAGGGGTGTTCGCTTTTACGCTTTGATATGGCGAACAATAGCGTTAGAGCGTGCTAAATAGTTGCTTTAGTACGCTTAGCGATTTCAGTTCTGGAAAATTGGGTATATGCAGCCTGTAATAGGTGTTGATGTGCTCAAGTAGCTTTGTGCGTTCGGCTCCAGAGAATTTAAAAAAGCGCATAGTGTCGTAACGCATCCTCAAAAGTTTAGGGACCAATGCAGCATATTTAGGTTCAAGAAAATCGGGGTGGGGCGGCTGTGAGTGAACAAAGCACGATGAACGAAGATCGAAAAAGTCGGTAGGCAGAGCTTCTTCGGTGCTAGGCATAAACCCCAAAAAGTGTGTGAGTCGCAACATAAACACTAAATGAAAGTTGTTGTATCCCCTTTCGCACATGTCGAGCCATTGAACAGAACGCACTACGTAATTATAGATGGTACGCCAATCGGGTTCGTCGTGAATAGCACAATGAAGCATTTCTGCCACAAACATGGCTATGCTCATCTTGTAAACGTTGCTGTGGATTGAAACAAAAGGAATACCAACTTGAACAGCCTTGGGGCGTTGAAGGTTGGCCTTAGGACGATGCTCCCATTCAATGTCTAATATAGCTAAAGGTTGGAACAATGTATGACGAACAGCAGCACGTTTGCTGCGACTAATGCGCACGATCATGCTAATGCACCCCATCTCTTCTGTTAAAAGGTCGGTTATTAACTGTTCGTCGTTATATTTCAATGTGTGTAATACAATGGCGCGAGATTTCATAAAGATGATTACATTTCTTTTATGCATGCAAATGTAGGACTAAACCCGCAAAAAAGCCTATAAAAACACCATTTTACATGCCGAAATAAGAAAAAATGAACTTTTTTTGAAAAAAATATAAGAAAAGCTTTGTTGGTAAAGAAATATGCACTACCTTTGCACTCGCAAATGAGAAACAAACTAACTCATGAGCAAAACAATAAAACATTAGTTTTATGAAGGCTGGTCCCTTCGTCTATCGGTTAGGACGAGAGATTTTCATTCTCTAAAGAGCGGTTCGATTCCGCTAGGGACTACTAATAATAAGAAAATAGAAAATGGCAAACCACAAATCATCTGTAAAAAGAATTCGTCAGACGGCGTCTCGCAGACTGCACAACAGATACTACGCTAAAACGATGCGTAATGCAGTACGTAAGCTCCGTGCTACGACTGACAAAGCAGCTGCAACAGAACTTCTGCCGAAGGTTCAGAAGATGTTGGACAAGCTTGCAAAGAATAACATCATTCATAAGAACAAAGCTGCTAACATTAAGAGCGGCGTTATGAAGCACATTAACAAGCTTGCTTAATAACATATTCTTATAGTTTTTCATGATGTAAAAAATAACCCTTATCGAAAGTTTTTCGGTAAGGGATTTTTTGTTTTATACCAACACGTAACTCAATATACCAAATGTTTGGTATTCCTATTGGGAGATAATGCTCGTACCTTTGCATCGTCATTCAAAACATAGAACATACATCAATATGTTTCCTAACAATGATGTAAAATAAAATAGAATGATGACCAAATTAAAAACGGAAACAATAAAAAACAAATAATATGAGCAAGATTTCTAAACATCTAACAGACCTTGTAGGTAACACTCCTTTACTTGAAGTATCTAACATTGAAGAGTCGTTGGGCTTGAAAGCTCGTGTGTTGGTGAAACTCGAATATTTTAATCCTGGTGGTAGCGTGAAAGACCGTGTAGCATTGGCTATGATTAATGCTGCAGAAGAAAGCGGTAATCTTCAACCTGGTGGTGTAATTATCGAACCAACAAGCGGTAACACAGGTATTGGCTTGGCTTGGGTGGCATCGGTAAAAGGCTATCGTTTGATATTGACAATGCCCGAAACTATGAGCCTTGAACGTCGCAATTTGCTTAAAGCTTTAGGCGCAGAGTTGGTGCTTACACCAGGTGCAGAAGGTATGAAGGGCGCTATTAAGCGCGCTCAAGAGTTGCAGAAAGAGCACCCTGGTAGCTTTATTCCTCAGCAATTTGAGAACCCTGCAAACCCAGCAGCGCATACCCGCACTACTGCTGAAGAGATATGGCGCGACACAGATGGTCAAGTTGATGCTTTTGTAGCTGGTGTAGGTACTGGTGGAACTGTAAGCGGAACGGCAAAAGGGCTAAAAGCGCATAATGCAGCAATAAAGGTTTATGCTATTGAACCAGCAACAAGTGCTGTGCTTGAGGGTAACCCTTCGGGACCGCATAAAATACAAGGTATTGGTGCGGGGTTCGTGCCCAAGAATTTTGATGCTTCGGTGGTAGACAAAATATTGCCTATACAAGACAATGATGCTATCCGTGCATCTCGCCTTTTGGCAAAGAAAGAGGGCTTGTTGGTTGGTATTTCATCGGGCGCTGCATTGCATGCTGCTATTGAACTTGCTAAGCAACCCGAATATGAAGGAAAGACTATTGTTGCTTTGCTTCCTGACACAGGCGAACGCTATTTGTCAACCGTACTCTATGCTTTCGAAGAATATCCAGTATAAGGCTATATTAATGAGTTTGAATGAATACTGATTGTTGATAAGGTTATGATATACATAGCAGACAATCAACCACTTACGTGCGATGCGCTGACCAGTTATCTAACTGGCCAGCCTTTGCATTTTGCACATAATAAAGCAGAATTGGTTGAAAAAATAGCACGTTATTCAATGACAGATGAGAAGAACGAGGGGGTGGAACATAGCGTTTATCCGCTTGTTATTCTTGACTTCTCCTTGTTTGATTTCTCCACACCAGAGAATTTCTTGATATATGTACGTCGTTATCCTCAAATGAGGTGGTTGCTATTGTCTGCCGAAATGACAGAGGGCTTGATACGTTTGTTTGGCAGTGAAGAAAATGTAAGTTTCTTAACAAAAGATTGTACTAAGCAAGATGTGTTGCAAGGCGTATATACCATACAACAAGGTGGCAGAGTGGTTTGTCCTTACGTGTCAGAACAACTTTCAAACGGCTTTGTACAACAAGGCGATGTGCATTTAACCCCAACCGAAACGGCTATATTGTCGCTAATAGCTCAAGGACTGAGTGCCAAAGCTATAGCCGAAAAACGCAAATCATCGGTAAATACGATTGTAACACATAAAAAGAATATATTTAGAAAAATAGGCGTATCCACCTCGTACGAAGCAACGCGATATGCTTTGCGGTCGGGCATTGCAGATCCTGTAGAGTATTACATTTAGCAGGTTTTACATTATGTAGTATAAAAACGATAAAGGAGATGACATCATTCATTATTCTCCTTTATCGTTTTTTCTTTTGTTCTTAGTTGCATATAGGCTTATTGTTTCGGTTGGAAATCCGTGCCTATTGTCATCAAAAATTCGTACCTTTGCAAGATAAAGAGGAAAGGCTGTTTCTTTGATTAGGTATAAGTGCATTACTTGTTGAAATAGATAGGGTAGATGAAAGAAAAGAAACGCTTTTAATATATAAAAACGAATTAGATGATTGCTCCCGAAAGCTATACAAACTTGCTCAAACAAACTGTCGAAGAATTGTCGGACACAGCTAAGATGAAAGGATTGTTTCATCAGCATCGTCATGGCGACCCATTGCCTTCGTCGGCAGCACTCGAAGAGATTATTGGGCTATGTCGCGCAGTGCTTTTTCCAGGCTATTATGGCAAAAGCACCCTTAATGCTGTAACGGTTCGTTATCACATCGGCATGGAGATAGAGCGCCTATTCTCCTTGCTGACAGCACAGATACAAGCAGGTTTATGTTTCGGCCGGCAAGAAGATATTCCTACTTGTGGCACAGATTTTCATGCTAAGGCAGAGGCTATTGCTGCAACATTGGTGAGTATGCTGCCACAAGTGCGTCGCATATTAGCCACCGATGTGGAAGCAGCTTATTTAGGCGATCCTGCAGCGCAGAACTATGGTGAAGTGATAAGTTGTTATCCAGCCATTCGCGCCTTAACCTGTTATCGTATTGCTCACGAACTTTATCGTCTTGATGTGCCTCTTATACCGCGTATTATTACAGAATTGGCTCACAGCGAAACGGGCATTGACATCCACCCAGGAGCACAAATAGGTGAGTATTTCACTATCGACCATGGTACGGGTGTGGTGATTGGTGCAACTTGCATCATAGGCAAGCATGTAAAGCTTTATCAAGGTGTAACACTTGGAGCTAAGAGTTTTCCACTCGATGTGAATGGCAATCCAATAAAAAATAACCCACGGCATCCTATACTCGAAGATGATGTGATAGTCTATTCAAATGCAACAGTATTAGGTCGTATTACAATTGGCAAAGGTGCTGTTATTGGGGCTAATAAGTGGGTAACGCACGATGTGCAGGAAGGGGAAAAGATATAAAGCTATTTTCTCTTCTAAAACAACAAAAAGAAACAGAATAAAAGCAAATGCGTTTAGCAAAACGCCTATCATTATAAATACATGCAAGAATTTGAACTCATAGCCAAAACCTTTCAAGGTCTTGAAGAAGTATTGGCTCAAGAACTCACCGAATTAGGTGCTAACAATGTACAGATTGGTCGCCGTATGGTATCGTTTACAGGCGATAAATCAATGATGTACAAAGCTAATTTCTGTCTTCGTACAGCCATACGTATTCTTAAACCTATAAAGCACTTTATAGCAAAAGATGCTGATGATGTTTATGAAGCTGTTCGTAAGATAGATTGGAGTCAGTATCTTGACTTGAAAACAACCTTTGCTGTAGACTCTGTGATATTCTCCGAAGAGTTTCGTCACTCAAAGTTTGTGGCTTACAAGGTAAAAGATGCCATAGTCGATTACTTCCGTGATACAACTGGCGAACGTCCTAACATTCGCATCACCAATCCTGATGTGAAACTAAATATTCATATAGCTGAGGATAAATGCACGCTTTCACTTGACTCTTCTGGCGATAGTTTGCACCTTCGTGGCTATCGTGTAGCAACAGTTGAGGCTCCGATTAACGAGGTTCTTGCAGCAGGTCTTATCAAACTTACGGGATGGAATGCTGATTGTGATTTCATTGACCCATTCTGCGGCTCTGGTACATTCTTAATAGAAGCAGCATTGATTGCTCGCAACATTTATCCAGGTGTATTCCGCAAGTCGTTTGGCTTTGAGAAATGGAAAGACTTTGATGCTGATTTGCTGCAAGAAATATATGATGACGACTCACAAGAACGTGAGTTTACACATCATATTTATGGTTACGATATCAATGTTCCTACAGTCGAAACGGCATTAAAGAATGTGCGCAGTGCAGGCGTGTCAGACATCGTAAGCGTTGAGGCTCAAGACTTTAGAAAGTTTAAAAAGCCAACTGAAAAGGCTATCATTGTAACTAATCCACCCTATGGCGAACGTTTAACCCCGCCCGATTTGCTTGGCTTGTATCAAGCTATAGGTAAGGTGCTAAAGAATGAGTTCCAAGGTGGCGAAGCATGGATTATCTCCTCAAAACAAGAGTTGTTTGAAAGCATAGGTCTACGCCCAAGTCTTAAAACTCAGATATTCAATGGTAAGCTTGATTGCGACTTCCGTAAGTATCAGATGTTTAGTGGACGATTGAGTGACTTCAGAGCAGAGGGAGGAAAGGTAAAGACCGATGAAGAACGACGCTTGATGAGTAATCAACGCCGTTTCCGCACGCAACGTGATGAGTTCAAAAAGCGTATTAACGAAGAAGATCGTACTGACGATTTCGACCCAGAATATGCCATCTTGCGCCGTAAACATCGAGAGTTTGAGCAAGTATTGGGCACTAAGAAGCAGCGTCGTGCAGACGATCGTGGCGAAAAAGAAAACTATCGCAAAGGCTCTTCGTTCCGCAAAGGTGGTAGCTATAAAGGTCGCAATGATGGTGGCTTTAAAAAGCAAGGTGGCTTTAGCAAAAAGCAAGATGGCTTTAAACGTAAAGGCAACTTTAATCGCAACAAAAACTAACAAGGGGCTACTTTTGCCGATAGATTATTAATCATCAGTAAATAAATGAAGATAAAACATATAATAATGGCAGTTGCCACACTCTTGTTGAGTAATACAGCAATGTCACAAACCAAGAAGAGTTTTACACTCGAAGACCTTATGTGGGGTGGTAACAACTACGCCAACATCATGCCAAAGTATTATGGTACAGCTTTTTGGGGCGACCGTTTGCTTAAGTTGAACGTAGAGAATGTAACCACTCTTGCCAATGATAAAGGGGTAAAAGAGAAAGAACAAGTGCTATTTACCATTGCGCAGGTTAATGCAGCTATCGATACTGCTAAAGTTGGCAAGGTATATAACTTACTCTATTCGCAGTTTCCTTACGCAGATAAAGCCCAAGTATTTTTGCGTACTTCTAAGCAAAACATTTTATATGATTGGAAGTCACGCCGCGTGGTATGGACTGCTATGCGTGTACAAGGAGAGTCGCACAACGATTTTTCTTTTGCGTCGAAAGCCGAAGCTTACGTAAAGGATTGGAACCTTTATGTGCGTACTGCCGATGGTAAAGACTTACAAGTAAGCACAGATGGGACTCGTGAATTGCAGTATGGTCAGAGCGTTCATCGCGATGAATTTGGCATACACAAAGGCACATTTTGGAGTCCAAAGGGTGATAAATTAGCTTTCTATCGCATGGACCAAAGCATGGTAACAGACTTCCCTTTGGTAGACATCAATCATAGAGTGGCACAACTTGCTCCCGAAAAATATCCTATGGCAGGTATGACTAGTCATAAGGTAACAGTAGGTGTTTTCGACCCCCAAACGCAAAAGACTATCTACTTAAAGGCAGGCGATCCTACCGACCGCTATTTTACAAACATCGCATGGAGTCCAGACGAGAAGACCATTTATATGTTTGAGTTGCCACGTACACAAGATAAGGCTGAGCTTGTGAGCTATGATGCACAGACGGGCGAACGCAAATCTGTGCTTTATACCGAGACCAACGATCGCTATGTAGAGCCTTGCAATCCTATTGTATTCTTACCATGGGATGCATCAAAGTTTGTAATGCAGTCGCGTAAGGATGGCTACAATCATCTTTACCTTTTCAGTGTTGAGGGCAAGGAACTAAAGCAACTCACCAAGGGTAAGTATGAAGTAATAGATATGCTTGGCTTCAATACCAAAACCAAGAGTATTGTATATAAGAGCAATGCCAACAATCCCATTCAGTATAGCCATTATAGTGTGAATGTAAATACAGGCAAGAGCACACTGCTCGATGCAGGTAAAGGTACGCACTATGCTTCTTTATCAGCAAATGGAGCCTATTTGTTAGATCGTTGGTCATCGCCCCAAACATTCCGTGAGTACGATTTGGTTAATACTGCGAAAGTTGCACAAACAGCTTTGCATACCGATTCCGATCCTTGGAAGGAGTATAATGTTCCTCAAATAAGTAGTGGTACAATCAAGGCTGCCGATGGTGTAACTGACCTTTATTACCGTTTGGTAAAACCTGTGAATTTTGACCCTAACAAGAAATACCCCACAGTTGTTTATGTATATGGTGGACCTCACGCTCACAATGTAGAGGCTTCGTGGAATTATCAAACACGCCCATGGGAGATATACATGGCACAACGTGGATATGTAATCTTTGTGGTTGATAATCGTGGTTCAGAAAATCGTGGCTTTGCATTCGAGAGTTGTACGCATCGTCATCTTGGCGACAACGAGATGAAAGACCAAATAGAAGGTGTTAAGTTCTTAAAGAGTCTTCCCTATGTAGATGCCAATCGCATTGGTGTACACGGATGGTCGTTTGGCGGTTTTATGACCACCAATCTCATGCTTACTTATCCCGATGTGTTCAAGGTTGGTGTTGCTGGCGGACCTGTTATTGATTGGAAATACTACGAAGTGATGTACGGCGAACGTTATATGGACACGCCACAAGAAAACCCCGATGGTTACGCATCCTCTTCGCTCCTTAATAAAGCTAAGAACCTTAAAGGACGTTTGCAAATTATAGTAGGTTACAACGATCGCACATGCGTGTTACAACACAGTTTATCGTTCTTACGTGCATGCGAAGATGCAGGTACACAACCCGACTATTTTGTATATCCAGGTGATGACCACAACATGATGGGACACGACATGGTTCATCTTCACGAGCGTATAACTCGTTACTTTGACGACTATCTTAAGTAAATAGGGTAGGGCAAAAACGCAAATCTCTTTATTTACATTATATATACAACAGAGCCTTTTAGTTGCAATGCTAAAAGGCTCTGTTGTGTTGTGGTGTTTGCTCAAAGGTGCAAAAGATGAAAAACTATCAGTTTTATTATAGTTTTGTAAAATACGCTTGCAAATTACCTCGGTAACAAAAATAAATACCGTTTTTTACTCGTAATTACCATCTTTTTACCCATTGTAATTCAATAGAAATTGTCAATTTTGCACCGCAAAAACAAAAAGAGATTACAAGTATTTTTATAGGTAAACTAAACTCTCTACTAAACTCTCTAAACGAAGATATAACATCGTAAAATTATTCATAAAAAAACAATGACAAAACAAGTTACAACATTGTTGTTAGTGCTAATATGCTCATTCTCGAGCGTGTTGGCCCAAAGAGTTGCGTCGCAAGCAACGGCTTTAGATGCGCTTACTGATGGCTACTATGTGATTGTAGCTCACTCAGCTAAGACAAATGCCAACGGAAACCTCATTTATACGAATGGCTCAGAGGTATGTATTGAAAACAAATCAAAGAGCATAGATGAGAAAATAGGAAAAGTATTTCTTGATGATAATAACAAAAAATATATTTGGAATGTTACCAAGTCAGGAAATAAAATGACTATAAAGAGTTATTCTGACAATAAGTACTGGGTAAATTATGCAAGTTGGAGCAGTAAGGAGAGTACTGTAGATCGTGATAATTTGTCTACAAGTTCTATTGGTACACATGATTATTCAATAGAACAAAACAAAGAGTATGTGCGACTTACAATTGAAAATACATATTATAAGTTTCCAGGTGCAGGAAAAAAGACCGTTTATGTAACCGACTGTAGTGCAGAAAATAGTAGCGATGATGGCAAGTTAGGTTATCGTCGCACACCAGACAATGATGTTGCAGACTTTTCGTTCTATGCAGTAGAGATGCCTGAGGATATCACACTTACTTATAACCTTTTTGAAAATGGAGAGTACACTACATCAAAGCAGGTAAATGCAAAGACTTTCCGTGCATTCCCAATGCTAAGCACATCTGATTTTGCCACGCTTAGCACATCACTTACTGCTTATGTATCTCCAACCGATAACACTATCGACCTCAACTACAACGTAAATTTGCCTTTTACAACAGGCAACCTTTGTTATCTGCAAGGCAATGCTTCAACCGATAGTCGTAAAACTATTAATGGTTCACTTTCATTGCATGCAGACACGGATCAGCCTGCACTTAATGATATCATAGAAGATTTGTGGCGTGTAGAGGGCAATGTATTTGATGGATTTAAGTTCTATAATGTAAATACGGGCAAATATCTTCATTACGAAGCATCAACGTTGTTTAGTAGTGCCTCTGTATCAATGAGTAACGAAGCAACATCTTGGATCGTTCGCGACAACCAAAGCAAAAGAGACGAAACTGCCATTACCGATGAGTTTGGCAAGACACATGGTTTTGCACTCACTGCAGTTAGCGGTGCTGCGCTTGATAGTAGAGACTTTGTGACAGTTAGTTCTACGGTAGAAATTGGTGCAGCAGATAACGTAGGAACATTGTTTGTTGCAGACCCAACTCTTGTGGTAAAACTCAACTATTCAGCAGCAGACGAAGCAACATTTGCAACCTCTTGTCTGCCTTACAACGTGGCAGTAGCAGAGGGCGATGCTAAGGCATATTATGGAACATACAATGCCGACAGAACCCGTCTTGAAATGAATGAAGTTCAGTATGTAGGAGCAAATCAAGGTTTTGTGCTTCGCAGCGAGAGTGCACAAGACAACGTATTGCTTCGCATTGTAGATGTGGCAGATGCACAACTCAACGACCTCAAGGGCACAACAACAATGCTTATGGATATGACAGATGTGCTTTCGTTTGGCCGTCTCAATGGCAATGGTAAGGTAGGTTTCTTCCGCTCAACCAATGGTTTCCTCAATCCGAATCGTGCTTACGTCGTAGCTAATAATGCAGCTAATGCAGTAGCTATGATATTTGATGGCACAACCACTGGCATTGATGCTATCAATGGCAATGCAGCTAATGGCACATCGCCTGTTTACGACCTCTCAGGCCGTCGTGTAAATGCAATTACAAAGGGTGGTGTATACATCCAAAACGGCAATAAGTTTATTGCCAAATAACAAAGTAGAACATTCAAGATTTAAGTAAAAGAACGTCATGAAAAAAATATATAATCGTCCCGAATCGCTTGTCATCAACATGTCTGCTGAGGCTTCAATGATGCTTTCGGTTTCTGTAAGCAATGGTGGCTCACAAGGCGATGACTGGA
>ERZ808240.469-NODE-469-length-53501-cov-6.792557_pt1 | contig 53501 bp, 49 predicted proteins | sample MGYA00521084_ERZ808240 | MGnify/ENA primary metagenome ERZ808240 (study PRJEB31516, sample SAMN03275571) | gut metagenome | biome: mammalia-associated habitat; material: feces | host: Papio cynocephalus | place: Kenya | collected 2012-08-06 ...
CCACTCGGCGGTCTGCTGGGTCACCATGTTCCAGTTGTCGTTGGCAGCGACCTGCTCGTCGAGCGCGCCGGTACGGCCGATCTGGGCAGCGGAGCCCATGACGCCCTGGATGTGGATGATGTTGTAGGTCTCGAGGTTCTGGGAAGCGAGCCAGTCAACAGCGGTCTGGCCTTCCTTGGCCATGTCGGAGACGATGGAAGCGACGTAGAGGCTCTCGTCAGCGTCGATGGTGCGGTCGAAGAGGATGACCTGGATGCCGGCGGCCTGCGCGTCCTGCAGGACGGAATCCCAGCCGGAGGTACCGGCAGCGGAGATGAGCAGGTAGTCGACCTCGTCCTGGATGAACTTCTGAGCAGCAGCGATCTGCTCGTCGTTCTTCAGGCTGTAGGCGAAGGAAGCGTCATAGCCGTTTTCCTCGGTGAACATCGCCTTCAGGTCCTTGTCGTTGGCGGTGCGGTAGCCGGATTCGTTGGGGTCGTTGTTGATGATGCCGACCTTGATGAGCGCGCCGTCGGAAGCGGCGGGAGTCTCAGCAGCGGTGTCGGTGGTGTCGGTGGTGTCGGTGGTTTCGGTGGTCTCGGCGGCGGTATCCGTGGTGGCAGCCGGGGCCGTGTCGGCGGACTGCTGCGCGCAGGCGCAGAAGGCGGCGATCATGGCGACCGCCAGGAGCAGAGCAAGAATCTTTTTCATTGTGGTTTCCTCGCTTTCAAAATTTGTGTCGGTTTTCTGCAGGCTTTCGCCTGTCATGGCTCTATTTAAGCGTGCAGAACGGCGGAAATCAATCTGACGAACAAATCCCGGCACAAATTCGGCGCAGCGTGCAGACAGCTTTGGCTGCTGCGAGGCCGAAAACGGACAGCTTTTCCGCCTGTCCGCGCATATTCGCGCAAGAGTTTTTGTTTTTCTCCGATTTTCCGGCTTATTTTGTTTGATTTTTTCCGCTTCCGGCCGCGAAGTGCGGGAAACGGCGGCTTGCACACGCCGGACAAAACGACGGTTCTTCTGCTGCATCTGTTGAAAATTTTCCTATGTCTGTTTGAAAATTTCCGAAAAATTTTTGGAATATTTTCAGGCTGTCCGCAAAAAATCCGGATTTCTTTCGCCTGGCCGCCGGAGGTTCCAAAGAAAACGAACAAATCCGTCCCGCTCCCCGCCCCGCGCCTGTGATACAATAGAGGCAGCATGGGAGGTGGATACCGATGACGCCAAAATACGAGCAGCTGGTGCAAAAGCTGCGGCTGGCGCTGCCGCAGTGGTATGCCGACGGGCAGCGGAAGCTGCCGGGCGAGCAGGCGCTGGCCGCGGAGCTTTCCGTCAGCCGCCAGACGCTCCGGCAGGCGCTGGCCGTCTTGGAGCAGGAGGGGCTCATCGAAAAGCGGCGCGGCAGCGGCAGCTTTCTCTGCCCGACCGCCGCGCGGCAGGACCGGCGGATCGCCGTGATCGCGACCTCGCTGAGCGACTATATCTTCCCCTCGCTTCTCAAGGACGTGCAGGCCTGTCTTTCCGCGCAGGGCTTCTCCGTCGTCATCCACGCCACGGAAAACTCCATCCGCCGCGAGCGGGAGATCCTGCAGCAGCTGCTGCTCGATCCCCCGGCGGGGATTTTGGTCGAAGGGTGCAAGACGGCGCTGCCGAACCCGAACGCGGAGCTCTATCAGGCGCTCCGGCAGCGCGGGCTGCCGATGACGTTCCTGCACGGCAGCTGCCGGGAGATCACCGACGCCTTCTGCGTCGGCGACGACAATTACGGCGGCGGGTATCTGCTGGCCGGGCATCTGATCCGCAGCGGACATAAAAAAATCGCCGGGATCTTCAAGTCCGACGATGTGCAGGGGCCGGAGCGGTATCACGGCGTGGTCTGCGCGATGCGCGACGCGGGGCTTTTCCCGCTGGATGAAAATTTCCTCTGGTTTTCGAGCTTCCAGCGCCGCCAGCTCGTGGAGCTGCAGGACGAGGAGCTGCTGCGGGCCTTTCTGCGCCAGCAGCTGGGCGGCTGCACCGCGGTCGTCTGCTACAATGACGAGATCGCGTTCCACCTCATCCGGACGCTCCTGCGCGCGGGCAAACACGTGCCGGAGGACGTCGCCGTCGTGAGCTTCGACAACAGCTACTACAGCACCTTCGGCCCCGTCAGCATCACCTCCGCCGGTCACGAGCCGCACGCCATGGGCCGCGCCGCCGCCGAAAACCTCCTCACCCAGATCCGCCGCCAGCCCTGCCAGAGCGTGAAGCTGCCTTGGACGCTGTATCAGCGGCAAAGCGGATAAAACGAGACTGCCCCCACCTCATCCGCCACGGCAGAGCCGTGCCGCCTTCCCCTCATAGGGGAAGACTCGGACCCGCTGCGGCGGGGCTAACCCCTCAGGCGCTCCGCGCCAGCTCCCCTTGACAAGGGGAGCCTTGGAAATGCGCACCCCAAAAGCCTCCCCTTGTCAAGGGGAGGTGCCGAACAAAGTGAGGCGGAGAGGTTCCCCCGCAAAAAGGTGCAGACCAGCAAATTTGGTCTGCACCTTCTATTTATAGCAGTGATTCTGAGGCAACCTCTCAGTCAGCCTTCGGCTGACAGCTCCCCTGGGAGGGGAGCCTTAGTAGACGCGGCTTTCGAGGAGCTCGGCGGTGAGGGTGTCGGCGGTGAAGAGGGCTTCGGGCATGTAGGAGAGCTTTTCGGGTGTTTCGCCGCGCGCGAGCTGCTCGATGAGCGCGCGCACGCGCGGGCCGTGGAGCGGATTGCACTCGGCGCACAGGTCGATCTTCCCGTCCTTGCAGTAGGAAAGCGCCGTCCGCCCCGCGTCAAAGGAGATGAGCGTCACGCCGCCATCGCCATAGGCGATGCCCCGCTCGTCCAGCGCCTGCATGACGCCGAAGCACATGTTGTCGTTTTCGCAGTAGACCACGTCCGGCGCGGGATTGCTCTGCAGATAGGCGCTTGTCTCCTCATACGCCTTTGCCTGCGTGAAATCGCCGTTCAGCTGCGCGGCGATGGTCCAGCCCGCGTGGGCGGCTGCGCCCGCCTCGAGCGCGGCGCTGCGCTGCAGCTGCGCCGTGGAGCCGGGCGTTCCCTGCAGGTGCAGGATCTGCACGGCGTCTTCCCTGCCGTCCGCCTTGAGCTGTCCGGAAAGCCATTCGATCGCCGCGTCGGCAGTCTTGCGGAAGTTGGAGCCGACCCAGCTGGTGTAGAGCGACGGGTCGTCCACCTCCACCTGCCGGTCGACGATGATGACCGGGATGCCGGCCGCACGGGCCTCCTCCAGCACGCTTTCCCAGCCGGTCTCGGTGACGGGGGCGAGGACGATATAGTCCACGTCCTGCTGGATGAAGGTGCGGATGGCCTTGAACTGGTTCTCCTGCTTCTGCCGGGCATTGTCATACAGGAGCTCGAAGCCGTTCTCCTCGCTCAGGCTCTCACGCATGGACTCGGTATTGGCCACGCGCCAGTCTGACTCCGCGCCGACCTGCGAGAAGCCGACGGTGATCAGCGTCGTCTCCTCCTCCGGCGTCTGCCGGACGTAGGGCATGCAGCCGCTCAGAAACGAAAGCATCAGCGCGCAGATAACCAGTGCAAGACGCTTCATGCGTTCGCCTCCTTTCTGATGGGAAAGCGCAGTGTGACCGTCGTCCCGGCGCCCGGCTCGCTTTCCAGCTCCATGGAGCACTGCTCCCCGTACAGCAACCGCAGCCGCCGATAGACCGTCCGCAGGCCAAAGCCGACCTGCTCCTCGGTGTCGAGACTCTGCCGCAGCTGCTGCAGACGCTCGGGCGGCATGCCCGCGCCGTCGTCGCGGACCGTGATGCGGACGCATTCGTCCTCCTGCACGGCGTCGACCAGGATATGGCCGAGGCCGCGGCGGAGCTTGATGCCGTGGTAGAGCGCGTTCTCCACCAGCGGCTGCAGCGTCAGCTTCGGCAGCACGCAGCCGCGCAGCTCCGGCTGGACATGGATCTCGTAGCGCAGGATATCCCGGTAGCGCACCTGCTGGATCTCCAGATAGCTGCGCACGTGGATCTCCTCCTCGCCGAGGGTGATGATATCGCGGCCCTGGCTCAGGGAGCTGCGGAAGAAGTTCGACAGGCTCGTGACCATCTCGACGGCTTGTTCGTTTTTTCCGGTCTCCACAAGCCAGATGATGGTATCGAGCGTGTTGTAGAGAAAATGCGGGTTGATCTGGCTCTGCAGCAGGGCCAGCTCCATCGCGCGGAGCTTGTCCTGCTCCTGCCGGTTGAGCGCCATCTGCTCCTGCAGATGCTGCGCCATGTGCTCAAGACTGCTGCTGAGCGCCTGCAGCGTCTCATCCTCGGCCACGACCGGCTCCCGCACGGCAAGATCGCCCCGGCCGATCGACTGCGCGCGCTCGCGCAGGGCGTAGATCGGCTGCGTGATGCTGCGGCTGATGGCCGCCGAGCGGCGCATGAGCACGCCCACGAGCACCAGCGCACCCACGGCGACCAGCCCCAGCTCGAGCCAGAGTCTGGCCGTGAGCGCCGCCTGCAGGGAATCGAGATACCCGGCCTCATGGTAGAGATAGGTATAGAAATACTGCTGGATGAGCTCGGTGAGGATATAGACGTTGGACTCGAGCTGCTCCATACGGGCGTCATAGCCCTCGGTCTCGGTGATCTGCAGGATGCGCTCGCGCAGGTTTTCACAGAGATTGATCGCGCTCGTGATGGCCTTCCGGCTCTGCCGGTCCTGCGTGCCGGCCAGCAGCTCCTGCGCGAGCGTGGTCGCCTCGTCGACCTCCTGCAGCGGCAGCGTCTCGCCGTAGGTGCTGTCGATGACGTAGTAATACATTTTGAGGTCGACGTCCTCCTTGAAGTTCTGGTTGAACTGGGAGGCGCGGACGATATTGGCCGTGACGATGGAATACTGGTGGTTGTGCAGCAGCAGGATCGCCAGCGTCGCCACCAAAATCACACAGACGAGCAGCAGCATGCTCCACAGCAGCCGCCGCAGCTTTCTGTCGAGCGAGCGATGGGCCTCACTTCGCTTCATGGCCGTCTCCGTTTCCCGCGCGGTAGCTGCTCGGCGTGCAGCCCTGCGTCTTTTTGAACAGGAAGCTAAAGTAACGCGGGTCGCGGTAGCCGACCTCGTAGGCCACCTCGCTCGAGCGCTTGCCGGAGTAGCGCAGCAGTTCCTTCGCGCGGGCCATCCGCTTTTCCGTCAGGTATTCGACGAACGTCTGCCCCATCTCCTGGCTGAAGACGCCGGAAAAATAGTTAGGGCTGATATTGGCGGCCTTCGCCACGGCGTTGAGGGAGAGATTTTCGTCGGTGTAGTTCTGGTCGATATAGTGCAGCGCCCGCTTGAGCATGGATTTATACTGGTTGCCGGATTCCTCCTCGCGCAGCTCGATGGCGCGGCGCAGAAATGCGGCGCAGCTCTTTTTCAGCTCCGGCAGGTCGGCATCCACCGCGCGCGCCTGCGCGGGCTCGAGCGGCCGCAGGAATTCCTCCTGCGAATAGCCGAAGCTCTTTGCGGCGCGGATGGCGCTGAAGCGCAGCTCCAGCAGCACATACTGCCGGAACAGCAGAGAGTTGAGCGCGTTTCCGAAGGACGAGAGGTATTCCGACACGAAATCCGGGATCTCCTCGCGCATGCCGGTCTGCAGGAAGCTGCGGATGATGGCGGGGTCTGCCTTGCTGGCGTCGACCTCGTCGAGCTCCGAAAGCCCGCCGCGCTGCGGCTTTTTCAATACGTCCGCCGTCAGGACATGCTGCTCGGGCAGCAGATGGCGATAGGACAGGATCGTGTGCGCCCGGGCGTAGCAGCCGGGCAGCTCGCTCAGGCGGGCGACCGGGTCGCTGACCGCCGCGTACCAGGCGAGCGCCTCGTCGCCGCAGCAGCGGCGCTGGATGTTTTCCAGACAGCGGTGTACGGCGTCGTTCAGGCCCGCGCCGCTGCCCTTGACGATGATGCAATAGGTCATGAGATTGCAGCGGAACAGCAGATACTCGCCGTAGCGCAGCAGATACCCCATCAGCTCCTCGAGCCGGTCGGCCAGCGTCTGGGAGTATTCCGCCGCGCCCCGGCTCTGCAGCGTCAGCAAAATGACGGTGTACCCCTCGGCGTCGATGTCGATCTGCAGCTTTTTGGCCTGCTCATAGATCTCCGACACGCGCAAAGAGCCGGAGGTGACCTGCTCAAAGAACTTGCGGCGGGCATACTGCTCATACTCCCGCCCTTCCTGCTGGAAGCGGCGCAGATAGGCCTTCTGCTCGCGTTCCTCGTCGATCTTCCGGCTGACATCCTCCAGCGTTTTCAGCAGGAAGCTTTTGGTCACGGGCTTCAGCAGATACTGCTCCACGCCGATCTCAATGGCCTCCTGCGCGAATTCAAAGTCGTTGTGGCCGCTGATGAGAATGATTTTTGTCTCCGGTAGCTCCGCGCAGACGAGCTTGCTGAGCGCCAGCCCGTCCATAAACGGCATTTTGATGTCCGTGATCAGGATGTCCGGGCGCAGCTTGCGGATCTGCGGCAGCGCCAGCTCGCCGTCCGGCGCGTCGCCGCAGAATTCAAACCCGTACCGCGCCCAGTCGATGCACTCGCGCAGCCCTTCCCGCACGACGCATTCATCCTCCACCAGAAAAACCTTCAGCATTTGATCACCTCTCCCCCATTGTATCATTCTTTTCCGGCCTTTGGAAGTAGTTTTTCACACCTTCGGCGGTTTCCCGGAAACAGTGTTGCGCTCCGACGGCGGCTGTGGTACACTGAAAGCGGCCCTTGGTGGGGCCGTTTTTTCGGGAGTTTGGTTAGAGATATCTAATTTAGATTTGGAGGATGGGCGATGTTTTGGGATCGGGTGGCTTGGGTGTATGATGTGTTTGCGAACGGGATCAACCGGCGGGCGAACCGGGCGATGTGCGCGGCGGTGGCGGCGCAGATCGGGCCGGAGGACGAGGTGCTGGAGTGTGCCTGCGGCACGGGACTGCTGACCGGTGTGATCGCGGCGCGGTGCAGGGCGCTGACAGCGACGGATTTTTCTGAAAAGATGCTCGCGCAGGCAGAACGAAAGTATGCAAACTGCCGCAACGTGCGGCTCGCGCAGGCGGATATCACGAAGCTCGACTACCCGGACGGGCGCTTTGACGCGGTCGTGGCCGCGAACGTCATCCACCTGCTGGACGAGCCGCTGCAGGCGCTGCGGGAGCTGGACCGGGTCTGCCGCCCGGGCGGCCGGCTCATCATCCCCACGTACATGAACCGGACAGACAAGGGAACGACCAACCGCGTCTCGGGTGCCATCGGCAGGGCCGGAGCGGATTTCAAGCGGGAATTCACGCTCGAGAGCTATCAGGCGTTCTTCACGGCGGCGGGATACACGGACGCGCGCTATACGCTCTGCGAGGGGCGCATCCCCTGCGCGGTGGCGGTCCTGAAAAAACAGGAGGAGGCGATGGCATGAAGGTCACGGCCCTGAGCGAAGACGCGATCCGGGACATCGGGCAGGCCTTCGGTTCCTATGATTACGGGGAGGAGCACGGGCTGATCGACGTGTTCCCGAGCCGGGACGCCGCGGCGGCCTTCATCTGCGGCTATGTGCGCATGGCGCTGCAGGGCGGGATGCTGCACACGACGAGCCCGCGCGGCGAGGGCTACCTTGCCTATAAGCGCCCCGGGCAGAAGCTGTCGCTGCGGGCCATGCTCCCGCTGGCGAAGGGGTTTCTCGGCGCCATGGATCTTCCTTCGCTCGTCCGCTTCACGCGGATCATGGCGCAGGGCGGCCAGGGACTGGACAAGCAGCTGGACCGGGAAAAGAAGCCGTACATCTTTGTCGGGCTGGTCTGCATGCGGCAGGCGTATCAGGGGCAGGGCTATATGCGTAAGGTCATGGAGATGGCCTTCGCCGAGGGCGACCGGCTGGGCGTCCCGGTGATCCTGGAGACCGACGCCCGATCCAAATGCGACAAATACCTGCATCTCGGCATGGAGCTTGCCGGTACGCGGCAGTTCGGCACGCACGGTCTGCTCTATGACCTCATCCGGTATCCAGAAGCAAAATAAGATCCATTTCCGCCCACACCGGCATCACAGGATGCCGGTGCGGGCGGTTTTTTGCGTTGTTTTCGCCATCAGTACAGGATGTATGCTGCGGCATGTATAGAAAACGGCGGGCGGTGCCATAAAAGGCTTGGAGGGATCGCTATGAAACTTGCTTTTTTTGATGCAAAACCCTATGACCGCCCCGGCTTTGACGCCCACGCTGCCGGGACCAGGCTTGAGATTCAGTACTTTGAGACGAAGCTGGGCGAGGACACCGTGCAGCTCGCGCGCGGTTTTGACGGCGTGTGCGTGTTCGTCAACGACACGGTGAACGCGAAGGTCGCGGACGAGCTGTACCGGCTCGGCGTCCGCGTCATCGCGCTGCGGTGCGCGGGCTTCAACAATGTGGATACGCGCGCATGCCGCGGCAGGCTCCGCATCTTCCGCGTCCCGGCCTACTCGCCCTACGCGGTGGCGGAGCACGCAATGGCGCTGCTGCTGACCGTGGACCGGCACACGCACAAGGCCTATATCCGCACGCGCGACTTCAATTTCAGCCTGTCCGGCCTCACGGGCTTCGACCTGCACGGCAAGACCGCCGGGGTGGTCGGCACAGGCAAGATCGGCCGCGTGTTCGCGGAGATCTGCCGGGGCTTCGGGATGCGGGTGCTGGCGTATGACAAGTTCCCGGATCCGGGCAGCGGCCTTTGCTACGCGGCGCTGCCGGAGCTTTTTCATCAGGCGGACGTCATCTCGCTGCACTGCCCGCTCACGGACGAGACGCGGCACATGATCGACGCGGCAGCCATCGCCGGCATGAAGCCCGGCGTCGTGATCGTCAACACGTCCCGCGGCGCGCTGGTGGACACAGAGGCGCTCATCGAGGGGCTCCGCAGCCGGAAGATCGGCGCGGCGTGTCTGGATGTGTACGAGGAGGAGGCCGAGCTGTTTTACGAGGACCGCTCGGAGGCCATCATCGAGGACGACACGCTCGTGCGGCTGATCGCCATGCCGAACGTCATCGTCAGCTCGCATCAGGCGTTTTTGACGAAGGAAGCGCTCAACAACATCGCCGCCGTGACCGTCGACAATCTTCTGAAATTCGAACGCGGCGAGCCGTCCCCGGACACCGAGGTCTGCGCCCGCAAAGAACAGGACCAGCGGCGCTTATGAGCGCCGCTGGCCGTCTTCCTGCGGATGCCCCGGACGGGGGACGAAGCTGCTTTGGTCTATTTCAGCTCCATATTGATCGACTTTTCCGTAAATCCATAGTTTTTGTACATTTCATATGCCGGTTTGTTTCTGGCGCTGACCTGCAGCTCGATGGCGTCATACCCCGTTTCTTCCCGGAGCTGCCTGACCTTTTCAAAAAACCGGTGCCCGATCCCCTTCCCGCGGTATGCCTGATCGACTGCCATGGAGCTGATAAACAGGATGTTTTTTGTCACCTGCGACGGGCTTTCCACATGGCGTCTGACGACCTCCAGGACCCCGACGACCCGGCCGTCCGCCTCCGCCACATACCAGCTGTCGCCCTGCAGGATCTCGGCAAACTGTTCCCGGGTGATCAGCGGGCGGACCGGCTTGTAGACGTCCGGCCTCCAGTCCACATGCAGCTGCTGGACCTGATCCACGATATCGGAAAACCGGTCATAATCCTGTAATTTCGGTGAACGGATCAGAACCTCCATCTATCGTTTCCTCCTTGAAAAAACTCGACTGCAATATTATACACGCGCACGGCTGCGGGCGCAATTTTTCTTTTGAAGCCAACATAAAACGCGGGCGGACCGTTGCAGCGGTCCGCCCGCGGGGGACTCCTGATTCAGGCGCAGAGTCTGCCGAGCAGCAGGGCAAGCCCTGCGACGGCGGGCGCGAGGATGAGGTAGACGACGGTGCCGAGCGTGCGCCGGGTCAGCACGGTCTTCCACGGCTTTACATAGGGAATGCCCTCCATGCCGCGGATGCGCCAGACCGGGCTGCGGCCGACCCAGAGCCGGTCGATCACGATCCCGTCAAACCAGTTCATGACCACGAGAAAGAGCGCGGCCTGCCACAGGGCCGTCTTAAAGTCCGCAGCGCGGTTCCAGAATGCCAGGATCCCGACCAGCGCGGCGAGCATGACGAGGCAGAACGGGAGCATGAAGCGTTTGCTCTGCCGGGCGACAGTCTCTTTTTCCGCCAGTCCCCGCCGGAAGGCCTCCTCCTGGTATGCCTTCGGATAAAAATACAGGCAGCGCAGCCCGTCGTTCCCCGCCGCGGCCTTGACCAGCAGGAAAAACAGCAGGCAGTAGAGCGCAAGCTGCAGAACGATCATCGCTTTGATTCCTCCTTTTGCACAGCGGATGCATAGGCGCGGGCATCAGGCTCAGTCCGGCTGGCCGGCAAGGAACGCCCGGATCGTGCGGATATAGTCCTCCGTCTTCAGCACGGTGGACAGGTGCCCGCCGGAGACATAGCGGATCTCCGGCTCGTGCATCAGCCGGATGAGGTCCTGCTGCATCTGCGCGGAGAAAAAATCCTGATCAGGCAGGATGAGCAGGATCTTCCCCTTGAGCGCCGCGAAATCCACGGCGGTGACCGGCGTCTGGCGCATGAGATCCGCCAGCAGGCCGGAGATGTGTACGTCCTTTTCCTGCGGGAAATCCCGGAAGATTGTCTCGAACATGTCGCGGGCATAGGCGATCTCCTCCGCGCTCTCATTGCGGATGTGGCGCAGGCTGGACTGGATGAGCTTCGGCTTGAGCTTTTCGTAGTTGCAGTGCTTCATGTACCACAGCATGAGAGGCGCGAGCCAGTATTTCCGCCTGAGGCTTCCGAGCGTCGCCTCGTCCATGCCGCCGGTGGAGATCAGGATCAGTCCGCCGGCCTCGCCGGGATATTTCTGCACATAGATCTGCGCGACCATACCGCCGTCGCTGGCCCCGACGAAGACCGGCTCCCGCACGCCGAGCGCCGCAAAGAACGCGTGCATGCCCGCCACGAGCGCCTGATTGGTGCGCAGCTGCTGCGGATAGTCGAACAGCAGCACGCGCCCGGTGTCCTCCAGCGCGTCCACATAGTCCATCCACATTTCCAGCGTGTTCATCCCGCCGTTGAGGAAGACCAGCGTCCGTCCCTCCGGCTTCCCGGTCAGAATATAACGGTACTGCGCGCCGTCTACGTCGATCGTCCGGCACGGATGCGCAGCCGCAAAGGGTCTCAGTTTTTCCGAATACAGCATATCGGTTTCCTTCTCTCCTGCCCGCAGATCGCGGCGTATCTGTTCATGTCCCTGTTTTCCAGTCTGCAGCGTTATTTTGTGCCTGCCGCCGCTTTTTTCTTGTACCCGCAGTCGCAGTACGGGCCGCCGGAGGCAATGGTATATTCGCGCACGAAGTCGGCCGTGCCGCCCGCCTCGGCCATGGTATAGTCGAGATGACACATGGCGGGCGTGAGGTCATAGAGCCCGAGCTTTTTCATCAGCGCACAGATGCCGCAGCAGGTGAAGCGGGCCTCATAGCCGCTGCCGTCGGGGTATTCGTAAAGGTCCATGTTCCAGGAATAGTGGTTGCGGTCGGCAGCCTTCAGCGCCTCTGTCTGCCGCATGGCGGCAAGGTCCTTCGCGCTGAATTTGTTCTTACCGCTCTTGCGGCAGAACCAGCGCATGGGCTTCGTCATCATGGCGTCGGCATAGAATCTCGTCAGCGGCTCCACCGCCGGGCGCTGCGGCATGCTGAGCACGAACGCGCCGAGCATCGCGCAGTTGACCTCGTTCATCATGAACCGGTCGGCTGTTTCGAATTCCGGCAGCTCCGCGATGATCTGCCGGTAGCGCGGCTTCGCCGCTCTGGCGATCCTGCGCGCCTCGTCGGCGTCATAGCCGAACACCGTGCACAGCTGCGCCCGGAACGAGCCGGAAAACAACGCCCACATCCCCATGGGCATCCCGAAATACTTCATCCTGCATTCCTCCACAGCGATTCTTGATGCGGTTCGCGGCGCCGGTCTTCACCCGTCAGTTAGACAAGTTTAACTTATAAGCCTTAAAAAACCGCGCCGCCCGACGCTTTCCCTTAGTGTAGCACGCACGCGCAGCAGTTGCAAGAAAAACCGGCATTTTTTGCGCATTTTGTCCCACATTCGTGCGGATGTGTCCGAAAACGCCACATCCGGGGCGGCTTTGGGCATTGTGCGGGGCGGGCGCGTCTGATAGGATCGGAGTAAGAAGCGGTCCGCCGCACGGCGGACCTGAAAACCCGGCAGAACAGAAAGGACAGCTGACACATGCGTATCACGGAAAAAATCTCCCACGCAGCCGAACGCAAGGCGTTCGAGACGATCCTTTACAATCTCATCCAAAAAGGCCAGACGCAGGACGCGGGACAGATCGCGAACGATCTTGTAAACATGGTCCAGAAGCTGCACAGCGATGTGTGGAGCGAAAAGTCCTTCCAGACGCTTCACATGCTCGCAAACGAACCCGACGGCAAATGGGCGCACTATGTCCAGCGCCTGATCCGCGACAACGACCCCTACATTCTCAAAACCTTCCTCACGAACGCCGTCTATGAAGGCGGCATCCGCGGCTATCATGTGGCGCAGGAGACGGCGGCCAAATACGACATCAACGTTCCCTGGCTCATCCTGATGGATCCGACCTCCGCCTGCAACATGCACTGCACCGGCTGCTGGGCGGCGGAATACGGCCACAAACAGAGCCTGACGTTCGAGGAAATGGACCGTGTGCTGACCGAGGCCAAGGAGCTCGGCACGCACGCCTGCCTGTTTACCGGCGGCGAGCCCTTGATGCGCAAAAAAGATATTATCAAGCTCTGCGAAAAGCACCGCGACATGGCATTCCACGCCTTTACCAACGGCACGCTCATCGACGAGGAATTCTGTCAGGAAATGCTCCGCGTCGGGAATTTCTTCGTCTCTGTGAGTGTCGAGGGCTTTGAAGAAGCCAACGACGGCCGCCGCGGAAATGGGCATTTCCAAAAAGCGCTGGACGCGATGGAGCTGATGCACAGCCACCGCATCCCGTTCGGCGTGTCCATCTGCTACACGAGCCAGAACTACAAGGTCGTCACAAGTGACGACTTCCTCGATCTTCTGATTTCCAAGGGCTGCGTCTTCGCATGGTACTTCCACTATATGCCCGTTGGCATCAATGCCTCGACCGATCTGCTGCTGACACCGGAGCAGCGCGCGTACATGAAAGAACGCGTCCGCGAGATCCGCGGCGTCACCGGCGGCAAGGAGCTGTACTGCATCGACTTCCAGAACGACGGCGAGTTTGCCGGCGGCTGCGTGGCCGGCGGCCGGATCTATTGCCATATCAACGCCGCGGGTGACGTGGAACCCTGTGTGTTCATCCACTACTCCAGCGCCAACATCCGGGACAAGAGCTTCCTGGAGTGCCTGCAGCAGCCGCTGTTCAAGCTCTATCGCAAGGGTCAGCCCTTCAACGGCAACCATCTGCGCCCCTGCCCCATGCTGGAAAACCCGGAGCTGCTGCCGCAGATGGTGGCCCAGAGCGGCGCGCACTCCACCGACCTCGAAGCCCCGGAAAGCGCCGAGCACCTGTGCGAAAAGTGCAAGTCCTACGCCGAATGCTGGAAGCCCACCGCCGAGACCCTCTGGTCAAACTCCCACCCAACCCCCTGATCCCACCCAAAAGCAGCCCAGCGCAAACGCGCCGGGCTGCTTTGGCTTTTATTCCGTGTCGGTGTGGAGGCGGCGGAGGAGGTGTTCGGTCATGCCTTGGCGGAGGGTGCAGAGCTGGTGGAAATCGGCGAGCACATTGTCGGGCATGCCGCGCATGACCCAGTCCATGATGAGCCCGAAGCATTCGCCGCGGTAGAAGCCCGCGACCAGCTCCCGGTCCTGCGCGGAAATGGCAAAGCCCTGCGCGGCCGAATCGACATACAGCCCGGTCAGATAACCGCAGACCTGCATCAGCGCCGATTCGAACACGTCCCGGTTGACCGAGCGGTAGATATTCTGCACGCGCCACTTATTCGCGATCAGCTTTTCCAGCACGGCGCTCAGGCATTCCTCCAGCGAGCGCACCGACTGGTACGAAGCGACCAGCGCAGCGGCCTGGTCCGCCAGGATCTGCTCGAGCAGGGCGGGGATATCCTGATAGTGATAGTAAAAGGATTTGCGGTTGATCCCGCAGTCCTCGGTGATCATCCGGACGGTGATATCGCGCAGCGGATGGGTATCCAGCAGCTTCAGAAAGCTCGCCTGGATGGCCTGCTTTGTAAAACCGGGCATGGCAGTTCTCCTGTAGATGGTGCCTCTATGATACCATAGCCCCGCCAAAACCGCAACTGCAGGCGCTCAATCAGGCTTTTGGGCGGTGAGGCAGAGCCAGCGGGGGGTTTTGTGGATCTGGATCTTGCAGAAGCCGGCTTGCTCCAGCAGCTGCTGCAGCTGGTCGGCAGAATAGATCCGCATGCCGGCGATCTTTTTTGTCCACACTTCGTCCTGCGGCGCGTCGCCGCTGCATTCGTTGCAGATGAGAAGCGTCCCGCCGGGGCGCAGCACGCGGCGGATCTCGCGGAAGCTTTTTTGCAGGTCCGGCCAGAAATAGACCGTCTCAAACGCCGTGACGGCGTCGAACCAGTCCGCAGCGAAGATCAGCTCGTCCACGCTCCCCTGCCATACGGCGCAGCGGCCGTCCGCGATGGCGCTGCGGTTGACGCGCCGCGCTGTCATGACGCTCACCTCGGAGCAATCAACGCCCTTGACGATGCCCTGCGGGCATTTTTTCAGGAGCGTCCGGATGTTCGCCCCGCCGCCGCAGCCGCAGTCGAGGACCTTTGCGTCCGCAGAAAGCGGCAGGAACCGCAGGCCCCAACGCGCCAGCGCGCGGTGGCCAACGTTCATCATGCGGACCATGAGCCTGCCTCCCAGCCCGGCCGGGCTGCGGGTATTTTCCAAAAACGACATAGGTATGCCTCCTTCCGGCAAAAAAGAAATGGAACGCCCGCGCCTAGCGGAGCTTCAGGCAGAAGTCGCAGCAGTCGTTGCCGCGGCCGAGGGTCCTGGTGCGGCGCCAGAGAAGGTCGGGATGCAGGTCGTTGTAGGTGATATCGTCGCTGTCACAGAAGCAGGGACAAAGCTCCGAGCAGCCGTAGTGTACGCAGGCGTCGTGGTAGGGGCATTTCGTCATGTCGATACGCCAGACGCCGCCGGTGGTCTCGATCTCCCGGGCCTCGAAGCCCGCCGCCTCGCCGAACATCCGCCGGGTCTGCTTCGTGAAGATCCCCGGCGTTTTATGCGGCAGGCCGGGGATGCGCATCAGGGCGAGGAAGATCTTCCGGAGCTTCCAGGCGCGCTGCTCCACATAGCTGTGGACCGTCTGCAGGGCTTCTTCCTTCGGCATGACGGTCTGCAGCGTCTCATAGGCTGCGATGCCGGGCAGGATCTGGTTTTCCAGATGGAACTGCTTTTCCTTGCCCGCCGCGGCGTTATCTGCCCGCAGGGCCCGCAGACGCGCGTCGAAGGCGGCGTTCAGCGCGGCCGCCTGTGCGGGAAAACGCCGGGCGGCTGTCGCCCGGAAGTCTTTGGCCAGATAGGTGTCCTTCATCCCTCTTCCTTCCCTTCCGCAATGCGCGTGACCAGCTCGGTCCACTGCGCCGGGTAACAGGCCAGCAGCTCCTCATGCTGCAGATCCTGCTCGTGGAGCACCGGGCGGGCAAAGTGCTGCAGGTAGCGGGCGCGGTATTTTTCGCCCATTTTCAGCGCGTAGAAAATATGGATGCTCGTGCCGGGCACGTCGAGCTTGTCCGGCAGTGGGGTGATGAGGTCGGAGTAAAACTGATTCTTGCAGCTCTGCATGGTCACATAGGGCCGCCCGCCGCCGAGCATCGTCATGAACGCATCTACATACGCGCCCATCTCCTGCCGGCGCTGCTCCAGTTTGCGCTGCAGCAGGCGGCTTTGGAACCGGCCGTCGCGGATGACGGGGTAGATGAGGGGCAGCAGGAGCGTCGTCTGCAGCTTCGCGGTGAACCTTGATGCCTGATCAAGGTCGGAGCTGCCGAGGATGCCGTAATCCATATGGATCTTCTGCCGCGCGGCGAGCAGACCCACGAACGAGCCTCCCAGCGAGCAGCCGTAGGCGGCGCGGATCCGGCCGCCGCAGTGCGCGAGCAGGTAGGCTTCGATTCTCTCCGTCTCCTCGAGCATGGTGGGAAACTCGGTCTGCTCGGTCTCGTCAAAGCCGTCGTAGCTGACGCAGAGCACACGGAACGTTTCTGCCAGCGGGCCGATCACGGCGCCGAAATTGCCCTTCCAGTGGCAGCAGGTGCCGGGCAGGAGCAGCAAAACCGGCGCGTCCGGCGCGCCGAAGGGATAGATCTTCATGCTCTGGCACCTCCGCATTCGGGCTGCTCCTCTTCGCCGGTCCCCTGCAGGACGACGATGCGGTTGGAGATGTTCCGGACCAGCGGGAGCTTATCGAGCAGCCGGTAGACGGGCACAAAGGCCGCCATGCCCTCGGTCAGGCAGTGCTCGCCCGCGAGCCGGAAGCCCGGCAGCAGGGCGGCGAGCGCTCGGCCGTCCTTGACGCCCCAGGTGAATTTCGCCTTGCTGCCCTCGATCGATTTTTCCTTGAAGCGTTTGACGACCATGGGGTTCATCGTCTCGGCAAACACCGTGGCCGCGGGGAAGCGCCCGGCGATCACGGCGAAGATGCGCTGCACGTCCGCCTGCGTCAGGTACATGGTCAGGCCCTCGATAATGACGAGCGCCGGGCCGGACGGCTCCTGGACCGCCGCGCCCCAGTCGTCCATGGCGGACATGGCGAGCTGCGAGATACTGCTGCTCTCCGGCAGGAGCTTTTCGCGCACCGCGATGGTCTCGGGCAGGTCAAGGTTATACCAGTGGGCGTAGCCCTGCATCCGGTAGCAGCGGGTATCGAGCCCGCAGGCGAGATCCATGACGGTCGCGCCGGGGTGTTCCGCAAGATACGCCCCCACCAGCCGGTCGAGCACGATGGTGCGGGCGATGACGCCGCTGTGCATGGCGGCGTCCTTGTCGGCGAGGGAAAAATCGTAGTCCAGACGGCCGATGATCTCCTCGGCCTTTAAATCGCGGATCGCGCCGCGCCCGCGGCTCTCCTTGGCCCGGGCGTAGACGGTCTGCAGCATGGTCTCCGGCACGCCGGAGAGGGTGATTGCTTCTGCCATATCAGTTCTCCTCCCGTTTGATCTGCCGGCCCGCCCAGATCGCGTTGGCCAGCATCCAGATCGCAAGCGCCGCGTTGCCGGAGCCCTGGCTCAGGACGAAGTCCCAGGTCGACACCCGCGCGCCCAGCGCCTGCCGCACATCGGGGATCAGCAGGAGCACCAGCTCCACAACGATCAGGTGAAACGCCAGCATCCGGCGCGGCAGAATGGTCTTTTTCGTCAGCACGGCGAAGGCGCTGCCGAAGATCAGCAGCAGCATCCCCGCGTAGCCCGGCAGCAGGGCGGGCATGATCCGGGCGTACTGCCCCATGACGAGCGCCGAGGCCTGTTCGCGGCCAAGGGCCGGGCCGAGCGTGCTCGTCCAGTCGGCGAGACTGCCGATCAGCGCGTGGATGGCCCCGGCCGAGGCCAGATATATGACGCCGCCGATCAGGACCGCCAGCCGCATTTTCCGGTACTGCGGGCGGATCTGCAGATACGACGCGCGGACGGTAAAAAAGCCGAGCGCCATGCCGATCAGGCCCGTCACGAGCAGCAGCGGCAGCCGCCACGGCTCATACCCGCCGCCAAGATACGCCTCGCGCAGAAACAGTCCGCTGTCGCCCGCGCTCGCGGGAATGACGCTCAGGCAGAGATCGCCCGCCAGCATCAGCAGGCCGCCAAGCGCGCCGATCAGGCAGTCGCGGCGGTATCGGCGCAGGCTCAGCTGTTCGTTCATACGTTCCGCTCCTCTCCCTTCCTGCAGACGAACCACGCGATGCTCCGGACATTGCCGAGCTGCACCGTGCTGTACATCCCCTGCAGTCTTTCCCGCAGGCTGTCCACCGTCTCATAGGGCGGGGTAAAGAATTTCATCGGTTCATATGCGTGCCGGATGAGCCGGTCTGTCCGCCGGCACGCGCCCGACACGTAAAAGCAGCCGCAGAACGTTCCGCCGGGGCGCAGCACCCGGAAGGTCTCGCGGTAGGCCGCTTCCTTGTCGGGGAAGGCATGAAAGCCGTTGAGCGAGAGCACTGCGTCAAAGCTGCCGTCCTCAAACGGGAGCGCGCCCACATCTCCCTGCCGGAACGAGACGTTCTGCAGTCCCAGCCGGTCCGCTTTTTCCTTTGCCTGTGCCATCATGTCCGGCGAGTAATCGAGGCAGGTGATCTCTGCCTTGGGCAGCGTCTGATAGAACGGCATGGTGAGGATGCCCGTCCCGACCGGGACCTCCAGCAGCCGCCCGGAAAAATCCTCCGGGATGCCGGACAGGGCTTTTTCCTGATACTCGCTGCACATCTGCTTGTCCATATCCCAGACCAGACGGCACACCAGCCTGCCCGGCAGCGTGGAGAAGGTCATCATGCCGTCGTAAAAGCTGCTGCTGCCCGTCAGGCGGTACGCACTGCGGATCGCTTCTTTTCGTTCCATGCGGTCCTCCTTTTCAGCGCACGAGCAGCGCCATGACGCCCGCGAGGATCGCGGAGATCACGGCCATCCCGACAGTGCCGAAGAGCCATTTGCGCGCCTTGTCCTTGCCGGTGATATAGGGCTTGAGGTCCTCCGTGCCGGGGATGGTCCAGGCTTTGGTATGGCCGACCCACCAGTCGTCGATGAAAAGCCGGTCGATCACGTTCATGACCGACAGAATGACGAGCAGCTGCCAGAAGCCGGGCAGAAAGCCCCGCGCGCCGTTGACCGCGTACACGCAGATCAGCACGTAGGCGATATACCCCGGCATGCAGATGCACTTGAAGCGCAGACTGTTTTTCCGGATGGTTTCGTGGGTCGTGAGGCCCAGCCCGACGCAGCGGTCCTGCACGTCGGCGTGATAGAGGTGGACCATCCCCACCGCGCCCTTGCGGATGCCGGCCGCGCAGACAAGGACCAGCAGCACGCCAAGGCCCAGCCCCTCCAGAAGTACCTGACCGATCATTTTCATTTCCTCCTGTGTCTTCATTTTCCCGCTGTTTTGTGGCCCATGCGGCAGCCGACATTTCTCGGTTAGATGTTTCTAACCACAGCGGCACAAAAAAAGCCGCCGCGGGCCTTCCCCGATCCGGACCGTTTTTTCAAGGGTATTCTAGCACCGCCGCGCATCCTTTTCAAGACGGAAAACGCCCGATCTGCGTCAAAATTTGAAGAAAAACGACGCAAATCGGGCGCTGCGCTTGTTATGCCAGATAGATCGTATCGAGCAGGCGGATCGCGGAAGGGGTCCGGAAGACGCGCTCGCGCATGGTCTCGATGGCGGGGCGGGCGTAGGCGCCCTCGTCCGCGTTGACGAGAAAATCCGCCTCGAGCAGGATCCGGTGGTCCGGGCTGTCCACGTTCGTATAGGTATGGTGATGCGCTGCCAGCCAGCTGATGCGGTCCACGTCCGCGCGGCTGACGGGCAGATCGGCAAAGAATGCCTCCACCAGCGGCGGGCTCTCCAGCTCCTGGTGCTTGCCGTTGGTATCGCCGTATTTCTCCCGGCACAGCGGGCAGGCGATGTCATGCACCACGGCGGCCAGCTCCAGCACCTCCTGCGTGTGCCCGTCCAGCCCCTCCAGCTCGCCGATGGTCTTTGCCAGAGCCCAGACCTTGAGGAAATGGGCGATATCATGCTTGTTTCCGTGGTAAAATCCGATCATTTTCCTGGTCGCGGCCGCAACGTTTTTCATGATCCTGTTCCCTCCTGTCAAAGTGCCGTGCCGGTCTTCGGCACGAAAAAGCGGTGCATGTCCGCGTGTTCCAGTTCCAGCAGCTTCACCTTCCGCGCGATCCCGCCGCCGTAGCCGGTCAGGCTGCCGTTCGTGCCGATGACGCGGTGGCACGGGATCATCAGCGAGATCGGGTTGTGCCCCACCGCGCCGCCGACGGCCTGCGCGGACATGTTCGCAAGCACCTGCCGTCTGGCGACCTCGGCGGCGATCTGGCCGTAGGTCATGGTGCTTCCGTAGGGGATCGTCAGCATGATCTCGCAGACCTGCCTGCGGAACGGCGTGGAGTCATACCGCAGGGGCGGCAGGTGATCCGGCGCGCGGCCGGAGAAATAGACGTCCAGCCAGCGCCGGGCCTCCTGAAACAGCGGCCGCTCCTGCCGCTCGGTCCGCTCCGGCAGGATGTTTCCAAAATACCGCTGGCCGTTGAACCAGAGGCCGATGATGGCCTCCTCGTCGCACGCCAGCGTGATCGTACCGAGGGGCGAGGGGTATTCGGTTGTGTAGACCATGTCAGCGTGCCTCCTGTTTGTTTTTCGGCTTGTAGTCCTTCATTTCCGGGATCGCGCCGCCGGAGACGGCCCAGAGGTAGAGGCTGGCGACGCTGCAATAGGGGGAAAATCTCCGGCGGTAGCGTTCAAAACGGCTGCGGTCGATGTCCCGGTGGTAGTAGACCATGCGCAGGCCGCGCTGGATGGCAAGATCGTCGTAGCTGAAAATATCCGGGCGCTGCAGGCAGAACAGCAGGATCATCTCCGCCGTCCAGACGCCGATGCCCTTGAGGCTGCTGAGCGCCCGGATGGCATCTTCATCGCGCATGTGCGCTACGGCGTCCAGATCAAACGCGCCGGTGCGGACCTTTTCGGCGAAGTCCGTGATGTATTCCGCCTTGCGGAAGGTCATGCCGAGCGACTGCAGCTCTGGCACGCCCGCAGCTAAGATCGTTTCCGCGCTGACTGTCCCCAGCGCGTCCTGCATCCGCTGCCAGATCGTCGCCTGGGCCTTCATGGAGATCTGCTGGCCGATGATGTGGTGGATGACGGCGGAAAACAGGTCCGGGTCCACCGCGCGCTCGACGCGCCCGATGCGGTCGATGACCTCGCCGAGCCGCTTGTCCTTTTTCCGCAGCCAGGCAAGCTCCGCCTCTCCGTATGCAAAAAACATGGCTGTCACCTTCTACAGATTTTTCAGGATCAGGGAAATTCCGGACAGCACCAACAGGACCGCCGTGATCTTTTTGACGAGCGATTCGTTCATGCGGCTGCTGCATTTCATGCCGAGGAACAGTCCCACGAGCGCAAACGGCATCAGCAGCAGGGCGGTTTTCAGGGTATCGAAGGTCAGCAGGCTCAATACGCTGTAAAGCACGATGCGGAACGTGTTGTCCACGATAAACACTGCGCTGATATTTGCCTTGAACGAGCCGCCGTCCTCGGTCACACGGCTGACGTAGGCGGCCAGCAGCGCGCCCACGCCGAACAGTCCGCACAACACGCCCGCCGTCACGCCGATGATCGCCAGCACGATCTTGGAGGAGCGCAGACGCTTTTTGCTGTACTCCCGCGAAAACATCTCCGCGCCCAAGGCCGCTACGACCACGCCGAACAGCAGCTTGACAGCCCGGGCGTCCACATGCTTGAGCAAAAACGCGCCGGGGATACTGCCCGCCAGCACCAGCGCGGCCAGCGGGAGATACACCTTCGGTACAAGACGCTTCCGGTTCTTCCAGGTCAGGATCAGGTTGGTCGGATAGCCCAGCAACAGGTCGATCGGCGAAATGTTGGCGTTCGGCACGCCGAAGCTCAGGATCGACGTAAACACCAGCGTATTGGCAAAGCCGCACAGGCCCTTGATAAAATAAGCGGCCACCGCCGCGAGGATCCATAAGTACATGATCGCTGCCTCTCTGTTTTTTTACATTGTATCATGCTTTTCTGTGAAATGCTTTGCAAAAACGGAAATTCAATTCGATAAAATCGCCGTTTTTCTTTGTATTATAGCGCAGCGGCGCGGACATTGCTATCTCAAAATATCCAGAGCGTCGCCGGGGCGCGGCGGTTTGACTTTCGGGCGGGCGTCTGCTATACTGTGGTTAAAGATATTTAACCACAAAAAGGAGGCAATGCTCATGGAAGCCTTCTATGGGATCCTGATCCCGTTTCTCGGCACGTCGCTGGGGGCGGCGTGCGTGTTCTTTCTGAAAAAGACGCTCAGCGACGCGGTGCAGCGCGCGCTGACCGGCTTTGCCGCGGGCGTGATGGTGGCGGCGAGCGTGTGGAGCCTGCTGATCCCGGCCATCGAGCAGTCGGCGACGCTGGGCCGGTGGTCGTTTTTTCCGGCGGTGCTGGGGTTCTGGGCCGGCATTTTGTTTTTGCTGGCGCTGGACCACATCATCCCGCATCTGCACGCGAAAAGCGGGCAGGCCGAGGGGCCGAAGAGCCGCCTGCAGCGCACGACGATGATGGTGCTGGCCGTGACGCTCCACAACATCCCGGAGGGCATGGCAGTCGGCGTGGTGTACGCGGGGTATCTGTCCGGGCAGGCGCAGATCACGGCGGCGGGCGCGCTGGCGCTCTCGCTCGGCATCGCCATCCAGAACTTCCCGGAGGGCGCGATCATCTCCCTGCCGCTGCGCGCGGAGGGGATGAAAAAATCCAGAGCGTTTCTGGACGGCGTGCTCTCCGGCGTGGTGGAGCCGATCGGGGCGGTCCTCACGATCCTCGCTGCGCGGCATGTCATCCCGGCGCTGCCGTATCTGCTGAGCTTTGCGGCGGGCGCGATGCTCTACGTCGTGGTCGAGGAGCTGATCCCCGAGATGTCGCAGGGGACGCACACCAACATCGGCACGATTTTCTTCGCCATCGGCTTCAGCCTGATGATGGTGCTGGACGTGGCACTGGGGTAATAAAAAGATAACAAAAAACAGGCGGCGCACCCGGGTGGGTGCGCCGCTTTTTTATGCCTTCCGGTGCAGGACACGGTAGACGTAGTCCATATCGAGGCCCTGGCGGACGGCGTCCGCCAGCAGGTCGTACTGCCGCTCCTTATAGGCCTGCGCATCGAAGCTGCCGAGGGCCGACACATCGATCCCGCGGCGCGCGCAGAGCGCGCGGAGGATGGCGTCGGCGACGCCCGGCGCGTCGAACACGCCGTGGATATAGCTGCCGTAGACGCTACCGGACCCGGCCAGCGGCGGCATGGCCGACGCGCTCCGGCCCATGTGGATCTCGTAGCCCTCGTAGCCGAGGCCGTTGAGGACAGAGAGCAGCCCCTGCACGCCGGAGAAGGTCCCGGCGGTCTGCCGCTGGACCTTTTCGCCGTGGAAGACGGTGTCCATGTCCAGAAGCCCCAACCCGCGGATCTGCGTCAGGCCCGCGGCCTCCACGCCATCCGGGTCCGAGACGCTGCGGCCCAGCATCTGATAGCCGCCGCAGACACCGAAGACGGGCGTGCCGCGCGCGGCCTCCTTGCAGATGGCAGCCTCAAGCCCAGTCTGGCGGAGCCAGCTGAGGTCGGCGATGGTGCTCTTGGTGCCGGGCAGAAGGATCATATCCGGCGTGCCGAGCTCGCCGACGGAGGAGATATAGCGCAGCGAGACGTTCGCATAGCGCTCAAATGGAGAAAAATCGGTAAAGTTGGAGATGCGCGGCAGGCGGATCACGGCCAGGTCCAGAAGCCTGCGCCCCGCGGTTCGGGAAAAGCGCTCGGTGAGACTGTCTTCCTCGTCGATATCCACCCGCGTGTAGGGCACGACGCCCGCCACCGGCACGCCGCAGAGCGCCTCGAGCTGCCGCAGGCCCGGTTCGAGGATCGCGCGGTCGCCGCGGAATTTGTTGATGATGGTGCCCTTGACGCGCGCGCGCTCGTCCGATTCCAGCAGGGCAATGGTGCCGTAGAGCTGGGCGAAGACGCCGCCACGGTCGATATCGCCGATCAGCAGCACCGGCGCGTCCACCAGCCTGGCCAGGCCCATGTTGACGAAGTCCTCCTGCTTGAGATTGATCTCCGCCGGGCTGCCCGCGCCCTCGATGACGAGCACGTCGTATTCCCTGTCCAGACTCGCGTAGGCATCCAGCACGGCCGGGAGGAATTCACGCTTGCGGCGGTAATACTCCATCGCGCGCATGTTGCCCACGACCTGTCCGTTCACGATCACCTGGCTGCCGACGTCGGTCGTCGGCTTCAGGAGGATCGGGTTCATGCGCACGTCGGGCGCGAGGCCCGCGGCCTCGGCCTGCACGACCTGCGCGCGGCCCATCTCGCCGCCCGCGGCGGTGATGAACGAGTTGAGGGCCATATTCTGGCTCTTGAAGGGCGCGACGCGATAGCCGTCCTGCTTAAAGATCCGGCAGAGGGCGGCGGCGAGCAGGCTCTTGCCCGCGTTGGACATCGTCCCCTGCAGCATCAGATTCAGCGCCATGACAGTTCCTCCATCCCGCGCCGCAGAGCGTCCAGCAGCGCTTCATTTTCTTCCGGCAGCCGCACCGCCGTGCGGTACCAGCCCTCGCCGAGTCCGGGGTCATTCGCACAGCTGCGGATGGCGATCTTCTGCCGCAGCAGCGCGGCATCCAGCCCGGCTGGGCCGCGGAACAGCAGATAATTGGCCTGCGACGGGCAGACCGTAAATCCAAGGGCCGTGAGTCCAGCGGCTAGTACGTCCCGCTGCGCCGCGATCAGCGGGCGGGCCTTTGCCGGCCAGTCCGGCTCGCGCAGGGCGGCGAGCGCCGCGGCCTGCGCCGGGACCGAGACGTTCCACGGCTGCGAGCAGGCGGACATTTTCTCGAGCAGCTGCCCGTCTGCTGTCAGGCAGCAGCCCGCGCGCACGCCCGCAAGGGCGTAATTCTTGGTGAACGCCTTTAAGATCAGCAGGTTCGGGTATGCCTCCAGCAGGTCCTTGGCGCTCGCTGCGTCCGTAAAGTCCAGAAAGCACTCGTCGAGCAGCACGCGCGTGCCCTGCGCGCGGCAGATGCGCAGGGCAGCTTCCAGAAGTCCTCGCGGGAGGAGCATGCCGGTAGGGTTATTGGGCGTGCACAGAAACAGCACGTCCGGCTTCCGCTCCTGCAGAAAGGCGAGCAGCCCCTCGTCCGGCAGGAAATCCGGCGCGCGGAGCGGATATTGCGCGAGCTGCGCGCCAAAATGCGCGGCCGCCGTGCGGTATTCCGAGAACGTCGGCGCGAATTCTGCCGCCAGACGCGGGCGCAGGGCGTCGCAGTAGGCATAGATGAGCTCCGCCGCGCCGCCGCCGCAGAGCACATACGGCTGCGGCACGCCCTCGTGCGCGGCGATAGCCGCGGTCAGCGCGCGGCAGTAGGGATCCGGGTACTGCCGCACCTGTGCGGCGGCGGCGCGGATCGCCTCGACGACGCCCGGCGGCGTGCCGAACGGATGGACATTGGAGGAAAAATCGAGCGTGACGGCTGCGCCGTAGACGTCGCCGCCATGCGGGTTTCGCGTGTTGTAGAGCATAGGCAGGTCTCCTTTGTCAGGGGTAACCGATGATTCCATCGGCAAGAGATGTCGGCGAGAGATTTTGCCACAAATGAAAGTTCGAAAAACGCAGGAATACTGTATGTATTTCAAGTTTTTCAAACTGCACAGTTGGGGCAAAAGATCCGCCGACAACCGCAGACGATTGAATCAGCGGTTACCGCGGAAGATGCAGAGCGCTTTGACCCCCGCGCACACGAGCAGGGCAAGGACGGCCGCGGCCGTCATCAGCCGGCAGGCGCGCGGGATATCGCTAGGCTCGATGGCGCGGCGCTCGTCGCCGATATATGGCTTTTTGTGCAGGACGCCGTGATACCACGCGTCGCCCGCGAGGCGAAGGCCGAGCAGGCCCGCGCAGACCGACTCCGTCTGCGCGGAGTTCGGACTCGCGTGCCGGTACCGGTCGCGCCGGAAGATGCGCCAGCCGTTCTTCGCGTCCAGGCCCAGGATCGCGCCCGCAGCCAGCAGAAACAGCGCCGACAGCCGCGCAGGGATGAAATTCAGCACATCGTCCGCCTTGGCCGGGACGAGGCCGATATTTTTATACGGAGGCTCCACATAGCCCAGCATCGAGTCCATCGTGTTGACGGCCTTGTAGAAAAAGCCCAGCGGCGCGCCGCCGAGCGCGAGATACAGAAGCGGCGCGATGACGCCGTCGGACGTGTTTTCCGCCACGGTCTCGACGGCGGCTCGGGTAACGCCCGCGGCGTCCAGCCGCGCGGTATCGCGGCCGACGATCATGCTTACCGCCTGCTGCGCGGCAGGAAGGCTTCCCGTCTGCAGGGCGGCATAGACGCGCATGCTCTCCTCCCGCAAAGATCTGACCGCGAGGACCTGCCAGCACATCACGCTCTCGAGCGCGAGGCGCAGATAGACGGACACCCGCTGCGCGCCATAGAGGATGAGCGCCGGAAGCCCCGCCGAGACGAGCACCGTGCACAGCCAGATGCACGCGCCCGCGAATATCTCGCCGCGCGCCGTCTTGGGAAACAGCGCGCGGAACCGCCGCTCGAGCAGCGAGATCAGCTTGCCGATCCCGACGACGGGGTGCGGCAGGCCGTGCGGGTCGCCCACGATAAGATCGATGCCAAAGCCGATCAAAAGGGCGAAAAGGGACCATTTCAAGGCGTGTTTCCTCCGTTTTGCAGCGTAAAGATGTAGATGGGGTTCTGCCCGGCCATCAGGTGATAGGGGCCTGCCGCGCGGGCCTTTGCAATAGACAGCGAAACGCATTCGGAGAACTCGAATTCCCGCATGCACGCCGTCAGCGCGGCGGCGGATTCGAGCGTGACAGCCGTCGCCACGATGCGCACGCGCGGATTTTTTTCCAGCAGCAGCTGCAAAATTTCGCGCACCTGCCCGCCGGTACCGCCGAGGAAGGCGTGCGTCGGCGCGGGCAGCTCGCGGCACGCCTCCGGCGCGCTGCCGGAGACGAGGCGCAGGTTTTCCGCGCCGAAGGCGGCGCGGTTCTGCTCCAGAAGCGTCAGCGCGTCCGTCTCGCGCTCGATGGCCCAGACGCTGCCGCGCGAAGCCTGCAGCGCCATCTCGATGGCGACCGAGCCGGTGCCCGCGCCCACGTCCCAGCAGACGGCGTCCGCCGTCAGCTGCAGCTTGGACAGGCAAACGCTGCGCACCTCGCTCTTGGTCATCGGCACGATATGACCGGGGGCGAGGCTTCTTTGAAAGCGCTCGTCCGGCAGGCCATGGGTGACGACGGCGTCGGGCGACGGATTTTCGAGCAGGGCGACGCTGAGCTTGTCGAAGGTCTGCTCCGCCAGCTCCGCGGCCGTGCCGCGGGTGATGCGCTCGTCCGGGTAGCTCAGCCGTTCGCCGACGCTGACGCGGACCTGACCGAGTCCGGCTTCGGTGAGCCGCTGGCAGAGGGCGGCCATGCCGCCCTCGCCGCCGACGAGGACGAATACGGTTTTGTTCCGGCGCACGTCCGGGACGATATCGTGCACCCGGCCATGGAGACTGACGGGCACGATGGACTCATAGCTGACGCCGAGGCGGGCACAGAGATAACTGAGCGAGCTGAGGCCCGGAAGGACGTTCGTTTCACAATCCTGCAGCAGCGGCAGGAGCTTCTTCGTGCCGCTGAAAAAGCCGGTGTCGCCCGACATGACGACGGTGAAGCGGCGGCACTGCGGATGCGCGCGGATACGCTCCGCGATCGCCTCCGGCGCGATGGCGTCCAGCGCCAGCTGACCGGGCCGGGCGACGGCCTCCAGCATCCGCCGCGCGCCGATCAGCGCGTCCGCCGCACGGATCGCTGCGCGGACCTCACCGGTCTGCGCGGCCTCGCTGCCGGGGCCGATGCCAACGACCGTCACCTGCGGGCGGCAGGCAAAGCCGAAGCGGGCGCACAGATCGCCGATGGTCTCGGAAAGAGACCGTCCCGTCTCCTGCGCGGGGCGGCCGATGACGAGCAGACGCGCTCCCGCGTGTCTGGCCGCGGCGGCCTTCTCCTGAAAGCCGCCGGCTGCGCCGCCGTCCTTGGTGACGAGCCAGCGCGCGCCGGTCATGCGCAGCATGGCCTCGTCCATCTCTCGGGAGAACGGGCCCTGCAGGGCGAAAATATGGGACGGGCTGAGCCCCGCCGCGCTGCAGGCCTCCAGCGAAGCCGGCAGCGGCAGCACGCGCGCCCAGCAGCGCGCAGCAAAGTCCGGCAGGGCGGCAAACTTCGATAGCTCCTTGCTGCCGGTCGTGAGGAGGATATTCCCCTCCGTGCCGGACAGGAAACGGACGGCTTCGTCCGTATTCTCTGCAAACACCGCGTCCTCCGGCGCTTCGGACGCGCCGCGCAGCAGCCGCCAGTGCTCTACTCCGGCCGCTTCGCAGGCGGCCGCGATGCTCCTGGTGATCGACGCGGCGTAGGGATGCGTGGCGTCGATCACAAGGTCAAAGTGTTCGGCCTGCAGCATGGCCCCGATCTCCCCGACCGGCAGGGGCCGGGCCGAGACAGTCAGGTTTTCGCCCTCCGGCAGGAGGGTCTGGCCGTATTCCGTGGCGACGCAGGCCGTCACGCGGCAGGGCTGGGTATTTAAAAATTCGACCAGCTCGCGGCCCTCCGTCGTGCCGCCGAAGACGCAGAGCTTATACATCGCGGTATCCCCTCGGTGTGATAAAATTCCCGCCGACCGCCTGCGCGGCGGCGTTGCCGATGAAGACGGTGCAGAACATGTCGGCCTGCGCCGTTTTGAGTTCGCAGAGCGTCAACACGCGGCGGCTCTCGCCCTCGCGGCCGATGCAGCGGACGATGCCGCAGAGCCGGTCCTCCGGCAGTACGCGGAGCAAAATCTCGCACGCGCGGTGCAGGTGCTCCGGCCGGCCGTGGCTGGCGGGGTTATATAAGACGATGGTCAGATCCGCCTCAGCGGCGCACAGCAGCCGCTTTTCGATCTTCTCCCACGGCGTGAGGCGGTCGGAGAGGCTGACGACGGCAAAATCATGCGTCAGCGGCGCGCCGAGCAGCGCGCCGCCGCTGCATGCGGCGGTGAGGCCGGGGATGGCCTCCACCTCCGGCTCCTGCGCCTCGCCGCGCAGCTGATAGACCAGCGCGGCCATGCCGTAGATGCCGCTGTCGCCGGAGCAGACCAGGCAGACGGTCTTCCCTGCCGCGGCCAGCTCGAGCGCCATGCGGCAGCGCTTGGCCTCCTGCGTCATGGGGGTGGCAAGCAGCTCCTTGCCGGGATAGCGGTCCTTGACCAGATCGACGTAGACCGGGTAGCCCACGATCACGTCGCACGCGGCCAGCGCGCGGTCGGCGCGGATGGTCATATTTTCAAAGTTACCGGGGCCGATGCCCACGATCTGTACCTTACCCAAAGCGTACCTCCCAAGGTTCCTCGGCGACGGCGACGGTCACGCCGCCAAGCGCCTGTTTTCCCACCAGCAGCCGCCCGCCGCCATAGAGCGCCGCGCGCTCACAGACGTTATCCACGCCTGTGACGGAGGCGACGAAGCGCGAGCCCGTAAAGCTGCCCGGCACGGCGCGCAGCTGCGCCGCAGAATAAAACCGGGTCTGCCAGCCGTTTGCGCGGCAGGCCGCGAGCAGCCCCGGCTCGTCCTGCTTGAGGTCGATCGACGAGACGCCGGAGATGGCGGCCAGCGCCAGCCGGTTCTCCCGGAAGACCTGCCAGACGGCGGCCTCGATGGCCGCCTGCTCGGTCCCGCGGCGGCAGCCGAGGCCGACGCGGAGCTTTCTGGGGATGAGGCGGAGCGTCACGCCGAACGGCGTTTCCTCCCGGCAGCCGATATAGACGCCGAACGGGCCGCTTTCCGCGGCAACCACGCCGCCGGGCAGGGGCGGGCAGACCGGAAATTCACTGCAGAGCGGCAGATCGTGCTCCAAAATTTCAGCCGCGAAGCGTTTGGCAAGCGCAAAGTCTTCGATCGCGCAGCCGTTCTGCGCGGCCCAGGCGTCGACGGCGAATTTTCCGTTCACGTCCGTCGCGGTGGTGATGACGGCTTTCGCGCCAAGGGCACCGGCCAGACGCGCGGCCAGCGCGTTCGCGCCGCCAATGTGGCCGGAAAGGAGCGGAATGACGAAGTCTGGCCGCTCATCGAGGCACAAAACAGCCGGATCCGTCTTTTTATCGCGGACGAAGGGCGCGATGCTCCGCACCGCGACGCCGCAGGCGCCGACAAAGATCAGCGCGTCCATCCCGGCGAATGCCTCGCCGCAGACGCCCGCGTCCAGCGCCGCAAAGCCCGGCGCTTTGAGCCGGGACGGCGCATAGCAGCTGCTTTCCGCCTCCGGCAGAGCCCGGCAGACGCGCCCGGCCGTCTGGCAGCCCGCGCGGGTGTAGGCAAAGACGGCGAGCTTCATTGCGTCGCCTCCCTGTATTCTGTCGTAAAGCCCGGATGGTACAGAAGCGACCGCAGATAGGTGTCTCCGAGGCACCCGCCCACGACGATCAGGGACGTCTTGGTCAGGCCGTTTTCCGTCACGGTCCTGTGGAGCGTGCCGACGGTGCAGCGGAAGATCTTCTCCTCCGGCCACGTCGCCTTGTACACGACGGCAGCCGGGGTCTGCGCTTCGTAGCCGCCCGCGAGCAGGTCCTCCTGCAGCTTTTCGTTGAGCGAGGTGCTGAGGAAGAGCACCATTGTCGCCCGGTGGGCGGCCAGGGCACGGATGGACTCGCGCGCTGGGACGGGCGTGCGGCCCGCCGCTCTTGTTATAATAACCGTTTGGCTGACATCCGGCAAGGTGTATTCTGCTTTTAATGCCGCGGCCGCGCCGCAGAAGGCGCTCACGCCCGGGCAGACGTCATAGGCGATGCCGAGCGCTTCCAGCTCGTCAAACTGCTCGCGTACCGCGCCGTAGATGCTGGAATCGCCGGTGTGCAGGCGGACGGTCGTCTTCCCCGCCGCTTCGGCAGCGCGGATGACGGCGATGACCTCCTCGAGGGTCATTTTCGCGCTGTTATGGATCTCGCAGCCCGGCTTCGTGTAGGACAGCAGCGCCGGGTTCACCAGCGAGCCCGCGTAGATGACCACGTCCGCCTCGCCGAGGAGCCTTGCCCCGCGCACGGTGATGAGATCGGCCGCGCCGCTCCCGGCGCCGACAAAATGTACCATTTCAGTTCTCCTTTATTTTCTCCAACAGAGCCTGCGCCTGTGCGGTCTGGCACAGGCGGCCGTATTCCTTTGAAAAAACGATCGCACCGGCGGCCATCGGCCCGCATTTGTGCTGCAGGTGAAACTCGATGCGCTCTGCCAGCCGGGAAAGAAGCGGCGCATACAGCCCTTCTTCCTGCAAAATGCGAAGCGCATCGTCACACATGACGCAGGACAACAGCTCCTGCGTCTTTTCCTGCCGCAGCCCCAGCGCCGCGGCGTGGGCAGCGAGCAGCTCCATGCGGCAGTCGCCGAAGCGGGAGTGCGTGTTCCACATCCCGCCCGCGAGCTTCACGAGCTTGCCGATATGCCCGACGAGCAGCGCGCCCCGGAAGCCCAGCTCCCGGCAGCTTTCCAGCGCGTCACCGATGAAGTTGCTGGTCAGGACGGCCGTCCTCGGGTCGAGGCCGATGGAGCCGCGGATGTAGTCCGCGCCGTAGTTGCCGGGGGTCAGCAGGATATAGTCGGCCCCGTCTGCCCGCCGCTGGCGCAGCTCGACGCGGATGGTGTCGACGAGCGCCTGCTCGCTCATGGGCTCGACGATGCCGGTCGTGCCGAGGATGGAGATACCGCCGGTGATGCCGAGGCGGGGATTGAAGGTCTTTTGGGCCAATGCCTCGCCGTCGGGTGCAGAGATGACGACGGACAATCCGCCGGGAAACTCGCACAGGCGCATGATCGCCCGCACGTTCTCTTCGATCATGCGGCGGGGGACGGAATTGATGGCCGCCGCACCCACCGGCTGGTCGAGCCCGCGCTTTGTGACGCGGCCGACGCCCGCGCCGCCGTCGATCGTGATGCCGGGCGCGTCGGTCTTCTGCACGCGGGCGAAGATCAGCGTATCGCGCGTCACGTCTGGGTCGTCGCCGCTGTCCTTGCGGATGGCGCAGGAAACGAAGTCCGCGCCGCGGGCCGTCTGCAAAACCGGCAGCGTCAGGGCGATGCCCTTGGGCGTCAGCAGGTCGACCGTCTGGGCCTCCCGGCCGGTCAGCAGCATATAGGCCGCGGCCTTTGCCGCCGCGGCGGCGCAGGAGCCGGTCGTGTAGCCGAGACGGAGCTTTTTTCCGTCCTTGACGATGTATTCCTCCATGTTATCGCCGGATCTGGTAGAGCAGGGCGTTGCAGATGGCGGCGGCGACATTGCTGCCGCCCTTGCGCCCACGGGCGACGATATAGGGCGCGCGGCCGCCCTCGATGATGAGCTCCTTGCTCTCGACCACGTTCACGAAGCCGACCGGCACGCCGATCAGCAGCGCGGGCCGGAGCAGCTCCGCCGCCATGAGCGCGTCGAGCGACACCAGCGCCGTCGGCGCGTTGCCGATGGCGAAGATGCAGGGCTTTTTGAGCTGCGCGGCCTTCTCCATCGAGACCCAGGCGCGGGTCACGCCGCGCGATCTGGCCTCGGATGCGACGTCGGGGTCGGACATGAAGCAGTGGACCTCGCCGCCGAGGGAGGCGAGGATGGTCTTGTTGATCCCGGCCTTCGCCATCTGGGTATCGGTGACGATATCGCAGCCGGACCGCAGGGCTTCAAGCCCTGCCTGCACGGCGTGGGGCGAGAAGACAAGGTTGTCGGCGTAGTCAAAGTCCGCAGTGGTGTGGATGGCGCGCTTGATGACGGGCGCGTTTTCCGGGTCGAGCTTCCGGTCGCCCAGAAGCTCGGTGATGATCTCGAAGCTGCGCGCTTCGATGTCCATGGGTCTGCAGGTCTCAAGCATGGCGGTGCTTCTCCTTTCGGCAGGCGGCGAGAAAATTCGCGGCGAAGGCCGGATTCGCGTAAAAGTGGAAATGCGGGTAGCCCGCATAGAGCGTTTTTGTCGCGTGGACACAGGGCCAGCGGCGGCCGGTGGGCTTTTCGGCCAGGAAGGCCTCGCCGGGGTCGTCCGCGTCCCAGCGGTGAAATTCGTGCGCGGCGATCGACTCGCCCGCGCGGCAAAGAAGATTGTCCCGCTGCGCGGTCAGCCTCAGGTAGCCGAAGCGCGTGAGCTTCCCGGCGTCAAAGCTGCGGCCGGGGATCGCGCCGGCCATCGGATGATCGCCGATGGCGTCCAGCAGGTACATGAACCCGCCGCACTCGGCGATGCACGGAAGACCCCGCTGCACAGCGGCGCGGACGCTTTCGCGCATGGAGGCGTTTTCGCTCAGCTGCGCGGCGGAAAGCTCCGGATAGCCGCCGCCGAGGTACAGCCCGTGCAGTCCCTCCGGCAGCGCCGGATCCTCCAGCGGGCTGAAGGGCACGAGCTCTGCGCCGAGCGACGATAAGAGCGCGAGGCTGTCTTCATAGTAAAAGCAGAACGCCCGGTCGCGTGCCACGCCGATGCGGACGGGCTCGCCCGCTTCCGGCAGCAGCGGCGGGCAGACGGCAAGGGGCGGCGCTTCGTCTGCCAGACGCAGGAGCAGGTCCAGATCGATGCTCGTTTCCGCCTGGGCGGCGAGACGCTGCAGCTTTTCGCGCAGATCCGCCACCTCCGCAGCCGTGACGAGGCCGAGATGGCGGCTTTCGAGCGTGCATTCCGGCAGGCGCGGCAGATAGCCGCAGGCTTTGATGCCGAAGCGCGCTTCGAGCTCTCTGGCAAGCGGCGCGTAGCTCATGGCCGTGCAGCCATTGAGGATGACGCCGCGGATCTGGCTCTGCGGCTGGAACTGCAGAAACCCCTGCACCGCGGCCAGCACGGACAGCGCCGCGCCGCGCGCGTTCACGACCAATATCGTGGGGCTGGCGGTCTTCTGCGCGATCTCCCAGGTGCTCGCACGCGTGGTGGTGAGGCCGAGGCCATCATAGTAGCCCATGACGCCCTCGATGATGGTGACGGCGCAGCCCGCGGCGTTCTGCGCGAGCAGATAGCGGAGCGTCGCCTCGTCAAAGAAAAAGGGGTCGAGATTTGCGCTTTTCGCGCCGATAATGCGGCTGTGGAACATGGGGTCGATGTAATCCGGGCCGCATTTGGCCGCGGCGACGCGCAACCCCCGGTTCACCAGCGCCTGCAGAACGGCGCAGGTCACGGTCGTTTTCCCGCAGCCGCTGTTCGTCCCGGCGATCACGAGCCGGGGTAGCTTCTGTTCCATCCGTTCCCTCCTCAGTACACGAGGATCGTAGCAAAATAGCTCAGCTGCTCCGGCAGCTGCCGGAGATCTTCATAGACCTGCTCCGTCGGCAGGCCGCAGTCGGCCACCAGCGCCGCCCGGTCCAGAAGTCCCGCCCGCTCGATCGCATCCACGGCTTCGTGGATGGCGCGGCCGGATTTCATGAGTACCTTCGTGCCCGGCAGCCGCAACGCGTCAGTCAGATCAGTGCTGCCGGGGAGGACGTGCAGCGGCTGCTCCATCCGGGTCAGGCTGCGGGTGAGGCGCGCAGCGACGGCGGAGATGCTCATGACGCCGGGCAGCATGACGGCGGCGTAGCCGTCGGCGCGGACAAGATCGAGGATATAATACGCCGTGGCGTAGAGCGAGACATCGCCGAGGTTCACGAGCGCAACGTCCTCTCCCGTGGCGAGCACGGTCTCGACCGCGTCCGCAGCCGCACGCCAGTGCGCTTCGCGCGTTGCAGCATCCGGCGACATGGAAAAAGCCAGCGGCAAGATCGTCTTTCCCTGCAGATCCATCGCCGCGCGGACGATATCCAGCGCGAGCGTGCGGCCGGAAGCCGTCTGCGGTGCGGCGATGACGGTGCAGCGTTCCAGCGTCCGGACAGCCTGCAGCGTCAGCAGCTCCGGGTCGCCGGGGCCGACGCTGACAGCGTAAAGGATCCCCGTATGATTCTGTTCCATGGTCCTCCCTATGGTACGAGATCCAGCGTGGAGAAGCAGGGGTCGTACCGCCCCGGCTCCATGTGGTAGAGCTTTGCGATATAGTCGCGCGTGAAGATCTCCTCCGGCGGGCCGACGCGGTCGATGTGGTCGCCCGCGACGCACACGACGGTGTCGGACACGCGCCGCGCCAGATCCAGCTCGTGCAGCGACATGAGCACGGCCAGATCCTCCTCGCGCACCATGCGCTTGAGGATGGTCAGCAGCTCCAGCTTATAGCGGATGTCCAGATAACTCGTCGGCTCGTCGAGCACGATGAGCTCCGGCTGCTGGCAGAGCGCGCGGGCGAGCAGGATGCGCTGCCGCTGGCCGTCGCTGACGGCCTGGAAGGGGCGGTCGGCAAAGGCCTCCGCGTCCGTGCGGCGCAGGCTCTCGTCCACGATCTTTTTGTCTTCCGCGGTCAGGATGCCGAGTTTTCCCGTATAGGGGTAGCGGCCGCTGCTGACCACGTCGCGGCAGGTCATGAGCTCCGGGTCCATGCGGGCAGTCATGAGGATGGCCATGCGGCGGGCGATGGCGTTGCGGCTGCACGCGCGCAGCTCCTCGCCGTCCAAATACGCGGTGCCGCCGATGCGCGGCAGTTGCCCGGCGATGGTCTTGAGGATGGTCGACTTGCCGGAGCCGTTCGGGCCGATGAGCGTGACGATCTTCCCGCGCTGCACGGCAAGTGAAATTTCGCCGATCAGGGTCCTGCCCTGATAGCCGACGGCAAGGTCTTCTGTCTGCAGATAGGCTTCCATCTTATCCCGCCTTTCTGTGGATCATCATGTAGATGACGATGGGCGCGCCGAACACGGCCGTCACGGAGCTGATGCTGACCTCGGTCGGCGCGAAGGCCGTGCGGGCGATCAGATCGCAGAGCAGGCAGAACGCACCGCCGCCGAGGAAGGATGCCGGGATGAGGATAAGCGGCTCAGCCGTCCCGAACAGGGATTTCATGAGGTGCGGCACGGCGATGCCGACAAAGGAAATGGGCCCGGCGAACGCCGTCACGCAGGCGGACAGGATGCTTGAGAGCAGGATCAGCGCCGTGCGGAACGCGCGCAGGTGGACGCCCATGTTCTGCGCGTACACCTCGCCCAGCTGGTAGGCCCGGATGGGCTTCGAGAGGAAAAAGGCCAGCACCAGCGCCGCGCCGCAGACCAGCGCCATGGTCCGCACGTTCTCCCAGCTCATGCCGGAGAACGAGCCGAGCGACCAGTTGTGCAGGTTCACGATGTTGGAATCGTCGGCGAAGGTGACGATGAAGTCGGTCAGCGCCGTGCAGATATAGCCGATCATGACGCCACAGACCACGAGCAGGCTCATGCGCCGGACCTTCCTGGAGATCGCCAGCACGAAGCCCATCGAGAGCATCGCGCCCGCGAACGCCGCCGCGATCAGCACCGCCGACGTGGACACCAGCCCCCGGCTGAGAAGCGCGACCATGGTGATCGACACCGTCAGCTTCGCGCCGGACGAGACGCCGAGGACGAAGGGGCCCGCGATGGGGTTATGAAAAAACGTCTGCAGCAGATACCCCGAGACCGACAAAGCCCCGCCGAGGATCAGCGCCGAAAGCAGCCGCGGCAGGCGGATCTGCAGCAGGATCCTGCGCTGCGAGCCTTCGCCCCCGCCCTGCAGGATCGCCCATATTTCTGACGAGGGGAGCCGGACGCTCCCCGCGAGGATGTTCCAGATCAAAAAAATCAAAAGCAGCAGAAGGAGCAGCAGAAAACCGCCCCATATCCGTAGTCTCCGGGTCTTTTCCATACTGCTCCTCCTGTATTATGATAGTTTCCGCAGGAACCGCAGATCGTCCGCGTCCTTGTCGTTCAGAACGGCGTGGACGTCGAGGATCAGATCGCCGAGCGCGAGCGATTCCTGATAAAAGTTTTTGGTGATGCACCAGACATTGCCCGTCTGCACGGCTTTAAAGTCCGCGAGCAGCGGGCTTTTGGCCAGCAGGGCGTCCAGCGAGTCCAGCTCGCCGTCGATGGTGCTGTTGTAGATGAGCACGTCCGCGTCCGCCGCGGCGTCGTAGAACGATTCCATCTGGATGGTCATGGTCGAGAGGGCGTTTTCCTCGCCGCTCTCGTCGAACGAGACGTAGTCGCCGCCCGCCATCCGGATGGCCTTGGCGATATAATCGCCGGATTTTCGCACGTTGACTGCGCCGGTCGTGGTGATGTAGAAGAAGGCGACGGTCTTGCCCGCCGGCTCCTGCGCGAGCACGGGCTGCAGGTCCTGCAGCAGCGCGTCATAGGCTTCGCAGGCCTCGTCTTCCTTTCCCACCAGCGCGCCGTAGAGCTTCAGCCATTCCATGCGGCCGAGGGGGTCCGATTCGTAGCTCGAGCGCTCGATGAGTACAGGCACGCCGACTGACTCCAGCTGCTCGACGACCTCCGGCGTGTGATAGATCATGGTGTTTTCGATCGCAAGATCGCAGCCTTCTGCCAGGATGGTCTCATAGTCGGGCGCGGAGTATTTTCCGGCGTAGACCATGGTCCCGGCCTGCATGGCGGCTCTCGCCTCATCGATATACCAGTCCGATTCCTTCTGGCCGCTGAGCGCGATGCGGTCCACGGCGTCAAGCTCGCGGAAAAAGTCCATCGCCGCCGTGGCGACGAGATAGATGTGGTCCAGCGGCTGCTGCAGGACGGTCACGTCCGCCGGCACGCCCGCCGGGACCGGCGCGCCCTCGGCCACGAGCAGAACGGTCTGGTCCGCACCGATGGTGATGCGCGTATAGTCCTCGCCCGCATAGCAGACCGTGAACTGCTCGGCGTAGGCGAGGGGCAGCGCGCGGTCAAACGTCAGGCTGTCCCACGCGGCTGCGGCCGCGGGCTGCTCCGGTGCGGACTGCTCCGCCGGGGCCTGCTGCGGGGCGGCGCAGCCGCACAGCAGCAAAAGCGCCAGCAGCAGCGCAAGCAGGCGCGGCTTCATTCGCCCGCCGCCTGCAGGCTGGCAGACGAGAAGTTCAGGGTGTATTCGATCTCATGGGGCGTGCTCATGGCGGTCGTGTCGCCGATGACGGTCAGGTCGGTGTCAAAGGCCTCGACGGGGATCTCGAACGTCGAGCCAGGCTCCGTCGACAGCACGTCATAGCGTTCGCCGTTTACCAGCATATAGTCATACTTGCTGCTGCTCCAGACGATCGTGGCCGCAGCCGCGCCGTCCTGCACGGTCAGGGTGCAGGGCGAAAGGACCTGCGCCTTGCCGGAGCCGCCCGCGAAGGTGAGCTCGGCGGTATAGACGCCGTCGGCCAGACCAAGGTCCTGAACGGTCTTCCCGGCTTCCGCGAGCGGGACAGGGTCCGTGACGGAGACCTTGTGGTCATACCAGACGCCCTTCTTGCCGATGAGGGCGACGTCAAACTCCGTATCCAGCGCGGGGACAGGGATATCGAAGCCGTAGACCTCGTCGGACAGGCCGTCGGAATAGGTGACGGTGTCGGTCGTGGGCTGCAGGAGCTCTGCGCCGTCCTTCTGCGCATCCTCGGCCAGACCATAGAACAGATTGACGATGCTCTTGGACGCGAGGCTGACGTGGATGGTCATGCTGCCGTCCTTGACGGTCAGCGTGCCCTTGCCGTCACAGGCTTCGTTCGCGTGGAACATGCTGCTGTCGGTATTGAACTCCGCCGTGTAGACGCCGTCGGGCAGGGCGGGCTCGGCGGGAGCCGGTTCTTCCGCGGGCTCCTCGGCGGGCTCGGCTGCGGGAGCTTCTTCGGCCGCGGGGGCTTCTGCCGGGACTTCGGCGGCGGGCTGCGCCGGCTCTGCGGCGGCAGGCTCGGCCGGTTTTTGTGCGCAGCCGGTCAGCAGGGCAAACAGCAGCAGCGCAGACAGGGCAAGTGCGATCAGCTTTTTCATTGGGTTCTCCTCCATAGAGCGCAGTTCGCTCCGGGGTGGCCGCTGCCGCCCCGGAGCCGGGTGATCAGGATCTTTATGCGTTCAGCGCATCGATCGCAGCCTTGGTGTGGGCGACGTAGAGCGCCTGGACATCGGCGATTTCGCCGAGGCCGTGGATCTGGCAGTCGACGGTGAAGCCGGCAGCCTCAAACATGGTCTTCCAGGAATCATCGTCGGAACCGGCCATGTCGTTGTTGGCGTGATCGCCGGCAACGACCATCAGCGGGCGCAGGACGATGTTGGTGTAACCGGCAGCCTTGACGGCCTCGATGACGGCCTCTGCGGAGGTCTCCTCCGGCTCGCCCTCGACGGTGCCGATGAAGACGTTCTCATAGCCGAGGTTCTGCATCTGGGTCTGCATCTGGCTGTAGGTGACCTTGGCGACGTGCGCGGTACCGTGGCCCATGAAGACGAAGGCGGTACCGGCGTCCTTGGCAGCCTCGAGGCTCTCAAAGCCGGCCTCGGAGACGGCAGCGGCGGTGATGGCCTTGGCGACGGCTTCCTTATCGGCGTTGATGACGGTAGCGTCAGCGCCGACCTCGCCGAGCAGCGGCTCTGCGATGGAAACAGATTCGAACTGATCCTTGTATGTCTCGATGGCTTCGCACATCTCGTCATACTCCGCACCGTGCATCAGGTGCGTCGGCTGGACGACAAGGTTCTTGACGCCGTTGGCGACCGCACGGTCGAGTGCCTGGGTCATGTTGTCGATCTTCTCGCCGTCACGGGCCTGGATGTGGTTGATGATGATCTGCGCGGTGAAGGCGCGGCGGACGGACCAGTCGGGGTACGCGGCCTGCAGCGCGTCTTCGATGCCCTTGATGTCAGCCACGCGGCTGTCATTGAAGGACGTGCCGAAGGAGACGACCAGCAGCTCGTTTTCGCCGATCTCGTCCTGGTTGCGGGGATCATCCAGCGAGGCGTCGCCGGTGTCGCGGCCGAAGTACTCGGGGCTGGCTTCCTCGCCCTCGACGAGTTCCTTCTGCGCGTCGGTCAGCGCGTCCCACGCGGCCTTGGCCGCTTCGCACTGCGCGTCGGTGTCATCGGTGCGCTCCTGCACATAGATGGCGTCGATGAGCGCGGCGACGTTGTCGGCGGCTTCCTGATCGAGTTCTTCCTGCGAGGGCTGCTCCTCGGCGGGCTGCTCGGGCTCTTCGGCGGGGGTCTGTTCCTGTGCGGGCGCTTCGGTGGTCTGCTCTTCCTGGGCAGGCTCCTCTGCGGGGGCTTCGGTCTTGCTGCAGGCAGCAAGCAGGCTCAGCAGCATCACGGCTGCGAGCAGGAGTGCGATGGTCTTTTTCATTGGGGATCTACCTCTTTTCAAAAATGTTCTGAAAGAAATATAAAAAACGGCTGCATTTCCGCAGCCGTTCTCCCTAGCCGTATCGTCTGTGCCCAAATGCGTGGGGACAGTACAAACTTGCAGGAAGGTCAATCCGTAGACAGCGGAATTGAAATTCCACGTCTGGGCAGGTCTCCTGACTTTGATCGTCGCTGCCCTGCCCTTCCCGGTCTCCCAGTGGTTTTTACAGGTCAGCTCCCGTACACAGTGACTGCATCGCTCCGGATTCACACCGGATTCCCTTTTCACCCGCCTTTCGGCGGACACCCAGACGCTACAATTTTATATTTTTTCAGACAGCCCCATTATAACACGGGCAGAAAAATTGTCAATACGTCGAATCGCCGGTTTTCCGGTGTCTTTTGGTGAAAAAACCGGCACTTTCCCCGCCCGGCGCGGATCGTTTCAAAACAGTTTTCACTTTCGCGCCGAATATGCTATACTGTCTCTGGCAGAAGCGTATTTTCCCGTTTCATTCATTTATGATCCGATCACACGGCGGCCGGACCGCCGGGAAGGAGCAGCCTTTATGGGTCTGACAGCATTTCATGGGTTCTGTATGGCGCTGGCCGACAGCGTCCCCGGCGTATCCGGCGGAACGATCGCGTTTATTCTGGGCTTTTACGACCGGTTTCTTGACGCGCTGCATCAGCTGTTCGGGAAGGACAAGGACGCGCGCAGAGCCGCCGTCCGCTATCTTCTGCAGCTCGGCCTCGGCTGGGTCGTGGGGATGGGCGTGAGCGTAGTCGTACTCGCGGAGCTGTTCGCGGCGCATATTTATTTTATGAGCAGTCTGTTTCTGGGGCTGACGCTGGCCTCGTTCCCGCTCGTCATCCGGGCGGAGCGGCGCGTGCTGCAGGGGCAGGCGCGGAATTGCCCCTTCGCCCTGTTCGGCCTGCTGCTCGTCGTGCTTCTGACGCTGCTGCGGACGAACGCCGCGGGCGTCGCCATCCGCTTTGCCGGCGCGCCGGTCTGGATGCTGGGCTACATTTTCGTCTCCGGTGCCGTCGCCATCACCGCGATGGTGCTGCCGGGCATCTCCGGCTCGACGATCCTGCTCATCGCGGGCGTGTACCTGCCCGCCATCGGGGCGGTCAAGGCGTTTCTGGGACTGGACTTTTCGGTTTTGCCCGGGCTGATCGCGCTGGGCCTCGGCGTGATCGCCGGAATCGGACTTTCCATTCACGCCATCCGCGCCGCGCTCAAAAAATACCGCAGCCAGATGGTCTGGATGATTTTGGGGCTGATGGCGGGCTCGCTCTACGCCATCGTCATGGGCCCGGCCGGACTGGACGCCCCTCAGCCGCCCGTCAGCCTGCAGCGCTTTGACTGGCTCGGCTTCATCCTCGGCATCTGCCTGCTCCTCACCCTCGAAGCCCTCCGCCGCGCCCAAACCCCCGGCCCAGCAGCGGCAAAAGAGAGCTGAGGGCAAGCAGCGCCGGATCTACCCCCACCTCATCAGTCGCCTTACGGCGACAGCTTCCCCTCATAGGGGAAGCCATGGGGCGCGCAGCCCAAAGCCTCCCCTCTCAGGGGAGGTGGCTCGGCGCAGCCGAGACGGAGAGGTTCTATCAGATTTACGGCAACCTCTCAGTCGCCTTCGGCGACAGCTCCCCTGAAAGGGGAGCCTTTCCGCCGCGGCGGACTAACCCCTCAGGCGCTCCGCGCCAGCTCCCCTTGACAAGGGGAGCCTTTTCGCTGCGGCGGGGTAACCTCTCAGGCGCTCCGCGCCAGCTCCCCTTGACAAGGGGAGCCTTGGTGCCTGCAAATCCATAAACCTTCCCGCAAAAATGTGCAGACCAGCAAATCCGGTCTGCACCTTCTATTTATGGCAGATATTCTACGGCAACTAGTTGCTAATTTGATACTCCCATATCAGGCGGCGCGTAGTCCGACGCCCGTAAGGTGACCCCCGAGTGGAACGCCAGACTGAAACATTGGGGCTCGCCCAGAATCAGAGGCAGGACTCATCAAACGTAACCCAGCGCCCCTTTTCTCCCCTATCTTTTCCGGCAAGACGGAAAAGATATGGCCGCCGGAGGCATCAGGCAGTCGCAAATCTACGACAACCTCTCAGTCAGCCTGCGGCTGACAGCTCCCCTGGAAGGGGAGCCTCGGGTGTGCTTACATATAGTGGTATTTTCTCCGTTTTGCCAGCAGGAAGATGAGGGAGATGAGGGTGGCGAAGATCTCGGCGGCGGTGATGGCGTACCAGATGCCGTCGACGCCGAGGAGCAGGGGCAGGAGGATGACCGAGGACGTCTGGAATACCAGCGTCCGCAAAAACGAAATGGCCGCGGAGATCAGCCCGTTGCCGAGCGCAGTAAAGAACGACGAGGCAAAAATGTTGAACCCCGCAAACAAAAATGCGAAGGAAAACAGCCGGAACGCATGGCATGTCAGCGCGAACAGTCCCTCGTCGTACCCGACGAAGATCTTCGCCAGCGACGCGGCCAATACCCGCGCAAGCACCGTCAGCACAACGCCGGAGGCACTCATCAGAATGACGCTCTTGCGCAGCATGTTTTTGAGCTCCGGGTGGTTCTGCGCGCCGTAGTGGAAGCCGACGATCGGCGCGCAGCCGATGGAATAGCCGATATAGATGGCCACAAAGATGAACTGAACGTACATCAAAACGCCGTAGGCCGATACGCCGTCCTCGCCGAGGTATTTGAGCAGCTGAAAGTTATAGACCATGCTGACGACGGAGGACGAGATGTTGCTCATCAGCTCGGACGAGCCGTTGCCGCAGGCGTTCAGGATCGGCTGCAGCTCCAGCTTTGTCCGGACGAGACGGAGCTTGCTCGTGTTCGGGCGCAGGAAATAGACCAGCGGGAACAGCCCGCCGACGCACTGGCTCAGGCCCGTGGCGATAGCCGCGCCCGCGATGCCCCAGCGGAAGCCCGCGACGAACAGCGCGTCGAGCACCATATTCGTCACGCCCGCCGCGACCGTCGCGGCCAGACCGAGCTTCGGCTTCTCCGCCGCGATCAGAAAGCTCTGGAACACGTTCTGCAGCATGAACACGCCCGTGAAGGCGATGACGATGCGGCCATAGAGCACGCAGTCGGCCAGCATCTCCGGCGTTGCGCCGAGGAACAGCGCCACCGGCCGCATAAACGCAATGCCCACCGCCGTCAGCACCGCGCCGACCAGCACGGTAAAGAGGATCATCATGGAGAAATAGCGCCTGGCCTTCTCCCCGTCGCCCTCGCCGAGGATCTTGGACACGAGGGCCGTGCCGCCCGTGCCGATCATGAAGCCGATGCCGCCGAGCACCATGATGAACGGCATGACCAGATTGATGGCCGCGAACGCGGTCTTTCCGGCAAAGTTGGAAACAAACAGCCCGTCCACCACGCCGTAGATCGAGGTGAAGATCATCATGACGATGGATGGGAAGACAAATTGCAGCAGCTTCCGGTAGGTAAAATGGTTGGAAAGCTGGATCGGTCGTTTCATAGGTTTTTTTCGCGCCGCCAGGGAGCAGCTCTCCTTTTCAGATACCGTTTAATTTCTGCGCAAACAGCGCGCAATAGCGGGCGGTCAGACGGATCAGCGCGTCGCGCTCCGCGGCCGTCATGGCCCCGAGCGCCGCAGCCTCCGCCTCCGGGACGCGGTCGACGTGCGCCTTGACGAACCGCTCGCCCTTTTCAGTCAGGCAGACGCGCTTGCTGCGCTGGTCCGCGCCGGCGGACAGGATCAGATATCCCTCCGCCTCGAGCTTTTTGAGCGCAGAGTTGACCGTCTGCTTCGGCTCGATGAGAAATTCGCAGATCTCCGCCTGCGTGAAGGACTTCTCCTCCACCCGCAGCGTGTAGAGGATCCAGAACGCGCATTCGGAGATGCCGCAGCTTTTCGCGGCGCTGCGGTACACGTCGTCGAGCTTCTTCGTCTCCCGGTTAAAGGCGATGAGCATCTGGTAGGCATTGCGGTCCATGCGGGCTCCTCCATTTCCGTCCGAAATCGGACCTTCGCAGTATGGTCCGGCTTCGGACGTTTGTCAAGTCCTTTTTCTTCGGTTTTTTCCGTATTTCCTATTTTCTTCCGTAAAAAAAGTGCTAAAATAAAATTGCTCCGGCAGGCGCTGCCGGAGCACATGATGAAAAAGGGGATGGGCGCCATGTGGGTCCTCTATGCATTCGGTTCGGCGCTGTTCGCCGGGCTGACGGCGGTGCTCGCCAAGTGCGGCATCCGGAAAACGGATTCGACCGTCGCCACCGCCATCCGGACGATCGTGGTGCTGGCATTTTCGTGGCTGATGGTCTTTCTCGTCGGCTCGCAGAGCCAGATCACGCAGCTCGGCGGCAAGACACTGCTATTTCTGATCCTGTCGGGTCTGGCCACGGGCGCGAGCTGGCTGTGCTACTTCCGCGCGCTGCAGATCGGCGATATCAACAAGGTCGTGCCGGTCGACAAATCCAGCACGGTGCTGACGATCCTGCTGGCGGTCGTCTTCCTGCACGAGAGTTTGAGCCTTGCCAGGGGCGCGGGCATCGTGTACATCGCCGCGGGCACGTATCTGATGATCGAGAAAAAGCAGTCGTCCGGCGCGGCAAAGACGGGTGCGAGCTGGCTTTTGTACGCGGCCGGTTCGGCGGTGTTCGCGAGCCTGACCTCTATTCTCGGCAAGGTCGGCATTTCCGGCGTGGAATCGAACCTCGGCACGGCCATCCGCACGGGCGTAGTGCTGGTGATGTCGTGGATGATGGTGTTCGTGACGGGCAAGGGCGCGAAGCTCCGGGAGGTGCCGAAGGGCGAGCTCGGCTTCATCTGCCTGTCGGGTCTGGCCACAGGCGGCAGCTGGCTCTGCTACTACAAGGCCCTGCAGGACGGCCCGGCCAGCGTCATCGCCCCCATCGACAAGCTGAGCATCCTGGTGACCATCCTGTTCTCCTACCTCGTGTTCCACGAAAAGCTGACGAAAAAAGCCGCCCTCGGCCTCACCCTCGTCACCGCCGGCACCCTTCTGATGCTGCTGTAAGCCGTTTCTTCCATATGACGCAGGACGTACCCGCGGCTCTTTGGGGAGCTTTGGGTGCGTCCTTTTTTGTGGTCGATCAGGCGAGGTAGCGGTGGAGAAGGGCGGCGGCTTCGGCTCGGATGGTGAGGCCGGCCGGGACGATCTTACCGTTCTTGCCGTTCATCAGGCCGCTGCCGACAGCCCAGCGGACCGCGTCGACGGCCCAGCCGGAGACGCTCGCCGCGTCCGCGAAGGCAGGCAGCGAGGCGCCGGCGGTCGTCTGCAGGCCCTTATAGGCTGCGTAGCGGTAGAGGATGGCGACGAACTGCTCTCTGGTGATCGGCGCGTTCGGGCGGAACAGACCGCCGCCGAAGCCGTTCACGATGCCGCGGGTCTCGGCCCAGGCAATGGCTGCTTCATAGTAGCTGCCAGAGGCCACATCCTTGAACGGGTTGGCCGGGGCCGCGGGCTCGCCCTCCACGCGGTAGAGGATGGTCACGAGCATGCCTCTGGTGATGTCGGTCTTCGGGGCGAACTGCGTCGTGGTGACGCCGTTCATGAGGCCGTTTTCATACACGTAGCGCACATCGTCATAGTACCAGTCGCCGGTATCGACGTCGCGGAACGGCAGCTCACCGTCCAGCAGATCCATCAGGGCGAAGATGCCGAGGCGGCTGCCGGTGAAGCTGAGGGTTTCAGCGCTCTTGTCGTTGGATGCGCGCAGAGCGAGGTCCCGCGAGGTCCCGTTGTCGTTCACGGCGTAGGCGGTCATGTCGGCCGCGCTCTGGCCCTTGCGCAGGGTATAGGCGAGCGTGAGGCGGATGCTGCCAGTCAACTCCGTCACCTCGCGGGTGCTGTCGGTCAGCCAGACGCGCCAGAGACCCGCGGTCTGGAAGTCGCTTCTGGCCGCCTTGGGCAGGTCAGAGTTGACGAGCTGCTCGGCGCAGATGCGAAGGTTCGTGCCGGTCAGCTTGCCGTAAGCGCTGGTGAGCGCGGCGGCGTCCAGCTCGACCTGCGCGCCGTTCATCACGGCCTGCAGGCTGAGCTTCTTCTCAGTCATGCTTCGGATCACGCTGCGGGGGATCGAGATCTCGCCGGAGGCGACGGTCTTCGCCGTCCGGGCGTTGAGGATCAGCTCACCGCCCTCGGTGAGCTTCGCCAGCGCTTCTTCCGCCTCGGAGGCGGACAGGGCTGCGGAGGCTGCGCCGTCCTTGACGACCGGTGTCAGGGGGATGGTCACGGAATTCTGCTTGTCGGGCACGTCGACGGCGAACGTCGCCAGAACGCTCGTCTCAAAGCTGACGGAGCCGGAGACATAGGTAGCCGTCAGCTTGCTGAGCGTGCTGCTGCCGAGGAGGCTGGTGCGGACGGCCGCGGCCTTCTCGCCGGTCTGCAGGGTATAGGGCAGGGTGATCTGCGCCTTGCCGCTGAGGCTCGTGACGTCGGCGCCGCCGCAGGTCGCGCGCACGCTGTAGATGGCCGCGTGGGTGTCAAGCTCCTTCTGCAGCGCGGCGCTGAGCGTTGAGCGCAGAAGCTTTTCGATGGTGAGGACGAGCTCCTTGCCGCCGAAGCCCTTGAGGCTGGCCGCGTCGAGGGTCACGGAGCCGAGCGCGGTGATCAGCTCGAGCTTCGCGTTCTTGTCCGCGAGCTTCTTGACATCCGCACCGGGGAGCGTGAGGCTCAGGCCGGTGGAGGAGGAAGCGCCTGCGTCGATGGTGAGCAGGCCGTTGTCCGCCAGCTTGTCGAGCGCGTCGGACATCTTGCTGCTGTCGACCGCGGCGTTCGTGCCGCTGATGACGGCGGGGACCGTGATCTGCGCGTCCTTCTGGACGTCCATGGTCACGACGATCTTCTGCACGCGCTGCAGCATACGCATGGCACTGCAGACGTCGCCGGTCTGCATGCTGCCACAGTCATCGAGCGCGGTGTAATTCGCAGCGCTCAGGCCGTGGGCGAAGCGGAGGTTCGTGGACTTGTAGGCCGTTCTGGCGACCGCGTCGAGCGCGCTGCTGTCGGGCGTCGTTTCGATCTTGCCGGTGCTCCATTCCAGGGCGATGATCGCCGGGACAGGTGTCGCCGGGCTGGTGACCTTATTGTTCGTATAGCTGTTGCTGTCCGGGAAGAAATAGGAGTTCTGCTGGAGGTCTGCGCCGGTCACGGTATATGTCGCGCCGTCGCCCGCGTAGAGCGTGATTGAATCGGTGCCGGTGAGCGGCTCGCCGCCGATCAGGTCGTCGATGGTGACGTATTCGGTCGCGGCCATGACGGCCCAGCCCTTCATGCCGACGTACTGATAGCCGGCCGGCGTGGTCTGCGCCATGCTTTCCAGATCGGGCAGCGTGTAGTATTTGGTCTCGACGAGCTTACCGGACTTGTCATGGATCTCGACGGTGAGCACGGTGGGCAGAGCGCTGTAGAGCGCGCTTGCGCGGGCAGACGTGAGATTTTCAAGGGCAGCACCATTATCTGCCGCTGCATAGTGGAAGACCGCGTTGACGCTCGGCTCCATCGTGTATTCGGCCATGCCGTCTACGGTGCCAACGCTGCCGCAGCCGCCGCCACCGCAGCCGCCGGCGCTTGCCGTCTTGAAGTGGTAGACAGGCGTGCCGTCAGCCTTCTGCGTGGTGCTCGTCCAGATGTAAGTGATATCGGTCTTTTCCTTGTTCTCGCTGTCCAGCTGCTGGTTGCCGAGGTCGATGAAGCAGGTGTCGAACTCGTTGCGGAAGAAGTATTCCTCCGGCTGGTTGCAGTAGACGTTGACGGTCAGGCCGTTGTTCCAGCCCGCCATGTAGAGGGACAGGCCCTCGGTCTGGCTGATATAGTCGCCGAGATGGACCTCCCGCAGGTTCAGGCACTCATAGAACGTGCCCTCGGGGAGGCTGGTGACGCTTGCATTGCCCGCAAAGGTCACGGAGGAGAGATTGCCGCAGTCGGCGAAGACGTACTTGCCGAAGCTCTGGACGGAAGACGGGATGGTCACGGTGGTCAGTGCGTGGCAGTTGCGGAACGCGCCGTGACCGATGGAGGTGACCTTGGCGAGCGGCAGGCTGGTGAGCGCGACGCAGTAGCCCAGCGCGCCCTCGTCGATCGTGGTGACGTTGGGAGCGTTCAGGGTAGTAAGGCCGGTGCAGTACCAGAACATATACTTGCCGAGCTTCGTGCCGTTCACGGTCGCGGTGGCGAGGTCCGGGCAGTTCATGAACGCGCCGGTGTCGCACTCCGCGGCGGCGGGGACGGCGACGGACTTGAGCTTGGAGAAGTAGAAGGCGTATTTACCAATGGTCGTGACTTTATTCAGGTCAATGGACTCGAAGCCCGCGCGCTCAAAGGCGCTTTCGCCGATGGTCTTGACGGAGTCGGCGAGGGTGACAGAGGTCAGGTTTTCGCAGCCCCAGAAGGCCTTGGCCGGGATCTCGGTCACGCCGTTTTCGGTGCTGACGGTAGTCAGGCTCTTGCTGCAGTCGAAGATGTAGCTGCCGAAGGTCACGTTCGCCGGGAGCTGGACGCTGGTCAGGCTGGACTGACGGAACGCACCGCTCTTGATCTCCTTCAGGCTGCGCGGGAAGCTCACGGTCTTAAGCGCGCCGTTCGCCTGATTCCCGGCGATCTGCATGAATGCGCCGTCGGCGATGGTCTGCGTGCCCTCGGGGATGTTGTAGGTAGTCTCCGGCTTACCGACCGGGTAACGGATGAGCTTGGTGCCGGCCTTATCGAACAGCACGCCGTCAATGGCTTTGAAATACGGGTTCGTTTCCTTGACAACGAATTCCTTCAGCTTCTGGCAGCCGCGGAAGACGTTTTCGGTGGCCTGTTTGGGCGCGGCGTCGGGGCCGTCGACCTCGACGTTGCTCTCGTCGCCGGGTTCGACACCTTCGGCGGTGGTCTTGTTGCCGTTCATCTCGTCGTCTGTCGGACGGTCGATTTCAGTGGTCGTGCCGAGGTTCTGCAGCGTGTCGGGGAGCCTAATGGTCTCGACGCTGCCGCAGTTATTGAACGCAAAGCTGCCGATGGAGGTGACCTTCGTGTTGCTCAGGTCGATCTCGGTGACCTTATTCAGGCCAGCGCAGCTCCATTTTCTAAGATAGGTGAGGGTATCAGGGAATTCGACCTTTGTGAACCAGTAAGCACTGGAACTGTAATTGTCGCTCTTGTACTCCTCCATCGCCTTCTCGCCGATGCCGATAACGGTGAAATGGAAGCTTGCACCGGTCGCCGCCGTATAGTCCACCTTGGACGGGATCGTAAGCGTTTGACCGTTGTTCTTAGCGACGTACTTGACTTCGACCGTATTCTTCGTCAGGTCAACGACCTTGTAGGTAATACCGTCTACAGTGAAGTCCGAGATATACCCGATATTGCCGCCCTGTTCCTGCAGGGTAATATAGCCGGTCAGGGTCTTATCCTTGGCATTCAGCATATCGGCCCATGCGGTCTGATAGGCTTCCAGCGTGCCATTCGGGACAGAGATCGTGACGGTGCAGCCCTGGAAGGGGTAGCTCGTCTGCATGCCGGAGACATAGGTCTCCATCGTGGGCGGCGTCGTGCTGTTCATGGTGACGCTGGTCAGGCCGGAGTCCTTGAACGCCCGCGCGCCGACAGTCGTGACCGTCGCCGGGATGGTGAGGGTCTTCAACGCGGTATCGCCCATGAGCAGAGCCGACGGGATCTCGGTCAGGTTCGCGGGGAGCGTGACGTCGGTCAGCTTCGGGTTGCTGCTGAGCTGGGAGTTCTGCGAAGAAGTGTTCGCAACGAAGACGGTGTCCGCGCCCAGGAAGGTGATCGTGGTCAGTGCCTGATCGATGCTGTTTTTTGCAGAGTTAAACTTGCCAACATAGCTGAACGCCATAGCCTCGATATACTTGATACCCGCCGGAACCGTGATCGAGGTGATCTTGGCTGCAACATCCGACGTTGTTGCGTTCTTGCCATAATAGTTGCCGTTGCAGCAGAATGCGCCTTCCTTCACGCCGACGACGTTATATGTTGTGGTGCCGACTTTATATGTGGTGGGCAGGGTGATCGCGCCGCCGTTGCCCTTGTAGCCGGTGATGTAAGCGACCTTCGTGCCGTCCTCATTCGTGCGGACTTCGAAGGAATACTCCGCCTTCAGCGCTTCCGCCGTGGTCAGGGTGACGGTCGTGTTGCCAGTGACGTTTGCGATCTTGTACAGGCCGTCATAGCCTTCGACCGCCGCTGCATTGGTAACGTTGGTGATCGTATAGCCGCTGTCGACCTTGGCGAGGAAATAGAAGTCCTTGCCGCTGCCGACGGTGCAGCTCGCGCCGGTCTTGCCATCGGCCGTGAAGGTGAGGTTCGCGCCGCTGAGCGTGACGGTATAAGCCGGCGTCCCCTCGCCGCTGCCCGCGACGACCGTCGTCAGCTTGCAGACCGAGCAGGTCTTGACCGTCGCCTTGCCGCCATCGACCGCGACGTTTTTGCTCTCATCATAGGTGTGGCTCGCGGGGATGATCGCCTCGGCATCCGTCATCGGAGTCGTGCAAGTCTTATCCTTGAACTTGCCCTTGCAGACAAGGCATTCATAATACAGGTTGTTGCCGTCCTTCGTGCAGGTCGCGGCCTCTGCCGGAATCTCCTGACTCAGACTATGCGGGCAGGAAGTGTCCAGCGTGATGTCGGTGATCTCGACATAGTAGCTGCTGTCTGCATAGGCGTAGCTGGAATAGGTAAAGGTGATGACGTCACCGGTTTTTACCTGCGCTTCAAAGGCCGTTGTCGTCGGCATATAACTCGTGCTGCTGAGTGTGCCGACTGTCTTTTTGTTTGCGTCGGTGGCCGTGACCTTCGCCATCGGCTGGCTGACCGTGCCCTTGACCGTCAGCCATCCTTTTTCATCGTCAGCGTGAAAACCTTTTCCTCGCTGCCGGAGGCCTTAAGTTTATACTTCGAGCTAGTGCCAATCTGAACGCCCGTCCAAGCCTTATCCGTGCTGTTCACGGCCGTCATGTCAGCTTCCTTGCCCTCGAAGAACTTCTGGAAAAGGTTTTCCTGTGCCGGTTCCGTATAATTGCAGCCCTCACGGGTGCACTTGCCGTCCACAACATTGTGGCCGAGAGCAGGAATCCCGACGCTGGATTTGATAGTTTCTTTGCATTCAGCAATCGTAACGACGCTTGCGGGAATCGTTACGGATTCAATAAACTCGTTGTAAGCAAATGCACCTTCATCGATCCGTGTAATTCCATCTGGAACCACAACATCCGTATCGGTGCCTGTGTACTGATATAGTTCAGTACCGTCAATGTCAAAATCACTGTTCGCTGCCAGCGCGGTCACGCTGAGGCCGGTGAACAGGGACAGGATCATGCTGCAGACGAGCAGCAGACTCATCAACCGTTTCTTCATGCATTTCCTCCCAAAATATCATTGTTTTTCCGGCTTCACCGGAAAAACAGGCGGGGATCCCCGCCTACGCATTCGTGCGCGCGCATGGCTGCGCGCTGGTTTCACGCGTTATATTTTATTAAAATGAACGGCTGTGTCAAATCGTTTGTCTGATATTGTCGCTTTTTCTTTCGTTCATGTTGAACGCAAGGATTTTCAGCGATTTAGCCAAATGTAGCATGATATCTTTGTGCGAATAACCATATTTTTTGGATTGCCTCTTCCGGCCCGGCAGGCTATACTGAATAAAAAACCACGTCCCGGCCCCTTGCCGGGAGAGGAGGCAGTATGGAAGACCTTCTGCAGCTGCAGCTGCTCGCGCGGCAACAGCGCACGCCCTACGCCGTCGCCACCATCGTGGAGGCGACCGGCTCCACGCCCCGGACCGAGGGCAAAATGCTCGTCTACGCGGACGGCCGCAGCGCCGGGACCATCGGCGGCGGACTTGCCGAGCTGCGGGCGAAAAAAGACGCCGCGGAGGCCATCCGCTGCGGCAAAAACCGCCTCGTGCGCTACGAGGTCGTGCCGCAGGCGGCGGCGAGCGGCATGGCCTGCGGCGGGACGCTGCAGGTGTTCATCGAGGTGTACGGCACGCGGCCGCTGCTCGTCGTCTGCGGCGGCGGGCACGTGGGCACGTGCGTGCTGCGCGCGGCGAAGCTCACGGGCTTCGAGCTCTGGCTCTTTGACGACCGGCCGCAGGAGGCCGTCGCGGAGGCTGTGGCGCTGGCCGACCGGTTTTTCCCGGTCGCGGGCGATTTTTACGAGGGAATCGCCGCGCAGGCGGTCTCGCCCGGGGCGTTTTTCGTGATCTGCGGCCACAGCCACACGCAGGACGGCGAGGCGCTGCACGCCGCGCTCGAAAAAGACGCGGCCTACGTCGGCATGCTCGGCAGCCGGAGAAAGATCGCTGCGCTGTTTGAGCGGCTGCGCGGCCTCGGTGTGCCGCAGGCGCAGCTGGACACGGTCTGCACCCCCATCGGCTTCGATCTCGGCGGCGAGACGCCGGAGGAGCTGGCCATCGCCATTCTGGCGCAGATCCTGCTGGTCAAAAACCGCGGCCGGCAGGCGCTGACCGACGCAAAGGAGGACAAGGCATGATCTGGCTCACCGGCGACACGCACGGACATTTTGACCGCGTGGAGGCGTTCTGCCGCGAACAGCAGACCATGACGGACGATATTCTGATCATTCTCGGCGACTCCGGCTTCAACTTCGGCGGCGGCGAGCGCGATTTGTTCCTGAAGACCCGTGCCTCGCAGTTCCCCATCACGATCTTCTCCCTGCACGGCAACCGCGAAAACCGGCCGCAGAACATCCCCGGCTATGTGGAGGGCAGCTTCCACGGCGGGAAGATCCTGTACGAGCCGCAGTACCCGAACCTGCTGTTCGCGGTGGACGGTGAGGTCTATCAATTTGCGGGGACCGACTGCCTCGTCGTGGGCGGCGCGTACTCCACCGGCAAGGAATACCGGCTGGCCAAGGGCCTCGGCTGGTGGCCGGACGAGCAGCCGTCGGACGAGACCAAGCGGCAGGTCGAAGCCCTGCTCGCGCGCCGCGGCTGGCAGATGCCCGTCATGCTGACGCACACCTGCCCGCTGCGCTATAAGCCCCTCGAAGCCCTCAAGCCCGACCTCGACCAGTCCACCGTCGACTGCACCACCGAGCTCTGGATGGACGCAATCGAGTCCAAGCTCCGCTATGACCACTGGTTCTGCGGCCACTTCCACACCGATAAACAAGTCGATAACCTCCAGATCCTCTTCCAGACCTTCGTGCCGTTCCCGTCGGAAGGCTGAGCACCCGTTCTTCCGATGAAATCGGCACCCGCGGGCGGAGCAGAGCCCCGCCCCTACAAGGTGCAAAGCAAATAAAGCAGTTTTCCCCGCAAAAAGGTGCAGCCCGGCAAATCCGGCCTGCACCTTCTATTGATGGCAAATATTCTACGGCAGCTAGTTACAAATTTGATACCTCCGTATCAGGCGGCGCGTAGTAAGACGCCCGTAAGGTGACCACCGAGTGGAACGACATCTGAAACATAGGCTCTCACCTAAATTCAGAGGCAGGACGCACCAAATCGTAACCAAGCGCCCCTTTTCTCCCCTATCTTTTCCGGCAAGACGGAAAAGATGGGGCCGCCGGAGA